>TARA_B110000046_G_scaffold173759_1_pt1 | contig 95511 bp, 98 predicted proteins | sample TARA_B110000046 | Tara Oceans TARA_B110000046 (sample SAMEA4397157) | marine metagenome | biome: Polar Biome; feature: [DCM] deep chlorophyll maximum layer (ENVO:01000326); material: water (ENVO:00002006), including particulate matter (ENVO:01000060) such as... | depth 40 m
CTACTACTACTACTGACCTTCCTAATTTAAAGTGTATTTCTTGAACGGGTTCAACTACTAGAAAGTCTTTAAATACCTTAAAGAAGCTATTAAACTCAGAAATTGGTTCTTGGTCGGGGTTCGTATAATTTACTCCCAAACCTCCACCAACATTAACGTGATCTAATTCAATTCCATGGTCTTTAAATTGTCTTTGGAAGTCATTTACTCGATTACATAAACTCTTGAATACCAATAAATCATTTATTTGCGACACAATGTGAAAATGAATCCTTTTTAACCTGATGTTTTCCAGAGCAGATAACAGCTCGATTAGTTCAGGTAATTCCCAAGCATTAATTCCAAACATATTTTCCTCTAAGCCCGTTGTGATACAATGATGTGTTTTAGCATTTACATTTGGATTCAAACGAATAGTTGATAGCATACAATGTATCGTCAAGCAATTTTAAATCGTAAAAGTAAAATGGAGTAGAATAACTCGATAGTTGTGCTACCTTTTCTTCTGTAAAATATCTCATTCTAAAACAACTGATTTAAACTTTTTAATGCCAACTCTTTATCGCTAGTGCTAATTAAAAAAGAGATGTTGTGCTTACTACCTCCGTATGATATCATACGAATTGGAATCGCTCTTAGCTTATCTAAAATATCTGCAGCAATTCCTTTTTCATTTTTAATAAAATCACCCACGACACAAATAATGGTATGATCAGCATCTAACTCAACGGCGCCATACTTCATTAACTCTTTTTGAATACTTTCTAGCTGAGTAGCATCATCAATAGTAACAGAGACATCTACTTCAGAAGTTGTAATCATATCAATTGGTATTTTATACAGCTCGAATATTTCAAATACCTTTCGCAAGAAACCATAAGCCAACAACACTCTTCCAGAGTATATTTTTAAAGCACTAATCCAGTCCTTAGCAGCTATAGCGTTCACTCCTACTCAATCTGCATTCTCAGTAATTAAGGTCCCGAGGGAATCGGGAGACAAAGTGCCTTTTAATCGCACAGAAATGTTAGCATGTTTAGCCATAACTATACTTGAAGGGTGCAGTATTTTAGCACCAAAATAGGCTAACTCTGCAGCCTCGTCAAACGACAATTTCTTAAAAGGGCGCAACACCAACTAAGGAAGCCATGTAATCTGAGCCACCCCTCTTTAAATTGTCAATTTCACCGTAGGCATTTCTACATATAAATCCCTGATTAATAAAAAGGTAATCCCCTTTATTTTCTGCAATTAAACGATTTAAATTTTCTTTGATGTAATAGTCATCTGGCTCTAAATCTTTATCGATTCTCATAAATTGAAGTGCAGGTAACAGGCAGGAAGAAACTCCTTGTTCCTTCATGTAATAATGCTACAAAGCAGAAGAAATTGATTCCCCTTGAGCAAGAACTGCTTTCTCCTCATGAATTGTAAAAGAGTCTTGAGTAAACCCTTGTAAAAAGTCAAAATGTGAATTAATCAACTCTTTGATGGTAAACTTTGTTGCCTCTTTCGCAAATAGCTCCTCTGCAATTCCGTAGCACTGGGTGCGTATGCCTTCGATAAGTTGAGCAGCTAATTCGTTCTTTTTCTCAAAAAGGTAGTTTGCAATTTGCACTAAAGAATTTGTGGTACCTGACATTGCAGACAACACAACTACCTTAGTTTCTCCATCTGAAATTAGAGTTGCTACTTTTTTTATTTAATCAGCAGAACCTACGGAGGTGACGCCAAATTTGAGAACCTTCATATCAAAAATTTTAGCATATAAAGGTAACTGTTTTAAGTATTTGATAATTTACATTTTTTAACGGCACGACATTTTAATGAAACTTCCTTTTGGCGAGCCTTTTTGGTAAGTTTGCCCTTTAAACTTCAGCGCATATGTTCAGCCTGTTAAAAAAAGAAATTCAGTCGTTTTTAGGCTCCTTAATTGGATACATTGTCATCATTGTTTTTTTAACGATAATGAGCCTAATCATGTGGGTTTTTCCGAGTGATTATAATATTCTAGATAATGAGTACGCTACCTTAGGGCCACTATTTAGCTTGGCCCCTTGGGTTTTTATGTTCTTAATCCCTTCAATTACCATGCGGTTATTTGCGGATGAGAACAAGACCGGAACGATTGAATTACTGCTAACAAAACCTTTCACAGATCTACAAATTATTAGCGCAAAATATCTAGCTGGAGTTCTGCTTGTTCTATTCTCGCTTCTCCCAACATTGATTTACTATATTGTTGTTTATCAATTGGGTTCGCCAGAAGGTAACTTAGACCAAGGCGGAACTTGGGGATCTTACCTTGGACTACTTTTCTTAGCTTCGGGATTTGTAGCTATTGGATTATTTTCATCCTCTTTATCTGACAACCAGGTGATTTCATTCATAATTGCAGTCTTTCTTAGTTTTTTCACGTACATCGGTTTCGACTTTATTAGCTCGCTAGCCCTTTTTGGAAGTTTTGACCTTTTTGTACAAAAATTAGGTATTAGCGAACATTACGGCTCAATGAGCAGAGGGGTTATAGATAGTCGAGATGCTCTATATTTTCTTTCTGTTATTGCGTTCTTTTTTATGTTAACCAAGTTAAAACTAAGCTCAAGGAATTGGTAATGAAGAAGACTAGAACAAAAGATATTATCGGGTTTTTTATTGGGCTAAGTATTTTGCTCTTGCTAAATATCATTAGTTCCGTTGCCTTTAAGCGTTTTGATTTAACTACGGAAAGCCGTTATTCAATATCAGAACCAACGAAACAACTAATTCAAAGCTTAGAGAATGATGCATACATCACTGTTTATCTAGAAGGTGACTTTCCTGCTTCGTTTAAGCGATTGCAAAACGAGACCAAAGAAATGTTAGATGAGTTTCAGGCATATTCGAATGGTAAGGTTGATTTTGAATTCATCAACCCCTCAGCTGCTATAGATAAAGAAGAGCGAGAAGAAACGTATAGAAACCTATATAAAAAGGGACTGAGACCAACAGATCTGAACATCAAAGGCGAAGATGGAGTATCTCAGAAAGTTGTATGGCCAGGGGCAATTATAAGCTATGGCGAAATACAAATTGCAGTTCAACTATTAAAAAGTCAATTCGGAGGTCAGCCAGAATTAATTCTTAATCAGTCTATCGAAAGTTTAGAATACGAATTGGCTTTTGGTATTAAAAAAGCTTCGACTGCCTCTGTTCAAAGTATAGCCTTTATTGAAGGCCATGGAGAACTCAATAAGTACGAAACAGCCGACATTATGGGTTCGCTTCGTGAATATTATAATGTTGAAAGACTCGCCATAAATGGCAACGTTAACAGTTTACAGGAACGTATTTACACCAATCAAGATAGCACCAATGCTATTGTACAGAAACGTTTTGATGCTATTGTAATCGCTGCACCAGATTCTAGTTTTGACGAAAAAGACAAGTTTATTATTGACCAATATTTAATGTATGGCGGAAAGGTAATTTGGTTAATCGATCAAGTTTTTGCTGACATGGATAGTCTCAATTCTCAGTACAATAACAATACAATTTTAGCAACTTCTAAAAACTTGAATATAGATGATCAACTCTTTAATTACGGAGTTAGATTTAACAAAGACTTATTGATGGACTTACAATCCGCACCAATTCCTGTAGTAAATGGCCAATACGGTAATCAAGTAAAAACAAAATTATTTCCTTGGCCTTACTTTCCTTTTTTGTTTAGCAACAATGATCACCCAATTAATAAAAATCTAGACCTTGTTAAGGGTGAGTTTATGGGTAGTATTGATTTAGTTGGTAAAAGCGACTTAAAAAAGACGGTACTGCTAACAACATCAGAAACTACAAAAATTGTAAAATCCCCAACTAGAGTTAGCTTAAACATGCTAAGCTTCGAGCCGCCTGTTCAGCAATACAACAAGAAGAATATCCCTGTAGCTGTGCTTGTAGAAGGTAATTTTGAGTCAGTCTACAAAAACAGATTAACTCCAAACATTACCCAGTCGAAACAAATAAAGTTCAAAGAAAAAAGCGATTCAACGCAACAACTATTCATATCAGATGGGGACTTAATCAAAAACGAATTTGATGAAAAGAGTAACCAATTTTTCACGCTAGGTTTTGATAAGTATACCAAACAAGTATATGGTAATAAAGCATTTTTCATTAATGCCATAAATTACATGGTAGACGAAAGCGGTTTAATATTGTCTAATAACAAGAGCTTTAAAATAAGATTGCTAAATACTCAAAAGATCAAAGAAGACCGAATTCAAATTCAGTTAATTACAACTGTAATCCCAATACTATTAACTATTCTGATTGGGTTAATCTTACACACTATTAGAAAGAAGAAATACACCAGACATTAAATGAAAAACATAATCGGATTAATCATACTTGTTATTATTGGAGTTGGCGCCTACTTCTTATTAAATGAAGACCATAGCTTTTCTAAATCCAATACTGAGGATTATAAGGATTTTTCAATTGAAGATACGGCAGCGGTTAGTAAAATATTCTTGAGCCAACCGAGTGGGAAAAGTATCCTGCTAACGAGAGTAAATGAATCTGAATGGATAGTAAACAATAGCTTCGGAGCTAGGAAAGATGGAATAGATTTAATTTTAAAAACACTCTCAGACATTAAAGTAAGCGGATTGGTAGCTCAAGATCAATTGGAGCATACTATTAAAAGTCTGGCTACAAGATCTACTAAAGTTGAGTTTTACACTTCGGGGAACAAACCGGAAAAGACTTGGTATATTGGAGACCCTACAGTTAATCGATTGGGAACACATATGCTACTAGAAAAGGAAGGAAGGAAATCTTCGAAGCCCTATATTACTCACATGATTATGGAAAGAGGTTACCTTGGCACTCGTTTTTTCATGGACCCAATACTTTGGAAGGATAGAGTTGTGATGAAGTGCAATCCCAAAGAAATTAAGAGCGTTGAAGTGATTCATGCTTATGACACCGCCCTCTCTTTTAAAATTGAACAATATGCTATGGGTAAATTCAACGTAACCAACCTAAACGCAAACAACACGACAGAATTATCTCCGCAGGTTTCGGTAACTTATCTAAAAGAGTTCGCAGCTGTGTACTACGAATATATTGATCAAAGAACTGAGGCAAATATCATCGATTCTATATATTCTGCCTTACCAAGACATAGCGTAAAGGTGAGTATGAATGACGGCAAGGAATATGTTATTAAAAGCTACAATATGCCAGTTAAAGAAGGTTCTACTCTTGAAGGGAAAGAGGTAAATTACCATCCTGAGCGAATGTATATTTACACTAATCACTTAGGTGCTGATGTTTACCCAGTTGTGCAGAATTTAACTTTCGATAAGTTAGTTCCTAGTCTGCAGTACTTAGCGTCATCAACAACTGTTGAAAAGTAAATACACCATAGCTTAATTTCACCTTAACAAAAGCTATAAATTTGTTTGAAATAGAAAAAGATATCAAATATGAAATTTTTAGTATCGAGTAGCTCATTACTCAAACAGTTACAGAATATTAGCGGTGTTCTAAACGGAAACAATTCACTCCCTATTTTAGACCATTTTCTATTTGAAATTAGCGAAAATCTGATTCAAGTTACGGCTTCCGATTTGGAAACTACTATGGTAACTAAAATCACTATTGATTGTAAAGAAGAAGGAGTTATTGCAATTCCGGCAAAGTTACTTCTAGACACTTTAAAATCGTTACCGGACCAACCGCTTACATTTACTATTGATGCAGAAAAGAAAACAATTGAGATTAAATCTGATTATGGCAAATACAAATTGCCAGGTCAAGATGGTGGAGAGTTTCCTAAAACTCCTGAAGTAGAATATCCTACAAACCTCACCGTTACAGGAGAATTACTTTTTAATGCGATTGATAAAACTATTTTTGCCAGTGGAAACGATGATTTACGACCTGTTATGTCGGGTGTGTTCTTTCAGCTTTCAAAAGAAGATTTAACCTTTGTAGCAACAGATGCTCACAAGTTAGTGAAGTATAGAAGAACAGATGCAAAAGCTTCTAAATCGGCAAGTTTTATTATGCCTAAGAAGCCATTGAACTTATTGAAAAATATTTTAGGTTCAGTTGAGGAGGAAGTTAAAGTTGAATTCAATGAAACTAATGCATCTTTTGCTTTTGAAGACACGAAACTCATTTGCAGATTAATTGATGGTAAGTACCCGAATTACGAGGCGGTAATACCAAAAGAGAATCCAAACAAATTGACAATCGAAAGGATGTCATTACTAAGCTCAATTAAACGAGTTAGTATATTCTCTAGCAAAACCACACATCAAGTAAGACTGAAAATGAGCGGGAGTGAATTGCAAATTTCTGCAGAAGATATAGACTTTGATAACGAAGCTAAAGAAAGGCTGAAGTGTTCTTTCAATGGCGAAGACATGGAAATTGGATTCAACTCGAGGTTTCTAATTGAAATGTTGAGCAACCTAGATACCGATGAAGTTAATATTGAAATGTCCGCACCTAACAGAGCAGGAATTTTAACACCCGCTGCAGGTAATGATGAGAACGAACAAGTATTAATGCTTGTTATGCCTGTGATGTTAAACTCATAACCAAATTATAATTTACCGAAGCCCATTTCGTTATAACGAGATGGGCTTTTTTTTGCTAAAGCCCTATCTTTATCCCATGATTAAAAAAAACCAAGAGTTACTTCAAAAACTATGTGCAATTCATGCCCCTTCGGGCAGTGAAGTGGCCGTGAGAGATTATTTAATTACCTATGTAAACGAAAATAAATCAAATTGGAAAGTTCAACCTAAACTGCTTTATGGTGCCGACTTTCAGGACTGCTTGATTCTAATTTTTGGGATACCTCGAACGGCTATATACGCCCACATGGACTCCGTAGGCTACTCTGTTGGTTATGAAAACGAACTACTTAAGATTGGTGGACCTCAAGCTAAAGAAAAAACAGTGCTTATAGGTGAAGATAGCCAGGGAAAAATTGAAGGGAAACTAGACTTTGAAATTGAAGAACAGGTTGATGAACGAAAAGTGGTGAAGACCAAAATCATCTTCAACAGAGAAATAGACCGAGGCACTACACTCACCTATAAGCCAAACTGGATTGAAACTGACACTCACTTTCAGAACTGTTATTTAGATGACCGATTGGGTATTTGGAACGCACTAAAAGTAGCTGAAAATTTAGAAAACGGAGCCATCGTATTTTCTGCTTGGGAAGAAGTTGGCGGGGGAAGTGTAGGTTATTTGGCTAAATACCTCTATGAAACCTATCAAATTCGTCAATCGCTTATTTCCGACATTACTTGGGTTACAAATGGAGTTAAGGATGGAGATGGAGTTGCCATCTCAATGCGTGATTCAGGAATACCAAGAAGAAGTTATATTGACAAGATCATCGAGCTTGCTCAGGCTTCTGGTGTTAAATTTCAGCTGGAAGTTGAAAGCGCCGGAGGAAGTGATGGCAATGCACTTCAAAAATCTCCATATCCAATCGATTGGTGCTTTATTGGTGCACCTGAAAACGATGTGCACATGCCAACAGAAAGCGCTCATAAAGATGATGCAGAAGCCATGCACCTGCTCTATAGTTATTTGATGAAGTATTTATGACCAATCCAAATCGACAACGTTATCTTGAAAGGAGAAAAGAAACTCCTCCTTTAAAGAAGAAATTGGTCGCTGAAAAAGACGACAACATGAGTTTTCTTGCTGTCTTTTCAGCTATAACTTTGATTGGCTCCATTCTCTTTTTCGTGGTTAACATTCACAAAATAGACATCTCTAATTTTGGCTTATTCCGGTTATTAGCAATAACAACAGCCCTTTGGTTTTTCATTCCAATTAGGTTATACCGTAAAAAATTCACAATGAGTTTTTACGAATATGTTATTTTCAATATCATTTCGTTCGCACCAACTAGTATCGTACTTCTCTTTATTCTAAATCTCACATTTCACAGTTCGACTTATATTGAGACCTATAAAATATCGGACTTCGAGCCTTTTGAAGATAAATACATTTTTCATTTAGTTGATGAGAAATACAAAGATGACGAATATTTGAGAACAATCTACGATGACAATTTTCCCAAAATTGAAGGAACCTCTCAGTATTCAATAAAATTTAGCGATGGCTATTTTGGATTAAGAGTGATTGAAGAGAAATCAAGTCATTAGCATTTTATTTCTTAACACTTTACTAATTTTATCACCTTCATAACCTTTTGATTTTAAATAGCGATACATTTTGGAAATATCTTCTCCATGTTCACGGCTTAAATCTAACTTTCGATCTACCAGGTAGTTTAAATTTTCAATATAAGTCTCTTGATCGATTGTAGCAATGGCCTTTGCCATCTCATCTGAACTTACTCCTTTTCTAGATAAACCTTCTCTGATCTTATACACCCCCCAGCGCTTCACTTTCACTTTACCACGCACAAATAATGCAGCAAATCGATCTTCGTCAATAAAATTATCATCAACTAAAAGATCCATAATTTCTTCCACCTTGTCAGCAGGAAGTGCATATTCCCGCAATTTTTGCTTCACCTCAAAAGAACTTCGTTCCTGATAAGAGCAATAACGCATCAACTTTAATAAAACTTCTTGAAAAGAAAGTGGTTGTTTCTTATTAAACATAGAACTTTGTCGATTGAAACAAAGATACTGCTTCAACTAAAACTAATCCTTGAAAAATAGAAAAGCACTCATTTTATTACTCAGCGCAAACGCAGTTTCTCACTTTGCACAAGGAATTAGTATGTTGTCAATACCGTGGTACTTCGCGAAAAACTTAAACGCGGCATCAACCTTTGCAACCATTTATGCCGTTGCAACTTTTATTACGCTTTTTTGGGGGCTTTATGCGGGTACTATTATCGATAGATTTCCGCGGAAGAATATCTTTATTGGAATTTGTGCAGCAAGCGCAGTTGTGCTCTTAAGTATTTCTTCCATCGGATTTATATCCGGCAGCATTCCAATGTTTGGAGTCGCTTTTGTATTTTGCTTCACGTTGTTTAATTACAACATCCACTACCCTACGCTATATGCCTTTGGCCAAGAGATTACCGAGAAAAAAAATTACAGTAAAACCAACTCCTTATTGGAGGTTATGGGTCAGTCCATCAATGTGTTCTCCGGTGCTATTGCTATATTATTAATAGAAGGTGTTAACCTAGAGATTTTGGGGCATAATATTATAGTTCAATCTTGGGAAATACACGAAATTTTTTTAATGGACGGAATCACTTATATCATTGCTATGAGCCTGATTTATTTTATCAAATACGTGCCAACTGTTAAAAACATTATTTCTAAAGAGCCAGTATTAGTGCGACTAAAAGAAGGCATTCAATACCTTAAAAAACGTCCAGAGATTTTCCACTTTGGAAATGCTTCCTATACTGTTTTTATATTCGTTCTAATATCCACCCACTTGTTGTGGCCAATTTATGTGGAAAAGCACTTAGCAGAATTAGGGAATATCTATGCCGTTACTAAAATGAACTACGCAGTTGGGGCACTTTTCGCGGGCTTTTTCATTAGTATCATTTTTCGAAAATCAAATATTATATTTTCAATTATTATACTTACAATAATAGCCTTATGCTCGTTCTTTATTCTGTCTATAACCCAATCAATATTTGTGCTGTTTGGGCTAGCAATTAGCCTAGGAATTGCAAACGCGGGCATTCGAATTCAACGAATCACTTACCTTTTTAATCACATCCCAAATAATATTATCGGAAGAACAAACAGTGTTTTTCAGAGCATTAACATCCTGCTTCGATCTATCTTCATTGGAATCTTTTCTTGGAGTTTCTTCTCAGAGGGTTCTAACATTACATGGGCGTTTGTAATCTCAGGGGGTGTAACCTTACTTTCACTTTTACCTCTCATTTTCAACTATAAGAAGTTGAGAGATCTAAAAATTGAACCATAAATAAAGCCACGTTAACCGTGGCTTTATAACTTTCTTATTTCAATCGAATCTCTTCTTGCTTCGCATCAAAAAAGCGGTAATCTAAAAAAGAATAGGCTGAAGATTTTCGAATAGTAATCCATTTTTTATACTTCATAAACCATTTGATTTGAATAGAGTATAAACCTTTTGTTAAATAAGCCTCAATAAAAGGATGCGTTGTTAAAATAATCTTCTTTTCATTTTGTTGCTCCAACAAATACCTTAAATTATTTTCAACATCATCGATTAATAGAATAGTAGCGTGTGTTTCTCCATTACCATTACAACAAGGACATTTCTCCGAAGTCTTTATCTCCATCTCAGGCCTTACTCTTTGGCGCGTAATTTGAATCAATCCGAATTTTGTTGGAGGTAGAACAGTGTGTTTTGCTCGATCATCCTTCATGAACTCTTTCATCTTCTCAAAAAGCAGTTCCCTATTAGAACTGTCCTTCATGTCGATAAAATCAATCACAATAATTCCGCCCATATCGCGCAATCGAAGTTGTCGAGCAACTTCAGCTGCCGACTCGAGGTTAACGTCAAAAGCGTTCTGTTCCTGATTGTCCTTTGACTTACTTCGCTGTCCACTATTTACATCAATTACATGAAGTGCCTCAGTATGCTCAATCACCAAATAAGCACCTGACTTCATGGTCACATTCCTTCCAAAAAGTGATTTAATCTGCTTTTCAATTCCAAAGTGCTCAAATATTGGAGTATCCCTTCTGTAACCTTTTACCATTTTTTCTTTTCCTGGAGCTATAGAGGATATATAAGTAACCAACTCTTTTTTAGTTTCGGTATTATCAACGTAAATGTGGTTAAAATCTTTATTTAACAAGTCCCTCAACATTGCAGAGCTTCTGCTAATCTCGCCCAAAACTCTCTTTGGTGGCTTGGCTGACTTCATCTTTTGGAAACAACTGTCCCACTTATCCATCAGTTCACTCAAATCTGCATGTAAGTCTGCTACTTTTTTGTTAACGGCTACAGTTCTCACAATTACCCCAAAACCTTCAGGTCGAATACTCTTTATTAATCGCTTTAAGCGATCTTTTTCTTCTTGATTTCTTATTTTCTGAGAAACTGATACTCGATTAGAAAAAGGCACCAATACCATGTATCGACCTGCAATAGAAAGCTCACAACTTAAACGGGGGCCTTTAGTTGAGATTGGCTCTTTTGCAATTTGAACTAAGACATGCTGGTTAGTTGTTAGTCGCTCAGCAACTTTGCCATCTTTGTTTATTTCTTCTTCAAATTTGAACCCCTTTAAACTAGAAGTCCTTTGAGCTTTTTTACCTATGTCTTGGACGTATTTATTTAGGGACGCAAAATTTGGTCCTAAATCAAGGTAGTGTAAAAAGGCGTCTTTATTGTATCCTACATCCACGAATGCCGCATTTAGTCCCGGCATTACCTTTTTAATTCTAGCTAGATAGATATCTCCAACGGAAAAGTTGTTGTTACTTTTCTCTTTGTGTAATTCTATAAGTTGCTTATCTTCTAAAAGTGCTATAACATCTTCAGAAGATTTTGAGTTAATTACTACATCAACACTCATGTTTATAAATCTTCTATAACACCCGTAACGGATGTGGAATTATGAAAACAAGAGAGTCCCATCGCATAAATAATGCAGGGACTCTCTGATAAAAAAGTAGTTAGAAAACAAAAGCCCGAATTCGGGCTTTAATTATTTCTTCTTCTTATGACGATTCTTGCGAAGTCTTTTCTTTCGCTTGTGCGTCGCCATCTTATGTCTTTTTCTTTTCTTACCGCTTGGCATAACTTTAAGTTTTAACTATTAATTTTTATTTCTAATCTCATTTATGTAGTCCTCCACTTGCTTAATTACAATTGGATCGTCTACTAATGATTTGTATTTTTCTAATGTTTCTATCCCTTTATCAACCTTATCTTGACTCAGATATGCGTCTGTTAGGTAAATATATGCTTCCGAAATATCAGGATCAATTTTAAGAACTTCTTCAAACCTTTCAACAGCTTTTTCATACTGCCCCGATTGAATTGCAAAGTAACCCAAATTTGTCATGGCATCCACATTTTTTGGGTCTTTATTTAATACCTCTTTCAAAATACCTATCCCCTTCATTGGCATGAAACCCAATTGGCTTGAACCTTCGACACTTGCTACTCCAATTGCTGTTTGAGCTTGTAAGTTATCTGGGTTTAATTCCAGTACTTTTTCATAATTTCTTATCGCACCGGCCACCAAATCTTTCGATTTTATTTTAGAAAGTCGAAATGCTTTGAAGAAATTATCACCTGCTAGCATAAAATTCACCTCGGTTGGAACAACTTTAGCTTTTTCTTCAGTGTACTTTGCAACTAATGGTGGAACATTTCTTTTAATACTAAATGTCATTAAGGAATCATATAGATTCAACTTAGTGTCTACATCAGCTATCTGCTCAGCTAGCTTTTCCAAGCCAGAAATAAATTGTTTATCAGAATCATCCAAACGATCTTCGAATTCACCTTCATGATCGTGGCTTTCTTCTGTTTCAACAGAATTACTTTTTTCCGCAATCTCAGACACTTGCCTTGGGGCGCAGTACAAAAGTCCGATAACAACAACTCCCACTAATATTAGCAGGAGTTGTTTAGTAAAATTACTTGACATCAAGCTTATGGCTTAACGTTAGCTTTCACTTTATTTACAAAGCTCTTAGAAGGCTTGAAAGCAGGAATAAAGTGCTCAGGAATAATCATGGTCGTATTCTTAGAAATATTTCTACCAGTCTTTTCAGCTCTCTTTTTAGTGATAAACGAACCGAAACCTCTTAGGTATACGTTCTCTCCACCTTCTAGTGAACCTCTTACAGTTTTCATGAATTCTTCTACAGTGTTCAATACAGCTGCTTTTTCAATTCCAGTATTCTCTGAAATCTTTGCTACGATGTCTGCTTTTGTCATCTTTTGTTAATTTAGTTTGTTTAATTAATTGGTTTTATACGAAGCGGTTACAACTTCGTTACTACAAATATAGTCCTTTTTTTCAATTCAACCTACTACAAATCATTAAGTTAAAATATTTTCGACGATTTGACCTATTTAAAAGACAAACTTAGACTTAACAACGCTCAACTATTAAGTTGGTATAGCTTGAATAAAAGAGACTTACCATGGAGAAACACAAATTCTGCTTATAATATTTGGCTTTCAGAGATAATCTTACAGCAAACAAGAGTAGCACAAGGAATGGACTATTATATAAAGTTCACTACTCATTACCCTACTGTTAAGTCATTAGCAGAGGCGAACGAAGAAGATGTTTTAAAAGATTGGCAAGGCCTAGGGTATTACTCAAGGGCCAGAAACTTGCACAATGCCGCAAAGTTTATAAAAGAAAACCATGGAGGACTCTTCCCTTCCAGTTATGACAAAATTAGAAACCTTAAGGGTGTCGGTGACTATACCGCTGCCGCCATTGCATCTTTTGCATTTAACTTACCTTACGCCGTGGTAGATGGAAATGTATACAGATTACTGTCTCGACTATTTGGAATTGAAACACCTATTGATTCAACTCTAGGTAAGAAAGTATTTTCTCAGCTTGCTCAGGAACTTTTAGCGGAAGATAATCCTGCAGAGCACAATCAAGCAATCATGGAATTTGGAGCCTTACAGTGTGTTCCTAAAAACCCGAACTGTGAAATTTGTCCTTTTGTTGACTCTTGTATTGCATTTAAAAACAATCAAATTGACGAATTACCGATTAAAGAGAAAAAGCTAAAACAGAAAAAAAGATATTTAAATTATCTTATCATCGAATCCGAAGATGAGCTTTTAGTAAACAAAAGAGAATCAAAAGGAATTTGGCAGAATTTATATGATTTTCCGCTCGTGGAAACCACTAAATCAACCTCAAAGAAATTATTAGTTAAAGATGAATCCTTTATTAAACTACTGAACAACATGGAGTTCAAGGTTCGGGCTACTTCAGAAGAAAGAAAGCACACCCTAAGCCACCAAATACTCTTCGCAAAATTCTACCACCTTTCCATTGACAGCAATTTAAGCCAAATTGAAGGAAATTTTGAACGGATTAAAAAGATAAATCTGATTGAAAAACCGATTCCGAAATTAATTGAGAATTATCTGAAGGAAGAAACCAATTTGCTATCTTTGTTAAGAGCATAATTTAACCAAATTAGACATGGCAGGAGTAAACAAAGTAATATTAGTAGGTAACTTAGGTAAAGATCCGGAAGTACGACATTTAGAAAATGGCGCATCGGTAGCTAACTTTTCAATTGCTACTTCTGAAACCTATAAAGACAAGAATGGAAACCGCCAAGAGCAAACCGAATGGCACAATGTTGTTCTATGGAGAGGTCTTGCGCAAATTGCGGAGAAATATCTAAAAAAAGGCAGCCAAATTTATATTGAAGGTAAGTTAAGAACTAGAAGCTGGCAAGATAAAGACGGCAACACTCGCTACACAACTGAAGTCGTTGGAGATCAAATGACAATGCTTGGCGGAAGGTCTTCCGGAGGAAACGATACTCCTAACTCAAACACTTCAAATGAACCTAGCAAAAACACCGGAAGTGCCGACATTTCATCTGACGACGCGGACGATTTACCATTTTAATACGATGAGCAATTCAGAGTTCAAATATTAACGAATACCGTAGCAATTGGACGACCCCCTTCAACAGGTTTTAAGTATTAATCTTGCTGCTTTCTCTCTTAGCGAGCAGCTTCCAACAATAGGCGCAAGCCTTACAGTAATCCTTTTATTAATTTGTTCTGCTTTAATCTCAGGGTCTGAAGTTGCCTACTTTTCACTAGGCCCGGGCGAGCTCGAAGAAATTGAGGGAAATGAAGACAAAAGTATTTACATACTTTGCAATCTATTAGAAAGACCAAAGAGACTATTAGCTACCATTTTGATTGCCAATAATTTTATAAATGTTGCGATTGTAATCCTATCCACCTATTTGAGTGAATTACTTATAGATCAATCATTAAGCGAATTAACACAGTTTATTATTCAAATTGTAGTTGTTACCTTTTTATTACTGCTTTTAGGAGAAGTAATTCCCAAAGTGTATGCTAATAAAAAACCCCTCAGCTTAGCAAAATTTATGGCTCAGCCTTTATATTACATTCGGGCAATTCTAACCCCTATAAGCAGTGTATTGGTAAATTCAACCAATTTTATTGATAAACGAATAAAGAAAAGAGGGCATAATATTTCTGTAGATGAACTATCTCAAGCTTTAGAATTAACATCTGACGAATATGGAAAGGATGAAGAACAAAAAATTCTTGAAGGAATTGTGAAGTTTGGAAATACTGATGTAAAGCAAGTCATGACCTCAAGGGTAGACGTGGTAAGTTTGGATGAAAATCTGAATTTCAACGAGGTAATTGAGACCATTCTTGAAGCTGGATTCTCTAGAATTCCAGTCCACAAAGAGTCCTTCGACAACATATTAGGAGTGCTATACATCAAAGATGTACTACCGCATTTAAATAAAGAGAAATTCGACTGGCTGAAAATAATTCGGAAGCCATTTTTTGTTCCAGAAAACAAAAAGATTGACGATCTTCTTAAAGAATTTCAAACCAGAAAAACACACCTAGCTATCGTGGTTGATGAATATGGAGGAAGTTCAGGAATTATCAGCTTAGAAGATATTTTAGAAGAAATAGTAGGTGAAATTTCCGATGAATTTGACGATGAAGACTTGGTGTATTCAAAATTAGATGATTTCAATTATGTATTCGAAGGAAAGACACCTCTAAATGATATGTACCGAGTGCTAAATATTGAAGGAGAAGAGTTTGAAGCAGAAAAGGGAGAATCCGAAACAATGGCAGGTTTTGTATTAGAATTGTTTGGAAAAATCCCTAAGAAAAACGAAAAATTACGCTTCAATGATTATCAAATAACAATTGAAGCAGCTGATAAAAGAAGAGTAAAACGAATAAAGTTGACCTTACCTCAAGAAAAAAGCGCTATCTAGATGAAAAGATTATTCATTCCTTTTTTACTCATTAGCCTATTCGCTTGTCAAGAAATTCCTTTACCAAAACCAACGGGCTATTTTAGGATTGATTTACCTGAAAAAAAATACTCCCAAATAGATACTCTACCTTTTCCATTCCAATTTAAATTACCTCAATATGCAACGGTTAATTTAGAAAGAACAAAAGAGGACAGTAGATTCTTAAATCTAGATTTTCCGCCATATGGTGCAAGAGTTCACATGAGCTATTTGCAAATTGATAGTAACCTTCCAACATTATTAGACGACGCAAGAACATTAGTGTATAAACACCTAGAAAAAGCGCAAGATATTTCAGAAACATCTATTTACAATGAAGACAGACGAGTTTTTGGAGTGTTCTATACTTTAGATGGCAACACCGCCTCAGGTTCGCAGTTTTATTTAACGGACAGCACAGACCATTTTGTACGCGGAGCATTGTACTTTAATGTCATTCCAAACTTCGATTCAATTGCTCCTGTTCAAACCTTTATTGAACAAGACATTCAATATTTAATTGAAACTATTGAGTGGAAGTAGGGTTACTTTCTCCAAAACGATGCATGCTAAAAATTACTGCGCCCAACAGCAAAAAAGCACCCAATTGATGCAGTAACCCTAAACTTACCGGAACAGCATGTAATAGTGTAACAATACCAAGAATGAATTGTATGCTAACCGCAATGACCAATGAGCTCACTCCCCACCTTTGAGAAGATGATAAGCTCGTTTTTCTAGCTTTCCAGAACAAAAACAAGATTAACACAACAACTGCATAAGCCAAATAGCGGTGAATAAATTGAACACCGGCAACCCCTTCAATAAAGTTTAGATACCATGGCTCAATTGCTGTCACACTATCAGCGATCCATTCCTTACCCATCTTGGGCCACGAATTATAAACTTTGCCTGCATTTAGTCCTGCAACAAATGCACCCCATATTATTTGTATCACTACTAAAGGAAAAAGGAATTGGAAACCCTTTTTCAAAGTATGAGTTGATTGTTTTTTTATTTTAGGATAAATGAGCCCTAGCGCTACCCATAGGGTGTAACCAAAAGTTAAGAATGCAGTAGTTAAATGCATAGCTAGTCGATAATGACTAACATCAGGATTTGCTTTTAGTCCACTTTTTACCATGTACCAACCTAGCAAACCTTGAAATCCGCCCAAGAAAAGTAGCAATACTAACTTCGGCATTAGCGATTTGCTAATTTTCTTCCGAATCAAAAACCAAAAGAAAGGAAGGATAAAAACTAAACCAATTAATCGGCCAAACATTCGGTGACCATATTCCCAGTAAAAAATTGACTTAAACTCTTCTAACGAAAAATTAAAATTTACTAGTTGGTATTCCGGGTATTGCTTGTACTTATTAAACAACACTTCCCAATCATATTGAGAACTAGGTGGATTGCTACCAAATAGATTCCATTCCACCATAGACAGTCCTGAATGGGTCAATCTAGTTAACCCACCAATGGCCACCATGATGAAAATGAGCAAGCATCCTACAAGCAACCAAATAATGATTGCCTTGTTTTTAATTCTAGAAGAGTTTTGGATTTGGTTGTTCTCAAGTATTTGAGAATAATTTTCCATAGTGCTAATTTTCGCTAAACCACTTTTCTACTATTAAATTGTGGCTTATCTAATTTTCTTAATAAAATAGGTAAATAACTGAGGGAATGAAATATTAATACGCTCGTTCACCAAAACCATTACGTCCTCCTCCGCTGCATCGCTAGTTTCTATATCAACATTTAAGTCTGTCGTAGCAATTTCTGCCTTATACTGTCCATCATGAATATTATTTATAAATTCTTGAATATCCTCAGACGAAGTTGCCGTTTTATCGAATTCAAAAGTTGCCGTTTTTTCATCGAAATTCACATTTGACGCTACAACTCCTTCCATATGCCCAACTTTCTCTTCAATATATTTTGCACACCCCATAGCGCAAGTCATGCCTTCTACATCCATCTTAACCTCTACCTTATTCTCTGCCAATACTTCACTATTATCCTTCTTTTCAGTAGAACTTATTTCAATTACCTCTGCTTTATCTGATGATCTTTTAGATTCGCCACAAGCTGCGAAAATAAGAGCAAAAAAGAATGACAACACAATTAAGTTTTTCATGGCAGTTTAATTTTGAACAAATTTAACCCTAAAAGCGCTATTAGTGTTCATTCAATGGCCAAAATATTTGCAAACAAGCCAAGGTAGTTTTTAAGAAACTATTTTTGCCAACTAATTTTAAGAAATGCCCAACTTAGACAAACCTATTGTTCAGTGGACCCTACTGCTATTTCTAGCATTTATTTGGGGAAGTTCCTTCATTTTGATGAAAAAGGGACTTCTTTCTTTCAGTTGGGATCAAGTCGCCTCCCTGCGAATTGTAATTTCAACGATATTTCTGTCTCCAATTTTATTTCGAAACTTTAAAAAAATTAAAAAAAATCAATGGTGGCCGATCTGTATTGCGGGTTTTCTTGGTAGTGGAATTCCTGCCTACTTATTCCCCCTTGCACAAACTCAAATTACTAGTTCATTAACTGGGATGCTTAACTCTCTAGTTCCTCTATTCACCGTTGTAATTGGCTTATTATTCTTCGAGCTAGGGTATAGATGGATGAAGTTTGCGGGAGTACTTTTAGGACTACTAGGTGCAATCGGCTTAATCTTTTCTTCAGGGAATTTGACTGTTGGGGAAAGTAATCTTGCCTATGCTAGTCTGGTTGTATTGGCAACGATAATGTACGCAACAAACATTAACCTTATTAAGACCTCTTTATCAGAAGTTGGAGCTATTAACATTACTTCATTTGGCTTTTTATTTACAGGTCCTATAGCAACAGTTCATCTTTTAACCACTGATTTTATTGATGTTATAAATACAGACGATTCAGCAAGCTTGAACCTGTTTTATATTTTTTTGCTTGCTGTGTTTGGCACGGCAATCGCTGTAATATTGTTCAATATGCTTATTAAAAAAGTTTCTGCCGTCTTTTCATCTTCAGTAACCTACATTATTCCAGTTTTTGCAATTTTTTGGGGACTGTTAGACGGTGAAAGCGTTGAGACATTGCAATTTATATGCATTGGAGTAATCTTGATGGGTATATATATCGTTAACAAAGACAATCAATTAGAACGAAAAGAGTTAATAAAAAAACTGAACTCAAAAAAGTAGCAAATAGTAGTTGTCTTTATGAAAGGCTTTCACTAAATTTGCCCTCCCATTTTTGGGATTTTAAATTAAACCCTTAACGCATGTACGCAATTGTAGAGATAGCAGGGCAACAATACAAGGTAGAAAAAGATCAGCAAATATTTGTCCATCGTTTGGAAGGAGAAGAAGGTTCAAAAGTTTCTTTTGATAATGTTCTTTTAACTGCAGACGGAGACAAAATTGAAGTTGGCGCCCCAGCTATAAAAGGTATATCTGTTTCAGGAAAAATCTTGGAACACCTGAAAGGCGATAAAATTATCGTCTTCAAAAAGAAACGAAGAAAAGGCTATAAAAAGAGAAATGGCCATCGCCAATATTTGACGAAAATTGAAATCACAGGTTTCGGAAAGGGTGGCGCTACAAAAGCAGCCCATAAGAAATCAGAGGCAACTAAAGTTGAAGAAGCTCCAAAGGCTAAAGCCAAAACTGCTTCAGCTCCAAAGGCTGCTCCTAAAAAATCTGCAGCACCAAAAGCTGAAGCTAAAAAAGCTCCTGCAAAGGCAAAACCTGCTGCAAAGAAAACTGCTCCTAAGAAAGCGGCTGACAAAAAAGAAGATAAATAACCAAAATCAGACAAAAAACTGATTCGGTTTTATAGTAATAGATAAAACTCATAGATCATGGCACATAAAAAAGGAGCCGGTAGTTCTAAAAACGGTAGAGATTCGGAAAGTAAACGACTAGGTGTGAAAATCTTCGGTGGCCAAGGTGCTATTGCAGGTAACATCATTATTCGTCAAAGAGGCACGAAGCACCATCCAGGTGAAAATGTAGGAATGGGAAAAGACCATACACTTTATGCTTTGAAAGACGGTATTGTTACTTTCCAACAAAGAGCAAATAAAAAATCATTCGTTCACGTGAAAACTGTGGCGGAAGCGTAACCACCGATTTTTTAAATATTTCAAACCCTAGTTTACTTCTATTTAAAATAGATGGTAAGCTAGGGTTTTGTTTTTTTAATAGGTCTTACAACCTTACTTAGTTCATTACATAGCAAGATAAAGCACTTTTCAACCTATCGCTTACATAACTGAAAATTGTATAGAATTCACTCCTTAAGTTCTAGTAAACTCTAGTATCTTTGGAGGCCGAATAAACCATAAGAATGTTACAGATTCCTTACATCAAAGAAAATAGAGATTTAGTAATTGAGCGCTTTACAAAAAGAAACGTTGACCTTACTGAAACTATCGATCAAATCCTTTCATTAGATGAACAGCGAAAAGCTGCTCAGCAGTCTTTGGACAATGATTTAGCTCAAGGAAAAAGGTTGGCAAAACAAATTGGCGATTTATACAAAAGCGGAAATACCGCTGAAGCCAATGATTTAAAGGAGCAAACAAAATCACTCAAAGAAAAGAGTAACGAAGAAAAGGCAAAGCTTCAAAAAATTGAAGAAACTCAACTTAATTTATTGTACCAATTACCGAATGTGCCCAATGAAATTGTGCCAAAAGGCAACTCAGACGCTGACAATAAAATTCTAGAAGAACACGGCGACTCCGTAACCTTCGATTTTGAAGCGCTACCACATTGGGATTTAGCCAAACAATACGGCTTAATTGACTTTGAGGTAGGAGTTAAGATATCAGGAGCAGGTTTTCCTGTATACATGGGTAAAGGCGCCAAGCTGCAACGAGCTTTGATTAATTTCTTTTTAGACGAAGCCGAAAACGCGGGCTTTAGCGAAGTAATACCACCTCATTTAGTAAACGAAGCCTCGGGTTATGGAACAGGTCAATTACCCGACAAAGAAGGACAGATGTACCATGTTGGTGTAGACGACTTATATTTAATTCCTACTGCAGAAGTTCCGATTACTAACATTTACCGTGACGTAATTTTAAAAGAAAGTGATTTTCCTATTAAAAATAGTGGGTATACACCCTGTTTTAGAAGAGAAGCCGGATCTTACGGAAAAGATGTAAGAGGTTTAAATAGATTACACCAGTTTGATAAAGTTGAAATTGTACAAATTCAACACCCCGCAAAGTCATATGAAGCTTTAGACGGTATGGTAAAACATGTTTCCGGCATTTTAGATAAGCTTGGGCTTCATTACAGAATAGCATTGCTTTGCGGAGGTGACTTGGGCTTTACCTCAGCCCTTACCTATGATTTTGAAGTATTTTCTGCTGCGCAAAACAGGTGGCTAGAGGTAAGTTCAGTCTCAAATTTTGAAGCTTTTCAAGCCAATCGTTTAAAACTTCGATTTAAAAACGAGGAAGGTAAAATAGAGCTAGCCCATACGCTAAATGGAAGCGCACTTGCACTGCCAAGAATTATGGCGGCTTTATTAGAAAACAATCAGGTAAAAGACGGGATTAATATTCCTGAAGTATTAGTACCTTACACTAAGTTTGAAAAAATTGATTAGTATGAAAAGAAACATTCTTATTCTATTCGCAGCTATCTCATTAATGGTTTCTTGTGGTCCAAAAATAAACTCTACTCAACAAAAAAGTCTTGAGCAACTGACACAAAAAGTTGATTCAGTTGCTGAACTAGTTAACGCATTAGATAGTGCTGAACTAACCCAATTGATAGATAGTTTTTTTAATAGAAAAATTTTCATTCAGAATAAAATTGTAGATACTTTAAAACCTGAAATGATATTTAAATTGGATTCCTTTGTTCAACTTCGCAAAGGAATGGGTTTTATTAGAGGAGAATATTATACCATAAAAAATGAAGCTAATATTTTGAAACAACAGATGCTTGATTTAAATCATGACGTTTCAAAACGATTAGTGGAAGAAAAACAATTTGACCGATACTACACACTTGAAAAAATAAACTATGATCAGCTAGCCATAGCGACTAGCCAATTAACGGCAGCGATTGAAAAAGGAAGTAACAAGTACGAAAGTCTATTGCCAGTTATCGATTCAGTAATAGAAGCCTACAAAGCGAACTTACATGAATAAAGCCTTTACGCTCATTCTTTTTTCACTCTTATTAATGGCTAATACGGCGAGTTGGGGCCAATCAAATGACCTTCGTACTATAGCTGCATTGGCCAAGCAAGCAAAGAACAAAGGCGAAAATGAAAAAGCCATTACCTACTACGAGGAACTAATTAAGCAATCGAGCTCTGATATTTATTATTACGACTTACTCGAACTATATATCTCCGAAAAAGATTTTGATTCGGCTGAAAAAATGGTGAGAAAAAGAATTAGACAGTTTCCTCAAAGAACTGAATTTATAGTTGATCAGGGCCATATATATTCCATTCAGGAACTTGAAAAAGAAGCCGGGAAAAGTTTTGATAAAGCGGTCCAACTGGCACTGAAAGACAATCGATTAACGAGGCCTACCACAAATCAATTTAACAAATACAAGTATTACACCTATTCCGAAGAGATTTATTTGAAAGCTAGACGGTCTTTTAGAAACGATAGACTGTATAAATTTGAACTTGCAAACACTTATGGTTGGTTAGGAAAAACCGATGAGATGATGGAAGAGTATCTCTCCATTCTCGAAGGTAATAGAAGCTATTTACAAACGATTCAAAATATTTTTTCTCGACTTCTAAATCCGGATTCAGATGGAATTCAAAAAGAGAAGCTAAAAGAGATGCTACTTCGCAGAATTCAAAAGGAATCAAGTCAAGACGTTTTTTCCGAGATGCTAATATGGCTTTACATTCAAGATAAAAATTTTACGGGGGCTTTTATTCAAGCAAAGGCTCTAGACCGCAAAAATACTGAGCAAGGCAGAAGACTTTACGATTTAGGAACTCTCGCACTCTCCAACGATGAACTTTTAACAGCCCAAAATTCGTTTAACTACATAGCAAAATTGAAAGATTCTCCCTATAATTTCCAATCAAAAATGAAGTTGGTGGAAGTGCTAAAGAAAAAGGTAATTGGAAAGAAGGATTACACAGATGAAGATCTGAAAAGTTTAGAAAATGCCTACCAGTCTAACATTAAGGAGCTTGGAAAGAGTGCGCTAACCTCTCCATTAATCAGAGGCTTTGCTAAGCTGAATGGATATTATTTAGACAGTGTGCCTAAAGGAATAGTTATACTTACAGAGTTAATCAATCTCCAAGGTATAAGTAATTTAAACAAAGCAGAAACAAAAATAGAATTAGCAGACCTCTACCTTCTTAATAATGAAATTTGGGAGGCATCTCTATTGTATTCTCAAGTAGAAAAAGAGTTTAAATATGACAGATTAGGTGAAGTAGCAAAATACAAAAATGCAAAAGTTGCCTTCTATACCGGGGATTTTTATTGGGCCCAAGCCCAATTAGATGTTCTGAAAGGTTCTACTTCAAAACTAATTTCGAACGACGCTATGGATTTGTCGCTACTAATAACAGATAACGTGGGACGAGATAGTATAATCGAACCGCTGCAAATGTTTGCCATTGCAGACTTACTTATTTTCAAAAAAGATTTTGAGAAAGCAATTGTAGTGTTGGATTCTATTCCAAAGTACTTTCCATTTACCACTCTAAAAGATGACATCTTATTTACTAAATATAAAATGTCAATTCAAAAAAGAGAATACACTGCAGCAGCAGAGTTTTTAAAGAATCTAATTTCAAATTACGCTGAAGATTTACTGGGAGATGATGCTCTTTTTGCCCTTGCCAAACTTGAACAAGAAGAATTCAAGAACAAAGAAAGAGCAATGGAATTGTACAAATCATTGCTCACCACTTATCCTTCAAGTTTATTTGTAGTAGAAGCTAGAAAAAGATTTAGAGCATTAAGGGGAGACAAATTAGAAGAAGAAATTAATTAAGATTATGATAGTTTATAGCGTTACCGTAAACATTGACAATTCGATTCACAAAGATTGGTTGGCATGGATCAAAAACAAGCACATTCCGGATGTAATGGCGACAGGTTATTTCAGTGAGCATAGAATGCTAAAAGTTATTTCTCGGCAAGATGATGAAGAAGGCATCAGTTATAATATTCAATACACTTGTGCTAGTATGGCAGACTTACATCAATACCAAGTTCAGAAAGCTCCAGCGCTTCAAAAAGAACACCAAAATCGCTACGAAGGTAAATTTGCAGCATTCAGAACTTTATTAGAATTTGCTTAATGGCTAAACGAGTTAGAGCCAAAAAACAACTTGGACAGCATTTCTTAACAGATCTAAGTATTGCAAAAGCGACTGTTGACGCTTTTAATGAAGAAGGTACACTAGAAAACGTTTTGGAAGTTGGAGCAGGAATGGGTGTGTTAACCAAGTTTATTCAAAAACGACAAGACCTCAAGCTTACCGTTATTGACATTGACAAGGAGTCTATAGAATACCTAAAAGAAGAAGATTGGATTGAAGAAAATCAACTAATTGAGGGCGACTTTTTGCAGTACAATTTAAAAGAGCACTATGGTGATGAACTGTTCGGAATTTTAGGAAACTTCCCTTATAACATTTCAACTCAAATACTTTTCAAAGCATTAGAATACAAAGACCAGTGTATAGAGGTAGTTGGCATGTTTCAAAAAGAAGTTGCTGAAAGAATAGCATCAAAGGAAGGTTCAAAAGTTTACGGGATTACATCTATTTTACTACAAGCATATTTTGACATTGACTATTTATTCACCGTACATGAAGATGTTTTTGATCCGCCGCCAAAGGTCAAGTCTGCAGTTATTAGACTGAAAAGAAACAATGTAAAGAAACTACCTTGTGATGAAAAGCTCTTTAAACAAATAGTAAAAGTATCATTCAACCAACGCAGAAAAACAATGCGAAATTCGTTGAAGCAATTTTTAAATGATGACCTAAAAGCAATGGAACTGTTCACAAGACGACCTGAATCGTTAAGTGTTCAAGAGTTTATAGATTTGACCAATCTAATTGAATCAGCTAAGCCTTCCTCTATTGTTCGATAAAGGTTATATTAGCAACTGAAAAATTAAGTGCATGCAGTTTGAATTAACCAAAAAATATATATCTGAATTACAAGAATGCTTAAATAGCAATCTTAAAGCAGATCTATTAAATGAGGTCAATCAAATTCACCCTGCTGACATTGCAGACATATGTGACGAACTGGAAACAGAAGAGGTCGTATTACTTTATCAATGTTTAGATGATGAAGTCGCTGCCGATGTTCTTATTGAACTAGAGGAAGATGTACGAGAAAAGTTACTGCGAAACCTCAGTCCTAGAGAAATTGCCGAGAACTTCATAGACAACATGGACTCTGATGATGCTGCCGATATAATGGCTGAGCTTTCAGATGATAAAAAAGACCAAGTAATTTCTGCAATTACCGACGCCGATTTGGCAAGTGATATTGTTGATTTACTGCACTATCCAGAAGATTCTGCTGGTGGTTTAATGGCCAAAGAGTTAATAAAGGTTCGTATTAATTGGACGTTGATTCAATGCTTGCGTGAAATGCGAAAACAAGCTGAAGACATAGAAGATGTATATACTATTTATGTAGTTGACAACGAAAACAAACTAATTGGCACATTAAGTTTAAAACAATTGCTATTAGCCCCTTCCGGCGCAACAGTTAAAGACCTTTATTTTGATGAAGTTAGATCTGCAAAAGCGTATGAAGAGGCTGAAGAGATAGCTTCGATTATGGAAAAGTACGATCTAGTTGTTTTGCCGGTTGTAGATGAACTTAATCGATTGATAGGAAGAATTACTATTGATGATATTGTAGATGTAATTAAGGAAGAAGCGGAGAAAGATTACCAAATGGCTTCGGGTATCTCAGAGAGTGTTGACTCAACCGATAGTGTTCGAGTTCTAACGCGAGCTAGATTACCCTGGTTGTTGGTTGGGTTATTAGGAGGAATATTTGGTGCTTTAGTAATAAATCAATACGAAGATACACTGCAAATTTATCCCGAAATGGCACTTTTTATTCCACTTATTGCTGCAATGGGCGGAAATGTTGGTGTCCAATCGTCAGCAATTATTGTTCAGGGTTTAGCCAATAACAGCCTTGGGTTTGACAATTTATTTCAACGATTAGGTAAAGAACTTTTGGTAGCCTTAGTGAACGGGCTAGTGTGCAGCGTACTGATTTTAGTTTACACCATGATTTACAAAGATAATAATGCCTTAGCAGGAACAGTAAGTGTCGCTTTGGTATTGGTAATCGCATTTGCGGGTCTATTTGGCACCTTTGTGCCTTTAATGTTAGATAAATACAAAATAGATCCGGCATTGGCTACAGGACCATTTATCACTACCATGAATGACATTGTAGGTTTGTTTATTTATTTCGGTATTGGTCATTTGATGTATATCTGGCTGTAAGACTTTTTGCAAAACTTGAACAGATGATACCCAAAGTAATTTTTATCGATTCAGTTCACCCCGTGCTTTTTGAAAGGTTGGAACAAGCAGGTTATGAATGTCATTGGAAAAATAAACTGTCTAGAGCAGAAATCCTTGACATTTTGCCTGATTATAGCGGAGCAGTTATTCGCAGCAAATTCAAATTTGACGCAGAGGTATTCGAGCAATCAACCCAGCTAAAATGGATTGCTCGATCTGGTGCAGGCATGGAAAATATAGATTCAAAAATTGCTCACGAAAAGAACATTGAATTGTACAATTCTCCGGAAGGCAATAGAGATGCCGTTGCAGAACATTGCATTGGAATGATCTTAAGCCTCTTTAATCAACTCAATCAATCAGACAAAGAGGTTCGAGAGGCAAAATGGAATAGAAAGAGAAACCGAGGCATTGAGCTAAAAGGAAAAACGATTGGTTTACTAGGATATGGATATATGGGACAAGCCCTAGCTGAAAGGTTAGTCGGTTTTGGAGTAAGGACAATTGCCTATGATAAGTATAAAAGCAATTTTTCTAGTAACGTTGTAACCGAGGTTGATTTAGAGACTTTTCTTAAAAAAACCGAGATATTAAGTGTACACCTCCCATTAACGGAAGAAACAACTTTTATGGTTGACTATTCGCTTTTAAATCAATTTGAAAACAACATTTACCTGATTAATACAGCGCGTGGAAAAAATGTAAAAACTTCTGACTTGTTAAAAGGTTTGGATGACGGCAAGGTTTTAGGTGCATGTTTGGATGTGTTAGAATATGAAAAAACTTCTTTTGAAGAATTAAAAAAAGAAGATTTACCCGCAGACTTCCAATTACTAGCTGACTCAAAAAAGATTTTACTCACTCCACATGTTGCCGGTTGGACTCACGAGTCGTACTATAAACTTAGCAATGTTTTAGCGGATAAAATTCTAAAGTAATTTAAACACCTGATCCTATTCGCCTTTCAAGACCGAGCGATTATTATACATCAAATTATATAATCGCGTGCGTAGAATATCACCCATTGATTCGCATTCTAAAAAAGTTTCATCACTAAAATGATCTGCTAACTCCTGCTTTAATTGGTTTATTTTTTCAGGTAGACTAATCGTGTCATTATCCAAGCAGTCCGACAAATCTTTCAACCGATACCGAGAGACCTTAATCCGATTAGCTATTAATACCCGCTCTTCTTTCTGGTATTGTCGAATTGTTTTAGGATCTAAAAGGTTTGCAACAAACTCAACAATAGGGTTATTATCTTTAAAGAACTGGGGCAAGTACATAGTTTTATTCCCTTCGTAGGTTTGCTGATCAAAATCGATTGCTCGAATTCTATATTGGACTGCATCAAAATCAGGAGTAACATCAACTACATAATTATAAGAACGCATATCTCCTAAAAGGCGCACAAAACAACGTTCATTAAACTTTACAAATTCTTTCGCCAATCGAATCTTATTCAACTGCGGATCCTTTAGCCAATCTTTTATAAAAACATCTCCAGGAATTCCGGCAATATGATCCTCTACTATTGTATTACCATCAACGATGTAAGAAATTCTGTTTGGTGAAAGAATATGTTCCAATTCTAAACCATAAATTCGAGAAGAATCTGCCTTCTTGATATAGAAATAATCGTAATTGTCATTAAACTTGTTAGTTACTCGAATACGAAATGGCTTAGAGTTTCCGAAGGGACAATAGTCTATACGATTCACATATAAATGTTCTAATACTTCTATATCTCCTTCGGTTTTTAGTAGCGCATATACCCTGCTAAGCGCAGAATGAATTTCAATCATGTCACTTTGACTATAAAAAACAGTCTCCCAGAGGGTGTCTTCTCCGGCATCATTGTAAAGAGATATCGAATTCTCGTAATGATTCAAATCCTCGTAAGCAATAGGAAGTGATATTTCTCTAGAGTACTCTTCAAGATATTGCCGCAATGGCTCTTTTATTGGATAGTGTACTTTCTTTTTCGAAATATCATTCATGCCATTAAATTAAACATATTTCAGTTAAAAAATATTGAAAATCATAGGGCTTTTTATAGTGCTGATCAGTATATGTGTTCACCATTATTTTTATAAGCTCTGTATCGTCTCCTTCAATTCTGTGTTCAATGAATACATTTCCAAACAATTGTTCATATGGAATTTCTCGCCTAAACTTTAACGACGGTTTAAAAAAGTATTCCTCATTAGTTTTCAGCACTCCTCTTTCTTCTACCACCTCACGAGTCGCATGGCTCTGAACGTAGTGCAATGCTTGCAACTTTTGTTTGATTAAGTGAACTAGATAACGATAATCTTCAGTTGACCAGGGACTCTCTGCTCGAAAATAGAACCCGTTGGAGTTTTTAGATTCATGAAAGTATAAATTAACCGCAGACGATTCATTTGCTTTTCTTTTAGCCATGCACTCGTTTAAATAATCTAATAATCCTTTGTGCATTCCATTTGCAAACCAAATAGAAAAATCATTTTCAAAAGTCTTGGTTGGTAGAATTGACTCCCGAATTATGACCTCAGCTTCTCCATTTTCATTATAGTCGCTTTGAAGAGAATTACCCTTAAATAAATTTTCTAGTACACCCATATGGTATGTTAACAAAATTCTAAAGCGTAAGTTCTGAAAGAAAAGTTTTACACCATGAATTCATTTCAAATCGCTTCACATAATTCAACCTAACACTGCCTCCATTTATATTTCCATCACCCATTTTATCTATTCCTCTAATGGTAGTTACTTCTTGCAAATTAGTGACTCCTAAAAACCATTTTGGGGAGTTATAACCAATACCCATTCGGATTCCAGCAGAAGGATTTACTTGCCATTGCTCTTTCCTTTCCATCGAAATTCATGAACTTAACAAATTCATGAACTTAACAGGGCCTGTCATAAATGACAAATTCAAAGACGCAATAACAAAAAAACGTTTCTTTAAAACAAGAGAATAAACATAACCAACTGTTGGGCCTATTTGGAAAGCTCTTGAACGTTCTGCTTTTGATATGACTCCATAAATAGAATCTTCAGCAAAGAATGGGACAATAGAGCTATACGAAATCAAATTGCTGTAAAATATTTTACCTCACAATAGAAAGCTACCTGCAGATTTTTCCTGAATTTCATTCTGCACAAAAGGAGCGACATATGAAAATTTCTCTGAATTAAATACTTTGAGATATGATGCACCGAATAACCTTGATTTTAAATCCGGACGTAAGTGAAATGGACGTTCGTAGTTCGGATCAAAAGATGAAGTATTGTTAAGAAAAAATCCTTCATCTAATTGAGTAAAGAGGTCGACAATTAATTTACGTTTATACATATTTGCTTGAATGTCGAAGAGTTTTGCCTCTCCTTTTCCTTCCTCCTCATTCAAAAAAATTAAACCTGTAGGACAAGTTTAAAGAGAAAGAGTTCACAGTAGCTCCAATTCCAAAAGAGACGTGTGAGTTGGGTTCATTATTAACGAAATTCTGCCCATTCTCGGAAATAACCACATTCGAATACTTTCGGGCAAGAAAATAACGCACATGAATCATCTCATTCAATACATGGATATAATTAGAATCTATGGAGTTTTGAGAAGACAGCGGAAATACAAAAGTAAATGCACAAACGAACATGACAATTTTCCAAATCATATTAGCAAATTTATAATGAAGCACTTATATTTACTGAACAAAGGATTAAATTATGGCAAAACAAAAATCAATCATCACCAAAGAAGCTGAAAAATTTTTATTCAAATATCTAAACAATACATCGCCAACCGGCTATGAAGCTGAAGGGCAGAAAATTTGGTTAGATTATATAAAGCCTTATATCGATGAGCATTTTGTTGATACCTATGGAACTGCTGTAGCTGTTATAAATCCTGATGCAAAATACAAGGTCGTAATTGAGGCTCATGCAGATGAAATCTCTTGGTACGTGCATTACATTACCGTAGATGGCTTTATTTATGTTCGTAGAAATGGAGGTTCTGACCACATGATTGCTCCTTCAAAAAGAGTAAATATTCATATAAAAAAAGGATTCGTAAAAGCAATTTTTGGTTGGCCTGCAATTCATACAAGAGGAGCAAGCGCCGGTAAGCCTGAAGATACTCCCAAGATGAACAACATCTTTTTAGATTGTGGTTGCACTTCCAAAGAAGAGGTTGAAAAATTAGGTGTTCATGTAGGTTGCGTAATCACCTATGAAGACGAATTAATGATCCTCAACAAGAAATACTATGTAGGTAGAGCATTAGACAATCGAATTGGCGGTTTCATGATTGCTGAAGTTGCAAGAATGCTGAAAGAGAAAAAGAAAAAATTACCTTTCGGTTTATACATTACTAATGCGGTACAAGAAGAAGTTGGTTTGCGTGGTGCGCAGATGATTGTTGAAAGAATTAAACCGAACGTTGCCATTGTTACAGACGTTTGTCACGATACACAAACCCCCCTAATTAATAAGGTTGAACAAGGAGATTTTGTAGCAGGAGATGGACCTGTTATTGCCTATGGCCCTGCCGTACAAAATAATTTACGCGAGTTAATTATTAACACTGCCGACAAGAATAAAATAAAATTTCAGCGCTATGCAGCAAGCAGAATTACAGGTACTGATACCGACGCATTTGCCTATGCTACAGGAGGAGTTGCTTCTGCGTTAATTTCCTTACCGTTGCGCTACATGCACACCACTGTTGAAATGGCCCACAAAAACGACATAGAAGATGTCATCCAACTGATTTACGAAACGTTGTTGAACATTGAAGAGAATCACGATTTTAGTTATTTAAAATAAGCAGTCAATACATGCTTTGAAAAAAATTGTAACCCCCTTCGCTTCCAGTTTTTTAGCTTACCAACTGTATCAAGTAATGCTGGCACTGTGGATGCAAGCTGGAGTTAACTTTCACCTTGGGTATGATTTTTTAATCGCATACCTTATTTCCCTTTTCGGTACAGGAATTTTTGCCTTTGCTTACCCCACTAGCCATCTAATCGACCGTTCCTATTATCGATTAAAAAATAAAAAAAGCAAATACCATTGAAGCCTATGATAAAGCAGTGCGGGAAATTCTTGAAACTGAACAGGAATTGTCTTTTTATTAAAGTCTAACTTCGAAGCAGAAAAAGAAAGCACATGCCTACTATTACTTGTCCGCACTGCAGCGCTGAATTAGTTCAGCAAGAGAAAACATACCGATGCGAACAAAACCATTGTTTTGACTTGGCCAAAGAAGGTTATTTAAATTTGCTTCCAGTCAATAAAAAAAAGTCGAAAGAACCAGGCGACAATGATTTAATGATTGCCGCTCGACGTGACTTTTTAGAACAAGGGTTTTACGACCCTTTAATTGAAGGAATTCGTTCAATAATTCAATATGACTTGGGCTTTGACAATAAAAATTTTAGCGCCTTAGATTCTGGATGTGGCGAAGGTTATTACGCAGAACGAGCGCTAAGAAATGCTAAAACAAGTAGTCGAGTTTTTGGAACTGACATTTCTAAAATTGCTGTAAAAAATGCTGCTAAAATGTACAAGGACATCTTCTTCTTTGTTAGCTCTGCATACCTTTTGCCAATTATGACTAATAGCATGGATCTTGTTTTATCCGTTTTTTCACCTAACGATCCGAAAGAATTTCATCGGGTTTTGAAGAAAGATGGTTTTCTAATTGTAGCAAGTCCTGCAGAGAATCACATGAAACAGTTGGCCGAATTGATATACATTGATTTTAGGCCACATAAACACAAGATTGCTGATGATTTAGCTAGTAAATTTGAATTACATCTTGCTAAAAGGGTCAGCTTTGACATTCATGTTAAAAGCTCTGCAACCTTGCAAGCATTGCACAAAATGACGCCTTACTATTACAACACCAGTAAAGAAGGCCAAGAAAAAATAGCCAATTGTAACAACATAAACATCACCTGCGATTTTCACATCAGCGTATTTAAACCTACCTCAGCACCATGAAAAAGAAAGTTGCCATAATAGGCGGAGGAGCTGCAGCACTTAGCGTAGCATCATTTTTAGATTGCGATAAGTTTGACATTTCGATTTACGAAAAAAACAAGGCCTTAGGGCGTAAATTCTTAGTTGCAGGAAAAGGCGGATTCAACTTAACTCATGGCGAAGCGATGAGTAGAATGATTTCACGATATGCTAATCAATTAAACCTGAACGCCGCACTCTACTCATTCACTAATGATGACTTTAGAGTTTGGTTGGCGAGTATTGGCATTCCAACTTTTGTGGGAAGCAGCAATAGAGTTTACCCAGAGAAAGGCATTAAACCCATTGAGGTGCTGCATGCAATTGAGAAAACACTGGTAATAAATGAAGTAAAAATTCACTTTGAAAAAACTTGGGCAGGTTGGAATAAAAATGAAGCGCTACTTTTTAAGGATGGAACCACCGTGTCTCCTGATTATTGCATTTTTGCCTTAGGAGGTGGTAGCTGGAAAGTAACAGGTTCAGATGGGTCTTGGCGAAGTAATTTTGAAAATGTTGGTGTAAAAACGAACATTTTTGAAGCAAGCAATTGTGCCTTTCAAGTCAAATGGGAGTCTCAACTATTGAAAAAATTTGCGGGTAAACCACTTAAAAACATATGTATCACATGCGATAAAAAATCGCAGAAAGGAGAAGTTGTTCTTAGTCAGTTTGGCTTGGAAGGCAATGCCATTTATGCGCTTAGTCCAGAAATAAGAAAGCAACTTGAAACAGGTAAAGCAATTATTTTCATTGATTTTAAACCGACTTTTTCAACTGAAGCCTTACTCGAAAAGTTAACCAACACAAAAGCAAAAAATATCACTGAGTGTTTGAGAAATGAGCCTAATCTAAGTGCTTTGCAAATAGGTTTAATAAAAACGTATGTTTCGAAAGACGACTTTAACAACAATGTAATTTTAGCTGAAAAAATAAAAAAATTCTCAGTTCAAATTGAAGGTATTGCCCATCTGGACGAAGCTATTTCTACCGTTGGAGGAATTGATTTAGAAGAAATTACGCCCAGTTTTGAATTAACAAAAAAGCAAAATTCTTACTGCATAGGTGAAATGTTAGACTGGGATGCACCAACAGGAGGCTATCTGCTGCAAGCTTGTTTCTCTATGGGGTATTATTTAGCCAAACACCTCAATCAGGAATGAATCAACCAAGGGTAATTTTCAGAACGGCTAGAATCACTCCTAAAAAAATGGCCAGTTTGTGAGCGTTTGGAAAAGGAACAGTGCCGGAATTACCCAACCACAGGATGTAAATGATGACTTCGACCACTTTGTAATACAGTGTGAAAAAGGTAAGGATATTGGCCAATTTATTTTTCCAAAGTCAGTTTTAGGTAAAAAAGGTATCATTTTTACCTCCGAAAAGAAGGAAAACGAGGTTTTAGGGTCTACCCTCCTTGGGACAAGACTGAAAACAGCCAAGCGATTAAAACTCAAGAATGGCAATTGGAATACTTTCTCCATATCATCAGTAATAGTTCATTTGAAGCGCAAGAAACTCCAAAATAGATCAAGGATTCAACCTATATAGCAGAACTAAATCACCAATCGATTGGAAAATAGTCTTTCAAAAATTTTCCACACCAATGCTCTTCCCTATTAATACCACCAAAGATAGGATCCATTACTCGGGCCGCTCCATCAACGATATCTAGCGGTGGTTGAAAATCGTGAACATCCTCCTTGTATTTTGCAATTTGAGCAGGATCTTCATCGGTCACCCAACCAGTATCCACAGCATTCATGTAAATTCCAAAATTGGCTAATTCTCCTGCTGAAGTGTGTGTTAGCATGTTCAATGCAGCTTTTGCCATATTGGTATGCGGATGCCTTGGCTCTTTCTTAAAACGATAGAACTTTCCTTCCATGGCAGTCACATTCACAATGTGCTTTTGCCCTGTATCGTCCCTCTTCATCATCGTTGATAAACGATTACACAAGACAAAAGGAGCGATGGAATTTACCAATTGCACTTCCAGCAATTCTGGTGTAGGAACTTCACCCAACTTCAATCGCCAAGAATTTGTAGTTCGCAAATCAACTTGTTGCAAGTCAATATCTAGTTTACCTTCAGGAAAAACCTCCTTATCTTGAACAGCTCCATCATAACTGTACGGTATTTGAGACAAAGCAGCCGAAGCTCTCAATCCTATACCAGGTCCTTTGGCCCTCCAACTTACTGCTAAGATTGATGTATCTCTAGCTACGCCAGCCGCACCCTCAATTCTTGCAATACAATTCTCATGGCTGCGCAATAAATACTGAACTTCAGGTGCGTGACTGTTAATAGAAGCTTCTTCTAACTCCATCATGTGTGCATAGAAACCTGGCGGCCTTCGGACCGTTTGTGCAGCATTGTTGATTAATATATCTAATCGATCATAAGTTTCTTCAATATAAGAACAAAACAATTCAACACTCGGTGTGTGCCGTAGATCAAGTCCATGAATGTGCAATCGGTCGCACCACTTTATGTAGTCCTTTTCCTTTGCAAAGCGAATAGCAGAATCTGCAGGAAAACGAGTTGTGGCAATTACCGTTGCTCCCGCTCTAAGCATCATTAACGTTACGTGATAGCCAATCTTTAAACGAGAGCCAGTCATTAACGCAACTTGCCCTTTTAAGTCTGCTGTTTGGAAACGCTTTGCATAGTTCAAATCTCCACAGGATTGACACATGGTGTCGTAGAATGGGTGAAGTAAGGTAAACTCCTTCTTACATACGTAGCAATTTCTTGCCGAAGAAATTCGCTCCCCATTCATGCGGTCTTCTCCTTGAGGTAACAGCAACTGATCAGGCGCTGTAAAAACATCTGACGTTCGAGCCGCACGAATTCCAGTTTTCCCTCTCGCTGCTCTGTCTTTTTTGCGAATTTTGTTTTTACGCTGATTATTAAGCGCTTTTCTCCTCTTCTTAAGTTCTGTTCTGTCAGGTCGCGAAAGAATTCCAGCCGCTTTTAGCAACTCAATTCGGTCTTGTTCGTCCAACAACACCAAAGCATCACTATCAGCTGCCAGGCTTTTCATTACCTGCAAACTTGCCTTAAGCTCTTCTGATGTTATCTTTTTTGCCTCAATACCTTTTTTCTCTTCCTCTTTCAATTACGTTGTTTTTATTCTTTTATAAAAGTATTGAAAGCACTGCTGAGATTTATGTATTTTGAAAATATATAAATTAACTTAGTAAAATGAAAACCAGTCAATTCTACGATACCATTTCACCCCTGTATTTTGTGATTGACTTTTTCTTGAAACCACATAAGAAACTACTTATTCAAGAAGTAAACAAATATCCTGAATGTAGTATTTTGGAAATTGGAGTTGGGCAGGCAACGCATTTAAAAAAATATCATTCTAAACAAATTACAGGTGCAGATTCGTCTGCAAAGATGTTACAGCAAGCAAAAAGAAACAGTCCAGATACCGTTACACTGATCAATATGGATGCTGCAAACCTTTTACAACTAAATCAAAAATTTGATATTGTCGTACTTGCACATGTATTGAGCACCACTTCTAATCCTGATAAAATCTTAGAAGAAGCTCACAACGTACTCAAAACTAATGGTAAAATCATCGTGTTAAATCATTTTTCGAATGGCGCAGCAGTTCGTTTCATTGAAAGGCTATTTCAACCACTTGCCAATTTGTTTCACTTTCAATCGTACTTCCCTCTTGAAAATTTAACAGCGTTAAAAAACGTTAGACCAGTGAAAGCAATTAAATTTGGCCTTCTGAACAGCTATCAACTTTTGGTTTTTGAAAAAACTTAGCATCAATCACCTTACTATTGCACTGAGCTTACTTTTTAGTTTGTTTGTCTACTTATTTTACAGAAGTGAACAGACTTTGGTAAACGAAGTATTTCAATTCATTTTTTCAGGAGATGTTTATTTTAATTTGAAAGCAAATATTTCTGAGAACCTCATTTTACCCAAATTTTTAGTTTTTTCATTGCCGGAAGGTCTTTGGGTGTTAGCGGTAACACTCGCATCAAAAAATATTTATCTTGGCAAACACAAGTATCTAGTGCATGTCGCCATTCTTCCAATAATAATAGCTATAGCATTGGAATTTTTTCAATTATTAAACATCACCAACGGTACTTTTGACTGGTTAGATATTGCAAGTGCAATTTGTTTTTGGATGTTAGGCTACTTTCTGCTTCCTTCTCCGTCGAATGTACAAAGACTTTTTTTAAAAATGAATATTAACTCGGTTATTTGTTTAGCTTCATTTATGGTTCTTTATTTATCCCATGTCACTGTATAGCGAATCATTGTTGTAAATCGAAACAATCAAATTAATTTTGTCCGTGAAAAAGATATTTTCAACCTTATTTTTAATCGTAGCTATTAGCTCGACATCTTCTGCCTGTTCTGCATTGTTTGTAAAGAACACAGAAATGTTTTTAGGTAAAAATTTCGATTGGTACAACGGCGAAGGGATAGTATTACAAAACAAACGTGGTGTTAAAAAAGTCGCCTATGGCTTGGATAAAGAAAATGTAGTCGGTTGGACTTCAAGATACGGTTCTATTACTTTTAACCAAGTAGGTAAAGAATTTCCTTATGGTGGTGTTAATGAACGCGGCTTATCGATTGAAATGCTATGGTATTCTCATAGTTACTACAAAGAAAGTGGCCAGCCAACGGTTTCAGAGTTAGAATGGATTCAATACAATTTGGACAATTATAAAACTGCTGCTGAAGTTCAATTTTATTTAGACTCGTTAAATATCAATCCCATACACTTCAACCTGCATTTCATGGTAGCTGATAGAGGTGGAAGATCGTTTGTAGTTGACTTCGTGAATGGAAAAGCAGTATTAAGCAATACTAAAGAAGAGTTTCAAGTTTTAACAAACAGCAATTATTTGGAGTCTTTGAACTACTATGAAGCAAACAAAGATAGCGTTGATTTTGAATCGAGAGAATCAGAGGATCGATTTTGCCAATTAACTTCCAAAGCAACTTCATTAGAAAGTAAAACGGTAAATGGAATGTTCTCTATCTTAGACGGTAGTAGCCAAGAAAGAGACAACTACAAAACATATTGGACCATTGTTTATGACCTAAGAAATTTCACGGTCTACTACAAGACAAATGATAACCCAAATGTGAAAAAAGTTGACTTAAGAGCAATTCAGTTTGGCTATTCCCCTCAAACGTATGCCATCGATATCAATTACAAGCAATTGTATTGGAAAAAATACACCCCTATATGGAATTTGGAACTTCTAGCACCTGCTTTGGAGCATGCAAACGTAAAGCTAAACTTAGATCAACTTAACGTCCATATGATGAATCCAAAAAACTTTGTAGTGGACAAAAATTACAAAGCAAATTACAGAGACCTAAAAATAAATATTACCGTCAAAAAACAAAAGGGTATAATTTTTTACACCTTGATGGAAGGTAGCGAGAATTACAAAAGATACCGAGGCACAATTTCTGCAGTAACCAGAGCCAATAAAGACACCATTCAAGTAGTGCACTACTCTGTGCCGATTGCAAAGTATGCTTTAGCAGCATTTCACGATTTAAATTCGAATTCTAAATTGGACAAATTCATGGGTTTCCCCTCTGAACCTACTGCTTTTTCAAATGGATCTAAAGCATTTTTTGGACCGCCAAAGATTGAAAAAGTCGGTTTCTATTTGACAGAAACAACAACACTTCCCATTCGAATAAAATAACGAATTACTGCATTCGTCTAATTTTTTTGTGTTTCTGGTAGCTTCAATTCTCCAGCTTCTAACTTGTGAAATTGTGAAGCTAAATGAGCCAAAAAGCTTGTAATATGCGTAATAGCAACTTGCGTTTGCTCCCCAATTTCTTTCTTTTTCAACCGCATTACCAAGTAGCCATAAACCCCATGAATACCAACATCTACCTGATTTATTAAATCTTGACCAACAGATTTAACAGTCAACTCTTTCAATGATGGTCTTGCTGCCTCATAAAGTTCAATATATTTCTTGTCTTGATAGGCAGTGAGTAACTGATCGTGTAAATCTTGTAATTGAACTATTAGACTTTTTAACTCTTTTAAATGTCCAGAACGTTGAAATTGTTGCTGCTGCATTTTGTCAATTAAATCCGCATACCACAACTTAATCTCTAATTTAACCGCTGTAGGTTGGTCGAACCGTTGAACAACGTTGGTATCAATTTGTGTTATATCAAAATTGAAGGAACGAATAATATCTTCTATTTGATACATGTACAGCAAATATTCAACAATATTTGACCTTCGCTTTTCTCTAGAAATTAACATATGCTTTCAGTAATTTAATAATTGCCAAAATTGAGATTTATTTCATGAATTCAAGCCCAAATCATACTGCTATAATTGAACGAATCAATGAAATTGAATCAAAATTTCACAGAGATTTGATAGCATTACTTTCATCACCTTTTGTTTTTAAGACCTTCTTCCCTGAGAAATTATTATTTAACGTTCATGACTTTAGCAATTTTGAAGAATTGTGGACATGGTTTAAGTGCATTAAAGATAAGCCGTATCCAAAAGATTTGCAAAAACTTCGCTTAGGAAAGTATGCTGAAGAGTTACTTAGTTTCTATTTTCAGAAAAGCACAAAATATACCTTACTAGGTTATAATATGCAGCTCATTGACGATAAACTCACTGTTGGCGAAATAGACTATTTACTTCAAGAAAAGCGAACAGGGAATCGAATTCACCTAGAACTTGCCATAAAGTTTTTTCTAAAAATCAAAATTGACGGCGAATACCAATGGATTGGACCTTCAACAAAAGACAATCTTTCTAAAAAGAAAACCAAACTATTAAAACACCAATTGAAATTGGTCAGCAATTACAATCGCCTACTTCCTTTTGAATTTCAAAACAATGAGTTTACCCCTCAACTACTTTTAAAAGGAGCTGAATTCATTTCCTTCGAAGCATATGACGTTGGCAAAAACACGCTAAAAAATGCATGGTGGATTCACTGGGAAGCGCTAGAGAATGTTAAGCAAGAAAATCAACTTTATAGTATCATTCCAAACCGAAAAGATTGGATTTTTCCTTTCAATAAAAGGTTAGAACGTGTGAATTTTCAACAATTAAAATTAGAAATTTTAGATTATTTAGAGTTGCAAAATGAGATTATGATTTCCCGGTTTCAGGCTGATGGAAAACCAATAGACCGTGGTTTCGTGGTTCGATCTCATTGGCCTTGTTAGAGACTCATTTTATCTTTCAACTTTGCCGCTTGTCTCCTAGATATTTCAATCTGTTTGCCATCCGTTAACGTCACACGTAAACCGCCATTAAACCAACTCTCCATGCTTTCAATCCAATTTAAGTTGATGATAAATTTTCGGTTAGCTCTAAAAAACGATTTGCTGTCTAATCGTTGCTCCAAATTATTCAACGACTTTAATATAAGTGGCTTATTTTTTTCAAAATAAACTCGAACATAATTCCCCTCCGATTCAAAAGCACTCACATCTTTTAATCGGACAAACCAACATTTCTCGCCGTCCTTTACAAAAACCTGATCATTTGGACCTAATCGTTTCGCTGAATCCTCTTCCTCATCGTGATCTTCTATTTCCTCTTCTTCCTTTACATTTTCATTTAGCTTATGAATACAATCTTTCAGGCGGTCTTTATCAATTGGCTTTAACAAGTAATCAAAAGCATTTACCTCAAATGCCTTCAATGCGTGCTCATCGTACGCAGTAGTAAAAACCACTTGCGGCACAAATGAGAGTTCCTCCAACAAATCAAAACCAGTTTTAGCTGGCATTTGAATGTCTAAAAAAATGAGATCAGGCTTCAATGCTTCAATGTTTTTTTTCGCGTGATCGGCATTATGGCTTTCTCCAATAATCTCAACTTCCGGATAGTCTGCTAATAGATTTATCAGTCCTTTTCGCGCCAAGCGCTCATCGTCAATAATTATTGCTTTCATAAATCCTTGTTTTTATCGTCAATATTGCTTTTTAATACCTTTATTTCTTTCATACTTTCCGGAATGGTAACCTCCACTACCACAGTTCCATTTTCAGAATTTTTTATATGAAGTTCTCCTTTATCTCCGTACAACAAGAAAAGTCGTTGCCTGCTATTTAATAACCCAAAACCAGGTTCTCTATCTTTTACCACTCTAAAATTTCCTGTATTTGCAATTGTCAATTTTAAATCTCTATCCTCTTTCCTAGCTCGAATTTCAATCACTCCTCCTTCTGCTAATATACTTATACCATGCTTAATACCGTTCTCTACAAGTGTTTGCAGTAACATTGGCGGTACCTTATGATCTTTTACATTTTCATCAATTTCGTATTTCACTTGCAAACGTTCTTCAAAACGAGTTTGCTCTAAACTTAAATAATCATGTACCAATTGTACTTCCTGACTCAATGGAATTACCTTATGCCTTCCCATTAACAAGGAGCTTCTTAAAATATTGGAAAGTTGCGTAATTGAATTTTTCGATCGCTCAGGGTTTTCGTCTACCAAAGCCCGAATACTGTTCATAGAGTTGAAAATAAAATGCGGGTTCAGTTGTGATTTTAACTTATTTAACTCCACCTCCGTGCTTAATGCTTGCCACCGTAGGTTTTTAATTTCCTCTTTCCGATAATTCTGAATAAAGTGAAACAAGAAGTACATTAATGTCCACAAAATAAAAATGACCGAAAGATTCAACGTATTCTGCAGAATTTCTAAGGTAGTGAGAACAACTTTTTGTCGAGCAATAATAATTTCAAATACGAAAGTGTGCAGGAAATAATAAACTACACCACATAGAATAGAAGTAAGAATTACCCTAGGAATAAGGTCTACAATTTTTAAACTTAACCAGTTTAATTGCAGCATAACTTCACGGTAAGTATGAGAAATAAGAATTCCAAAAATGAAAGTGATTATTAAGTTAGAAGTAAAATAAAAATCCAACTCCATCCCACCCAACTCATTAAGCAACCACATTATGAAGGTATAGGTGAACCATCCTAAAAACTGACACACCCAATACAACCTTAACTTAGAATCCATAATAGCTTTTCAGAACAAGTAATTTATAAATTTATGTTTATTAATTTTATAAATGTTTAGGAACGAATTTAGTAAACAACACCAATTGCAATTCTTTCTAAATCTAAATTAGCTTGAAAGAAATAATATAGTCTTTGAATTACACCAAAGGAAAACTCCAGTTACAAGTGGAATCTTCCATCACATGACGCACGAACAATAATGAATTTAAAGTACTTAGGACTTCTTCTACTTTTTGGGCTTGGCAGCCTAGGTTTATACAGTCAAGCAAGAGAAGGTCATAGTCGACCTTCAGCAACGAAAGCTGCGCCTCAAAAGAAAGGTTTCCAGTTGGACAAAGTTATTTTGGGGGGTAATCTTAGCGCCCAATTTGGAACAGTTACTCTTGTTCACCTTAATCCAAGTGCAGGCTACAAATTAAAAGAGAACTTACTAGTTGGTATAAGCGCTACGTATATATATTTGGAAGACAAACGATTTAGGCCGAGTTACATCAATAACATATATGGAGGCAGTTTATTCACGCAATTCTATTTCCTTGAAAACTTCATCGCCCATGCTGAATACGAAAGATTGAACGTTGGCGAAAAACTGGAAAGTGTAAGAATAAATGTAGATGCCTTTCTAGTAGGAGGAGGTTATCGATCGCAAATTGGAGGTAATTCATTTGCTAACATAATGATACTTTACAATGTAATTGAAAATGAATATTATCCATACAATAACCCAATTATAAGAGTTGGGTTCGGTATAGGTTTATAAACTTGTAAGAACTAATACCCTTTCATTTTCCGATTTTCCAGACCATTCTTTGAAAGGAATTACCTGATTATTTCTATCTAAGAACTCGCCTTTTTTGTTTTGCTTAATCCAGAATATCTCACCATTTTGAAGCGATTTTAGCACTTCATCCAATGGTTTAGCTGTATTCTGCCCAATTTCAGCCCCTTTTGCATTTTTTTTAAGGTACATCTGCATCGCCGCATAATCAGGTAAGAACTGCTTCTCTAATCTGCCTTTTTTCGAAATCTCGTTTGTTCTTTTTTCATTAGCGTTACCAAGTTTCAACGATCTTCTCTTACCAATCTTCCCAGTTAACTCAGCCATCCAATAAGCGTGTCTCGCCGCATCAGCTTTACTTCCACTTTCAGTATTTCCCTCAAAATAATTGATTCCTTTAAAACTGTCCATTACCTCCAAAACACTTTGCGTAACCCTAAAAGCTTTCTTAGCAACAAAGGGATGAGAAAGCACCCAAACCTTTTCTGCTGAACCAATTCGCTTCCAAGCAGCTCGCTGAGTTGACATTGTCAGAGAACACATTAAACATAATACAACTTAACACTTACTCATACCATTCTACTAAAATCCCTTCTCCGCCCAAATTATTCATTTGTCGCAACACCCAATTCGAACGTTTGAGCATATACCCTGAAGGGGATTTGAGCTTATAAATAAGCGGATTTGGCAAAGCCGTTGCCATTAAAGCAGCATTCTGTCTGCTTAATTTCTTAGCTGATTTCTTGAAATATTTCTGAGCTGCAGCCTCTGCTCCGAAGACTCCTTCGCCTAGTTCAACAACGTTAATATAAACTTCCATGATTCGTTGTTTACCCCAAACCAATTCGATTAGAAAAGTAAAATAAACCTCTAGCCCTTTGCGGAGATAACTTTTCGTGGGCAACAGAAAAACATTTTTAGCTACTTGCTGACTAATGGAACTTGCACCTCTCACTTTTTTAGAATCCTTGTTGCTTTCGATGGCCTTTTTTATGGCTTCCACATCAAAACCATTATGATCTAAAAATTTTTGATCTTCTGATGAAATAATGGCTAATGGAACAGAAGAATTAATCTCTTTTATATCTTTCCAACTATAATCGATGGTATAATTTTCCTGTTTCCACCATTTGTAAATCATCATTCCAGTTATTGGCGGAGAAATATATTTATAAGCAACAACCCAAGTAAAAGATAACAACACGAATACCGCCAACAACTTCAATAATCCAACTAAAATACGGCGCACGGTTTTTTTCACTGCCTAAAGATAATTTTTTGAACTAATCTTAGCGCAAACTGTTCTAAAATAAAAAATTAAAAATGAAAAAGTTAGTAATTGTATTAGGATTAGGCTTATTAATTTCATGCGGAGGAAACGAAAAGGCAGAATCTAAAAAAGCAGACACGTCATCACCGGAAGCTATTGGTGAAGCCGTGGAAGCAATAGTGAAATTAGTAGAGGAAGAAAAAGAAGTGGTAGAAATTACGGTAGCAGCTTTAGGAGAGAGCATGGCAGAAATCGCTTTCGAACCAAAATCTTTTTCAGTTCCGGCAAATTCAAGAGTAAAATTAACTCTCGAAAATAAAAGTTCTGCGGAAGGCATGTTTCATAATTTTGTAATAGTAGAGCTTGGTAGCGGCGCAGAAATATCAGCAGCAGGTATTAAGGCAGGAATTGATAACAACTTTGTTCCAAATGACGAAAGAGTTTTTGCCAATACAACTATGAGTAAAATGGGAGAAACATTGACAATCGAGTTTGACGCTCCTGCCAAAGGTTCTTACCATTACATCTGCACTTACCCAGGTCACACCAACATGATTGGTCGACTTAATGTTGAGTAACAAAGGGAATTATTAATTTATAAAGCAAAGCGGCGCTATGAAAACAGATACGTTTTTTGTTGGATTGTTTTTAAAAAAAAGCCCCTTCTAATTCGATTGGAAGGGGCCTTACAGTTCTATTTAAAAAGTACTATCCTAAAATAGTTACCGGATTCTGCATGTAGGTTTTGAAAGTATTTAAAAATTCAGAACCTTTTGCTCCGTCAACCACCCTGTGGTCGCAAGACAAGGTAACTTTCATTCGATTACCAACTACTATTTGACCGTCCTTCACCACTGGCTCTTGACGAATTGCTCCAATGGCCATAATACATGCATTTGGAGGATTAATAATTGCAGTAAACTCTTCGATTCCAAACATTCCTAGGTTAGAAATAGAGAAGGTACTTCCTTCCATTTCATTTGGTTGAATCTTCTTTTCTCTTGCTCTTCCTGCAAAATCTCTGACCTCACCAGTAATTTGAGAAAGCTGCTTAGTATCTGCGTTCTTCACTACGGGTACCACTAATCCTTCATCTACGGCAACGGCAACTCCCATGTGAACGTGAGAATATGTTCTAATTTTATCGCCCAACCATGATGAGTTAATAGCTGGATGCTTTTTTAATGCTGCTGCAGCAGACTTAATTACCAAATCGTTAAAAGAAACTTTTATGTCTGGTAATTCATTGATTGCTTTTCGTGCAGCAATTGCCTGATCCATATCTATGTCAATGGTCAAGTAAAAATGCGGCGCACTGTATTTGCTTTCGCCCAATCGCTTAGCAATTACTTTTCTCATTTGAGAAACCGGAGTGTCTTCAAAACTTTCAACTCCAGCAGGTACTTGATAAGCGGCGCTTCCTGTTGCCTTAGCTTGAGCTGAAGGTTGATAGTTCTCTATGTCTCTTTTGACGATTCTTCCTCCATCGCCTGTGCCGCCAATGGTCGAAACATCAATATTTTTTTCATTTGCTAAACGCTGGGCCAATGGTGAAATCTTCACCCGTCCATCAGAGTTCAATTGAGCTTTAGGAGCTATGTTCGACTCACTCGATACTTCTTTCTTTGTTTCAGCAATTGCTGCCTTTTCCTCTTTCGGTTCTTCCGAAAAATTATTTGTTGCCCCAAAAGCATCAATCAATTTTTGATAATCAGATTCTTTCTCACCAATAATTCCCAAAATAGCATCTACCTCTGCAGATTCACCGGTCTTTACACCTTGATACAATAAGACTCCATCTTCAAAAGACTCGAACTCCATTGTGGCCTTGTCTGTTTCAATCTCTGCTAAAATCTCTCCAGATTCTACAGAATCTCCAACACTTTTCACCCAAGAAGCTACGGTTCCTTCCGTCATAGTATCGCTCAACTTCGGCATTTTAATAACAACAGCATTAATATCTGAAGTATCGATTGCTTTGGTCTTGGTTTCAATTTTAGAATCAGATCTTTGAGCTTCATTATTGCTTTCCTCAGCTTGCGGAGTGCTCTGCTTAGCGTTAATTAAGGACGAATAATCTTCACCTTTCTCTCCTACAATTGCTAAAATAGAATCTACATCTGCAGTTTCTCCTTCCTTAACTCCTTGGTATAAAATCACCCCAGATTGAAATGATTCAAACTCCATTGTTGCTTTGTCCGTCTCAATATCAGCCAATAGCTCTCCATCTTCAACAGTTTCTCCAACTTTTTTATGCCACGTTGCAACAACACCTTCTTCCATGGTGTCACTCAACTTGGGCATTTTAATTACTTCAGCCATAACAAAATCTTGTTTTTGGTTTAATCTTTAATGAAAGGGTAATCTTCTTGAACATAAACATCTGTATACAGTTCAGATGCATCAGGATATGCAGACTCTTCTGCAAAATCAATTGACTCTTGAACCTGAGCTTTAACTTTATCCTGAATATCTTTCAATTGAACATCTGTAGCATACTTCTTTTTCTTAATTACATGAAGTGCACTATCTATGGGGTCTAAAGTTTTATATTCTTCTAACTCCTCTTTTGTTCTATACTTCGCAGGGTCTGACATAGAATGTCCCTTGTAACGGTACGTTCTCATTTCTAACAACGTTGGGCCGTCTCCCTTTCTAGCTCTAGTAACTGCTCTTTCAATAGCCTCGTGAACTGGTTCGCAAGCCATTCCATCTACCTGCTCATTTGGCATCTCATATCCTTCTGCCATAACATTCAAGTTAGTTACATTAGAAACTCGATCTACCGCAGTTCCCATAGCATAGTTGTTATTCTCAATAATAAAAATAACTGGTAACTTCCAAAACATAGCCATATTCAAAGCTTCGTGAAAAGCTCCTTGACGAACAGCTCCATCTCCCATGTAACAAAGTGTTACGTTATCATTCCCTTTGTACTTATCTGCAAAAGCGATTCCTGCACCAATTGGGATTTGACCACCAACGATACCGTGACCTCCAAAAAAGTTTAACTCTTTGCTAAACATGTGCATCGACCCACCTTTCCCTTTGGTACAACCCGTTTTTTTTCCATATAACTCAGCCATTACATATTTAGGATCCATCCCTAACCCAATCGGGTGAGCATGGTCTCTATATGCCGTAATGTAATTATCCGTTGGTTTAGTAGCCGAAACAGCTCCAGCGACTAATGCTTCTTGTCCAATATACAGATGACAAAATCCACGAATTTTTTGCTGGATATAAAGCTGACCAGCTTTCTCCTCAAATTTTCGCATCAAAAGCATAGATTCATACCACTTTAGGTAAGTTGCTTTATCAAATTTATCTCCTTTCTTAGCGGTTGTCTTCGCCTGCTTTGTTGTAGTTTTTATTGCCATAATCGCTCAAAAATGTGGTTGGCAAATTTAGTATAAAAAGGTTTGTTTTTTACTTTCTTATTGCTTTTTCAAAGCCGTAAAATCAAAGGCAAGCGGAAGAAGATCGTTACAACTATTAAATTCCCAAACTTCTTTACTTGAATTCATCAGTAAAACCTTGATATTCTTATTTTGTTTAACCTCATATTCGACCATTACTTGCCTACAAGAACCGCAAGGAGAGATTTGTTTTTGAGCGGTAGTTTCAGAAGCAGCATAGATTGCAATCGTATGCATTTCTTCATCTCTATAATTTGCAGATGCCGCAAACATTGCTACCCTTTCTGCACATAAACTTGAAGGATATGCGGCATTCTCCTGATTTGATCCAGCCACAATTTTTCCACTCTTCAAAAGAACAGCAGCTCCAACACTAAATTCTGAATAAGGAGCATAAGCATCAACAGAAAGTTCGATTGCTTTTATAAGTAACTCTTGATCTTCAGCTTCTAACTCGCTAAAATGGGAATAAGATAGATATTGAATAGAAATGTTTTGATTTTCTTTCATAAAAAAGCTTTAGTTGCAAGGTAACAATTAACTACGAACTAAAATAGAAAACCTAATCTTTGTAAATTAGAACAGTTGCGTAAGCAGATACACCTTCCTCTCTTCCTTCAAAACCAAGCCTTTCGGTAGTTGTTGCCTTAATGGATAAATCATCTTCATCAATTCCCATACAGTATGATAGAACTTTTTTCATTTCGGGAATATAAGGGTTCACCTTAGGTTGCTCTAGAGAGATAGTGCTATCAATGTTAGAAATTTTATATCCTTTTTCAGCTAGAATCTTAACTACATCTCGCAATAAGATTTTGCTATCGATGCCTTTATATTGATTATCGCTTGGGGGAAAGTGAAACCCAATATCTCGTAAGTTAGCTGCTCCCAAGAGCGCATCGCAAATGGTATGTATTAACACATCTGCATCAGAATGACCAAAAGTACCTTTGCTATGTGGTATATGAATACCCCCTAGGATAAAATCTTCTCCTTCGGCTAACTGATGAACATCAAAACCAAATCCTACTCTAACTTTCACTATTTGTCTTGGTTTTGGCTGGCGAAATCATCGAATCTAAATCCTAACGTGAAACGAACCGAACCCGCTAGAGGATTTGTTTGAGCATTTCCAATTAAATATGATGCATCAAATTGAAATACGCTTAATTTGAAACCTACACCCGCTGTCAGGTATCTTCTATTTCCTTTAAGAGGGTTTTCATAAAAATAACCCACTCTTACAGCAACTTGCTCATCATACCAATATTCGACACCTGCTGATAACGTTATCTCGCTTAGCTCTTCTCTTAATCTACTTCCATCCTCTAAAACAACTCCGGAACCATCATTATTAACTGCGGTAACTACACCAGGAGCATCTCCAAACGAGCCAAAAACACCACTTGCAATACTCACATTAGGGTCTCTGCCAGAAACAACCACAGAATTTCCAGCAGGATCAATTAAAACAGTACCCGTAGAATCGATTAAATAAGTAGGAGGAGATGGAACTAGTAATTTATTCGCTTCAACTATAAATGTCATCGAATTATAATCATCAAAATCAAGTTGCAAAGAAGTTCCTAAACGAAGATTAGACGGTAAAAAATCATTTTCATCGTTATCTGAATAAGACATTTTCGCACCTAAATTCGAGATACTAATTCCTGCTCTTAACGTTGCATCATATTCAGAAATTTTTAAATCATCTTTAAACCAATACGCAGAAACGTCCGCTGCAACAGTCTGTGCCGCTCTTGTATCCGTTCCGTTCACATTTACACCGTTTGTTAAATTGGAATTAATGTAACGCAAAGCCATTCCAAATGAGAATTGTTGGGACAATTGCAATCCATACCCTACATCCAACGCAAACTCGTTTGGTCTAAAGTTTCCTATTACATTTCCATTCATATCTGTAAACGTAATATCTCCTAATGAGAAATAGCGCAACGAGCCACTTACTGTTGACATTCTGTCTATTTTATAAAACCCTGTTAAGTAGGCCAAACTTATATCTCCTACCAAATTTCTAAGCCAAGGTGAATAACTCAAAGAGAAACCCATATTTCCTTCTATAAAAGCAGATTTTGCTACATTCCAATGTATTGAACTCAAATCAGGAGAAGTCGAAACACCTGCATCCCCTAATGCTCCTGCCCGTGAATCAGGTGAAATTAGCAAAAAGGGCACAGCTGTAGTTATTGTATTTAACTCTGCTTCAGTTTGGGTTTTCTTAGCATTAACTGTATTTTGAGCAATTAGCTTCGTACTTGTGAGTAATACAAGTATACCAGAGGCTGTGATTTTAATCGTGTATTTTTTCAAAATATTTTTTTTTGAAGGGGTGCAAATATAACAAAGATTAGAGGTTCCTATGGAATTTGCGGTTTACAAAATTACTAGCTTTTCTATCTTTTCAGAAGTTGAGCCATTTGCAGATCGTACCTGAAGTTTATACATATATACTCCCTTGCCAATCTTATCTCCAAAGTCATCTCTTCCATCCCATCGAATATCTTTTGAAACAAACCCATCGTTAACAATCATCTTGTCTATCGACTTCACTAATTTCCCTGATATTGTAAACACCTCTAATTTTACATCCATCACAACTCCTGATTGGTTATGCTGAAAGATGAACTCAGTATTTGTTGTAAAAGGGTTCGGATAATTTACCAAGTTCTCTATCTTAACCTCTCTATCTTTAACCACGGTGAACTCTATTTTTTTTTCCGAAGAATTATTTGCAACATCCCAAGCTTTTACTTTTAGATTATGCATCCCGGGTGTTAAATCGGCAAAAGGGAATGAAACTACTCCTTGAGTATAATCATCAACAGCAGCCTCATAATAATCGTTTAAGATGAATGAATTTTCTGTATTATCATCCAATGTAGCAACTATGTCATGGCCAATTCCGCTCCCCACAGTATTGATACCCTGATTATCCTTCAGGTTCAACAGGAGTCGAGGATTTTCATCAGTTACACCTCCGTAAATAAAATTCTCATCATTTAAAAAGAGTTCCATTTGTGGACCTTCTTCATCTTGAACTAAGTTTGGATTACTTCCCCCTATGACTATTTCTTCAGAATAACCGTTAGCATCTGTAGATTGATTTTCCGCATAATATGAAATTTTCCCGCTTCCGTAACTGTACGAAATATCTTTAGGTACTACGAAAGTAAATGTGAAATCACCATTAGAAATAGTAGCCTTTCCTTTAAATATCCTGCGCTCTCTTGTCTGAAAAGTAAAAATCCCTCCCCCATCATTATTGAGCGTGCTCTTAGATTCTATTTTGTCAAATATTGTAGGATATACATATCCATTGAAATTAGAAAGTTTATTTCCATTATCATCAGCAACAATTCCGGCTATTGTTACCTGTGTCAGTGCATTTAACGTATCTGCTTGAGCTATTGGAAGTCCATTAATTGTGGTTGTTACTACATTCTCTTTAGGGATAGCTAAACGAATTGCCGGATCACCCAAAAGAGAAAAGTTTCTTGAATTGGTTGAGTAGGCGTTAAAGTTTTTGACCTCCAAAAATATATCTCCTAATCGCATGGGTTCATTATTTGGTCGAGGTTCGAAAACCTTATCGTAAAATGAGCGGTTCAATAAATAATTGGGACTTGAAAACACTAAACGTGTAGTAGTCATCAAACCGATTCCTCCTCCATTAGGATTCAACAACAGAAGCTCACCTCCCGAAGTTCTCAGCGGATCATCAAACCTGCTAAATTCACAAGTTGCTGTAACAAACACTGGCAAATTTTGTCTGTTCTTCCAATTCGTTATTTCAAAGATTCCTAATATTCTCTCTGCAGTCCACCCCGTTTCACCTCCGTGGCCGGTGTAATTTACAAACAGAGCACCATCTTCGACAGATTGAACCAAATCATCAGTTACATCAGGGTATCTAGCTCCACTTGCCGTTGACTGCTGCTGGTAAGCATCTAAATATATTTTTTTGGTATTAAAATCCTTGCCTTTCAAGTCTACTAGTTTGGACAAATCGTCTGCTTGGCTCATGTGAACCACTCCGTCCTCATCATCTCCAACAAAAACAATTTTATTTCTCCAATCTTTAAATGTGGCAGAAGAGTAATAAGACTCAACCTTGTCGACAATTGCTTCCGCCTCTTCTAATGTTTGTACTGGAAACCTGCCAATTGCTACATCCATTCGATCGGTACTAGGAACTCTCCACAGTCCTTCTGTATCATCGAGCAATCCAAAATAATCATCAGACACATGAGAGTTAACAGGATCAACAGAGTTAGCCGATTGAAATGAAGGAACGTAATTTGTTCCATCAGATGTTCCGCTTTTAAGTTTATAAGATGCATCACCAATCATTAAAACATATTTGGGAGGAGTTCCTTGACCATTTGATCTATCGTAAAACATTTTAATAAATGTTCTCATCGCAATTAAATCTTGTGACCCAGAGGAAAACTCATTAAAGATTTGCTTTGCGGTTACAATATTTACAAGAAGACCTTCACTTCTGTGAATATTTGCCAAACGATCTGCCGCCATCAAAAAATCTTCATGACTTATAATCAACATGTCTGCCTGAGGCAATCCGTGCAAATTTTGAGTAGCAACTTTTCCTTTCGAATAAACTCCTATTGAATCGGCACTAGTAAAAGCAATGTACTCTCTTAAACTTGTAACATCATTTTGAAATGAAGAAGCATTCCCATTATTCTGAACCGTCATTGCTTCAACATTCTGAACATCCGTTATGTCCCAGACTTTAAGATTTGCCGTATTAGGAAATTGAAAAATAGCTTCTGCACCTGGGACACCATTCGCGTCAACGGATCTAATGTCTCTAAAAGTTATTTGACTACCTGCCATGGCAATTCTTGACCTTAAATTAACCGTCAAATAGTTTAACCAACCTTTAGAGACAACCTGAGGTTTGTTGTAGTTAATATTGAATGATAGAGCTCCTTGGTTTGGTGTAAATTCAAATATACTACGAGCTGCTTGAGCAAATCTAAATTCATAACGGCTTAAATTTGTAGACCCTACCTCCGTCTCAAACGATTGCCCGTTTATTGATAGGGTGAATTTGCTAATCACTCCAGACCTTGCTAAAACACTCATTTCAACTTTAGCCGTCTCAGCAATTGCCGTATTTGAAGCATTTATACCCACATTTAGATTTGTCGTGTTATCAAATAATTCTCCTAACCAGAGACTTCCTGACCTCAATAGATTTGACAACTCTAGCTCATGATAACTGTGTTTATCATATTCAGTAACTGTTGCAGTCGATAGGTTTAAAGATATTCCTTTGGTATTGACTCTTTTCCCATTAGCACCTTCAGCATTGATAAAATAAAAGGTAGTGTCACTAAACCTGTTTAAAGAATGTCTGAAAAATTGATTTGCAGTATCATATGCCCACTCTACTTGATCGTCTCCATAAAACAAAACATAATCATTTGCATCAAAAGTGCCGTCTTGTTCACCCACTACAATGATTGAATTTTCTACCAAATCATCAGGTCTTTCAACAGCATTGGACTCTGGCAACATGCCTCCACCAAAACCATATATTTTAATTTTTCTTGGATCCAAGCTTTGAACATCCATTCCTAAGTTATTAAGAAAGCGAGATGTTAGCCTAAAAACCTTCTCTTCTGTTACAGCAATTTTATACCAATTTCCTGTTGCTAATGCAGATTGACTAGCAAAATTTAAGCTTTTATTCCGGCTGAGTTTAGACTTTTCTATGTCGGAGGAAACCATTTCGAAAGAAATTAACCTCTCAACTTGCCCATTCACTAATCTTAATGGAACAATTTTTAGAATCGTACTTCGTTTCTGCTTTACAATCACCAAACTTGACTCAACTTGAAAAGTATTCGATAACTGCGCTTTATCCACTAAATCAACTTCCTCAGCAGTTAGTATTTCAGAATTCACATTTTCTAGCCGAATATTATTCAATTCCTGACCTTCAAACTCTTTTATCAAAAATGGAACATTCGATATTGAAAAATCATATTGAGCATCTTCAAATGTCAACGCCTTCTTATTCAATTCCCCTCCAAGTCCATACTGTATGGCAGATAACCATTGCAATTGGACATTTGCTGAGTTTTGCCCAAACAAAACCATAACGAATGAGATTAAAATAAGTGTGAGATTAATTTTTTTCATATTATATCTATTTCTCTAAAGATTGTAAATGCGTGAACATTAAACGATACCCGTTTAATTTTATTGTCCAAAATAATTTTGCAAAAATATAACATCAAATGAGTAATCTAGTTTATCTATATTTGCTTTTAGGCTGAAGTTTTTTTAAGAGTGAAGAAAAGATATCTACTAATCATATTTTCTGTTTTTGTTTATAGTTATTGTTTTGGGCAGGAGCCTACATTCTCTCAATTCTTTTCTAATAGACTATTTTTAAACCCTGCCTTTGCGGGAACTACTAATTGTCCTAGACTTTCACTTAACTATCGTAACCAATGGCCAGGTATAGATAACAGCTTCATTACCTATGCTGCAAGCTATGACCAACAAGTAGACGGAATTCATGGTGGAATAGGTGTTCAGCTGTTGAGAGACCAAGCTGGCGAGGGAGTTTTAAATACTACATCGGCTGCATTTATGTATTCGTATCAATTCAAAGCCACTAGAAATTTTTCCGTTCGAGCCGGGTTTCAAGCTACAGTAGTTCAAAAATCGATCAATGTAAATAATCTGCGTTTTGGAGATATGATTGACGCAAGAAGGGGATTTGTCTATCAGTCACAAGAGCAAATTGAAAATGACAGAGTTTTTTATCCTGACTTTTCATTTGGATTAATTGGATTTAGCAAGAAATTTTATTTTGGTGGTGCTGTGCATCATTTAACTTCGCCAGACGAAGGTTTTATTGATCAGGCAATTTTACCCGCAAGAATAACTGGTCACTTTGGAGCTAAAATACCTCTTGGTATCAGAAGAGCTGGCCAAAGTTGGTCTCCAAACATCATTTTTCAAACTCAGGGAACTGCTATGGAGTTAAATGCAGGAAACTACTTTTCTAAAGGACCAGTTGTGGTTGGAATGTGGTACCGAGCAAGCTTAAAAGGCAATAGGGATGCATTAATTATGCTTGTAGGAATAGAGACAAACGAGTTGAAGATTGGTTATAGCTATGACTTCACGGTAAGTCAATTGAATGGCCAAACAGGTGGGTCACATGAAATCTCCCTATCTTATGTATTCCCTTGCAGTCCTAAAAAACCTAGATTCGAGACAATAAATTGTCCGTCTTTTTAGTTACTAACAATATTTCTTTATCTTTGAAAGTCTTATTTAACACTACTAAGTGATGAAAAAAATAAACAAATCATTAATTTTAACCTTTTTAGGTGCGATATTTTTACTTGCATCTTGTTCAAAAGAACGTTCTAGTGCAACAGGATGGGCTTATAATGACTCAGAAAATGGTGGTTTTGATAAACCACCTTACTTTGAACAAGAAACGGGACCAGGTCTTGTTTTAATTGAGGGAGGTCGTTTTACAATGGGAAGAACTGAACAAGACATCTTTTATGATTGGAACAATGTTCAGAAAACAGTTACTGTTTCTTCTTTTTACATGGATGAAACGGAAGTAAAGAACATTGATTACCGTGAATATTTATATTGGGTAAGTAGAGTTTTTGGAGCAGATTATCCAGAAGTTTTCAAGAAAGCGTTACCTGATACTTTGGTTTGGAGAAGTAGATTAGCATTCAACGAACCTTATGTAGAATACTATTTACGTCACCCTGCATATGCAGATTACCCAGTAGTAGGCGTTAGTTGGTTGCAAGCTACTGACTATGCTGCTTGGAGAACGGATAGAGTAAATGAAATCATTTTAATTAGAGAAGGTTTATTTGAGCACAATCCAAATCAATTCAACGAGGACAACTTTAATTCGAAAGCTTATTTAAACGGGCAATATGAAAGTGGGAAAAGGATTGACGGTTTAGTGGATTTAGACCCCAATAAAGAAACTAGAAACGTTAGAGTTGAAGATGGTATTTTATTACCTGAATACAGACTACCTACCGAAGCAGAATGGGAATATGCTGCACTTGGTTTAATAGGAAATTCTTACGGTGAGTTAATTGTAGAGCGAAAATTTTATCCATGGAATGGTCACGGTGTTCGAAATGCCGACGATAAGTACTTGGGGCAAATGCTTGCCAACTTCAAAAGAGGAAGAGGAGATATGATGGGTGTTGCTGGACAATTAAACGATAACGCTGAAATTACTGCACCAGTTTATTCTTATTGGCCAAATGATTATGGTCTTTATAACATGGCCGGTAATGTTTCTGAGTGGGTTATGGATGTTTACAGACCAATGACAAACCAAGACGCAGATGACTTTAGACCTTTTAGAGGTAACGTATTCCAAACACTACAGAGAGATGAAGAAGGTTATATTGCTGAAAAAGATAGTTTAGGAAGACTAAAGTATAGAGATGTAAATGCTGAAGATGATAATTTAGCAAACAGAAGAAATTACAAAAAAGCGGACGTTATAAATTACGAGGATGGCGACTTTCAATCTTCTACAACTTATAACAATCTATCGGAATTTCAAGAAGCGAGAGGAAATGAAGGAGCAATGTATGGTTTTAGTCAAACTTCGCTTATAAGTGATAGATCTCGAGTTTATAAAGGTGGTTCTTGGGAAGATAGAGCATATTGGATGACACCTGGTACAAGAAGATTTTTAGAAGAAGATCAATCTACCAATACAATTGGATTTAGATGTGCAATGATTCGAGTAGGAAGCCCAGTAGGTTTAGGGTACTAAGAATTAATTGTTAAAACATATTTTAGAGGCTTCCAAATTCATTGGAAGCCTTTTTTATTTTAGCACGTATGAAGAAAACCACTATAGAAGAACTTTATGAAGTTTATCTAAAGCATTCCTCGCTTTCAAAAGATACTAGAAATATACCTGAAGCATGTATTTACCTTGCTTTAAAAGGAGAAAAATTTAATGGAAATGCATTCGCGGATGAAGCCCTAGTTAAAGGGGCTGCATATGTCGTAATTGATGAAGAAGAAGCATGGAAAGATGAACGGTACCTATTAGTAGATGATGTTCTGGAATCCTTGCAACAATTAGCTTATTATCATAGAAATCAACTAACTATTCCGATAATTGCAATTAGCGGTAGTAATGGTAAAACCACAACCAAAGAATTAATTGCCGCAGCTTTATCTAAAAAGTTTAATACACTATATACCTCAGGTAATTATAACAACCATATTGGTGTGCCATTAACCCTTCTGCGTATTACACAAAAACATGAAATTGCAATTATTGAGATGGGAGCAAACCACCAAGGTGAAATAGCATTTTTATGCCAAATTACCGCTCCAAATTATGGGATGCTAACAAACATAGGCAAAGCTCATTTAGATGGTTTTGGGGGCGAAGAAGGAGTTCAGAAAGGCAAGACAGAGATGTTCAAATATATCGCCAAGAATAATGGAACACTATTTATCAACTTAGATGATTCCAAAATAAAAGCGTCTGCTCCCACGAATGCAGAATCCATTACTTATAGCATAAATAGCAGTGCAGAGTATAAAGGAAATCTAACAGAAATGCATCCACGACTAATTGGCACATGGAAGTCCAACTCACAATCTGGGAAAATAAATTCAACCCTATATGGAGCGTACAACTTTCACAACATTTTAGCCGCCTGTGCTATTGCGACACATTTTGGAGTTAAAGCAACAGAAATCGACGAAGCAATGAACACCTATGAATCAGACATGAATCGCTCTCAAATGGTAAAAAAAATGGGGGCGGACATCTACTTAGATGCATACAATGCAAATCCAAGTAGCATGAGTTTGTCATTAGATAATTTTGAGAAGGTTCAAGCTGAAAAAAAAGTAGCAATATTAGGAGACATGTTCGAATTAGGGGATTTAGCAGCTAAGGAGCATCAAAAAATTATAGATCAGGCAAAAGATTGCAATTCGATACAGCTTTGTGTTTTTGTAGGAAATCATTTTTACGAACACCATTACATGGATGAGAAAGCAGCCTTTTTTAAGACTACTGAAGAGGCAAAAAAATGGTTTGGAGCAAAAAAATTGGAGGGGTTTACTCTACTTCTTAAAGGCTCGAGAGGAATGAAACTAGAAACTATGTTAAAAACATAGGATAGTGTAAAATAGAAAAGTCCCACTTGAGAGTTCGAATGGGACTTTTACAATTTTATTCTAATTGAATTTATTCGCTTAATAAAGCTCTTGATATTACAATTTTTTGAACCTCTGTCGTTCCTTCATAGATTTGAGTAATCTTCGCGTCTCTCATCAATCTTTCAACGTGATATTCTTTCACAAAACCGTAACCTCCGTGAACTTGAACAGCTTCAACGGTAACTTCCATAGCTACTTTCGAAGCATAAACTTTTGCCATGGCTGAAAGCTTGTCAAAGTTCTGACCTGCATCCTTCAAGCTAGCTGCTTTAAAACAAAGTAGTCTTGCTGCTTCAATTTCTGTTGCCATATCCGCTAGTTTAAATGCAATGGCCTGATGCTGGTGAATCGGTTTCCCAAAAGCTTCTCTTTCCTTAGAATAAGCTACTGCCAATTCCATTGCTCCAGAAGCAATACCAAGTGCCTGCGCGGCAATACCAATTCTTCCACCAGAAAGTACTTTCATCGCAAACTTAAACCCAAATCCATCCTCTCCAATTCTGTTCTCCTTAGGAACTTTTACATCACTGAACATTAACGTATGAGTATCTGAACCTCTAATCCCTAACTTATTTTCCTTCGCTCCAACTACAAATCCTTCCATACCTTTTTCAACGATGAAAGCATTAATTCCTTTATGGCCCTTTTCAACATCCGTTTGAGCGATAACGATATAATAAGATGACGTGCTTCCGTTCGTTATCCAGTTTTTGGTTCCGTTCAATAAATAATGATCTCCTTGGTCAAAAGCAGTTGTTCTTTGAGAAGTTGCATCAGAACCAGCCTCCGGCTCAGACAAACAAAATGCTCCGATGGTTTTACCTTGAGCCGTGGAAACTAAAAATTTTTGTTTTTGCTCTTCCGTTCCAAATTTGTCTAACCCCCAACAGAAAAGAGAATTGTTAACAGACATACATACTGAAGCAGATGCATCAACTTTTGAAATTTCTTCCATCGCCAAGACATATGAAATGGTATCCATACCGCCTCCGCCGTATTCCGGGCTAACCATCATTCCCATAAAACCGAGCTCACCCATCTGTTTCATTTGCTCTGCAGGAAATGTTTGAGTTTCATCTCTTTCAATTACTCCCTCTTTCAATACGTTTTGAGCAAAATCTCTTGCTGCATCTCTAACCGCAATTTGCTCTTCAGTCAATTCTAAATTCATATCTTTAACTTAAATCTTTTATGGTGCAAAAATAACTCATTATGCTATATTGAATCAACAAAACAAAACATACAAAGTTCTAGGCATGATGTCTGGAACTTCTCTCGACGGAATTGACTTATGTTTAACTGAATTTAAACGAATTAAAGACGATTGGACCTATTCCATCATTGCCTCCACCACTAAAAAATATTCAGCCGAATGGGAAAAGGAGTTAAGAAATATTGAATCTAAATCAGCAGTTGACTTGGTTGAGTTTGACTTTAAGTATGGACAATACTTAGGGGAAGTTGCTACTAAATTCCTTTCCAACAATAATCAGCATGCAGACTTAATAGCCTCCCATGGGCACACCATCTTTCACCAAATTGACAAGGGCTTTACTTACCAATTAGGCAATGGCGCCTCAATTGCCGCGGCTAGTAAAACAGTTTGTGTAAGTGATTTTAGGAGTTTAGACGTTGCCTTAGGAGGACAGGGGGCTCCGTTAGTTCCTTTCGGTGATGAAAAACTCTTTGGATCTTACAAAGCATGCGTCAATTTAGGAGGAATAGCCAATCTGTCTTTTAAAAGAGACGAAAAAAGAATAGCTTTTGATGTTTGTGCCTGCAACATGGTATTGAATTACTTTATGATGAAATTTCAGCAAACTGAATTTGACAAAGATGGCAAACTTAGCAATTCGGGTCAGCTAATCCCCAGTTTATACACCGATTTAAATGAATTAGCCTTTTTTAAAACATCAGGCCCTAAGTCGCTCGGTAAAGAGTGGGTTTTCGAAACGATAATACCCTTGCTTGAAAAATACAATGATTCTTTACCTGATCTGCTGTTCACCTTCACAAAACACATTGCATTTCAAATCGCCACTGCACTAAAATCAAATAACATTTCCAATAACATCTTATTTACAGGTGGTGGAAGTAAAAATAAATTTCTTGTAGAGCTGCTAAAAACAGAAGGACTAAAATTTGAATTACCCTCAGTTGAAATGATAGATTTTAAGGAGGCCATAATTTTTGCCTTCCTTGGATTAAATAGAATACTAGGCAAGAACAATACCTTAAAAAGTGTGACTGGTGCAAGCAAAAACAGCTGTGGTGGTGGAATTTACCTCCCATAAGGACTGTTAACAATTTAACAAGGTTTTAACCCAGTGTTTTTTTCTAATTTTGAGAGCAAATCGAATCAATGGAAGAGTTACTAAAAAAGTATGAAAACAAACAACCAGAAATAGTTTTTGAATGGAAAGATTCAGAAACTGAGGCTGAAGGATGGGTGGTTATCAATTCACTACGAGGAGGTGCTGCAGGTGGCGGTACAAGAATGAGAGTTGGTTTAGACAAACACGAAGTAACATCGCTAGCGAAAACCATGGAGATCAAGTTTACGGTTTCTGGTCCTGCAATTGGAGGAGCGAAATCAGGTATAAACTTTAATCCAAAAGACCCTAAAAAAAAAGGGGTGTTAGAAAGATGGTATAAAGCTGTCGCTCCATTACTTAAAAATTACTACGGAACGGGAGGGGATTTAAATGTAGATGAGATCCATGAAGTAATCCCAATTACAGAAAAATCAGGAGTTTGGCATCCACAGGAAGGTGTGTTTAACGGCCACTTTAAACCAACTGAGGCAGAAAAAATAAATCGAATTGGTCAACTTCGCTACGGAGTTCTCAAGGTAATTGAAGACACTAATTTTACTCCAAAAGTTGAAAACAAATACGTTGTAGCAGATATGATTACCGGTTACGGAGTAGCTGAGTCCGTAAAACACTTCTACTCCATCTACGGTGGAGACTTGAAAGGAAAGAAAGTAATTGTTCAAGGTTGGGGTAATGTTGGAGCAGCTGGTGCATATTATTTGGCACAAAGTGGAGCAAAAATCGTTGGAATTATTGATCGTGAAGGAGGTCTAATTAATGAAGAAGGTTTCTCTTTTGAAGAAATTAAACAATTATTCTTGGACAAAGATGGAAATCAACTGAAAGCGAAGAACATGCTTTCCTTTGATGAAGTAAATAATAAAATATGGTCAATCAATGCACAAGTATTTATTCCATGTGCAGCATCTCGCTTAATTACTAAAGAGCAAGTTGATATGATGGTGAATTCTGGAATTGAAGTTATTGCCGCAGGCGCTAACGTTCCATTTGCAGACCAAGAAATCTTTTTTGGTCCAATCGCAGACTACACGGACAATAAGATAAGTGTGATCCCAGACTTTATTTCAAACTGCGGAATGGCTAGGGTATTTGCATACTTAATGACAGATAGTGTTGAAATGACAGACGAAGGAATCTTTAATGACACCTCTGAAACTATCAAAAAAGCAATGGAAAAAGCATTTGAAATATCTTCAAGTAAAACAAACATTGCGAAAACGGCGTTCACTATTGCACTAAACAAACTGGTTTAATCAACCTGTAAAAAACTATTCCCATGTATACTTTAATGGTTGCAATTTTTGTCTTAGGCTATGTAATGATAGCCTTCGAGCATCCTCTAAAAATTGATAAAGCAGCCCCTGCTTTACTAATTGCTGTTCTAGGTTGGACTGCTTACGTTTTCGGAATGGACGAAATTCTAGTTAATAATGGCACATTTCTCAAGTATGTTGATTCTGCTTATGGCTTACCGGAAGGATATGATATTGCAGCCGTTATTGCAGAGCATGGTAATCACTTTATTGTTCATGAATTAGCACATCACCTTACACATCATTCTGAAATTATTTTCTTTTTACTCGGTGCAATGACAATTGTGGAACTGATTGATGCTCACGAAGGATTTGCAGTAATTACAGACAGGATTAAAACGAAAAATAAAGTAAAGTTACTTTGGATCATTTGTATCTTAACCTTCTTCTTTTCAGCAGCATTAGACAACTTAACTACTTCTATAGTTATGATATCATTGCTTCGAAAATTAGTTGCTGACAAGAAAGAGCGATGGTTTTTTGCAGGCTTGGTAATTATTGCTGCAAATGCTGGTGGAGCTTGGTCTCCAATTGGTGATGTAACTACAACCATGCTTTGGATTGGCACTCAAATTACCGCTTTCAATGTCATTACAGAACTTTTTGTCCCTAGTTTGATTTGCATTTTAGTCCCATTAATTTGGTTAAGCTTTACTCAAAAGGGAGAAATTGAAAGACCTGTAATCTCACAAGAAGCTGAGCATATGAGAAATAGAACGACCCCGTTCGAGAGAAATCTAATTTTCTTCTTAGGATTAATTTTACTGCTATTCGTTCCTGTTTTCAAAACCGTTACCCACCTCCCTCCTTATATGGGAATGATGTTCGGATTAGGCGTGCTTTGGGTTGTAACAGAAGTCATTCATAGACAAAAAAATCACGAAGTAAAATGCGAATTATCTGTAATTGGGGTTTTAAGAAAGATTGATATTGTTAGCGTACTATTCTTTTTAGGTATTTTAATTGCGATTTCGTCCTTACAATCTGCAGGACATTTAACTGCAGTGGCCTCCATTTTAGATGACACAATTGGAGACATTTATGCTGTTAACATCGTTATAGGTCTGCTTTCTGCTATTGTTGATAATGTACCTTTGGTTGCAGCCTCTATGGGAATGTATCCAATTGTTTCACCAGAAATGTTAGCCGCTTTTAGTCCTGAAGATGCAGAATATTACCGTCACTTTGTTCAAGATGGTAACTTTTGGGAGTTCTTAGCTTATTGCGCGGGAACAGGAGGCTCTGCTCTTATTATTGGCTCTGCTGCAGGTGTTGCTGTTATGGGAATGGAGCGAATTGATTTCATATGGTATATGAAAAAAATGAGTCTTTTTGCTATTGTAGGATATCTTGCAGGGGCTACCTATTACGTTTTGGCAGTTGCTCATTAAAGCAATAAAACTAACATTTCACTGTTAATAGTTAGCATTAATTGATACTGCATGCGTATGCGAAAGGCATAACTTAGTGCATATTTTAAAATCAATAAATAGCTGATGAACTCTATCGTATTAGGTCAAATAAATGTTGCAGAACCCGTGGTGGATAGCCTAGCTGCAGAAGTTCCTGTTGAAAAAACACTTTCAATTCTTGAGTTAACAACTTCGGGCGGAGTCGGTGGAAGTATCATTATGCTCTCCTTACTAGTACTCTCAATTATTGCCGTTTATATTTTTGTTGAACGGTACATAACCATTAAAAATGCAGCTAAAGAGGATGAGAACTTCATGAATCAAATCAAAGATTTTATTCATGACGGTAAGCTGGAAGCGGCAAGATCTCTTTGCAAGAGCACTCCTACTCCAATTTCCAGAATGATTGAAAAAGGAGTAAATAGAATCGGCAAACCACTCGCTGACATTGGAGCTGCAATTGAAAATACAGGAAAATTGGAGCTTTTTAAATTAGAAAACAATTTGGCAACACTAGCTACTATTTCAGGTGCCGCGCCAATGATTGGTTTCTTAGGAACTGTAATTGGAATGATTCTAGCTTTTCATCAAATGGCAGCTGCAGGAGGAAACATCGATGTTGCGATGTTGTCTGAAGGGATTTACACTGCCATGGTTACAACCGTTGCCGGATTAGTAGTCGGTATTATTGCTTTTATCGGTTACAACTTATTAGTAGCTAAAGTTGAAAAGGTAGTATTTAAAATGGAAGCGAGAACTACTGAATTTCTAGACATTCTTAACGAACCTACAAAGTAATGGGGTTAAGATCTAGAAACAAAGTCAGTCCAAATTTTAACATGTCGTCTATGACCGACATCGTATTTCTTTTGCTAATCTTCTTCATGCTAACTTCCACATTGGTTAGTCCAAATGCTTTGAACTTACTACTACCGAGCAGTTCTTCAAAAACCCAAACGAAACAAACCGTTTCTGTTTCTATCACATCAGAACTCGACTTTTATATCAATCAAGATAAAGTCGAGTTTGAATTATTGGAGCCGTTGTTGTTACAACAAATGGGAACTGACCAAAGCAACTCCATTATTTTACATGTAGACAAAACGGTTCCTATAAATGAAGCCGTAAAGGTGATGAACATTGCAAATGAGAATAAATTCAAATTGGTATTAGCGACAAAATCAAAATGAGTCAAGAACAGTCAGAAAGCAAGACCAAAAGAAAAGGGTTTATTACTACCATTGCTGTGCATGCTGCTTTGTTAGTGCTTTTTTCGTTTTATGGAATGACATATTTAGATCCACCACCTGAACAAGGAGGAATGGAAATAAATTTTGGAACCTCAGACGATGGAATGATGTCTGACATTCCAGAACTACCTAGTGAATCTATGCCGGAGCCTTCACAACCAGAAACTGGTTACCAAGTAGATGAAGGAGTTTTAACTCAAGATAATGAAGATGCTCCTGCGATATTAGAAAAGAAAGAGGAAAGAGAAGTGGTGAAGGAAAAGAAACCTGAGCCAAAACCTAACAGAACTTTGAATATGGCTGATCGTATGAAAAGTAATAATACGACTGAAGGCGGGGGAGACGGAGTTACAGGAAAAGCTGGAGACCAAGGGAAAATAAACGGAGACCCCAATAGTAAAAATTACAGTGGTCTAGGCGGTTCAGGAGGTGGGCCCTCCTTTTCTCTTGCTGGAAGGAGCATGAAAATATCACCTAATATTGAGGATAATTCTCAAGAAGAAGGAACTGTAGTAGTTGATATCATTGTGGATAAATACGGCAAAGTAATTAGAGCTAACGCAGGAGCTAGAGGCTCAAACACGACGAGTCCAATTTTATATAAGAAAGCAACAAAAGCGGCTTTAGAAACTAGATTTAGTGCAAATCCCGATGCAGATCAACAAAAAGGTACCATGACCTTTATTTTCATTTTAAATTAATGAACTACAAACAAACGCTTGATTATCTTTTCAAGCAATTGCCCATGTATCAGCGGCAGGGAAAGTCTGCTTTTAAAAAAGACCTTACCAATACCCTCTCTCTTTGCAAAATACTTGAAAAACCTCAAAATAAATTTAAAAGTATCCATGTAGCTGGAACAAATGGAAAAGGTTCTTCTGCGCACATGCTAGCTTCCATATTTCAGGAGGCAGGTTATAAAACAGGGCTCTACACTTCCCCTCATCTAAAAGATTTTCGAGAAAGAATCCGAATTAACGGCACAATGATTTCAGAAAATCAAGTTGTCGACTTTGTCGCTTATTATCAAGATCAATTTGCAGATATTAATGCTTCCTTTTTTGAATGGACAGTAGCGTTGGCATTTCATTGTTTTGCTAATGAAAAAGTAGACATTGCAATTATTGAAACCGGTTTGGGCGGAAGGTTAGATTCCACCAACATTATTCAACCCGAACTGTGCCTTATAACTAACATAGGCTTTGACCATATGGATATGCTAGGCAATACATTGAAAGAAATAGCAGGCGAGAAAGCGGGAATTATAAAAGCACAAACTCCTGCTATTATCTCTAACCATTCTGGAGAAAGACAAGTATTTGAGAAAAAAGCGAAAGAACTAGGCAGCCAAATTGTTTTTGCAAATGAAATGGACGCTACACCTTCATTCGACTCAGATTTAACTGGAACGTATCAAAAAGAGAACATTTGTGGAGTTTATTTTACTTGTTTGGAAGCTGAAAAACTGGGATGGAACCTCCCATTGAAAGTAATTGAAGAAGGCTTTTTAAATGTGGTTAAAAACACTCACCTGAGAGGCAGGTGGGAAATTCTCGAAGAAAACCCGATAATTATTGCTGATACTGCGCACAACAAGGAAGGCTTGAAGCTTGTGCTGGCACAATTACAAACCCTAAAAGCTCAACAATATCATTTTGTAATTGGCTTTGTAAAAGATAAGAACGTGGAAGAGGTCTTACAGTTGTTTCCAAAAAATATAAACTATTATTTCTGTCAAGCAGATGTTCCGAGGGCCCTTCCAGTAAATGATTTGAAATTAATCTCAAAGAAATTGGGTTATGAAGGCCAATTCTTTGATACCGTAGAGGAAGCATTCAAAGCCGCAAAAGAAGCCTGCCAACAATCTGAAATTGTTTACGTTGGTGGTAGCAATTTTGTGGTTGCCGAAATACTTTAATTTTTTTTTAATTTCAAGTTGTCATGATATTCATTTCGTGTATATTTGCCTTCCCAAAAATCAGGGCGATTAGCTCAGTTGGTTCAGAGCACCTCGTTTACACCGAGGGGGTCGGGGGTTCGAATCCCTCATCGCCCACTCTTGGAGAGAAATTGGATTTTTTCCGGTTTCTCTCCTTTTTTTTGGACTTGAAACTACCGTCAATTGTGGGATTTGAATAAAAAAAGAGTTTACCCTAGAAGTTCGAAATCGTCTATTTTCCCAATCATAGGTAATTCCCTCAGGAAAGAGTACTTCTTGCAATTGTTCGCTATTCCCATAATCATCTAAGTTCCACATATCGTTAAGCTTAGAACTCATTTCTACTGTCCATTCTACACATTTTTCAAGGTTCGAACTATTTAACATCGAATTTTCAATTAAGTCCCGAATTTCTTCTTTCTCCTTATTCAACCTTGCGTGATGTTTATCAAATAAATCCTTCGATATTTCTTCGTCAATATATCTCTCTTCCAATCTTTCTAGCTTATTGATGAGCTTCGTCAGATTGGTTCGATAATCCGTTAAACTCTTTTCGACATCTTCATTATGAAGTCTAAAAACATATTTCATCATCTTTTCAATATGTTTCACTGAGCTAGGTTTAATCTGGTACTGCGAAAGTAGTTTTTGAAAGTCTTCATGAAATTTCTTTTGACTCATGTTTCTTCTACACCCCTTCGTTCTGCACTTATAGTAATACAGACCCTTTTGTTTCTTATAATAACCCGTTGTGGGCTGTCCGCAATCGCCACAATAAGCAAATCGCTTTAGCGGTAATTGTTGATTGTTGGCAACTGAATGTTTGCTTTTTTCAAATCTACCCTTCAGTATTTCAATGACCTTAAAAAATTGCTCAGGCGTTACCATGCGTTCATGTTGTCCTACATAAACTTCATTTGGTATGAGACTGCAAACTATTTGACCACAATAAAAAGGATTTCGGAAAACCTTAGATAAGTTACGTTGGTTTATCTTCACTCCTGCTTTGTTTAGGCGCCTAACAATCTCAACATTGGGCAAATTATGTTCTATTTTCCAAAGCCACGCTCGTTTTAGAATTTTTCCTTTCTCGTTTACGACGATTTTATGTTCATGACATTTGAGCTTTCTGTTAAGATTAGTATAACCCAATGGAACATTTAATGGCCAGTAACCAGCCCTCAGAGCTGTCTGCATTCCATTAATCATATTTCTTTTTCTTTCTTCGTTATCGTAATTACTGAATGAAAAAAAAGTAGTTTCTTGAAGTACTCCTGAAGGGGTGCTGGTGTCTACTGCTTGGGTTACTGATATTAAACGAACGCCTCGTTTTCTTAAATCTGCCGATATGCTTGCTCCTCCTTCTCCCGTTCGTGAAAAACGAGAATAAGAATACACAATAATGTATGCTATATTTTTGTTTCGCTTTACATAACTCAACATTCGTTGAAATTCCTTCCGATTATCACTCTCCGCGGATTCGGACGTAGCACCAAAATATTCGGCTATTTCATAACCATTCCTCAGAGCATAGTTATCACACATATTTCTTTGAGTACTTAAACTTGCGTTTTCCTCTTGTCCAACGGATGAAACTCTAGTATAGATAACAGCCATATTAGTTTCTCTCTTCACTTGATTTTGATGCTTGCGTGCAAACTCCAAAAAACGATCATCTCCTTTTTGTATCATGCTGCTTTATTTTTGTTAGTTTTTACTTCATCCTTTTTATTTGATTCTGATTTTGAAAAGGCCAAATATGCTGTCATACAAAATCTAAACATTCCCCGGATGTGTTCTTTGGCTTCTTTTTTTGTCAAGTGCTTATTACCTTTCGTTTTTAATATTTCATCTACGGTAACTATACTAGATAACTTGTCCTTCTCACTCGCATCGTTGCGAAATTCTCCTTCGTTCATCTTTCTCTGTTTTTCGCAAGAAACTTCTCCATCGTTTTAAGTTTCTCAACTATTTATATTGAAGCTTAACTAATAAGCTCTATTAATTCATACTTAACTCTTCATGTGCTAACTCTATTTGGTTGGGATTTAAAAATTTTGTTTCTGTTCCTCTATCATTTAAAATAATGATTCGTTTGTAGGCTTCACTTGTAATAATATCAAGGAAACGGTCTTTTGCATTTTCTTTATTCTCTTTTAATAAATCTATTTCTGCTTCTTCTGTTTCTATAATCAACCGTATTAGGGAAGCATCTTCTAAATGCTCTAATACTGCTTGCTCTTCTTTAGATATAAGGTCTAGGTCGTTCGTCGCAATGTCTCGTTTTTCGCCACCTATAAATTCTTGTATTATCTCCGTAACTGATATCGCAATGTGAAAGCTCTGAAAAGAAGAAATAAAACGGTTGTTCTTGAATAATCCTTTCTCTTGTTTTGGGTCAAGGTGCATAACCTCTCCTAACGGATTTATCAAAAAGGATAAAGAACTTTTATTAGCAATGGCTACTGTTAATAGATTACTGAAGTAATAAAGTATTTCTAACATCAAGACTTTGAAATACCACACAATAGTCAAATTTAGTTTATGATTCATACCCTATTCGTGGTATTGACTTCTAATTTTTCGAGTATCGTAGAGGCTTACAGAATGCTTCACAAGCCTTAATTATTTATTCTGTTTCTAAAAAGGAAACAAAAAATACCATAAAGGTGGTATCTATTTTTTTAAAAATTGCCAAGAACGTGGTATTTACATTTTACTATTAAGACTTCAATTTTGCTAGCAAATTACAATAATGAATTTTTCAATCCTTCTTAAAAAAAGCAATTGGCGTCTTTCCGTAAGCGAATCCACCTTCAAGTTAAAATTTGAAGAGATTGTTTTGGCAAATAGTTATGAAGAGTATAAAGATCTTTTAGAACAACTCAGGCTTTATAGAGTTAGAAGAAATAACTCTTGTTACATCAGAATATTTAACTCAGAAGCAAATACAAATCTTGTTCTTCAACGAAAAGAAATTCAAAATTTGTGCCTGTTGATAGTAGATATTAACAGTGAAATCAAACTGATAAAAAACAATACACTTTGTGAAGAACAGTTAGCATGTATTGAACAAACAACACCTTCTTTCGAAAAACAACTATTTAAAAATTAAACATGATTGAGACAGATATTATTATTATTGGAGCAGGGCCATGTGGTTTATTTACCGTGTTTGAGGCGGGTTTACTTAAAATGAGGTGCCACTTAATCGATTCTCTTCCTATTCCGGGAGGGCAATGTGCTGAAATATATCCTAAAAAGCCCATCTACGATATTCCAGGCTATCCTTCTATTTTGGCAGGCGATTTAGTGGATAATTTGATGGAACAAATTAAACCTTTTGAGCCAGGTTTTACTCTAGGCGAAAGAGTTGAAGAAGTAGATAAACAAGAAGATGGATCTTTTGTGGTAACCACCAATCTTGGTACTGTTCACAAGGCTCCAGTAGTCGCTATTGCAGGGGGATTAGGTTGTTTTGAGCCACGAAAACCACCCATACAACAATTGGAAAGCTTTGAAGGGAAGGGAGTTGATTACATGATTAAAGACCCTGAAAAGTTCAGAGATAAGAATGTAGTGTTATCAGGTGGAGGAGATTCTGCATTGGACTGGGCTATTTTTTTAGCCGATAAAGTTGCAAAGAGAGTTAGCTTAGTGCATAGAAGAAGTTCTTTCAGAGGGCATCCTGATTCTGTAGATAAGGTATTTGAATTGGCAAAACAAGATAAAATCAACCTGTTAACTGATTCTGAAATTGTTGGAGTTGAAGGGAATGGCCACTTAAGCTCTCTTGATTTAAAACATAAAGAAAAAGGGCTATTACACATAAAAACAGACTATTGGATTCCCCTTTTTGGATTAACTCCTTCACTCGGTCCTATTGCCAAATGGGGCTTAAATGTTTCTAAGAACTCTATCGAAGTAGATACCTTCGATTACAGTACCAATATAGAAGGATTATATGCCATTGGAGATATAAATACTTACCCTGGAAAGTTGAAGTTAATTTTATGTGGCTTCCATGAAGCTACATTAATGGTTCAATCTGCATTTAAAAGAGTTTATCCGGATAAAAAATTGTCATTTAAATACACTACCGTTATGGGAGGTGTTAATGGATTTTAATGGAGAATATGATTAAAATACAGGTCATAGATCGGGAAGGAATAGAACACGAGTTAGAAGCTCCTACCGATATGAACATGAACCTGATGGAGATTTGCAAAGCTTACGAATTGCCTGTTAAGGGAACTTGTGGCGGAATGGCGATGTGTGCTAGTTGCCATTGCTATGTAGAGTCAGAGCATGAATTATCTTCACCCTCAGATGACGAAGAAGACATGTTAGATCAAGCATTTTTTGTAGAGGATAATAGCAGATTAGGTTGTCAAGTTTTTATGCAAGAAAACTTGGAAGGTTTACGAATTAGATTAGCAGAAGAAAATGGTTGAAATGGAAAAATTAATTGGCCTTTTTTATGGTTCAGATACGGGAACTACTGAAGGAATTGCGACAGAACTAGAAAAATTGATTACTGCTGATTTTAAAGTAGAAAACTTTGATATGTATCATGTAAATCGCGTAGAATTTAGTAGATACAAGTATTTTATTTTCGGTTTATCTACTTGGTATGATGGACAACTCCAAAGTGATTGGGATACTTTCTATGATGAGTTCTGTACAATAGACTTTACAGGAAAGGTTGCTGCATTCTTTGGTTGTGGAGATCAATTTGGCTATGGTGAATGGTTTGTTGATGGCATTGGAATTGTCGCTCAACAGTTTGAAAAGGCTGGTGGAAAGCTTATTGGGAAATGGTCAACTGAAGGTTATGAATTTGAAGCTTCGAAAGCTCTTATTGATGAGCATACTTTTTATGGCTTAGCCATAGATGAAGACAATCAAGCAGACCTAACAACAGAGAGAATTGAGAAGTGGTGTCAACAAATCAAACAAGAGTTTGAAACAGCTTTTAAAGAACAGATAAAGGATTTTTAAAGACTGGATAATTCAAAGGCCTTGTAGGTTTTAAAACTTACAAGAACTTTATTAAAAGCATCTAAAACCAAAGTTTAATCATCATTGAGGCTTTAACTTAAAGTGAACACACTCTTGGACTACGACTCAAACAACTGCCTCATATCTTTAAAGGCCTTAAACTCTAATGCATTTCCTTCAGGATCTAAGAAAAATAGCGTTGCTTGTTCTCCAACTTCGCCTTCAAAACGAATGTAGGGTTCAATCACAAATTCAATGGACTTTTCTTTTAAACGCTTTGCCAATTGCTCCCAATCTGTCCAATCTAATACCACTCCAAAATGTGGAACAGGAACTGCTTTCCCATCTACACCATTGCGAGTAGCTTCTTTTGGTATATGGTTTTCATCCACATGAATGACCAACTGATGACCAAAAAAATTAAAATCCACCCAATGGTCAGAACTTCTTCCTTCTTCGCACTGAAGTGTTTCACGGTAAAAAGTCCTGCAAGGTTCTAAATTAAAAACCGGTATTGCTAAATGGAAAGGATTTGTTTTCATACAAAGTTAAATTGAACCTGTAAGATACCCCTATTGTGGTACTTTAAAAATACCCCACATATGGTATTGTTCGAACCGAGCAACAGCAGTACTTTTGCAAACAAATTTACCTTATTTAGAACAAGTCTAAATAATCTGAATTCAATTTACAACAGTTAAGTCAACTCAGTTATGTTTAAAACGTCCATTTTTATTATCCTAATTACAATTAGCAGCTCTTTAATCGCTCAAAGTCAAGGTAACATTTTTCTTGACAGAGAATTTTGGAAAAAAGACCCTTCAGTTAAAACAGTACAAATGTTAATGGCAGAAGGAAACAACCCAACAGAATTGAATCGTTTTGCTTTTGATGCAGTTTGTTATGGTATTTTAGAAAACACCAACCTTGAAGTAATGCAATTTCTTTTAAACTTAGAAGGAAACGAAATAGATAAAGTAACGCATGATGGCAGGAATTACTTGATGTGGGCAGTATATAAAGGGAATGTTGGCTTAGCGGAATATTTGATTGAAAAAGGTTCAGACACTAAAATTGTGGACGATCATGGTTACAACTTAATGACTTTTGCTGCCATTAGTGAACAAAAAGACCTGGCTGTTTTTGATTTAATTTTAAACAACGGCGGTAGTATTGATGATAATACTCGTGAAGGTGCCACCGCCTTATTATTGAATGCTTCACACATGAAAAACGAAGCAACTTACAATTACTTCATAGATAAAGGAGCAGATAGTAAGGCAGTAGACCATGAAGGGAATAACTTGTTCAGTTATGCCGCTCGTTTGGGGAATTTATTTATGATGGAAAAAGCCATTGCAAACGGAATTGACCACAAAAAGAGAAACAACAACAATGGAAATGCAATGTTATTTGCTGCAAAAGGGTGGCGAAGAACTACCAACTCTCTTGCTACCTTCTCTTATTTGGAGAGTCAAGGTGTTGAAGCCAATGTAATAACAAAAGATGGCAACACTCCTCTTCATTATTTAGCAAGAAGTCAAAAAGACTCGGTCGTAATTCGTTTTTTTCTTGACAAAGGAGTAAATGTAAATCAGCAAAATGATGATGGAAATACTGCTTTATTTTATGCCATTCGAGGGAAAAATGAAGCGGTTACTCAACTACTTCTTCCATTAACGGAAAACATCAACCACCGGAACAAAGATGGTAAATCAGCTTTGATGTATGCATTTAGAGAATTAGATCTCACGTTGAGCAAACATCTAATTGGCATGAATGCTAATGCAACCATAAAAGACGTTGAAAACCGGAATTTAATTGTTCACCTTTTTCACATGCTCAATAACAACAGCAAAGAAAATTTCGAAAAACTGTTGAAACTAGCAAAAGAAAATGGTGTGACAGAAACTGCTCCCTTTGAAAATGGGAAAACCCTATTGCATTTAGCAGTAGAAGAAGAATCTACCTATTTAATTGAGCAGGCTATTATGTTAGAGCAAGATATTAATCATAAAAATGAAGAAGGCTTAACTCCTTTGCATGTAGCCGCTATGAAATCAAAAAACGATGAATTGTTGAAACTACTTGTTAAGCATGGTGCAGATAAAGCTATTTTGACCGATTTCGAAGAAAGCGCCTACGATTTAGCAGCAGAAAATGAGAAAATGAAAAAGCAATCGACTAAACTCGATTTTTTAAAAATTAATTAGACGGGAAGTATGAAAAAAATAATTTGTTCTCTTAGCATTATATTTACTATGCTATTATTAGTTGGTGCAAGCGTTAGGTTAGTTGAAACCACCAAATACAAATGTTTAATTCAGTTAAAGAATTACACAGGTAATGGGGCATATATTGTCGCATCTATTGTAGATAAAAATGGAAATTACCTGAATACCTTGCGAGTATTTGGAGACGATGATGAATGGTTATCGGATTTACGTAAATGGTTTCTTTTCTACAGAAATACCAATAAAAATGTTGACGGTATAACTGGTGCAACTTTGTCTGGAGGAGAACGTGCAGTTTTCACGGTTGACATTGACCACAAATATTTTGAGGAAGGAAATCTACTTAGGTTTGAAACGGCAGTAGAAGATCAAAAACATGTTCTTGAAGATTTGCAATTGCCTATAAAAAATGGAGAAATTACAGGCAATCATGAAGGCAGTGGTTACATTCGATATGTAAAAATCTTAAGTCAGTAAATAGTTGGTAGCCGTTTACAACATTTGGCGAAGCTCACACTTTTTATTGGCCGCATGCTCAGCTCTTTTCTTGTTGATGATTACAGTGAGTGGATTGGTGCTAACGTTTGAGCCTATTCACACCGCTACTCAAAAAAACTACCCAACCGATTTAAGTGAATTATCGCTTTCCGACTTGGTGCATCAACTCAAAACGAATTATGGAGATCTCTTAGAAATAAACGTAACTGAAAAAGAATTTGTTAAAGTCTCCACTTTAGGGTTAGATGGAGATTTTTATGTAAATCCAAGAGATGGGAAAAGACTTTCAAGCAGCTACGAAAGACCCGCACTTTTTCAAACCATGACCAATTTTCATCGTTCGCTTTTCTTAAAAAGTCCCGGACGGATCTTCGTGGGGATTATCTCATTTTTATTGATATTGATTGCTCTGAGCGGTTTGTTATTGGTTGTAAAAAAAATGGGATGGAAGAAACTTTTTCTTCCTTTTGAAAAATCAGATAGTTTACAGTATTACCACACCTACTTAGGCAGAATCAATCTAATCCCTATTCTCATCATTGCCGTTAGTGGTGTTATTTTATCTTTGGTTCGTTTTTCAGTGTTCGATGTAGAAAGCTCAACATCAAACTATATTAACTCAAAACAAACAGAATCAGAAAATAGAACATGGAAGGAGTTTCCAATCTTTCAAAACACTCCACTAAGTCAAATCACAAAACTTGAATTTCCTTTTTCAGACGACGAAGAAGATTATTTCAGACTTTATTTGAAAGACAAAGAAGTCGTGATTCATCAAAAAAGTGGAGCAATTATTCAGCAAAACGACTATCCCATTTCTAAGGCGATGGCGATATTAAGTTTCAATTTACATACCGGAACAAACTCTGTTGTATGGTCCTTAGTCTTGCTTTTTGCCTGTCTCAACATCTTGTACTTTATGTATTCAGGATTTATCATATCCTATCGCAGATTATCATCAAAAACTCAAAATAAAATGAAGGCTTCTAATGCAGAAATTCTCCTTTTAGTGGGGTCAGAGAATGGCAAAACCCAACAATTTAGCAAAGTGCTATACCAAGCAATGGTTCAGCAAGGAGAGAAGGTTTACATTGATGAACTAAACAATTATCGCCATTTCCCAAATCTGAAGGAACTCATTGTACTAACTTCTACTTATGGAGATGGAGAAGCTCCTTCTAATGGAAATCGTTTTTTGAAAAAGATTGATAAGGTTAAGCCTTCGCAAAACATTCATTTTAACGTGTTGGGTTTTGGTTCGAAAAAATACCCCAAATTCTGTCAGTTTGCTAAAGAAGTGCAACAGAAATTGGCAAACAAAGTGGAGTACACTCAAGCCCTGCCGCCAAAATACATCAATAAAAATGACTTTAAACAATTCCATAAATGGACAACGGATTGGAACTTAAAATCTGGCTCTTCTTTGCTGATTCCTGAAAAAATTCGATTAAAGAAAAGAAAAGATTATCGTTTTAAAGTAGTAAGCAATACCAAGGTGTCTGATCAATTTGGTACCACCTCTTTTTTAGAGCTTAAAAGCGACAAACAATACAAAATACAAGCTGGAGATTTATTAAGTATTCAACCGAAAAAGAAAGAGGAAGAACGCCTGTACTCTATCGGGAAGAATGCAAAAGGCAACCTTCTTTTGGCAATTAAAAATCATCCAGACGGAAAAGTTTCTCCTTTTTTAACAGCCTTAAAAGCAAAAAAGAAATTCAAAGGTAAACATCAAGTAAACCCTCATTTTCGCTTACCGTTAAAAGCCCCAAAAGTTATTATGATTGCAAATGGAACGGGTATTGCTCCTTTCATTGGAATGTTACACGATGGAAGCTATTCAAATAAAAGAGAGTTATTTTGGGGTGTAAAAACCAAAGCTCACTTCAATACTCTAAAAAAGGAAATAAAGTTGTGTAAGAAGAAAGAACAACTGAATCAGTTTGAAATGGCTCTTTCGCAGGAATCATGTGCTTTTAATTATGTGCAGGACATCATTCGAAGTCGTGCAGAAAAAATAGCTAAAGACTTAGAACAAGGAGCAGTAATCATGCTCTGTGGTTCTTTGGAAATGAGTCAATCGGTAACTACTGTGCTAAACGAGATTAGTCAACAATTCAATGGAAAGGAACTCAACTATTATAAACAGAAGCATCAAATTCTTTCAGATTGTTATTGACCTAAGACTTATTAAGCTTAACACATGAATTCGATTTTACTCATTCATATTATTTCTACCGTTTTAATGACGGGAATTTGTTGGTTTGTTCAAACAATTCACTACCCGCTATTTCATGAGATTCGAATCGAAGATTTCTCAAAATATGAAAGGAAGAATTACAGAACTGCCTATTTAACAGTCCCACTAATGGTAATAGAATTATTCTCGGGCATATACTACTTCTTTGTCGTTGAAAACAGCAAGCTTTTCTTTTGGAATTTGGTTCTACTGTTAATTATTGAATTAAGTACCGTTTTCTTTCAAATCCCTATACAAGCTAAGCTGAGCAAAATATATGATAAACAGTTAATTAAAAAGTTAATCTTAACGAATTGGATACGTACAATTAGTTGGACAGCTCGCACCTCTATACTTTCAATTATTTTATTAAAGATATCTTAAAGCAATGAATCAAAAAGAACTAGAAAAATTAAAAAAACAATCAACTTTTCTCAAAAGAGAAGATGGATTAACTATAGTTAAATCAGAAAATAATGGTATTAGAATTGCAGCGTTTTCATCAGGAATCGTTTGTTCTCATAAATGTAAAAAACACCATTCCAAGTCGTCCAAAAAATAGTCAATTACTTGTAGTAGGAACTTGTAATAATGGTCAAGCAGTTCATTAGCAATGAATGAACCTGTCAATAAAGAGTTGAACAAGATTACTCAACAATTCAACGGAAAGGAGCTGATTTTTTATAAGCGGAATCATCAAATTCTTTCAGATTGTTATTAATAAAAGAAGATGAATAATTTGACAAACGAACAACTATTGGAATTAGAAACTCAATTGAGTTGTCCAAGCGGAGAAAACGGATTGGCTGTTGGCAAGCAGATGGATGAGAGCAATCGGAGCATGACCGATAGTGCTATTGCTGCTCTTCAACTTAAAGCAAACCAACAGGTGCTAGAAATAGGACATGGCTTGGGAGGTCACATCCAACATCTTTTTAAAACACATGAAAACATTCGTTATTTCGGAGTAGAAATTTCGTCAACGATGCAGTTTGAAGCAAGTAATTTGCACAAGACTCTGGTACAAGAAAATGTAGCTCAATTCGATTGCTACGATGGAATAACATTGCCATACCCAGCAAATTCCTTCAACCGAATTTTTACCGTGAATACCCTTTACTTTTGGAAAAACCCTATCGCTTTCTTGGAAGAGATAAAAAGGGTGTTGGCTCCCAACGGTTCTATCGTAATTTGTTTTGCAACAAAGGATTTTATGGAAAAGCTTCCCTTTGTTAATGAACGGTTCAAGCTCTACAATACAAATGATGTATTGAAACTGATAGAGAGTAGCGGAAATACTCACTTAGCCATTGAAATAGAAAAACAAGTAGAGAAAGTAAAAAATAAATCAGGCGATTGGGTGGAACGAGAGTATGTTAATCTAAAGCTAACAGATCAATAAAACAGTAATCAATTTAAACAAACAGAAAAATGAACACACTTCAAAAAATAATACTCTTTTGGTTAATTACCATGGTAGGAATGATTCTGCACTTCAATTACAATGTAAGTGGCATTTTTTATGAAATAGACATCGTTTCAGACAGAGCCGAAGGCATTATTCCCACTTCGACACACATTATTCGAGCACTGTATTATCATCTACCCATTTTATTTATTCTACTGCTTGTTTACTTTAAAAACAGAGTAATCGCAGCTCTCTTTGTAGTTACAAGCTTTATTTATTGCATAACTCACATACTGCACTTATTTGGAGAATTGTTAAAACCAAATGTTGACCCTTCTCAGATTAGCTTATTATTTATTGTAGCTGTTGTTAGTGTGTTTTTAGGTTTTGAACATTTAAATTATAGAAGAGAGTTGAAGTGGATCGAACAGCCTAATTGATTCCCATTTTGGGAGCTCATTGATAAACGACATACTTTATTATCTGCTATTTTATTAATGAAACTCAATTTTAAGAAGCAGCCGAAGGCAACAAAATCACAATTATAGGTCGAACTAATCTCTCTTTTCAGTGGAGTATTGGTAATACCTCGACCCTTGGGTCAATTCCTTTTACTGGTTCCAAGGGTTGCCTTGCGGTCTAATACCTTTCATTAACCCCAATAGGCTATTTTACTGAAATCCAAGGCACTATTCCCGGTGCTTTTATTACCAAGCCAGCTTGGGAAAGAACAGAGGATTAAAAACTATGTTATGTATGATCGGTTGAATCAGAAAATTTCAACGTACAAGTCTGCTGCTTTGATATCTTTGGTTTCAAGGCCTTTATTTTTAATCCAATAGACAAATTGCTGTAATTCAGACAAAGCTATTTTACCCCACTTTTGATCGTTTCCGAAATACGGAAGGCTTAACTCCAAAGCGTCATTTAAATTGATATTTTTATCTGAATCAGGAAGTTCTTTCTTTAAAATTTCAATGGCTTTATCAGGATTACTGAAACAATATAGAAACCCTTGCTTCGTAGCTTCAAGAAAATTTTTATACTGCTTCTCATTGGCTTTAATTTTATCTCTGTCCGCAGCAATCACAGGAGAATAAGAATATGGAATTCCGTAATCTTTCATTTTAAAGTAATTCAATCCTGTTTTCGACTGTTCGGCTTCAATTCCTTCCCAATTTGAAAAAATCCAAGTCGCATCCGTTTCGCCAGAAAGCAAGGTATTCCAAATTCCCAACTTTTTCGGATAAACAATTTTCAGCTCGCCTTTACCACCATCATTCTTAATCATTTCCTTTACAATACCATCCTCATACCTCGCCTCATAGCTACTATACACCTTGCCATCTAAGTCTTTTGGGGAGTTTATTTTAGCATCTTTTCTTGTCACTATTGCACTCAAATCATTTTGTAATACAGCAGCAATTGCAACTAAAGGAAAAGGATTGGATTTAGTTTGATAGCTGATAATGCTTTCTGTCGGACATAATGCAAAATCTGCTAAACCTAATTCTACTTTTTTTGCCGGAGTTACTGTATAATCATCTGATAAAGGTGATAATATATCAAGCTTTAAACTAAACTGATCGTAAAAACCCATTTCACGGGCTACGAAGAAACCAATGTGATTAATGTTTGGTGTCCAATCTAAAGCAAGCGTCATTGTTTTCATAGTTGAATATTTAGGGGATTACAAAGTAACGCACGGTTACAGAATTAATCCAATTTAAGTTTCAGGCTTCCATATAAACTCATCTATAGAGGGCTTACTAATCTCTTTCGGCATGTGGTAAATATACTTTTCTTCTATAATTTTGCCATTTTGCCAAGTAGCTATATTTACTTCTTCTGCTATCCAGTGCTTTCCCTCAAGGTCAGTTAACTCACAAACCCAATGAATCATAGACTCATTCTCTTTGCACATGTATCGAAGTGCTTTTAAATAATATAACTTACGCATACTATTCTTTTCTTCCTGCATTCGAACCAAAGAAAGGTTGAGCCCGAATCTCACTTCCACCATGTTTTCATAAGCAACAAAGTTTTCATGATAAAACTGTTTTAAGGCCTCTTCGCTTTGGTAGTTACTCACCAATTTAATTAGTGTTTCTACTTCTTTTTCTATACTTATCATTAGAATGCGAGTTTTGATTCAAAAAATTCTCGCTCCAATTCTTCTTGATGATTGGGGTGTACAATAGAAATCATTGCTTCAGCTCGTTGCTTAATGTTTTTTCCAAATAAGTTGACCACACCAAATTCAGTTGCAATATAATGCACGTGAGCTCTCGTGGTGGTAACTCCCGCTCCAAGTTTCAAATTATTGACAATTTTTGATGCTCCGCTGCTTGTAGTCGAAGGCATAGCAATAATTGCTTTTCCTCCTTCAGAAAGTGAAGCTCCTCGGATAAAATCCATTTGACCACCAACTCCTGAATATTGGTATTCGCCAATAGTATCCGCACAAACTTGACCTGTAAGTGTGATTTCTATAGCAGAGTTAATAGCAGTGACTTTGGGGTTTTGAAGAATAATAGAAGTTCGGTTGGTATAAGAAGCCTCTTTCAAATGAACTATGGGATTATCGTCAATAAAGTCATACAATTTTTGACTTCCCATAGCAAAGCAGCTTACAATCTTACCTTGCTTAATCTTCTTCAAACTTCCGTTAATCGCTCCACTTTCTACCAAGGGTAAAATTCCATCGGAAAACATTTCCGTATGAATACCTAAGTTTTTATGATTCTCTAATTTACTCAAAACCACCTCAGGTATTGCGCCAATTCCCATTTGCAAGGTTGCTCCATCCTCAACTAATTCAGCAACATGTTCTCCAATTTTTTGTTGAACTTCACTTATTGAGACATCATGAGCGTCAAATAACGGCTCATTTGTTTCAATCGCTGCATCAATTTCTGAAATGTGAATTATTCCGTCTCCATGACTTCTTGGCACCTGTGGGTTAATTTGAGCAATTACTTTTGTTGCATTTTTTATGGCAGAAAGCGTAACATCTACCGAAGTACCTAAGGAACAAAAACCGTGTCTGTCAGGTGGAGAAACGTGAATCAGTGCCACATCTACAGGCAAATGGTTTCTTTCAAATAACAAATGAACTTCGCTCAAAAAATTGGCAAATAATTACCATTCCCTTCGTTAATACAGGAACGAACATTTCCTGCAACAAAAAAGCTATTAATATTAAACGAATTGGAATAGGGCGATTCAGCGTATTTTGCAATACCTTCCGTATGTAGATGAATCAATTCTATATTAGAAAATGATTGATATTCTTCACAGAGCATAGCTACTAAGTTGGTAGGAGTCATCGCTGCTCCTTGAATAAAGATTCTACTATCGTTTTTTAATTCTTGAAAACACTTTTGAACTGTTAATCTATGTATCATTTTTTCTTTCAAAATTAAGTTCCAAACTGTTTTAAAACGAGTAAAATTCATACCACAGATGTGGTGTTTTTTGTGAAATAGTGTACCCTACTGATGGGATTGTAGGCTATAGTGCAGTACCCTTAGAGTGGTATTTTAGGGAAATTTAGGAAAAACCTTCATTAACACAGCAAAAAATTAAATGTGCTACCTGAGATTAGATTAGCAAACTACAATACCTTATTAATGGTATACTATAAATACCCTACTCGTGGTATATGAATAATTAGAAATCTCTGGTAGTTTTGTACCAAAATTAACTCTATTTAGATTGAGTCTAAATAAAAATAAAAATTAGAATTATGAAAAAATCAACATTCAAAGCAATTGCTTTAATCGGATTAGGAATGGTAACAGGTCTATCTTCTTGTAAAGATGACGAAGAGGATGTTATAACACCTACTACCCCTCCTACAACTACTTCAAAATTTACAGATAGTGAAGTAGATAAATTAGGAACTGTAGACTTGGGTACTTTTACTCAACCAACAACTTATGATATTTTAGGAGTTTTTGCACCAGCATCGTATAGCGGACAAAGCAGAAGAGTTGCACAATTGCAAGAAATTGCAGATTCTAGTAGAAACGAACCAATAGTTTGGGACATTAGAGAAGCAATGGTAAATGCAGGTTTAGACAAATTTGCTAGTACAGATGCGCAAGGAAACTCTAACTTGAGAACTAAAATTGATGAATTAGAATTTGATAATGGAAACACTTCTGTTGCGGATCGTTTTGCTGAAATGGCAGATAGCTTAGTAATGTCAAGCCAAGCAAACTATACGGTGGCTGCCCTTAATGGTACTGCCGGAATGATTACTACAGGAAGCAAGAAAAGACATGTAAGTGTAAACGGTCTAGAGTATGCACAACTTATAGAAAAAGGTTTATACGGAGCGTTATTGTACGACCAAATGGTTGACGATTATTTAAGACCAGTTCAAGCAGGAGCTCAAAACCCTAAAGGGAACAATGAAACTGCTGCAGGTTCTGACTATGCTTCTAATGGTACAGGAAGACAACATGCTTTCGATGAAGCTTTCGGTTATTTAGCTGCTGACCCAGCAACATACCCAAACACTTCAAACACAAGCAATGGCGATGGTAAATTTATTGCTAACTATTTATTCGATTTTAGCGACGAAGTAGAAACTGCTTTTGGTGTAAACCCTGCACAAAAATTAATGGATGCCTTTATTTTTGGCCGTTCTGTATTAAAAGTAGGCCAAGGTTTTGGACCAACTAACGAAACTACCAACGAAACATATTACAATGCAGCAGTAGCTGATATTAAATTATATACTGAAATTGGCTTAGCAACAGCTTCGTACAACTATTTAAATGATGCAATTTCTGATGTAACAGATGCAGATAAATTACACCACCTTTCTGAAGCGCTTGGTTTCATTTACGCTTTATCGTTCAACGGAGAAGGGAGATTAAGTCCTTCTGAAGCTCATGGTGTACTGAAAGCATTAGGTTGGTCTGCAACAGATGCTTCTTTAGGCGGCATTTACAGCATTAACCTTTGGGATGTAACAGACGCTCAAATGGAAGAAGCTAAGCGATTGTTAGACAACGCTTACCCAGGATTTGGAGCTTTATCTTTATAATTTAAAGAAACATTTATGTTTAGAAGAATTCAGAAAAATACGCTGCTAAAAGGTGCTACTGCCTTAGCTGTTCTTGCTACTTTAAGTTTATCTTCTTGTGGAGAAGATGAGGAAGTAATGGGAAATAATGAGGATAAGAACCAACCTTCTGCTGCTGATTTTACCAACCTGCTAACCAACCAAATCAACGAAGTTATCATTCCTACAATGGTAACTTACCAGAGTAAAATGTCAAATTTTGTTAGTGCGGTAAACGGATTAGCAGCATCAGTTGATGCTGCTAATCTTACCGCTACTCGCAATGCATATAAAGAGGCGTATTTAGCTTACCAAGCAGTTGCAGTGCACAACTATTACGCTACTGCAAATGCAGGCTTAATTGAAAACACCAACTTATACCCTGTTGATACCGTCTTGTTATCAAGTTTAATTGCAAACAAAACATACAATTTCAACACTACAGCACAAATTAGAGCAAACGGGTTTCCGGCACTCGATTTTATGTTGTATGGAGCAACGAACGGTGTTGGATATTTCAATGCAGATAACAATCGAATTGCTTTTTTAAGTGCCTTAGTGAATAATATAAAGTCTATTTCGGACAACTTAGTAACACAATGGAATGGTAATTTAAAAACCAACTTTGTATCTAACGGCGGAACGGCTTTGGGAAGTTCTATTAGTGTGCAACTGAACGAAAGTATAGTATATTACGAAGACCATATTCGAGAAAACAAAGTAGGTATTCCAATTGGCAGATTAGGACCTAATGATTCACCTATTGCAGCAGATGCAACTAAAATTGAAGGCTATTATCAATCGTTAGCCGAAGGAACTGAAAATTTCACTTTTGAGTTACTAAAGGCTGGAGTGGAAGAAATAGAGGATTTTTATTTAGGAGAAACAACTCTTAATGTAGACGAAACTGGCTATGACGATATGCTAAAAATTAGAAATCAGTCGGCAGTTGATACCGAGATTAAAAATCAATTTAAAAGCATTTATGCTGAAATTGATTCGAGAACATCAATCAGCGGAAACGATGAATTGTACAAGAAAGTACAACAATTGGTTACTTTGTATAAATCAGATTTATTACCGTTACTTAATGTACAAGATGCCGACGGCGCAAATGATGGAGATTAACAGCTTCGCATAAAATATATTGAAAATAAAAGGTACTATTGTTTAGTGCCTTTTTTCGTTGTTATATAATACAACCGATGTTATCTAAGTTAAATAACCTTTGCTTCAAACAAGTATCCATTGCTCCCCTAATTATTTTTCGGTTAGCTTTCGGTTGTCTTTTGCTTTACAGCACCCTAAGAACGTTTCAAAAAGGATGGATTGCCGAATTATACATTCAACCTACCTATTATTTTTCCTTCGTTTCGTGGATTAAACCGTTAGAGGGTGATGGAATGTACATTGTTTTCGGAGCGATGGTCCTATCCGCTTTGTGCATTACTGTTGGACTTCTTTACCGCCTTAATACCGTTCTGTTTTTTCTACTTTTTACCTACGTTGAATTATTAGATAAAGCTTATTATCTCAATCATTATTACTTAGTAAGCCTACTTTCCTTCTGGTTAATTTGGGTACCTGCAAACCGACAATATGCCGTCGATACCTTACTCTTTCCAAAGCTTAAAACCATGCATTGTAATGCTTGGCATATCGGTATTTTTAGAGTTCAATTATCTATCGTATACTTTTTTGCAGGCTTGGCAAAAGTAAATTCCGATTGGCTGTTTAAGGCTCAACCCTTAGCCACTTGGCTACCCGGAAAGTATCAGCTACCCATTATCGGAAATATCTTACACTTTAAAGAACTTGCCTTTGTTTTTAGTTGGGCTGGTTGTCTTTACGATTTGTTTATTTGGGTTTTTCTATGGCTAAAAAAAACACGAGGAATTGCCTACTTTTTTGTCATTCTCTTCCATTTATTGACCGCTATACTTTTTCCACGAATCGGAATGTTTCCTTTCATCATGATTACATCTACCATCATTTTCTTTTCAGCTAGTTGGCATCAAAAAGTATTAAACCGCCTTCCATTTTACAAAACTGTTCCAACCGTTAAAAATGAGCTAGAATCACAAAACCGCTCTGTAGTGAGTGCTTTGATAATTGTCTATTTTATCGTTCAGCTTTATCTACCACTTCGCTATTTGCAGCATTCCGGCAATCTATTTTGGCACGAACAAGGCTATCGCTTCAGTTGGCGAGTAATGTTGATGGAAAAAAACGGTTACACCTCCATTATTTTAAAAGACCCTAAAACCAAAATGCAACAAGAAGTTGATCTGAACAACTACCTCTCAGCCTTCCAAAAACAACAAATGCGGTCTCAGCCCGATATGATGTATCAATTTGCACAGTACATTGGCGACGAATTTTTAGAAAAAAACGGTTATGCTCCTGAAATTTACATAAAAAGTAGAATTTCGCTGAATGGCAGAAGAAGTCAAAAATTTACCGACGAATTGAAAAACATATACGGTCTTGAGGCACAACCCACAGAAGATTGGATTTTACCGCTATGAAAATTTATAGCCTAAAATATCAATTACTTTTGCTTGTGTTACTTTTCACAAGTGTAGCCTCTTTTGCTCAAAACACAGGTCGTTTAAGTGGAGTTCTAACGGATTTAGAAGGAAAGCCCATTGAAGAAGTTGTTGTTTCAATTGATAACAGAAGTCAAATTGCCGTAACAGACAGTAAAGGGAAATTCTCATTTCAACTAGAAAAAAATAGAAATTACACCTTAAGCTTTCAAAGCCTGAATATCACTCCCTTTCAAAGAACTATTCTCTTTAAAAACGACAGTCTACTCTCTTTTACAACGAAACGAAAAGTGGTTAGTTTGAGCGAAGTAACCGTAGAAGCAGAAAGTGATCCTTTTGGCGTTCGTAAGTTACGCCCTACGGAAGGCGGAGGATTGTATGAGGGTAAAAAAACCGAAGTCATCAATATTGAAAAATTAGTAGGTAACAAAGCAGCCAATAACCCTCGACAAGCATTTAGCAAAGTGCCAGGCTTAAATATTTGGGAAAGTGACAATGCAGGTTTACAACTAGACATTGGTGGGAGAGGACTGAGCCCAAAGCGAACTACCAATTTCAATACACGACAAAATGGTTACGATATTTCTGCCGATGCTTTGGGTTATCCAGAAAGCTATTACACACCGCCTTTACAAGCAGTAAAGCAAATTGAAATAGTAAGAGGAGCCGGAGCATTGCAATACGGCACCCAGTTTGGCGGCTTGGTCAATTTTAAAATGAAAAAAGGAAATCGTGAAAAAAGCTTCAATTTTGAATCAGAGAATTCCTATGGATCTTATCAGTTTATTAATTCCTTCAACAGTTTTCACGGTCAAACCAAAAAGCTAAACTATTACAGTTACGTTCAGTACAAGCAAGGTGATGGCTGGAGAAAAAACTCTCAATTCGAACAATATGGAGCATTTGCAGGCTTACAATATGACGTTTCGAAAAAATTAAAAATTGGTTTTGAGTACACCTACATGTATTACCTGAGTCAACAACCAGGAGGTTTGGTAGATGAAGTTTTTGAAGAAGACCCTTCAAGCTCAAATCGTTCAAGAAATTGGTTTAAAGTAAATTGGAATCTATTAGCTTTATCTTTAGAGTATCAACTATCCGAAAACACCACCGTTTATAATCGAACCTTTGGCTTAATTGCAAGTCGGACATCGCTTGGTCTATTAGAAACTCCTGACTTGGAAGATCCTCTCTCTAACCGAGATTTAATAGAAGGGAATTTTAAAAATATAGGAAATGAAACAAGAGTTGTGATTAACTATAAAGGCTTTGGCGAAGATTTAAAGAACACTTTATTGATTGGCACAAGGCTGTACAGGGGCTTTACCAATTTCGGTCAACAATTTGGTACAGACGGTTCAGGTTCATACTTCACAAGAGTAGATACAGCATTCTTAGACCGGAGAAAATCAGACTTTGACTTTCCAAACTTTAATGCCGCCATTTTTGTCGAAAAAATTCTTCGCTTTAGTCCATCCTTTAGTCTAATTCCGGGGCTACGTTACGAGCACATCAATACCAAATCTGATGGCTTTTTTACCAACACCCAACGCACCAACAGTTTTGGCGATTTCGAAGAAACTATAACGAATGAAACTTCAGAGAAAAATAGAAATATACTGCTCTATGGCTTGGGAATGTCGAAAAAACTAAAGTTTAAGTATGAACTGTACGCTAATGCAACAGCCAATTACAGAGCTATCAACTTTACTGATGTACAGATTCAAACGAATACCCAATTGGTAGATCCAAACATTCAAGATGAAAGTGGTTACAGCTTCGATTTAGGTATTCGTAGAATGAGTTTTTCGCCGTTTTTTGTGGAAGTAAATCTTTTCTACATTTTGTACGACAACCGCATTGGCGAAGTGATAGACGATGGTTTGAGGGTTAGAACAAACATCGGTTCGGCAAGAATTTATGGCGTTGAATTGTACGGAGAATTGAACGTTCTTAAACTGCTAAAAAAAGAAAGTAAGCATACGATTAGCATTTTTGTAAATGGCTCTGCCAATAAAGGTGTTTACACAGAAATAAATAACAGAGCTTTAGTAGGAGTGCGTTCTGGTAATCAACTAGAAGATTTGCCAGATTATAACATTAAAACAGGAATTTCTTACGGCTACAAGAAATTTAAAACTGCTTTACAAGCAACCTTTGTTGGCAATCAATTTTCTGATGCTGCGAACACAGAAGTAGCATTTGTTGGTGTTTTTGGACCCATTCCCGCTTATTCTGTTCTGGATCTTTCTGCTAATTATGAAATTTCTAAAACGGTTAGCGTTGCTGGAAGTATCAATAATCTATTGAATAATAGCTATTTCACCAGAAGAGCAACAGCCTATCCCGGACCAGGAATCATACCAGCAGCAGTCCGTATTGGAACGATTACCTTGAAAATAAGGTTGTAATTTCAATAAGAAAACATTTCGAATAAAATTTAAGAATACCACGATCATGGTATTGACTACTACCATTTTGTGGGTAATCTTTGTAGTTTAGAACCATTCTAAATAAATGAAAGGACTATCGATACTTCACGCAAATGCAAATGTTCTAATGGCCAATGGGTTAAACTCCATTATGCAAAAGGGCGGCGGCATTGACAGCATAAAAATTGCCAAGAATGAAATAGAATTATTTCAACTTCTTGAAGACGGTGAGTACGACTTAATTATTATTGACCCATTGGCTCAAGAGCACTTTTCAGTTGAAACAACTCTTGTTTTAAAAGAAAAATTCCCAAAACAAAAGACGCTAATTATTTCTGATATTGGAGCACCAGAAAAAGTACTCCAGATTCTGGAGAAAGGCGTTCAAGGGTATTTAACTAGACAATGTGATGAAGCCGAAATTACCCATGCTATTTTCGCTGTTGCAAAAGGAGAAAAATTTTATTGCAACAAAGTCATCGAAATTATTTTGAATAGACAATTTGGAGAAGAGGAAGAGAATTGTGAGCCTACTATACTTTCTGAAAGAGAAAATGAGATAACAGCCTTAGTAGCAAGTGGATTTACCAATAAAGAAATTGGCTTAAAATTACACCTCAGCCACCATACCGTTCACACCCACCGACGAAATATTTTAAAGAAACTTGGTATAAAATCTACGACTGAATTAACCATATATGCTATCAATGTTGGTTTAATTTCTAATTAAATCTATACTTATTTTAAGTCACTACCACGAATAGGGTAGATTAGATTACCAACAATAAGGGATATAATTTACCCCCGATAAGCGATTGATAAAACCTGTACAAGAAAATACCTTTGCGAAGCAAAAAATATGCTATGCGAAAAAATATACTTCAAATTCAATCATTAACCTTACTTACTGTTCTACTTTTATCGGCTTCAGCAATTGCTCAAAAAGATAAAAAAAAGTTAGACCTAAATGCCATTAAAACAATGGCAGGGTGTTATGATGTTGAGTTCAAATACACCGAAACTTTTGCGCCAGAAGTAGATTATGAAAAAGCATATGACTATACTTCTGCCGCTTTCGAATGGGCAGAAATTGTAGAAGAAACAGACGATAAAATTGTGTTGCAACATTTGTTGATTATTAATGATACTTCTGGAAATTCTATGATTATTAAACATTGGCGACAAGATTGGACCTATGAGAAGCAAAACCTTTATCGTTTCGATAAAAACAATCGATGGGTATTTGAACCGATTAGTAAGAAAGAAGCACAAGGAACTTGGACTCAAGAAGTATATCAGGTAGATGACAGTCCTCGTTATACTGGCACAGCAACTTGGACGCATGTTGACGGTGCTTCTACCTGGTACAACAAGGCAGATTCTCCTTTGCCAAGAAGGGAGTACACTAAACGGAGCGATTATAATGTAATGAAAAGAGGAAATCGTGTCCAAATACTACCTAATGGTTGGTTGCACGAGCAAGACAACGACAAAGTAATTCGCGAAGAGGGAAAAGAAGACGTATTGTTGGTTCAAGAAAAAGGCTACAACACCTATAAGAAAAGAAAAGACAGTGATTGCAAAGCGGCACAAGAATGGTGGACAAATAATCAAGAAAAATGGGCAATTGTGAGAAACATTTGGGACGGTGTTTATGGCGCTGAAAAACAACTTGAATTAAAAGCAGAAGTAGAAGGTAAAAAACTATACGAACATCTATTTTTCAACCCTCAGTATTCTAAAAAAGCAGAAATTAAAGCCTTAGTTGAAAAGTATGTGGTTGCTCAATAAATCTGTCATTTTAACTCTACTCATACTTTGTTCTTCTATTGGAATAGCGCAAAATAGCGATTGGTCGCCTATACTAAAAGGAAAAGTTGATAAAGCATTGACAACGCTTTATGCAAGCGAAAAGCTAAGTTTTGAAACTGTAGAAATAGATGAATTAACAGATGAGGCGACACCTGTTGAATTAAACGAACATCTCTTTAAAGTATTTGCAGATGGCATTTTTAAGGGCTATGCATACGTTGCTCAAGCTCCAAGCATGAAAAACGTATTTGACTACTTAGTTGTTTTCAATACTGATTTATCTATAGAAAAAGCCAAAGTTCTAATTTACAGGGAACAGCATGGCAGGCAGATTGGAACTGCTCGTTGGTTAAGCCAATTTAAAGGAATGACAACTGCAGATCGTCCTGAATTGGGTAAACATGTTGATGGAATATCGGGAGCTACTATTTCTGCAAAGGGAATGACAAATGCAATCAACGATTTATTATCTTCCCTTACCTTTGTGAAGGAAAAAGGAATTATATAACATTGATTAAAGTCGGATACCTCACATATTTCCCGAATGAACTGAAGTTACTTACAGCGTTTTTTTTAGTAGCACTTTCCACTGGGTTTTACCTTGGATTGGGTTTCGTGAATGAAACGACAGATAATAAGGCTCAGGGCATTATTGAAAACTACAATGGCAACGAAAACGATTTAGATGCCGAAACCATGAAGTTCAAGAAGTCGAAGCATGAAATGTATAACATTCTGCACACTCACTTTTTATCCCTTTCAGTCATCTTTTTTATTCTAGGTTTATTAACCTACGGAACTTCTATCAACCCCACTCTTCGAAAGTTTCTAATGATAGAACCGCTTGTTTCTGTGCTCCTCACTTTCGGCGGCATTTACTTTCTTTGGTTGGGTTTTGAATGGATGGCCTATCTCATCATGGTTTCTGGAATACTGATGACGGTAAGTTATACCTTGGCCGTCGTTTTAGTTCTGAAGGAATTGACTCGAAAACAAGCGACTGTTTAGACCGGTCTTAGCAAAACACCTCTTTTGTTAATTCTCAATACCATGAATAGGGTAGTCCAATTACCACCATTCAGTTATCCAATTTACCTCTCATAAGCGATTGACATAGGCATGCTTCGCAGCTACTTTTGTAGTCAAATTATTTAGAACAATTATAAATAGATAAAAATAAAGCGATGAAAAAAAGATTACTTTCTTTAATACTAATAGCTACATTCGCGATTTCCGCGAAAGCACAAACCGTTACCGATACAGTATCGATTGGAGCAGGCTACACAGATCAGGTATGGTATAGTTTAGAAAACGATGAAATAAAAACCGTAACCGGAACTTCTTGGGATTTTGGTTTCCAGATCAATGGCTTTTCTGCAGCTATATTGGCTAATACGGCCTATGGAGCTGAATTATTTACCTATCCCAATGGCGATACTGCGAATTGGTCAACCTTAGATACAATGGGTATGAACAATTGGGTTGCACAACACAATCCTTCTACCACTTGGGGGCAGGGAGCATTTAACCTAGGAGCAACCAGTAGTTTTGTAGACTTAGGTTGGGGAAATTACAATACCATTACCCATCATGTAACAGGAGATAGCCTATTTGTATGGAAAACTGCCACAGGAACAATTTATAAGGTATGGATTCAAAACCTAGCTTCAGGCACCTATAACTTCTTAATTTCCGACTACAACGGAACCAACGTAGATACGGTTGCCCTAGCAAAAAGCAATTTTTCTAATAGAAATTTTGGATATTATTCTATTGCTCAAGATAGTGTTATTGACATAGAGCCTGTTGATTCTACCTGGGACGTCACTTTCTCTAAATACATTGAAGACTTAGGAATTCCTTATTCTGTAAGTGGTATAAGAACTAACGCAGGAATTGAAGCAGTTCAAGTATACCCTGTTAATAACCCTGCCACTTACGACAGTGCTAGTGTTCATACCTACTCCTCAGAAATCAATACCATTGGACACGATTGGAAAAGCTTTTTATTCAGTTGTTTCTGTTGGGATATTGCCGACAGTACAGTTTATTTTGTAAAAACAGACTCTGCAACTTATTGGAAATTAGTGATGACAGATTTCGGCGGAAGTTCTAATGGAAACTTCATGTTTGAAAAAACAAAAATCAATAATACAGCAACTGGTTTGTTTGAAGATAAGACCAATCAAAACGGTTCATTTATGGTTTATCCGAACCCTTCAACCGAAAAAAATATATCAATCGTTGCAGACTTACCAGAGTCTATTAGAACAGCTCAATTAACCATTTTGAACATCAACGGACAAGTAGTGAAAGACCAACAACTACAGATTAACAACTCATTTGACGTTCTTTCGATTCAATTAGACGATTTTAAAGCAGGCATGTACTTCATTCAATTGAATCATGAAAGTGGTTCAATTACGAGACGACTGATTTTAAAATAAGAAACCCAAACGAATGAGTGAAGGCTGGAAGAGTAATCTTTCAGCCTTTGGGCATTCAATTAAACTACTATAACAATGCAACAGATTCTAGAGAAATATCACCAAAAAATGGAAAAGCTAAATACGTTTGAAAAACAAACGTTAAAGAAATTACTCAACTATTCAAAGTCGAATGGAATGAGTCGTTTTTACATGGCTTTTGACCACAATCAAAGAACGTTGCAGCATTTAGATCATAAAGGAACTCCCCCCTTTAATCACCCTCAAAATAGATAGATGTTAAGAGTTCTCTTCACCATTTTTATGGTGATTCCTTTTTTACTTTCAGCTCAGCAGGTTACTGTTTTAAATGGAGAAGACAATACCCCATTGATTGGTTCTACGTTGATTTTAAAAAGCACTTCGGGAAGAGTCTCATACCTATCAGCCGACGAAAACGGTAAAGCAATTGTTTCAGTCAACCAATTTGATGGAGCACAGCAACTTTACATAAGCACCTCTTTTATTGGCTTTGAAACCAAAAACGACACACTATTTAGGGCAAGAGATAAAACGATTGTACTGTCTCCAAAGCCCTATTTAATGGGCGATGTTGTGGTTACTGCACAGTATTCACCAACATCTATTGAAAATTCTGTTCATAAAGTAAAAGTGATCAGTAAAGAAAAAATTGAAAACATGGCAGCCGTTAATTTAAGAGATGTGCTGACCAATGAACTAAATGTTCGCCTTTCGCAAGACAATATATTGGGTTCAGGAATGAGCCTACAAGGTATTAATGGTCAAAATGTAAAAATTTTGATCGATGGTGTACCGGTAATCGGACGATTAAATGGAGAAATAGACCTTAACCAGATTAACCTCAACAATGTTGAACGCATCGAAATTGTAGAAGGACCATTAAGTGTAAATTATGGCAGCAATGCTTTAGCCGGAACCATTAATATTATCACTAAAAAAGAACAAGAAGAAAAAGTTACCGTTGGCATTAATGCCTACACAGAAAGTATTGGAACTTACAACTTAGAAACAAGTGTTGGTTACTCTCCCAGAAAAAATCACAACTTAAACCTTTCTGTTGGCAGAAACTATTTTGATGGTTGGAATACCGACGACGATTTTCTACCCTCATTTGCAGCCCAACGTGCCGACAGTGGTAGAGTGCAACAATGGAACCCAAAAGAACAATATTTCGGACGATTACAATATAACTTAAGATTCAAACAATTGCTATTTAGCTATAAAGGTGAATTCCTAGATGAGACCATTACCAACTTTGGTTCACCTAGAAGATCCATTAACTCTTTTATTGCTTTTGATGATTATTACCACACCCGGAGAATAGACAATTCCATTTTTGCTCAAGGTAAGCTAAATAAGAATTGGAGTGTGAACTGGACCGCCGCTTACAATGACTTTGAACGGGTAAAGGAAGCAATGCGAAAAGATTTAGTTACTCTTGAAAATAATCGGATTCTAGAAGAATTAGGGAATGATGTGCAAGACACGAGTACGTTTAACTTGCTGATGTCAAGAGGTAGCATTGCAACAACCAAAGATTCTTCTTCGTTCAATTATGAGATTGGTTATGACATAAATATTGAGCGAGCTAATGGGAAACGAATAGAAGGAGGAGAAAAGAGAATTGGAGACTATGCTGCCTTTGTTACCGCAGAGATAATACCTGTTAAAGGTCTAACCATTAAACCAGCTATTCGCTACATTTATAATGATGAATACAATGCTGATATAGATAATAATATAGAATTTAATGATATAAAATTATTTGATTGGACAATTTCTGGTTCAGATATAAATAAGATCATAGGTTCTATCACCCCAGCATTAAACATAAAGTATAGCCTGAAGCAAACAAATTTTAGACTTTCTTATGCCAAAGGGTTCAGAGCTCCTTCTTTAAAAGAGCTGTACTTTAATTTTGATGACGTCAATCACAGCTTGTTTGGAAACGCAGATTTGGAAGCAGAGCAATCGAACAATTACTCTGCTAGTGTAACTCATAAAATTGTGGTAAATGAAGTGTTACTAAAAGCTGAACTTTCAGGATTTTATAATCAAATTTACAATCAAATTAGTTTTGCTCAAACCAACTTTGGTGGTGGCGACACCTTAGTTTATTTCAACATTGGCGAAAACCAAACCAAAGGCTTAAATCTTAATTTTTCCGTAATCTACGAAAATTTACAATTCAATTTGGGAGGCTCATATATTGGAAGGTATAATCGTATAGCTGATGACAATCCTATTGATGAGTTCAGTTACTCTACTGAAGTAGTTGGGAATGTAACCTACACGTTTAAAGCCCCCCAATTAACACTTGCCCTTTTTGCAAAGCATCAGGGAGAGCTGCCCAGTTTTGGTTACGACTTAGATGATAACATAGTAAAACGATCCATTGAAAGTTATCAAATTTTTGATGCCACGATCTCCAAACATTTTCTTGAGAAAAAATTAAATGTAGCGATAGGGTGTAAGAATATTTTAGATGTTCAAAATGTACAAGCCAACCTTTCGGGAGGAGTTCACAATAGTGGTAGCGGAGGGTCTATTTCCGTTGGAACTGGAAGAACAGTGTTTATTAGATTAGGAGTGAAATTGAGTAAAAAATGATAAAAGTTACCGATAGAAACAAAGCAGTTTTAAGATTACTTATCTGCACTTTGTTTCATTCGGAATGATAAGAAAAAAGTTCAATGTTTTGTCACATTGAGCGGAGTCGAAATGAAGACAAAATAAAATGAAAAAATATATAATAATTACAATCATAACATTGCTATTTGCTGCCTGCGAAAAAGAAGAATTACCCTTACTAGCTCCGCCAGTAAACCAAACTACACCTATTGATACAACAGGTGATGAGAATTTAATCGCTAAAGGAGCCTTAATTGTTAACTCCGTTACGATGGATGCCGACTACAAAAACCAAATTTGGTTTGATTTGGGAACTAATTCAATCGTTAAGACCAACTTGAGAACAGATTGGGATTTGGCTTTTAATTGTAACTTGAATGACGATATTGTGTACCTAAACCCTGCCTTAATTGCATCTGTAGCTATAACAACTGAGACTGATTTTATGCTAGTGAACTCAGATGCCGGCCTAAATTATATTCATGAGCACCAAAGCGGAAGATTAGATAAGCTAGCCATTGGAGATGTTAGTAACCAAAGAAACGTATTCATTATTGATCGAGGTTATACTCCTTCAGGAAAAGCCTTGGGCAAATGGAAAGCTCAAATTACTTTGGTGCAAAATGGAGATTATTACTTGACCTGTTCCAAATTAAACGGTGATGATTTAACCACAGCTATTATCTCAAAAAAACCACAGTACAATAAAGTAGCTTATTCTTTTAGCACCTTAAGCGAGTTACAGATTGAACCTCCAAAAACCGACTACGATATTTGTTTTACACAGTATACACATGTTTTCGAAAACCCTCCACTCCCCTATTCTGTGAATGGAGTTATTACCAACTCGTACAATACAGAGATAGCAGAAGAGTTTAATTTGGCATTTAATGCCATCACTAAAAGCCATGCCGAAAGTTTATTCTACTCAGAAGATTTAGACATGATTGGTTATGATTGGAAAAGTTTTAGCTTACAAACTAACAACTTTACCATTTTTTCAGACCGTAATTACCTCATCAAAGATGCATCAGGGAATTTATTCAAGTTGCATTTCTTAGACTTTTATGATGAGAATGGAGTAAAAGGCACTCCAAGTTTTGAATTAGTTAGACTTTAAAAAATAGAATTATGTGTGGAAAATCGTGTAGCGTAGAATTGGCAAAAAATGATTCAGGGTGTATTAGTATGTGCAAAGGTTGTATGAGATACTCCGTAACCTATACCAACACCTCTTTTTGTTTTACGAAATTAGAGCTGTTCATATTCAAAGAAGCTCTATCAGATTTTAAAGAAAGTGACTTTTGTTATAACATTATGGGGCAAAGTCGTGCCATGTTACAATCTCAATATACCAACATGGGCTTTTCTGTAAGCCGGTATGATATTAGAGTATTAAATGAACTGATACAGGAGGCTTTGGTATTAAGTGAGGTTTATGAAGTATTGGAGTAGAAAACATCTAAGAAGTTAAATTAGGAATCCTTTCAGTGGCATTTACAAGTCCAAAACTTTCCTCAAAAAAGTTCGAACTTTTGACATAAACCCCCACAATACAAAAGTCCATCACGAAAGTGTTGGACTTTTTTGTTTT
>TARA_B110000046_G_scaffold35749_2_pt1 | contig 86358 bp, 89 predicted proteins | sample TARA_B110000046 | Tara Oceans TARA_B110000046 (sample SAMEA4397157) | marine metagenome | biome: Polar Biome; feature: [DCM] deep chlorophyll maximum layer (ENVO:01000326); material: water (ENVO:00002006), including particulate matter (ENVO:01000060) such as... | depth 40 m
AAAGTTGAGAAGTTTGAGGAAGTTTTCAAGAATAGATTGAAATAAGGTTAATAATTCCAAATTATTAACCTAGTTTTGCACTTTAATATTTTTAATTTTTTATAATGAGTAAAGGAACAGTAAAATTCTTCAATGAAACTAAAGGTTTTGGTTTTATTAAAGAGAACGAATCAGAAAATGAGCACTTTGTACACGTAACAGGTTTAGTCGATGAGATTAGGGAAGGTGACGAAGTAGAATTTGATTTGAAAGAAGGTAAAAAAGGAATGAATGCAATAAATGTTAAAGTCGTTTAAGGTATAGATTTATATAATTTTACTGAAAAGCCCTTAAGTTATAAACTTAAGGGCTTTTTTATGCTCTATTTTGGCAATTCTCTTTTTCTAACTCACCACCTTGTAAGTTGGGTCCTCTACAACATTTACATCTATTAGTTGGTCAGCATTCTTTAAAAGTGCAATACAATCAGGACTAAGGTGCTTTAAGTGCACTACTTTATTAATTTTTAGGTACCGTTCGGTTAGTTTATTTACTGCTTCAATGGCAGACATATCTACAATTCTACTTTCTTTAAAATCTACGATTACCTCGTGAGGGTCATTTTGAACATCGAACTTTTCAACAAAAGCAGTAGTGGAGCCAAAAAATAGAGGACCGTATATTTCGTAATGCTTAACCCCTGCATCGTCGATGTATTTTCTTGCTCTAATTCTTTTGGCATTGTCCCAAGCAAAAACCAATGCAGAAATGATTACACCGATAATAACAGCCATAGCTAAATCGTGAATAATTGTCGTTACAAGTGTTACAACGAGCATCACAAAGATGTCCGATTTTGGCATTTTGTTGAATGTTTTCAAACTAGCCCATTCAAAGGTTCCAATAGAAACCATAATCATCAGTCCCGTTAGGGCTGCAATGGGCACTTGTTCAATTAAACTAGAACCATACATGATAAAAATCAAAAGCATAATGGAAGCAACAATACCTGATAATCGAGCTCTCGCACCTGACGATATGTTAATTAAACTTTGACCAATCATAGCACAGCCGCCCATTCCTGAGAAGAAGCCACTTAAAATGTTCGCAATTCCTTGTGCAATCGCTTCCTTATTTCCCCTTCCTCTAGTTTCTGTGATTTCATCTACAATGTTCAATGTCAGCAAACTCTCAATTAAACCAACACCTGCTACAATTGCAGCGTAGGGGAAAATAATTTGTAGTGTTTTCCAATCGAAGGGCACATTGGGAATGGCAAACGGAGGGAAGCCACCTTTAATGGAGGCAATATCTCCAACCGTTTTGGTTTCTATTCCGAAAGCCAATACTATTCCGAATATGGCTAAAATGGAAACTAGTGAGGCTGGAATTGCTTTGCTGATTTTTGGCAATCCCCAAATAATTCCCATGGTAAGAAGCACTAAGCCCAGCATAACAAATAAAGGTTCACCTTGTAACCAATTTTCACCTTCGTCTTTAAAACTAACTAGCTGAGACATGAATATAACCACAGCCAAACCATTCACAAAACCATAAATGGCAGACATGGGAACCAAGCGCATTAGTTTACCAAGTTTTAGGAACCCCGCCGTAATTTGTAAAATACCTGCGCAGATAACGGTAGCAAAAATGTAATCTACTCCATGGTCATTTACTAAACTAACCAATACTACAGCTATTGCCCCTGTTGCACCGGAAATCATACCTGGGCGACCACCTAGGATTGAGGTCACAAGTCCCATCATGAAAGCTGCATATAAACCTGTAAGTGGAGAAACGCCTGCAATAATTGCGAACGCAACAGCCTCGGGAACGAGCGCTAAAGCAACGGTAAGGCCCGAAAGAACTTCATTTTTATAATTCACTTTCTGAGAAAAATCGAAAAGACTAATATATTTTTTCATGCCATCAAAATAGGGCGGCAAAAGTAAATAGAATTAAACGATTTAGAAGTTTTTTATTCGCGGTGCTTACAGATTTGAAAGCTGCCCTATTGCATGCTGTATTCACATAAGGGCAATGGTTACATATATAAAGGCGACAGTTCCATTGCTGCCTTTTACTTCGTTTAAAGAAAGCTCTTTATCTGAAACCGTATCTGGAAGCTTAAAATCAGGAGCTTTTGAGCTAAAGGGAAAAGGGTTTAATGGTGTTTTCGCCATGAATTTTCATTTTTGATGCGTTTTTTATGCGCTTAAATCACCGCTTTTCTAACGCGTATAAGCTTGGTTAAAAGTGCTTCTAAATTATCTAAGTGCAACATATTAGCCCCATCAGATTTTGCTACAGCAGGATTGTGGTGTGTTTCAATGAAAATCCCATCTGCTCCTGAAGCAATTGCAGCTTTTCCAATGGTTTCAATCATTTCCGGATGTCCGCCGGTTACTCCTGAGCTTTGATTGGGTTGCTGAAGGGAGTGGGTGATGTCCATGATGGTAGGAGCAAATTTTTTCATGGCAGGAATGCCCCGAAAATCAACCACCATGTCTTGGTAGCCAAACATCGTTCCTCTGTCTGTTAGCCAAACGTTATTGTTCCCGGACTCTTTTACCTTGTTCACTGCAAATTGCATCGACTCTGGTGCAAGAAACTGACCTTTCTTAATGTTCACATGTTTTCCTGTTTTTGCAGCAGCCACCAAAAGGTCGGTTTGCCTGCAGAGAAAAGCAGGAATTTGCAATACATCAATGTATTGAGCTGCTAAGGCGGCTTCTTCGACGGTATGAATATCTGTCACCACAGGTACGTCAAGCTTTTGACCTACTTTTTGCAAAATTTTCAGTGCTTTTTCATCGCCAATGCCAGTAAAAGATTCGAGTCTAGAACGATTCGCTTTACGATACGATCCCTTAAAAATCCATGGAATTTCTAGTCTCGTTGTTATTTCAAAAATTCGTTCAGCTATTTCAAACGCCATTTCTTCACCTTCAATGGCACAAGGTCCAGCTAAAAGGAAAAAATTGTTAGACGCTGTATTTTTTAGCTTATTGAGTGATTCAGGCATTTCTTGTGCTTGTTTTAGAGTGAAATGAGATGTAAAAGGCCGAATTTAATTTACTTTCATGCTTAATCTCGTGGTATCCCAATCTAAATGAATGAAATTACCGTCGATGACATACGTTAAGTTTTCAACCTTATCAATTTTTGAAGTTGCTGACTCACTTACTAATGCATCTTTACTTCGATCTAACTTGTAGTCGCCCCACTGTTCGGCTTCTTTGTTAAATATAATTTCCCAACTTCCTTCCTTGTTTGGAATTACGAAGAAGGAATACGTTCCGGCTACTAGTTTGGTTCCATTAATTAAGATTGCTTTGCTAAAACGTATGGTAGTCGCTTCATTTGCACCTGCTCTCCATACTGCTCCATATTTTACAAGCTCTCCATAAATTACACGCTCTTTTGCGGCGGGACTGCTGTATTTAATAATCACTTCAACCTCTCCGATTTTTCCTTTTGTTTCCATCGGTGGGCTTTTTGGTTTTTCTCCTTGAGCATGAACTGTAAGGCCGGCAATCATTAAAAAAGCGACAATTATGGTTGAAATTTTCTTCATTGTAGTTATTTTTTTATTGTTTAGCTAAACTATTAAAAAGCGCTGAGATTCTGCGTTAAATTTTATAAATCAATTAACAGTTCCAGTATTGTTTGGCACCCTTCTCTAATTTCTTGCTCAGAAATGTTTAGCGGTGGCGCTAATCGAAAGGCATTGGGCGTAGAAAGAAACCAAAATATAAGCACTCCTTTCTCCAAGCCTTTCAAAACAACTTGTTGAACCTTTTCTTCATTTTCCAGCTCAATGGCCATCATTAATCCTAATTGTCTCACTTCGTTTATTTCTTGGTGCTGAAGGAGTTCTTCGAAAAGTTGAGCTTTGGCAGGTAATGCGTTCAATAGCTGTTCTTCCCGAATTACTTTTAACCCGGCCGCTGCCGTTGCACACACCAACGGGTGACCGCCAAAGGTGGTTATGTGACCTAACACAGGGTTTTCACTGAACTGCAGCATGAGTTTACGATTCGCCATAAGGCAACCAATTGGCATTCCACCGCCAAGGGCTTTGCCGGCAACTAGTAAATCTGGAACTACACCATAGTGCTCAAAGGCCCACATTTTACCCGTTCGGCCCATGCCGCACTGAATCTCGTCAAAAATTAACAAGGTGCAGGTCTCATCACATTTTTTACGCAGGGCTTGTAAATATGCTTTTGTTGGGAACCGCACCCCAGCATCTCCTTGTATGGTTTCTAAAATAACACAAGCCGTTTCTTCGCTAATCAGGCCTAGGAGCTCCAAATTATTTAACTCAATGTGTTTAACCTGGGGCAATAAGGGCTCAAAGGGTGCTTTATTTTTTTTATTTGAACTTAAGCTCAAGGCACCATGCGTACTTCCGTGATATGCATTTTCAAAGGCGATTATTTCTCCTTTTCTGGTTACTCTTTTTGCCAATTTTAAGGCAGCCTCAATGGCTTCCGTACCTGAGTTTACAAAGTAAAATGAGTTGATGCTTTCCGGTAAGGTTTTTAATAATTCTGTTGCCAAGTCATTCTGCGCTTGTTGCTCAAACTCACCGTACACCATTACGTGCAAGTGCTTTTCGCTTTGAATTTTTATGGCTTCTAAAATTTTAGGGTGGCTATGCCCTAAAGCACTTACGGCAACACCGGAAATAAGGTCCAAATAAGCTTTTCCTTCCGTATCGTAAATGTAACTGCCTTTTCCACGATCCACCTTTATTCCAAAAGGGAAAGGGGTAGTTTGTGCTAAGTGTTGCTTAAAAAAGTCATTCGATACATTCATACTGTAAAGTTACTTCTAAATCAAAAACCGCCAAGTATTTTTAAACGAATCAGTCCTGTTTGTCTTTGGCTTTTCTTACTTTCGAAATTCAAACACAACCCATGGAATCAATACTTCTTAAAAAGCAAAATGGCATTGCCACATTAACCTTAAACCGACCAAAGTCGTTCAATAGTTTTAATCGTGAGATGGCCTTGAATTTACAGGTCAAATTAGATGCATGCCATGGAGATCCTGAAGTTCGCGTGATTGTGCTCACAGGTGAAGGAAAAGCATTTTGCGCCGGTCAAGATTTGGTAGAAGTTACAGACCAATTCCAGAATCCTGGGTTTCGAAAAATTTTAGAAGAACATTACAGTCCAATTATTCAAAAAATTAGAACAACTGCAAAACCAGTTATTGCGGCAGTAAATGGAGTGGCTGCCGGTGCAGGAGCTAATATTGCGTTGGCGTGTGACATTGTTGTGGCGCATGAGAAGGTAAGCTTTATTCAAGCGTTCTCTGGCATAGGACTTATACCCGATAGTGGTGGAACGTTCTTTTTACCTCGTTTAATTGGTTTTCAAAAAGCAAGTGCCTTGGCCATGTTGGGAGATAAAGTAGGAGCCGAGGAAGCGGAGCGCATGGGAATGATTTACAAGGTATTTTCCTTGGATGGTTTTTCAGCAGAAGTTCAAGCGTTGGCCGAACGAATGGCAAAAATGCCAACCAAAGGACTCGCATTAACAAAAGCAGCCTTTAATTCGGCACTTTCCAACGATTTAACAGCTCAGTTGCAGGTGGAATCCGACTTGCAGATTCAAGCCAGTGAAACCAAAGATTACCAGGAAGGAGTAGCCGCTTTTTTAGAAAAAAGAAAGCCCAACTTCATCGGTGTATAAAGTCGGGCAGTCTGCTATATATTGGTTAATAAATATTTGATATCTCTTAATACGAATATTTTGGGAAAAAGGTTGCGAATGCATGAATTAATATTATTTTCATTCGAATTGATGTAATAGATTTTTAATTGCACTAATTGAAAATCTATACGTTTTAGCACGTTGCTTTTTTTAGCTGTAACAATATTAAATGTGAACAAAAAACGCCCTTTCGCGAGAAAGGGCGTTGCAATAAATTGAATTTGAAATAATTATTTAGGTGGTGGTGTTGGCGGCTCAGGAATATCAAAATTAATCGGAAGTGTCATTTATACCTTAACTTTTTTACTATCTTTCTCTGCAGGAATACACTTTGGTATTTGCTTCATGGCTTTAATCGCAGCATTCTTAAAATTATCGTGAGTGGATTTAGCTGCTTCAAAATCAGCAAGGGTTCCATCAGTTAAAACATTGAATTGTAAAAATACCTTTCCTTTAATGCCTTGTTCCTTCATGGTTTTAGGGTAAATAAGTTGGGCACTAATAAACTTTAACATCGCTTCTTGACCAATAGGATATGCTGTTGACTTGTCAGATTCATTTTGTTGAATTTGCTCGGTTATGATTTGTGGTGTGCCCGCTCTTAGATTTTGATTAATAAAGAGGGTAGTAGCTAAAAGTGCCACGGTTAGTCCAACTTTTATTGGCGTAATCTTTTTTGTGAATTGATTTTTTAGTCTCATAATTATTAGTTTTAGGTGAGAGGATTTAAATGGATTAGTTAAAGAGGGAAATGATTAAAATTTTGCTGAATCATTAGCTGCAAATAACTATCGCTTTCTTGCAAGCTTAACTTATCTGATTCGTATTCATGTATTTCTTGAAAAAGCGTCTTGAATTGATGCATGATAGGATTCATCAAAAAGATAATTTTTTGTTCCTATTTCTCGAAAACTAAGGGCTTTCAACTTATCTTCGCAGTACATAAAAACAGGAATATGAAAGTAGGGGTAATAGGATGTGGAACGATGGGCATTGGTATCGCTCAAGTAGCTTCAACCGCAAATTGCGAAGTCGTATTGTATGATTTGAACGAAGCAGCGATAGAGAAAAGCAATAGAGCCTTAACAAAAGTGATGGCTCGCTTAGTGGAGAAAGGGCGACAAACGAAAGATGGCGCCAAAGCGATTCAAGAACGGATCACATACTCCACAACTTTAGATGCCTTAAAAAAAGCTGACCTTGTCATTGAGGCCATCGTTGAAAACTTAGAAATTAAACACAAACTATTTCAATCGTTGGAAGCGATTGTTGCTGCAGATTGTATTATTGCTTCCAACACCTCTTCTTTATCGATAACTTCACTAGCGGCCTGCTTGCAGCAACCTGAGCGTTTTATAGGTGTGCATTTTTTTAATCCTGCACCCTTAATGAAGTTGGTAGAGATTATTCCTGCCTTACAGACTTCTGCGGAAGTGTTAGAAAAAACAAAAAATACCATTGATGCTTGGAAGAAAGTTACGGTAACCGTAAAAGACACTCCAGGATTCATCGTAAACAAAGTAGCGCGACCGTTTTACAGCGAAGCCATTAAAATGGTGGAAGAAGAAACCGCTGACATGGCCACCATTGATTGGGCCATGCGAGAATTGGGAGGTTTTAGAATGGGACCTTTTCAACTAATGGATTTAATTGGGCACGATGTGAATTACGTTGTGACAGAAACGGTATTTAAAGCTTTTTACTACGATGGACGATATAAACCTTCTTTCACGCAAAAGCGACTCTCAGAAGCAGGTTACTTGGGTCGAAAGTCGGGTAGAGGTTTTTACAACTATGCCGAAGGAGCTGCTAATCCTGAACCAAATATAGATGAAGTCTTGGGAGAATACATTGTTAGCCGAATTGTTGCCATGCTCATTAATGAAGCAGCCGATACCTTACACGTGAACATTGCCAGTGCTAAAGACATTGACTTGGCCATGCAAAATGGAGTGAACTACCCGAAAGGTTTATTGGCTTGGGCTGACGAAAAAGGCCTACCATATTGTGTTTCCGTAATGGATGAATTATTTGACGAATACCATGAAGAACGCTACCGTTGCAGTCCTATTTTAAGAAAATTGGGCAAAAACAACTCTTCTTTCTTTTAAATGAATCGCCTTCGAAACTTTTTATTTCAACCGGTTGACAACAGCCAGTTAATACTGTCTCGAATTATTTTTGGTTTACTCATTACCTGCGAAGCGTGGGGAGCAATACTTACCGGCTAGGTAAGAAGGGCATTCATTTAACCCAAAATTACTTTCCCTTTTCTCGATTTTGACTTTCTATACCCTTTGCTGGGCAATGGAATGATCTATTATTTCTTGCTCATGGACGTTTTTAGCGTTTTGGTAATGCTCGGCTACAAATACAGAATGGCCGCCATTGGATATGCTGTGATGTGGAGTGGCGTGTATTTCATGCAAAAAAAACATTACAACAACCACTGCTACTTAATGGTGCTGCTCACGTGGATTTTTTGTCTGCTGCCCGCTAATCGTTCCCATTCTGTTGATGTTCGGAATACCCCTGAGCTCAAACGCAACTATTTCTACCAATGGACTTGTGGATTTTTAAAGGCACCGTATTAATCGTTTATTTCTATTTGGCCTTGGCTAAAATGTATCCAGATTGGGTAGATGCTGTTCCCATTAAAATATGTTTTAGCCAAAAGGCAGGTTACCCCGTTATAGGTCTCTTGTTGGTGCAATCTTGGTTTCAACATGTGGTAGCTTTGGGTGGTATTATTTTCGACTTACTCATCGGCCCTGCTTTGTTGTGGAAACGAACCCGAAAAGCAGCGTTCATTTCATCTTTGGTTTTTCACGGGTTTAATTCGGTTGTTTTTCAGGTTGGTATTTTTCCATTTATGGGAATTGCTTTTGGTTTGTTCTATTTTGAGCCAGAAGTAATTCAGAAACTCTTTTTCAATCAAAAGGGCGCTTTTGTAGCTAGGCAAGAAGTTGTGAAAGCCTACTTTTAAACCGTAAAAACGGTAGCCTTTTCAGGCTTTATAATGATCATGTTATGACTGCCTTTGAGGCATCATTTGTTTGAGGGAAATCTTACCTGGACCGAGTAGGGGCGTCGTTTGTCGTGGCGCATGATGCTGCGCTCCAAAGGGGAGTGGTGAGCGTTAAAGTGGAACGAAAAGGAGAAACCCATTACGTGAATTTAGACGAGTACCTTACACCCAAACAACAACGAGCCATAGCTGCACGACCAGATATGTTTTGGTATTTAATTCAGCACTTAAAACAAGACTTGACTGCCAAAGGCGAAGGTGATTATGTCGGAATATATGCCATCAGCAATGTTAGTTTAAATGGACACCCCAGCAAACCCTTGTACGATCGAAGTTTGGACGTTTCCAAAGCGGAGTGGAACAGGTTTAGTGAAAATTTGTGGGTTACGATGGGGGAGTAAGGTTTTCAGGCACTTTATCACCTCCTCCTTGATTTTCTTGTTTATAATGTATAACTTGAAAAACAAAATAAACTCAACAAATGCCCATTTACCTCGACCTTGCCAATCTTATTTTTTCAAAAGCCATAATAGAGGCAAAATACCAAGATGGCTGCGAGCAATTTCGTAAGGATTGGAACATTACGGACAGTAACAGAAACGACGACGAGGACGACGAACTTTTTATGCTCGCCGGCATGAATGTGGATGAATTTGACTTGGATCCATTACTCGAAAAAGGACTCAGCTTTGACAGTGAAAAGCAGACAAGCACAGACTTTGTTGCTGTTGGCCGATATGAAGGAGCATTGTGGGAAACCAATTGGTTGAAAGCGAATGCCACCTTTGCTTGGCATGTGAATTGCAAAAAGGAACAGCAAGAAAGAGCAGTTGAGATTGGTGAAAAAATGGACATGTACGAAATAGAAACGCTCCTAAACAAAGGGATTAAAGTTTGGGCTACCATACGCACGGAAAAATAAAATTAAACCATTGGAAAAACGACATCTCCTCTCCAAATCGACCTTTATTAGTGGCTTGCAATGCAACAAAAAGCTGTACCTCTCTAAAAAGTACAAAGACTTAGCCAGCCTAAGAACTGCTGCAGCAGAAGCCATTATGAAGCAAGGCACCTCCATGGGAGAGTTGGCGCAATTTGTTTTTCCCAATGGCAAAGATGCTACACCGTAGCACTATTGGGATTACGCACCCTCCATTGCACAAACCAAGGCATGGATAGAAGCTGGGGAACCTACCATTTACGAAGCAGCATTCCAAGCCAATAGCGTATTGGCCGCGTTGGACATTTTAATTCACAAAAATGGAGAGCGCATTGCCCTAGAGGTAAAAAGTAGCACTGGGGTAAAAGAATACCATTTGAACGATGCCGCCCTGCAGTTTTGGGTAATGGAGCAAGTAGGTTTTAAACCAGACCGCTTTTTTATCATGCACATCAACAACCAATATGTGCGGGAAGGAAAGATTAAAGTTAGAAAGCTTTTCCGTTGGGAAGACGTGACCGAAGAAGTGTTGGCAAGACAAAAAGACATTGCCGTGCAAGTGCAAGAATTGAAAGAAGTGTTGCAAGCCACGGAAGTTCCTCAAGTAGACATAGGAGCCCATTGCTCTGAGCCTTTTGCTTGTGAGTTTGCGGCCCATTGTTGGCAGCACATTCCCGAGAACTCTATTTTTGAAGTCTCGGGCTTGGGTAAAAAAGCGTGGAACTATTACGAACAAGGAATTTTAGCTATTCAAGATTTACCGGAAGAAGAAAGTTTTTCTACCTTGCAACAGCTGCAAATTGCAGGGATAAAAAAGGGCCAAAGAGTGGTGGAGAAAAAGGAGATCCAAAAGTTTTTGGGCGACTGGCAATTTCCACTCTATTTCTTCGATTTTGAAACCATAAACCCTGCTCTACCAACATATGATGGCTGCCGACCATATGAACAATTGGGCGTGCAATATTCGTTACATGTTTTAACAAAAGAAGGCAGTTTAACTCACAGCGAATTTTTAGCACAAGCAGGGGAGGACCCGCGAAAAGCAATAGTAGAGAAAATACTGCAAGAGTTTGGCAACAGTGGCAGCATTGTAGCATATAACATGAGTTTTGAAAAGCGCGTAATTCAAAGTTTGGCCAACACCTTTCCAGAATACCAAACACAGCTAGAAGCCCTTTTAGACCGTTTTGTAGATTTGATGATTCCTTTCCAAAAAGGATGGTATTATTTGCCGGAGATGCAAGGTTCTTACTCCATCAAAGCTGTGCTGCCTGCCTTATTTCCGAATGACAAAACCTTAGACTATACCGAGCTTAGCATTGGCAATGGTAGCAATGCCTCGGCGTATTTGCAGGCGATGCTAGAAAATAGAATTAACAAAGAAGAACTAACCGTGCTGCGAAAAGAACTTTTGGCCTATTGCAAACTAGATACTTTGGCCATGGTGAAGATTTTGGAATTGTTGAATTTTTAGAAATGGTTAGATATTTTGAAAGCAGAGTTGAACAGCTGTAGTGAGAATTTATGGGCCATGAAGGAGAAGTAGGGCTAGGGTATGCTTTGAATTTTAATATGAAACGAGCAATTATCAACGGAAGTACTTTGTTAAACTGTTTTTGTTAATTATTGATAGAATGAGCTGTTGATTTAGTCATACGTTTAATATCATTTTAAGATTATGTTTCAACCGATAAAAAGTAAAAAGATAAAGGGTATAATTGCTGACCTAATGGATCAGTATACTTATGCTGAGAAGTCGGACAGGGCATGGATTATAGGTTTTAGTGGTGAAAAAGATTCTACTGTACTTTTAAGTTTAGTTTGGATTGATTTGAAAAGGATACGAGAAGAGTTTGAGGCTCCATTTCAATTAAAAAGACCCGTATATGTGGTTTGCAACGACATGATGGTTGAAAACCCAATAATTTCTACTTATGTAGATGATGTTTTGGCTATAATTGATAAAGAAGCTAGAGGCCAAGGACTGCCCATTTTTTTGTATAAACAACTTCTAAGCAAGAAGAAACTTTTTGGATCAATGTAATTGGTAAGGGTGACCCAGTTATAAATAATATCTATAGGTGGTGCACTGACAGACTAAAAATAAGACCTACTTCGAATTTTTTGTTAGAGCAAATAAATATTAAGGGAGAAGCGATATTTTTGATGGGTAAGAGATATAAAGAAAGTGCAACCCGCTAAAAATCAATGCGAAAGCACGAAATCAAAAACACTAGACTTTCTAAGTATTCTGCAACTCCAAATACATTTATCTACGCACCAATTAAAGAACTGCAATTAGAAGAAGTGTGGTATATCATTAACGGAGTGCCTTCACCTTGGAATTACGATAATAACATTTTGTTTCAAATTTATTCTGATGCAAGTGTAGATGATTACAACCGAGTGGAGATACCGCGGTGGTAAAAACGATACGGACATCGAGTCAAAATAAACGACAAAAACCTCTCTGCTTTTTCGAAATACAAATAACGAATGTTTAACTAACACTTATTTGTATGAAAAATTTAAACAACTGTTTTGTAAGAGAATAACAAGCAGCTTTAGATAGGCTACTACACGTTTGAAAGCACACCTAACCACCTACAAAAAAGCCTCGTATTTGCGAGGCTTTTTACTGATTTACTTGTCAGCTTTCTTTTTTCGTTTCTTCTTTTTGTCGTTTACAAAGGTGTCGTCAATTACTTCACCTAAAACTTTTACTTCTTTGGTTCGTTCGAAGTTTTTCTTCGCCACCATCATTTCTTCTAGTGTATCTCTTCTAATCTTTATTCCAGATTTTGCTCCTTGGTTTTTTACTTCTAGGTAAAATCCATCTTTCAATTTCTTTGGTTTCGTGGAGGGTCTTCCCATAATTTTTCTGTTTTTTACGCCATCACAGGCGCTGATTTATCAACTAATATTTCTGCATTTACCGTACCATCTGCATTTACATGCGTTGGAATTACCGTTTTTAACTCGTTAATCCAATCCGGATTGTACGCAGATTTTATCTTTACGTAATTCTCAGTGAAACCATACATTTCATCGTTTTGTCCCTGTGCTTCGAAAAGTACAGTAAATTCTTTATTTAATTGCGATTCGTAGAAGAATCTTTTCTTCTTTTTTGAAAGTTGCTGTAAAAACTTACTTCTTGTTCTTCTAATTTCCATCGGAATGCTATCCGTTCTTCTTACCGCAACTGTATTGTTTCGTTCACTATAAGAGAATACATGCAGGTACGCCACATCCAAGTCTTTTAAAAACGTTACCGTTTCTTGAAACAACTCTTCCGTTTCGCCTGGGTAACCAACTATTACGTCAACACCAATACAAGCATTGGGCATTTGGTCTTTTATGCGTGCTACTCGGTCAGCATACAACTCTTTGTGATAACGCCTTCTCATGGCTCTTAAAATCTCGTTAGAGCCAGATTGTAATGGAATGTGAAAGTGTGGCGCAAACCGCTTTGATTGGGCTACAAAATCAATAATATCATTCGAAAGTAGGTTGGGCTCAATAGAAGAGATTCTAAAACGATCAATTCCTTCTAAGTTATCCAACTCTTGCACCAAGTCAAAGAAGCTTTCATCCGTTCCTTTTCCAAAATCACCAATGTTCACTCCCGTCAACACCACCTCTCTTACCTGAGTAGCTTCTAGTTCTTTGGCCGTTTTCATGGTTTCAGCCACCATATTGCTTCTGCTTCTGCCTCTTGCCAGAGGAATGGTGCAGAACGAGCAGAAATAATCGCAACCGTCTTGTACTTTTAAAAAGGATCTTGTACGATCTCCTAACACATAGGAGGGAACAAAGTCTTTCACATATTTAATTTCTGAAGCAATCACCTTGTTGGCGTAGTGTTCCGTTTCCCACGCTTGCACATGTGCTAACAAGTTGAACTTCTCTTGCGCACCCAATACAATGTTTACACCTTCAATGGCAGCAATTTCGTTGGGTTTTAATTGCGCATAGCAACCAATTACCGCAATGAAAGAGTCTGCAGATAGGTTTCGGGCTTGTTTTACAATTTGCCGACACTTTTTATCGGCTTGTTCTGTTACCGAGCAGGTGTTGATTACCACAATGTCGGCTCCTTCTTTAAAGTCCACTCGTGCATAGCCATTTTCTTCAAAAAGCCTTGCTATCCCTGAGGTCTCAGATAAGTTGAGCTTACACCCAAGGGTATAAAAAGAAATGGTAGAACTGTGCTTCATAAGGTTTGCGAAACTAAGCATTTAAGCTTAAAAAGTCAAGTAATGGTCGTAAATTCTAGCGCAACTGTTTGGAAATGATTTGGTCATCAAATTTGCTGACCCACATTCCATAAATGGAACCACTAGGGTGAAGCTTGTCATCTGCAACCAATGAACTGTCGTACTGTGCTTTCTGAGAAATGGGTGTAATATCGCAGAAACTCACGCCTATTTGTTGAGTAACAGTGGAACAAATGGCATTGAAATTTTTGATTTCTGCACTTACTTTTTAACCTTTTTTCCGCGTATAAAGGGCATCACACTATAATCTGGTATGCTGTACACAAATACTCCTTCTTTACCGGTCTTCGAAAAACCAATTGCTTTTTCCAACAGCAGTTTAAGCTCTTTGGTAAATACTTCAATGTCTTTTCCTTGGTATTGGTTGTTCACGCCAATTAACAGCGAAACCAGGTCGTATTCCTCCTTCACAACCGTAATGGAATCCAGTAGCTCGCCAGTTCTCTAGCCGGTTTTTGCAATTACCCTTGGCGTAGCAATGTTCAATTCCCTTTTTGCTACAAGTGCTTTTGCCAATTGAAAAGGAAAGCTCTGTTGCTGTTCCGCCATTTCTCCAATGGTAAAGGAATCGCCTAATGCCAAGTAAGTGAATTTATTTTCAACAATAGTGGTTGGATTATCTGATTTTTTGGTCGTTGTTCTTGTGCTGCTGCATGCGCTTAAAACAAGAAGGAGCAGGTCAACGCTAGTTGTTCTTAAAGAGACCATCTTAGCCTTCAAATAATATGGTAAAGAAGAGCATCTTCGGACGAATCTCTTCGATTGGGTTCGACAATTCTGTATTGTCTCGAATCATCGTATTTTCTAAACTGTAAGACATTTTTAACTCGAGTCCCAATTTAAAATAAGGTAGAAAAAAGTCGGTTCCAATTCCCACTTCCGCAGAATAGGTGTCGCGTTTCAATTTAATGATGGATTCAGGAATGTCCACGTTTGCTACTCGTTCATTCGAAGCTAAATCTAAGGAGTATTTACCGCCAGCAATAATATAGGCTGCAAAGTTATTGACGCGAGCAGAACGATACTTCACCAATAAAGGAAAGTCCAAATAGGTAGATTCAATTTGTCTTAATTCGGTGTACCGTATGCCTTGAAAGTTGATGAAGTTAAATTCCATATTCCGCTGCCCAAAAACAAGAGTTGGTAAAAAACGGAGGTTAAGCAACGGAGTAATGTGCAGGTCACTTACAATCCCCAAGCTAAACCCACTTTGATTCACCACGTTGATACTTCGTAAACTATCAACTCTAGGGTTATATGCATTTCGCTGTAAGGCAAAACCACCGCTGTTAATACCTAAAGCAAACCCAAAGTGAATGATCTTTTGATCAAACTTTTGCAAGTTCTTAACTTTGGGCTTCTGCGCCATGGTAGCTAAACTGCAAAAAACAAGAAGAAGATTAATGCAATACTTCATGGACTGCTAAACGGGTTATCGTCTGTTTTATTTTTGAACAACGTAAATAGATGAAATACCAAAAAAGAGGGGGTGGGTGCCTTTGTTGTGGAAACCCACTTTCTTTAAAATGGTTTCAAATTCTTTTCCTTCTGGAAAGGCTTCTACAGATTCTGGTAAATAAGTATAGGCCGATGCATCTTTCGAAACCAATTTTCCAATACCCGGCAATACCTTGTGAAAGTAGAAGTTATAAATTTGCTTAATCGGAAAAGCTTTGGGTTTAGAAAACTCTAATACAACGGCCATTCCGCCAGTTTTTAGCACCCGTTTCATTTCAGAAAGTCCTTTCTCTAAATCCTCAAAATTTCGAACGCCAAAGGCTACTGTAATTGCATCAAAGTAATTGTCTTCAAAAGGAATGTCTTCAGAATCCCCACACTTTAACTCAATAATATCTTCCTGACCGTTCTTTTTAATTTTAACAATACCTTTGTTCAGCATGCCTTGGCTAATGTCAATGCCCACCACTTGGGTCGGTTTTAGCGAAAGGCTTTCAATGGCAAAATCACCTGTTCCGGTAGCCACATCTAAAATTACTTTTGGCTGAATGTCACTTAAAATTTTAATGGCTTTTTTTCGCCAAAGTTTATCTATTCCTAGTGATAGGAAGTGATTTAAAAAGTCGTAACGATGCGAAATGTTGTCGAACATTTCTGCCATTTGTTCTTTCTTAGAACTGTTTTTTTCCTTGTAAGGAGTTACTGTTTCTGCCATAATGCTTTTTGCTAGTGCAAAAGTAAGGTTACACTGCAAGAAATGTTCATTTACTGTCCCATTTCTTTTCGGTCGCCATATGCCTCATCGTCCTTGTGCACTAAGTTGAAAACGCGGTCCCAACGAATTTTACTAAAGAAAGATGATTTATTCGGGTCAAGAGACATCCAAATGAATACGGCCTTACCAACAATGTGGTCTTCCGGCACAAATCCCCAGAATCGACTATCTTGAGAATTGTGTCGGTTGTCACCCATCATCCAATAGTAATCCATCTTCACTTCATAGCTCGTGGTTACATCACCGTTAATGTAAATTTGACCGTCTTCTACTTTTAAATCGTTGTTCTCGTAAATGTCAATCAAACGCTCATACATCTGTAAGTTGGCGGTTGTCAATTCCAAAACTTCTCCTTTGTAAGGAATAGAAATCGGCCCAAAATTATCTTCTGTCCAATCAGAGTCGGCTGTGTTGGGGAAAATAGGGTAGCTTTTTAAGCTTGAGTTTTGATATTCTCCCTTTTCCTTAATAATTCTTTCTACACTCACCACACTGCTCATAGAACGAATAATTTCAAGCGATTCTGCAGTTAAATGCAGTTCCATGGTGCTTCCCATATCTGGCGACCAACTGAAATCAGTGATTTCATTGTCAATCAATTTCTCATAGCGAATAGGAGGCAACTGTGGATTACCTTGTGCCTTGCATGTTATGAGGTAGTTCGTTTGCAATCCTTCTGACTGATAGGCCTCTTCTTCGTTAATGAATAGCTTGCCATCTACAATTTCTAATTGATCTCCTGGCAACGCAACGCAGCGTTTAATGTAGTTTTCTCTTTTGTCAACCGGTCGAGCTACCACTTCAAAACCTTCCGTTACAATTTTTTGAGCCCTTACTGGAGTCATGTCGTCATTTAAGTCTCGGTTGGGTTGAAAATATCGGTCAATGAAATTTCGTTGATAGTTCTTCGGTAAACCTTCCATAAAGTACTTTCTACCGTTCTCTTTTCCAAAGATGGCATCGTATTCTCTTAACAACGCATAGTAGGTTCTCGCTTGTTGTTCCACAGCAACGGTATCTCCTGCCGGAAAGTTAAATACCACCGCCTCATTTCGTTTCACATCTTGAAATTTAAAGAGCCTTTTGTACGGCAATTGAATCAATTCAGAATACGATTTTACGCTCTCAGTTCCCGGTAAGGTATGGTGTGCAAACGGGAAGAAAATAGGCGTATTAGGTATTCTAGAGCCATAACTTACCTTACTAACAAATAAGAAGTCTCCTACCAGCAAGGACTTTTCCATGGAAGAGGTAGGGATGGTGAAGGCTTCAATGTAAATAGCTCGAATTAGCGTGGCAGCGATCACTGCAAAGGCAATGGCATCTGCCCATTCTCTAATTTTTGTTTTCTTGTATTTCTCTACAAATTCATAGCCCGCATATTGATAGCTGTCAGAAAGTCCGACGTAGGCCAAATAGAAAGGCGAAAAAACAACTGCCAAGGCATGCTCCCAAAAAGTTAGAATTTTAAACTGTTTTAAAAGCTCTACAATAATGCCTACCCAAACAATAAAACCCAAAAATGGGATGTAATAAATCGCCATCCACCAAAGTGGTTTGCGAATCATTTTAATGGCAAGGTAGGTGCTGTAGAAAGGAACTAAGGCCTTCCAACCGTCTTCCCTAGCTTTTTTGAAAAGCAGAAACAATCCAAAGTGAGAGGCAATAAAGTAGAAAATGATAATGATGAGTGCTATTTTCATGGGTTAATTTTTAATACATCTTGCATGGTGAAAATGCCTTTTTTGGTTTGAATGAATTCTGCTGCCAACACTGCACCAAGCGCAAAACCTTTACGGTTTTTGGCTTCGTGTTTAATGCTGATGCGATCAATGTTGGAATCGTATGTTATTTCGTGCGTTCCGGTAACTTCAGGTTCTCTATACGACACAATTTCGAGTGTATCCTTTTTCTCGCTCGGGTCGTTTTCCCAAGCAGAATAAATGCTGTTCTGTTGAACGATCTCTTCTGCCAATGTAATTGCCGTTCCACTTGGGCTGTCTAGCTTTTCCTTGTGATGAATTTCTTCAATCTTAGCCGTGTAACTGCTTTGATTGACCATCAATTCAGCGAGTCTTCTATTAATTTCAAAAAATACATTAACCCCAACACTGAAGTTAGAGGCTGCTAAGAAAGTACCGTTAAACTTCTTTACTTGGGCGTAGACCGCTTGTTGTTGGTCGTACCAGTCTGTTGTTCCTACAACAATTGGCGTTCCTGCGTTTAAAGAAATTCCAATGTTTGAAAACACATGTTTTGGCGTAGAAAACTCAATGGCTACGTCGGCAATGCTCAAGTTCTCTTGGGTTAAGTCATCTAAATTGTCTGCGTTAATTTTTAACAAAATTTCATGACCACGCTCAACAGCAATGCTTTCAATGGCCTTTCCCATTTTTCCGTAACCGAGTAGGGCAATTTTCATGGAGTTAAAAGTAAAATTAGCGGATAAGAGTTAGTTGTAAAATACATGTTTGGTTTAAAAGGCGTTTCGTTGGCTCTTTTGACCAAATTTTAAGGAAAGTGTCATGGAAGGTATCATACTGCTGCTCATACGATCGAATTGAAAACTTGGTTTTAAAGAAGCCGATAAGTCATCGCTTACGTCAAAGTTATACAAATGCGCATCTACGGCGGCGTCTAAAATATTCATGGCGTAAGCCGCAACGGTTAATACGGTAAATAAATCTCTATTCTGCCGATGCCCTTTTAGCAAAGCATTTAATTGGGTTCCATTGTACACATCCGTGTATTTATGGGTTTTCCCTAATTGCTCTGAGATGAAGGCTTCTTTAAATTCATTATAGAGCTTGCCTTCTTGCAATGCAAACAAGAGTGGAGTTCCAATAATGGCATACACTAGTGGAATTTTCCAATACTTTTTATTGTAGGCTTGTCCTAAACCAGGTAACGCTAAAGAAAGGAAGGTTGCTTTTTTGGGCGAATGTTCCGGCAAGCTATCCAGGTAAAGGGTGTCTGCTTTTGGAGCAGGAGCTTTCGTCTTTTGAGCGAAACAGCCCAGCCCAATTGTAAAAAGGAAAATGAAAGCAAACTGCTTTTTCATTTACCTTTTTTAAGTTTCATTTTCTTCAGAATCTTGGCAAGTTCCTCTTCACTCTCAAAGGGAATGGTAATGCTTCCTTTTTCCTCGTCTTTTCGCTGAAATTTAACGGGAACGCTAAAATGATCGGTCAAGTTGGTCCGAATTCTTTTGTCAACAAAAGAAAGTGGGGCTTTTGCTTTTGCGGCAGAAGAGGAACTTTCTTTCTTTCCTTTCGCTAACTCTTCTGTTTTTCGAACGGAAAGCGTTTTTTCCAAAATTTGACGGTACAGCTCCAATTGACTTTCTGCATTCTCAATGTTTACCAACGCTCTTGCATGTCCCATGCTCAATTGATTGCTGCGAATGCCATTCTGAATCTCTGCAGGTAATTTCAACAATCGCAAGTAGTTAGAAATGGTTGAGCGCTTTTTACCTACACGTTGGCTCATTTCCTCTTGCGTCAATTTACACTCCTCAATCAACCGCTGATACGAGATGGCAACTTCAATGGCATCTAATTCAGCACGCTGAATGTTCTCTACTAGGGCCATTTCCAGCATGCTCTGGTCGTTGGCAATTCTCACGTAGGTAGGAATTTGTGTCAAACCTGCTAACTGTGATGCTCTAAACCTACGTTCTCCTGAAATCAATTGGAATTTGTCGTAACCTAATTTCCGGACCGTAACGGGCTGAATAATCCCTAACTCTTTAATCGATTGAGCTAACTCTTGTAATGCTTCTTCTTTAAATTTTGTTCTTGGTTGGAACGGATTTGCTTCAATTTTAGAAATTTCAATTTCTGCAATCGAGCCAACCGTTTTCGACAGCTGACGTGCGTCTGCTGAACCAGTCACGTCTGTTCTATCGTCCTCTAAGAGTGCACTTAAGCCTCTACCTAATGCTGGCCTTTTTGTCATAACTAAACGTTAATTACTTTTTCCGATTCTTTCAATTGGGTCATCTCATTCTTTTGCAAAATCTCTCTCGCTAAATTCAAATAATTAATGGCGCCCTTGCAACTTGCATCATGCATGATGATGGTTTCTCCATGACTTGGCGCTTCACCCAACTTCGTATTTCGTTGAATGATGGTATCAAAAACCATTTGCTGAAAGTGTGTTTTAACTTCTTCTACCACTTGATTTGAAAGCCTCAATCGAATGTCATACATGGTTAACAATAGCCCTTCAATACTCAATTCAGGATTTAATCTTGTTTGTACAATTTTGATGGTATTCAGGAGTTTTCCCAATCCTTCCAATGCAAAATACTCACATTGAACGGGAATTATTATTGAATCTGCTGCAGTTAAAGAGTTTAATGTAATCAGTCCCAACGAAGGGGAGCAATCGATAATGATAAAATCATAATCGTCTTTGATCTTGCTCAATGATTTACGCATCATTTGCTCCCGGTTAGGAAGGTTGATGATTTCTATTTCGGCACCTACTAAATCAATGTGTGCAGGAAGTAAATCCAAATTAGGTGAGTTGGTCTTGATAATAATGTCCTTCGGGTTCGTTTCATTCACAATGCATTCGTAAATGCTAGTTTTAACGCTCTTCGGATCAACCCCAACACCTGAAGTAGAATTGGCTTGCGGGTCAGCATCTACCAACAATACTTTTCTTTCTAGAACACCCAAAGCTGCTGCCAAATTAATGGAAGTGGTTGTTTTTCCTACACCACCTTTTTGGTTGGCTATTGCTATTATTTTACCCATACTTTTTCTTTTCTTAACGTTTTACATCCGAAAACACTTATCAACAGAATTGAGCAATGTTCAAAACATTCGCACACTTCTGAAGTGGAGGAATCGGTAATCTGATCTACTTCTCGCTGCAGTTTAATTTCGACTTTCATTTGAAATACATGACCTATTCTTCTGTAAACAATAGAGGTAGGTAGTAATTGTAGTCAAAAAAGTCATTTTATAGCACCTTTCTTCAGCATTTTAAAAGTACTGTTTTCAAAGCTTTTCTAATGAAAAAAGTCAGGGTCTTTTTGAACAAAATTGTGTTCATATGAAATTCAATCGAGTAGGGGGTATTTTTTAAATAAGGACTTTCTTTTTCACGGGAACCGCAAAACTCCATAAGAAGGAGGTAACAGAACTCAGGTTTCCATATTTTTGCCGGTGCTATGAGACGAAGGTATTTCATTTATTTGAGCTTTAAAGGAACAGGTTTTCACGGTTGGCAAATACAACCCAACGGAACCAGTGTGCAGCAAGAATTGGAAAATGCGCTCGGTATTTTGTTGCAAGAAAAAGTTGCCGTTTCAGGAGCGGGCAGAACCGATGCGGGAGTGCACGCAAAGCTCATGATTGCTCACTTTGAGACTGACAAAAATATCGTCAACGATAAATTTATCTATAACCTAAACAATGTTTTATGCAATTCAATCTCAATAATTAGTTTAAGGGAAGTAAAATCAGACTTTCATGCCCGTTTTGATGCGCTTAATCGCACTTACCATTATTGTATTTCACCTCAAAAAGATCCTTTTCATTTTGATTTAACCCATCAATACAAACATCAAATTAACATCGAGCTCATGAACTCTGCAGCGAAACTTTTGTTGGGAAAGAAAGATTTTTCGTGTTTTTCAAAATCGAAGGCACAAACCTTCACGAAAGACTGCGAAGTGCTAAACGCCGAATGGAAGAAAAGGGGAGATTTGTTTGTTTTTGAAATCAAGGCGAATCGCTTTCTAAGAAATATGGTGAGGGCGGTTGTAGGAACATTGTTAGAGGTAAATGAGGGGAAACGAAGTATCGAGGGCATTCCTGAGTTAATCGCGAGTAAGAATCGTTCCGATGCAGGAGTTTCAGTTCCTGCAAAGGGCTTGTTTTTGGTTGACATTGAATACCCGGCAACGGGATTTATTTAGATAATTTTACAGTATGAGTGAAGTAAGTGGTAAGGCGTGGGATTTGAAGTTGTTTCAACGGGTTTTTAAATACGTAAAGCCTTATAGCAAAGAATTTTACTGTACAGCCTTATTGGTCGTTATCCTTGCCATTCTAGCCCCCATCCGTCCCTATTTAATTCAATTCATGATTGATGAAAAGGTTGCCATTTCTGATCTTGAGGGTGTTCGGAACATTACGTTGCTACTCATTGGAGTATTGATTGTTGAAGCGATTATTCAGTTTTACCAATCATACTTGGCCAATTGGTTGGGCCAAACGGTTATCAAAGATATTCGGGTTCAATTGTACAAGCATGTTTTGTCGTTTAGATTAAAGTATTTCGATCGCACGCCAATTGGAACCTTGGTTACACATAATGTGTCTGACATTGAGACCATATCCGATATTTTTGCACAGGGTATTTTAGTCATTTTGGGAGATGTCTTAAAGATTTTGGCAGTAATTGCTGTAATGGTCTATACCGATTGGTTGTTAACCTTGGTAGCATTAATACCTATTCCCATTTTGATATTTGCTACAAGTATATTTAAAAAGGTGATCAAGAAGGCATTCCAAGACGTTCGAACACAGGTTTCTAATTTAAATTCTTTCATACAAGAGCGAATAACTGGAATGAAAATTATTCAAATCTTCAACCGAGAAAAAGTGGAGTCAGCTCAGTTTGAGGTTATGAATAAGAAGCATCGGGACGCGCACATTCGAACGGTTTGGGCATATTCCATCTTTTTCCCAATTGTAGAAATGCTCTCTGCATCTTCGTTGGGGCTTTTAGTTTGGTGGGGAACTAGAGGTGTGACTGCAGGTCATACTTCATTGGGAGATTTGATTGCCTTCATTTTATACATACACATGTTGTATCGCCCTATTCGGCAGTTAGCTGACCGTTTTAACACCCTTCAGATTGGAATGGTGAGTTCTGAGCGTGTTTTTAAGGTGTTAGATACCCATTCAACCATCGAGGACCAAGGAAGTTTTACCAAAGATAAATTAGACGGAGCAATTGAGTTTAAAAACGTCTGGTTTGCATATATTGATGATGATTATGTTTTAAAAGATGTTTCATTTGAGGTAAATCCTGGCGAAACCGTTGCTTTTGTTGGTGCTACAGGCTCCGGTAAAACGTCTGCCATCAATTTGTTGGGCAGGTTTTACGAGTTTCAAAAAGGGGAAATAACAATTGATGGAGTAGAAATTCGCAATTACGACTTGGAGAATTTGAGAAAAAGCATGGCCGTCGTCTTGCAGGATGTCTTTTTGTTTTCGGACACCATTTTAAACAACATTACCTTAAACAGTTCAGAAATCTCACGGGAAAAGGTAATAGAGGCCTCCAAGAAAGTTGGGGCACACGATTTTATCTCAAAACTTCCGGGAGATTATGACTACGATGTGAAGGAACGTGGTGGAATGTTGTCCGTGGGGCAGCGTCAACTGATTTCTTTTATTCGTGCTTACGTGCACCATCCGAGTATTTTAATTCTTGATGAAGCCACATCTTCTATTGATACGGAATCAGAATTATTGATTCAAAAGGCAACAGATATTTTAACCGAAGGCCGCACGTCCATCATCATTGCCCATCGCTTGTCAACCATTCAAAAAGCGGACAAAATCATTGTATTGGAAGCTGGAAAAATAATTGAGCAAGGCTCTCATCAAGACTTACTTCACTTGGAAGGCCATTACAAGAAGTTATTTGAATTGCAGTTCTCCGAAGGAGAAGTGCAATAATCTCATTTATCCCAACTTTAGGGTTTAAATACCAAAAACCATGAAGAATAATCTACTCAAATTTTCGATGTTCAAGGCAGATTGATGCAAGAAGGAGTATTGAATGCTGAGAAATTCATTGATGTAAGCTTACTGAATAAGGGCTCTTATTTTACTCAATTTTGAGTTCAGGACTTAGTTTAAATTTTCAAAAGGAATAAAGACATCATTCCTATAATTTTATTGATAGTAGAATAGCTGGTTTATTTTCAAGTTGGCAAAAGTATTTTTTAGTGAGCTAGTGTATTGTATTTAAGTAAGTTGAATTAAATTAACTGTTATTTAATTTTTCTTGAAAGGTTTCAAGGAGCAACTGTTAGGATACCGCAGTTTCAGGGTGAGTTGTGTTCAGTTGAGCCGGTTATATAATAAATGCTTGTTTATTTCGAACAAAAAATTACTTTTATCTTTTATTTTACTATGCTTCACTACAAGTTATATAACCATGCTTCGTCCAAGGAAGTTGTTACTTTTATCCACGGAGCAGGAGGTAGTAGTGCGATATGGTTTAAACAGTTACGCGCATTTAAAGAGCGGTTCAATGTACTCTTAATTGATTTGAGAGGGCACGGTAATTCGAAGAAAGGTTTTTTTAATAAACTAAAACGTTACAACTTTAAAGTAGTTGGGGACGATGTAATTGAAGTGCTAAACTTCTTAAAACTTGAGTCTACTCATTTCGTAGGAATTTCTTTAGGTACCATTATAATTCGTGAAATTGCAGAGCGTTTTCCACAAAAAGTAAAATCTATGATTTTGGGTGGTGCCATTATGAAAATGAACGTAAAAGGGCAAATCTTAATGCGTTTTGGCAACCTATTTAAGTCCGTTTTACCATACATGGTTTTGTATAAATTTTTCGCACTCATTATTTTACCAAGAAAGAATCATAAAAAGTCCAGAGATATTTTCACCAACGAGGCAAAGAAGTTGGAGCAGAAGGAGTTTAAAAAGTGGTTTGCATTAATTGCTGAAGTAAATCCCTTGTTGCGATTCTTTAGGCTAAATGAGATTAGCACACCTACGCTATATATTATGGGGGAAGAAGATCACATGTTCTTACCTGCTATTCGAAAAATTGCAGCGCGACACTCGTCAGCTCGTTTAGAGGTTGTTCCCAATTGTGGGCACGTGGTAAACATTGAGGAACCAGTGATATTTAACCAAAAAGTAATTCAATTCTTATCCTAGATGCAAGACCTCATTAAATCTAGCTGTAAAAGTTGTGGAACAGAACTGAACTGATCATAATATTCAAATTGCGGACAACGAATGATTAGTAAAAGGTTCACGGTTAGATAATCTATTGGTTGTTGACTAACAATTTCAACTTAGAGACAGGCTTTTTGCACGCGACTTGGGCGCTTATTAAAAACCCAGGTAAAGTAGTTTCTGAATATTTGAGCGGAATAACCATTGCTTACGCGCATCCTATTCGGTTCATTTTTGTTTGGGCCACGGTTTCTACCATAATAGCCGTTTATACCGGAGTGTGTGATGAAATAGGTAAGATTGTAGCAGGGGATGAATCCTGATAATCCGTTCGGTGAATCATTTGCTCAAGAATATGGGAAGTTTTTAAAGCAACACATGAATTTGATGTACATGGCATTTATTCCCTTTTTTGCAATAGGAACATAGCTTTTTTAGATGAAACAAAAGCTTTATTTTGCAGAACATTTGATTCTTAATTCCTTCTCTCAAGGAGTGTCAATCGCACTTGGTTTACCTGTAATGTTAAGTTATTTCCTCATTCCACAAGGATCTTATATGATTCTAGGAGTCGTTTCTATGATTTTAGGAATTATCGTGGTGTCTTATGTTAACTCACGGTTTTTTAAGGGAAATATTATTCTATCTATTATCAAGTATATTCTAAACTATCCTTTACTATTTGTTCAAATTTTTATTTTATCCATAATAGCTGGCTTTGTGCACGGTAATGCTCATCAAATATGCTGGATTTGAAAACATTTACGAGGGCCTAAAAGATGCAGCAGAGGCTGCTAAAACTGCAGAAGTAACTCGGTAACAGAAAATTCCGCTAATCTTCCAACATAATGTTTAAGATCTCTTGCGCCGCTTTTGAAATTTTAGTTCCTGGTCCGAAAATACCGGCTACACCCGTTTTCCAAAGAAAATCATAGTCTTGTTCAGGAATTACACCGCCTACAATCACCATAATATCTTCACGACCAAACCCTTTTAAGGCTTCCATAACTTGAGGGACTAAGGTTTTATGTCCTGCCGCAAGGGATGAAATACCAATAATGTGCACATCGTTTTCAACGGCTTGCTTGGCAGCCTCTTCAGGAGTTTGGAATAATGGTCCAATGTCCACATCAAAACCAATGTCCGCAAAAGAGGTAGCTATTACCTTGGCTCCACGGTCGTGACCGTCTTGGCCCATTTTGGCAACCATTATTCGTGGTCGACGACCTTCTTTTTCTTCAAACTTATCAGTCAACAATCTTGCGTGGGTAAAATCAGTATCTTCCATAGCTTCATGAGAATAAACACCCGAAACAGATTTTATTTCGGCTTGATAACGGCCAAAAGCGGCTTCCATAGCGTCAGAAATCTCACCAAGTGTAGCTCTTTCCTTGGCTGCAATAACAGCTAGCTCCAATAAATTACCTTCTTCAGCAGCTGCTGCTTTCGTAATGTCATCCAACGCTGTTTTTACTTTGTCAGCATCTCTTGTATCTCGAATGTTTTTGATTCTTTCAATTTGTTCTTTTCTAACTTTAGCATTATCAACATCTAAAATATCAATGTGTGATTTGTCATTGGTAGTGTATTTATTTACTCCAACAATAACATCTTTATCGCTGTCAATTCTTGCCTGCTTTCTTGCAGCAGCCTCTTCAATTCTTAGTTTAGGAAGTCCTTTTTCAATGGCTTTTGCCATACCTCCTAATTCCTCAACTTCTTCTATTAATTTCCAAGCTTTCTCTGCTAGTTCGTGGGTTAGCGCTTCTACATAATAAGAACCGCCCCATGGGTCAACAACCTTTGTTATATCTGTTTCTTCTTGCAAGTAGATTTGTGTATTTCTTGCAATTCTAGCTGAAAAGTCAGTAGGCAAGGCCATGGCCTCGTCTAACGCATTTGTATGTAAACTTTGAGTTCCTCCAAAAGCAGCAGCCATCGCTTCAATGCATGTTCTTGCTACGTTATTAAACGGATCTTGTTCAGTCAAGCTGTAGCCCGAAGTTTGGCAGTGTGTTCTCAACGCCATTGATTTTGGATTGGTAGGGTTAAAGCGTTTTACAATTTTTGCCCACAACATTCTCCCGGCTCTCATTTTAGCAATTTCCATAAAGTGGTTCATGCCAATCGCCCAAAAGAAAGAAAGGCGAGGGGCAAACTCATCGATTTTTAACCCGGTAGCAATGCCTGTTTTTAAATATTCCAAACCATCGGCTAAGGTATACGCCAATTCAATGTCAGCCGTTGCTCCCGCTTCTTGCATGTGGTAACCTGAAATACTGATGGAGTTAAATTTTGGCATATGCTCTGCAGTGTATTGAAATATATCTGCAATGATGCGCATAGACGGCAAAGGAGGGTAGATGTATGTGTTTCGCACCATAAACTCCTTTAATATGTCATTCTGAATGGTACCGCTTAATTTATTTGACGATACACCAGATTCTTCAGCAGCAACAATGTAAAATGCCATAATCGGCAGCACAGCGCCGTTCATGGTCATGGAAACAGACATTTTATCCAACGGTATTTGGTCGAATAAAATCTTCATGTCTTCCACTGAATCAATAGCCACTCCCGCCTTTCCTACATCTCCGACTACTCTAGGGTGGTCAGAATCGTAACCACGGTGGGTTGCTAAATCAAAAGCAACAGAGAGCCCCTTTTGACCTGCGGCTAAATTTCTTCGATAAAACGCATTCGATTCTTCTGCAGTAGAGAAGCCTGCATATTGCCGAATGGTCCAAGGACGCATAACGTACATGGTAGAGTACGGCCCCCGCAAATACGGAGCAATACCGGCAACATAATTGACTTGTTTTAAAGAAACAATATCTTCCTCAAAATAAGCGGATTTCAATTCAATTTGCTCGGCTGTGTTCCAAGCGCTAACTTGGACTTCGTCTTTTGTATCAATACTGTGAATTAAGGGTTTAAATTTTGGTCTCATGCATTTACATCTTTTGATAAAGTTTTAGCAGCAATGGCATTGGGACTGTTTGCTGCAACTTTTAAATCCTTTGCTGTTGCGTTTTCGAATCGATTAACGCCCAAAAAACTGCGCTCTTTCGAGTTGTATTGAGCAAGGCGACTTTGATGACTCTTATTTAATTCGTCATCTAATTTTCCACTTTTGTGGTAGGCTAGTAGTCCTCCTTGCTTTTCTATTTCTAGGAATAGGTCCCATGATTTCTGAGCTAACTCTGAAGAAAGACTTTCAATGTAATAAGAACCATTTGCAGCATCTCTAACCTGCTCAAAAGAGGACTCCTCTTTTAAAATGAGAGGAATGTTTTTGGACATTCGCCTTCCTAATGAACTCGCATCTTCGAGCGCATCAAATGCCGGCAAACTGACCAAGTTGCAATTGCCTAAAATGGCAGACATTGCTTGTGTAGTTAAACGTAATAGATTTGTGTGTGCGTCTTTATGAGATTGATAATACTTTGAAGCGTCTCCCCAAATTACAATTCTATGTTTCGTGTTGTATTCCTTGTAAAGTTGATCTACCAAGTAGTGAAAAGCCCGTCCTTTTGCAATTTCTGTAAAGTAAGAGTTACCATAGCCTAGCTTAAAAATAAAACTTCTTGCGATGGCATCTGCTGTAAATCCTTCTTCCGTCATTTTATCAAAATACTCCACTGCATGCGAAAGAGTAAAGGCTAACTCTTGCACGACAGTAGCTCCTGCTTCTTTATACACGCTCCCGTTTACCAATAAAAAATGATCTGGCTTCAAATCATTTAATCGAAGCTGGAATACAGCTTTTAAACTTGCTAAATTTTCTTCGGCATAGGTTTTCTTTAGCAGAAAATCTCGAATAGGATCTATAAGAAAGCTTTTTGGCAGTTTTTCTGTATTAATATGGTCTAAAAAGAAATAGATTTTCTTCTCTTCTGCTTTAGAGTGAATAAATTCCTTGTATTTCGACGCATTTTCAATGAAAGCAAAATCTAGTCCATTTTTTAAACTTTCCGTCACCATTTCTACGGCATTATCTTCCGTTCCATCAAATAATTGTACGTTGCCCCAATGAGTAGATTTTTTTTGTGCTGCTTGAATTGCCTGTATTAAATCATTGGTTGTAATGCTCTCCGCATTGTAAACTGGTTGGTGTTCAACCCCATTTTCATCTGACCAAACTAAGTTGTCGTTGTAATCTTTGCCTTTTAAGTCTTTTATAATCTGTTCTTTCCACTCACTGAGTGAACCGGTCTTAAATTCTTCGAAAAGCGATGTATCCTCCATATTACCTGCTTTGATTGGTTCTACGAAAATACTCAATACTATTCGATGTTGTAAGTAAATCTGCATGCTTTTCTAATGAAAAGTAACTACATTTACTATGATTAAAAGCTACAAGTTTGATAGATACAGAAGCAGAGAATAGGGAGCTAGGTCGGCGTTATAGAGCGCTACTAAAAGTAAGTAAAGCAGTAAATAGTAAAGAAGATAAGGCACGAATTCGAAAGGCGTTTGATGTTGCGATTGAAGCGCACAAAGACATGCGTCGAAAGTCAGGAGATCCTTATGTTTACCACCCCATTGAAGTAGCCCGAATTGTGGCAGAAGAAATTGGTTTGGGAACAACTTCTATTGTTTGTGCCTTACTGCATGATACGGTGGAGGATACTGATATCACCTTGGATGATGTGGAGCGTTTATTTGGCAAGAAGGAACGAACCATTATCGACGGACTGACAAAAATATCAGAGGTAATAGACTACTCTGCATCCATGCAAGCAGAGAATTTCCGTAAAATTTTATTGACCTTATCGGATGATGTTCGGGTAATTCTAATCAAATTGGCCGATCGCTTGCACAACATGCGAACATTGGACGCTATGCGGAGAGATAAGCAGTTGAAAATTGCCTCTGAAACCGTCTTTTTATATGCTCCTTTAGCTCACCGTTTGGGATTGTACGCATTAAAGACAGAGTTAGAAGACTTGTCGCTTAAATACACAGACCTTGAAGTATACAATGAAATTACAGTCAAGCTTAAAAAATCTCAAGCCGTTAGAACTAGGTTTGTTAACCAATTTAGTTCTCCCATTAAGAGTGAGTTAGAAAGACAAGGGCTTGATTTTAATATTAAAGCACGCACGAAATCCGTGTATTCTATTTATCATAAGATCAAAACGAAGCACGTAACATTTGAAGAGATTTACGATGTTTTTGCCATTCGAATTATTTTAGATGCACTGCCAGAACGAGAAAAGACGGCTTGTTGGAATACCTATTCTGTAGTAACTGACTTTTACCAACCAAACCCCGATCGCTTGCGTGATTGGGTATCAACTCCTAAAGGGAATGGTTACGAGTCATTGCACACGACCGTTATGAGCCCAGGAGGGAAATGGGTGGAGGTTCAAATTCGTTCTAAACGAATGGATGATATAGCTGAAAAAGGATACGCAGCACATTGGAAGTACAAAGAAGGCTCTGAGGAATCTAATTTTGACAATTGGATCAATAAAATCAGAGAGTTACTAGAAAATCCTGATTCTAATGCAGTAGACTTTATTGATGATTTTAAGTTGAACTTGTTTTCGGAAGAGATTTTTGTGTTTACGCCGAATGGAGAAATTAGAAACTTACCGAAAGGTTCTTCAGCTCTAGATTTTGCTTTTGAAATTCATACTGAGGTAGGTTCTCACTGTATTGGAGCGAAAGTAAATCATAAGTTAGTTCCATTGAGCACCGAATTGACAAGTGGTGATCAGGTAGAAATCATTACTTCTAAAAAGCAAAAGCCAAATGAAAGTTGGTTAGACTACGTAAAAACTGGAAAAGCTCGATCTAGAATCAAATCCGCACTGCGAGAGGATAAACGGAAATTAGCGAAAGAAGGTAAGATCGGCTTTTTAAAGTGGCTAAAGCGTCATAAAATCAATAACACAGAAGGAAATACAAAGCGTTTGCTAACCTTCTTTAGTTCCCCATCTGCATTTGAATTACATTATGAATTCGAAATCGGTAAATTGAAGCTTTCAAAAATTAAGGAGCTGCAAATTGAAGGGGGGATGATATTAGGGAAAGCTACTGATTCGAAGCCAAAAGATGATTTTTCTGAGGTGGTGAAAAAGACAAATGTCAAAGAGGAATCATTGGTAATTGGCGAAAACATGGACCACTTTGAATACACGCTTTCGCCATGCTGTAACCCAATTCCGGGTGATGAAGTTTTCGGGTTCATCACCATTAAAGAAGGTATTAAGATTCATAAGACAAATTGTCCAAATGCAGTTCAATTGATGTCCAACTATGCGTATCGAATCGTAAAAGCAAGGTGGACGAGCCAGCAAAAGATTGCCTTTTTAGCTGGCTTAAAGATTACAGGGATTGATGACGTAGGATTAGTTAGCAATGTGACGAAGGTAATTTCAAATGAATTAAATGTAAACATGCGAAGTATTAGTTTCGATTCGAATGACGGAGTTTTTGAAGGGACGGTGATGGTTTTTGTTCACGATACCAAGCACTTAAAAGAGTTAAACGACAAGCTCATGCAAATTGACGGGGTGATTAGTGTGAATAGAATTGATTCGTAAGGTGTGAAAAATATAGATTTAAATTTATAAATGAATTTTAAATCATTTATAAAAAATATTAATGATTTAAAATGAAGTTCCTTCTCTATTTTTGTTAAAAAATGAAATTTACAACGTTCTATAAAGCCAGCTTAGTATTTTGCTTGTCCTTAATATTGTTTTCGTGTGGAAGCAAAAATTCGACAACGATTACTATTTCCGATACGTTAAGCGCAGATGGACCCTTTTTTGAAGGAGCGAATAGTGTAATGTCTCCGTTATCTTTGGATTTGAATGAATTGATAAAAAAAGAGGGCTTTGAAAAGGCAGCTTCTGTTCAATTAACAGCAGTGGAGTTGATTATAGATGATGAGAACGTGACCGATTTGGCACTTTTTAGTAATGCTACCTTGCAATTTGTTGGTAACATCAATCCGATGACAACTGTTGCTATTCAAAATCCCTTAACCTTTATTGAGAACACAGCAACACTTGTTACTAGTGAAGAAGCAGAGATTAAGCCATTTTTTGATGAAAAAGAGTTTACAGCTTTATTGGATTTAGACTTCAATAATGATGAGTACTGGGACGGTTTATCAGTGAAAGTAAATATGAGTTTTAACGTAGAATATTAAAAAATTAGAAGATGAAAAAAATAATTTCAACAGGTTTATTGCTGCTAGCAACAGTTTTTATTGGAGCAGTTAATGCTCAAGAAGTAACAGATGCTGACAAATTGATCGGGATTTGGGAACCTAGTCATGGTAAGGCTAAAGTTAAAGTAGATAAAATTGGAGAGAAATACTATGGTAAAATTGTTTGGTTGAGAGAACCAATAGATCCTGAGACAAATAAGCCGAAGTTGGATAAGAACAATCCTGATGAAAATTTGCAGAATAAACCTTTACGAGGTTACCGTATTTTAAAGGACTTTCAATTTACCGATAAGAATGAGTGGACTGAAGGAACCATTTACGATCCAGAAAATGGAAATACATACAGTTGCATTATTAAAATGACGGATGAAAATACGTTAGACATAAGAGGTTATATTGGAGTATCTGTTTTAGGAAGAACAGACATTTGGAAGCGTTTAAAAATGCCTTCAAAGAAAAAATAATTATCAGTTTCAGTTAATTTAAAAGTATGATACGTCAAAAAGTCGGATTATTGTTTGTGGTTTCTTTTGGTTTTTGCCAATTGTTAAGTGCACAAACTGATACAACCAGCATTCAAGCTGAAGAAGAAGAAGATTACAGCGTATATGATAATCTTGACTTCGTAGATGAAGGCGTTAAACGTTACGCTCCTGCGAAGATAAAAGGAATCAGTCCAGCTAAGTTAATAACCGTTGGTTACGACTTCCAAGGACAGTATGACATTACTGCTGATGGGTACGAAAGTTTTTTTAAGGAACAGATAGCAACCGTTAATTCAACTCAAGGGTTAAGAGTTGAGGCCAATATACCTGTTATTTCAAAGAATAGCTTAATTGTGCAAGTAGGAGCAAGGTTATGGGACATTAATTATGATTTTGATAAACCAACAAGTTTAGCAAACCCTTTATTGAAGGCATTGCATAACAATGGCTTAGCATCAGTTGGGTTGAATTCAACTATTTATAAGCCTTTGAGTGAAAAGAGCTTTTTGCTAGTTAAAGTAGCTGCTGACATGAATGGTGATTATGCTTTTAATGAGCCTCAAAATATGCGTTATACTCGCTATTCGGTTGCAGCTCTATGGGGAAAGCGACCAACAGATTACAAGCAATGGGCAGTTGGACTTTCAAGAACGTACAGAGGTGGAGATTTAAATTATCTTCCTGTAGTTTTATTCAACTGGACTTCTCCAACAAAGAAATGGGGAACTGAAATATTATTTCCTGCGAGAGGACATGTTAGGTATACACTAAATACTAGAAATATGCTCTTCTTTGGATACGAAGCAGAAGGCTATAGTTTTAGAATTGGGAATCAAGTTCAGGCAAAGCCTGAACTTGATTTGGATAATTTAGAAATAAGACGAAGTGAACTTAGATTTAGGTTTGTGTATGAGCGCCAAATCAAAGGGTTTCTTTGGTTATCAGCGCAGGCAGGATATCGATATAATTATTCTTTTAATGTTGACCAATTGGCTGATGGGGAAGATTTCTATCGAGGATTTTTCGGTGATCAAAAGTTTATTCAAGAAAATGAATTAACCAACCCACTGTATTTTAATATTAGCATTAACCTGGTTAGTCCGTAAAAATTTCAGTAAAATAGAGCATATAAAAATGGGCATTTGTTGCCCATTTTTTTTGTTTTAATAATTCTACTAATACTTCTTGTTCGCATTGGTTTAAATGCTGCGATTAATAAATCACGTAACATGAATGTTATCCTAAATTGGAGTTAGAGACTTATTAAAATCATTCTAATTTACCTGCTTAGGGATAATCTTTACAAACAATTTGAGACACAGATTTGATGTAAGTCAATGTTCTTAATCTGTAATGTACAGATATGTTTCAATTATGCGTTAAAGATATTTTTTTCAATCTAATTCAATTTAAAACGCAGAAAATAAAGTTTTTTTAAAAATTAGTGTTCCAAGTAAATATGATATAGGTTAAATAATAAGAGGTTTAAAAATGAATAAAATAAGTAATACTAAAATAATTAAAGATGAAAAATAAAATATACATGTCTGATCTTCACTTTGAGCATACTACCTGGAATAGTGAATTATCGTTTGAAAAGGATGAACTCAAAATTTTCCAACATAGATTAGAAGAAGTAGCATCTCGATGGACCACAAAAGAAGTAATGGTTAAAGTGGAGCACTCCCAAAATAATTTTTTAAGACACAACGAAGTTATCGATACCTTAAAGCAAGACATTAATGGACACGAGCAAGAGTTGGGGAAATTTGTAGAGGAACATCCAGTAGCTTCATATCGTGTTCACTTTAAGAATCATACCGCATTTAGAGATAAAGTTGAAACGCAGCGTAAATTGCATACAGAACTAAAAACAGAGTATTTGAGGTTTTTAACTGAGTCCATGTAGTTTTGAGTGTACAAACAATACTTTAAGAGTATAAAATTCAATTTGGTATATTGTAGTTAATGTAGCAAGTTGGATTTTTCTGTTTCTAGGCATCACTAAAATCATAAAATCTTACCGCTGTTCGGGGTCAAATAAAAATTGAACTTGTTCTTTTGCCGCAGCTTGTTAGTAACCTTCTAGTAATCGTTAAAAACTTATTGATACTTGCTGCAATCTTGGCTCAAGATTTTGATGAAATCAATTACTTTTGTTCCTTAACAACAATAGATGTCTTCTAGTATAGAAACAGTTGAAAAAGTAAACGAGATTTTCTCTATCTATTTAGAGAAAAATGGACATAGGAAAACTCCGGAAAGGTCTGCCATACTGAATGAAATTTACATTCAAGAAGGACATTTCGACATAGAAACTTTATACGTTTCCATGAAAAATAAGAAGTACCGTGTTAGCCGCGCTACTTTATACAACACCATTGATTTATTACAAGCTTGTAATCTGGTTCGAAAGCATCAGTTCGGGAATAATATTGCCCAATTTGAAAGATCATACGAATACAAACAGCATGACCATTTGGTGTGTACCAAATGCAATAAAGTTATCGAGTTTTGCGACCCGAGAATACAAAATATAAAATCTACCGTAGGAGAATTATTAGACTTTAAAATAGTTCACCATTCATTGAACTTATATGGGATATGTAGCTCTTGCGAAAATTTAGATTCAAAAAATTAGGATAAATCAGATGAAAGTTGATGTTTTATTAGGTCTTCAGTGGGGAGACGAAGGGAAAGGAAAAGTAGTAGATGTGTTAACACCGGATTACGACGTAATTGCTCGTTTTCAGGGTGGACCAAATGCAGGTCATACCTTAGAGTTTGATGGTATTAAGCACGTGCTCAACACTATTCCTTCGGGCATTTTCCACGACAAGAAAGTGAATGTTGTAGGGAATGGTGTGGTAATAGATCCTATTCTTTTCATGAAAGAGGTAAACACCTTGAAAGAGATGAAAGTGCCAATTAACGAGCGCATGGTAATTTCAAGAAAGGCGCATTTGATTCTACCAACGCATCGATTGTTAGATGCAGCATCTGAGCAATCTAAAGGGAAAAAGAAGATTGGTTCAACGCTAAAAGGAATAGGCCCAACGTACATGGATAAAACCGGCCGTAATGGCTTGAGAGTTGGAGACATTGAATCTCCAAACTTTGAGGAGCGTTACACGAACTTAAGAGAGAAACATATACAGTTGCTCAATCAATTCGATTTCGAATACGATTTAAAAGAATTGGAGACGAAGTGGATGAAGTGTGTTATGGAGTTTAGAAACTTTAGTCTGGTAGATAGTGAGCACTTGGTTAATGCACAAAAAAAAGAAGGCAAGAGAATATTAGCAGAAGGTGCTCAAGGTACATTATTAGATATAGATTTTGGTTCCTATCCCTTTGTTACTTCTTCAAATACCATTACAGCAGGAGCTTGTACAGGATTAGGAGTTGCGCCTAACCAAATAGGTGAGGTGTATGGTATTTTTAAAGCATACTGCACAAGAGTAGGAGGTGGTCCTTTCCCAACTGAATTAGAGGATGAAGTAGGAGAGCGCATGCGAAAAGCCGGTCACGAATTTGGAGCTACTACCGGTAGACCGAGAAGATGTGGTTGGATTGACCTACCAGCATTAAAATATGCTTGCATGATTAATGGTGTAACACAATTGATTATGACAAAGGCAGATGTGTTGAGTGAATTTGAAACAATAAAAGCTTGTACTGGATATAAATATAAAGGAGAAGTAATTGATTTTATGCCATTTGATGTTGTTGGAGAAGAGCTAGTTCCTGTGTATGAAGAGTTACAGGGTTGGTCAGAAGATTTAACGGGATTGAGTTCTATAGATGAGATTCCTTCAACGCTTCAAGCTTACATAGATTATTTGGAACGAATTTTGGAAACACCAATTAAAATTGTTTCTGTTGGACCAGACAGAAGTCAAACATTGATGAGAGAAAGTACATGGGCAAGCGCTTAAAATATAGAATATTAAACCGAGAAGCTTTTAGCTTCTTGGTTTTGTTTCTTATTTGCACACTCTCCTCTTTTGCTCAGGAAAAAGAGCAAATAAAAATTATTCGAGCAGATGTTTTAATCGGAACAGAGAGAAATGGAACTGCTGCACAGCGGTTGATTGGAGATGTTCAGTTTAAGCATCAAAATGCTTTAATGTATTGCGATTCAGCTTACTTTTACAAAAATACCAACAGTATTGATGCATTTGGAAGCGTTCGAATTAATCAAGGGGATACCTTAAATATGTATGGAGACTTCTTACATTATGACGGGAATGAAAAGTTAGCTACCGTTACTGGAAAGGAAGTGAAGTTAGTTAGTCCTGATTTCGATCTATTTACCGACAGGTTGCTTTACGACAGGGCCAATGATATTGCCAGCTATAGCACAGGAGCAGTTATTGAAAGTAAGAACGATAGTAATATTTTAGTTAGTCAGCGGGGTTATTTCTATTCAAATCAGTCTACTTTTTTGTTCAAAAAAGAAGTTGTTTTAACCAATCCTGAGTTTACAATGCGCTCAGATACATTGCGTTATTATACCCAAACTAAGGTGGTCAACTTTTTGGGCCCAACAACAATTACAAGTGATAGCAATCTTATTTATTGTGAAAACGGATGGTACGATACTCAATTAGACCAATCAAAATATTTTGCAAATGCATACATCATTACAGATGGAAAACTATTGGAAGGCGATACTTTATTTTACGATAGAAATTTAGGATTTGGTAAGGCAGATGGTAACGTACAAATAACTGATACGATTGGAAATGTTGTTATTAACGGAGACCATGGTAGAATTTTTGAAAAGAAAGACAGTGCCATTGTAACGGACAATAGTTTACTAACTCAACTTTTTGATGAGGACACGTTGTACATGTATGCAGATACGTTTAAAGTATTCAAAACCTTAAATGGAGAACAGTTTCTATTCGCATATTACGGTGTGAAAATTTTTAAGAGCGATTTACAAGGCAGTTGTGATTCAATTTCTTATTCATTAACGGACTCAACAATTCGTATGTTTTATGAACCTATACTTTGGTCGGCTGAAAATCAGTTAACTGCCGATAGTATTGACATCCGGACAAAGAATAATAAAATACACAGCTTGTACTTGGATAAAAACGCTTTTATCGTTTCAAAGATTGATACTATGCACTATAATCAGATAAAAGGTAAAAATATGACTGGCTACTTCTCTGAAGGGAAGTTGAAAACTATTTTCGTTAAGGGGAATGGGCAAACTACCTATTATGGGCAAGATGATATTGAAAAATTTATTGGAGTGAATGTTGCTGAAAGTTCAGATATTCGAATTATTTTGGGCGTTAAAACGATAGAAACCATCACCTTTTTGAACAAACCTAAAGCAAAAATGCATCCCATGGGCGAATTAGATCCGATTACTGAATTGCGCTACCCAGGTTTTAAATGGTTGATTTCAGAAAGACCGATGAACAAGGAAAGTTTATTTATGAAATAATCGGCTAGGCTTCGACTATTCTGCCTACTAAGCCGGATAATTATTAAACGCTCCACTCTTCATTCCAAACCCTATAAACCTATAACCATAAGTGACTTGGGAACAATCTGTATAACTAGATCTCCATCAGTTTCTCTTGGTTCTCCATCCAAATGGAACTTACCTGCTTCGACGATTTGAATTTTTTCCGCCTCAATAGAGTTGTAATATTTTGATGCACTTAAATTTTTACTAAAAAGCTTTAGTACAATATCTGGCGTAAAGTGAGCAGGAAAAGGTTTAATAATGCAAACATTTAGTTTTCCATCTTCCATAGAAGCGTCAGGAGCTATCCAAGCGTTATTTCCATACTGTCCGCCATTAGCAATGCTAACTACAAATGCTTCTGTTTTTAGCTCTTTACCGTCAATAATTAAGTGATAATCTTTTTTTTTGTAGCCAATAAATTCGTTAATAGCAATTTGAGAATAGGTTAGAAACCCTCGGCTTCTACTTTCAGAAAACTTCCACCCTACATGAGCATCAAAACCTAGGCCTGCTGTGGTTAGAAATATCTCTTCATTTAAAGTTGCTGTATCTATGGTTTTGGTGGAAAATTTATTAATTAGTTCAATTGCATCCTTTATAATGATTGGGATTTTACGATGACGAGCAAAACCATTGCCGGAACCGAAAGGTAAAACGCCTAACGCTACCCTTGAATTAACCAATGCTTTGCCTACTTCATTTACGGTTCCATCGCCACCAACGGCTATAACCGCATCATACCCACCTACTATCGCTTGATTCGTTATTTCCGTAGCATGGTTTACTCTCTCTGTTTCAACAACGGTATAGGTAATGTGATTACCTAAAGTGCTGCTTAATAATTCCATGGCAGCCTTTTTACTTTTGACTCCAGAAATAGGATTCACAACAAACATGATTTTTTTACGCTCCATCGTAGGTTAGTTTGTTGTTTACTATTCTAGTTTGATATTGCTGAAGATAAGCTTTCAAGTGTTTTTCTAAACTAACTTGAACGCTGATTAAATCGTTTTTGTCAGAACCAATTAAGTTTTTTGTTAAACTGTTGTCATTTTTCCAGTCGAAGAGTCCTGTGGTTTTCTCACCGTTAAATTGCAGGCAATAGTTTTTAGTAATAATTTGATAAATTCCATTTAAATAACTGACTGAAAAATGCATCGTCTCATTATAAGCAGATTGCCCAAAACTGATAATTGAGCTTTCTATTCCTAATAAATCCAACGTAGTAGGGTAAATGTCAAGTTGCTGAGTAACGGTCTTAATTACTGTGTCTGAGAGGTGTTTTGGACAGTAATAGGCAATAGGAACCCGGTACATTCCAACAGGATTATTATACCATTGATTTATGTTAGCTTGAGTATGATCCGCTGTGATAATGAATAGTGTGTTTTCGAACCAAGAAGATTTTTTAGCTGTGTCAAAGAATTGTTCTAGCGCATAATCGGAGTAACCTATACTTTCATGAATGGGTAAGGTCCCTTTTGGAAATTTGTCGGTGTATCGCTGTGGAATGGTATATGGATGGTGAGAAGAAAGGGTAAATATTCCGCTAAAAAATGGAGTAGGTGTGTTCGAAAATTGAGCTGCACAATATTGAAGATAAGGTTCGTCAAATATTCCCCAATTACCATCAAAATCTTCTTCAGTTGGATAATCTTCTTCACCGTAGTATTTATCGATCCCAGCAATTTGGGTAAAAGCCTGAAACCCCATAGTCCCATTTGCTCCTCCATGATAAAAGGCAGAAGAGTAGCCCTGGTTTTTTAAGGTTCGAGGCAGGCTTTCTATCCCATTCCCTCCGTATTTACTAGAAATATAGGAAGTATTACTTAAAGTGGGAATGCTCGATAAAATGGCTGGTAATGCTTCAATTGATTTTTTGCCATTTGCAAAAGCATTTTTAAAAACAACACTTTCGTTCAGCAAGCTGTCTAAGAATGGAGTGTAACCATTCCCATTATTATAAAAACCGATATATTCTTGAGAAAAACTCTCGGCGATAATCAAAACCACATTTAGGTTGCTGGCAATGCTATCTTCTGAAAACTTTTGAATAGGACTGTAAATCGAATTAATTTCTTCGGCTTCAAAGTAATTTTTGACAACAATACTTTCTTTATTTGTTGATTTTATTAAGGTAAAGCTAGTATTTGTTACTAATGGAATATTTTGAGATGTAGCATATTGAGATGCTTGAATTACATTTAGTGGTTTTAATTGAACCCCTCCTCTAAAACCAACAAGCGTTAATGCAAATACTGATAGGTTAAAAATTAGATAAGCCTTCCAAGACAAGCGTTTGGTTTCAATTTGGTCGATTTTTTCGTAAGCTATCTTAACAAGCCAAAAACACAGAACTGCAAGAACAACTAAATACCAGTAATCTGCTGCGAACTGAGGTAGCAAACGAAACACATCCTCTTCAATTCCTTTAGTGGTAAATAAATCAGCGGTAGTGCGTTTTTGGGTGAATTTGAAGTATTCAAAATCTAAGAAGTTGCTGCTTATAGCTATGGCGGTAGAAAAGAGGAATAAAATCTTTTGAAGAAGTGTATTGGACCGCGGAAGAAACCAAAGTGAAATAAAAAAGGGCAAGTACAAGATAGTAATGGTTAACCAATCGAAACGCATGCCACCTATGAAGTTAATAGCTTCGGGTTGAGGGAAATAATTTAAATTAAATAAGTAGAAAAGAACTCTAAAAAGGCTGAATAACCAAAATAGTAAGGCAAATTTTAGCCCAAAAATGATGTAGGTTTTTCCTAATGATTTCATGAAAAGTAAATGTAAGAAGACTTGGTAGAGTATTGTGTAGTAGTAGTTCTTTAGTTACGCGAGTTATTCAGATTTGCTACTTAGAATAAGGGAATCCTGATAGGGTAATAATTTGGCTTTTAAGAAATGGAACGATTGTAAATTATTCTAAATGATAAGTTTAGATAGTATAAAAACAAGAAATAAATACAGATTAATGATTACTTTATTTGACATTCGCTATATTTCACTAGTGCGATATTTAGAGACAATAGAAGAACTTTCAAAAAGTGCCTACTTTCATAAGGGGAAAATTAAAAAATTCACTAGGGATATTTTATTCAATCTTCAGAATCATTATTGTGCGACCATTGTAACGCATGGTTATTTGAAAAGGAACAAACTAAATTGGACTCTCTACTTTCATAATACAGATCTGACCATTCATTTAATCAAGAAGTTTCACTTATTAATGAAACGCTTCTCAATTATTTTAAATTCCTTCGAAAAAATGAGTTGATAGTTTCTGACAATGCTAGGAATGAGCTAATGAACTCCGAATTGTTAGAAGGTTGCATTATGCCGAATAAATTCACCTCTATGATCGATGTTCCTTTGCGTTCAGAAGGAAAAATGATTGGAGTGATTTGTTTTGAGCACACTAAGGAAAATCACTCGTGGTCAGATGATAAGCAAAAGTATACTCAGTCTATGGCGTAGCTACTCTTATTGGCATTAGAAACAGATAAAAAGAGAAAATACCGCAAACGACTTGAAAAAATAATAAATTAAAAAGAAGTTTTGATTGCTAAGATTAACCATAGAGTTAAGAATAACATGGCAGTAATCATTAGTTTATTAAACCTGCAAAAATACAAGTCGAAAGGCGACTATCATTCCTATTTATTGGAGGAGGTGAGAAGTAAGGTGTACACTATGTCGATGATTCAAGAGCAATTGCACTCTAGAGGAAATGTTGATTCTATAAATCTAGGGAACTACTTGGAGAGCTTAGTAGGGAACTCGAACGGTACGTATGGTCAAGATAAAAAGGTTCTATTTAATCTAGAGATGCAGAGTTTAGGGTTGAATGTGTCTCAAGCTATTCCTTGTGGCTTGATAGCGAATGCAGTATTGACGAATTCTTTTAAATATGCCTTTTCCGATAAAAATTAAAATCCCGAATTGGGCATTAAACTAGTGCAGAAGGGCTTTGCTCATTTGGATTTTTACTACAATGGAGTAAGCTTTGATTTAACTACTTCTAAGTTAAAATTAATTAAAGACCTATCTGAGCTTCTATAAGTTTCAACGCGGACTCAGGAGTGTCCGTAAAGCTTATTATTCCAATCGATTGAAAGAAGGTTCGTCTTAATTCTTAGAATTTCAATTTAATCGCTCATTTAGATGAATTCCTTACACGTTTACAATGTACTTTATAACCATTACTATTCCGCTTACGGTCATAATTAAAACGAGCAGTTTTCTAAATCCTTGGTCGCTCATTTTTGAAAGCAACTTCTTACCAAAGATGTTACCAATGATTGCACCCAATCCAATTAGGATTCCGTAGCCCCACAATTCGCCATACAATATTCCTAAATAGGTGTAGCTGCCTAATTGGGCAAAGCCCGCAAAAAAGGAGTTTGCTGTTTTGGTAGCGATCAGTTTTTCCTTCACTAATCCTATGTTTAAGTAAAAAGGATTTAAAACAGCACCTGTTGCACCAAATAAGGTAGAAATAAGAGTAACTGCGAACCCCAAAGGAATAAAGTACCACAACTTCATTCCGAATGAAGTCTTTTTCTTGCCAAATCGAAATTGAAATGTGGTAGAGACCAGAAATATCCCTAATAATAATTGGATCCAATCTGCTTCAAGCTCAATAAATATGAGTGCTCCAGCAATGGCTCCAAGTAGGGCAGAAGGGACATAAAATACAACCAGCTTCCATTGTATGTATTTCCAAAATAGGACTAAACGGGCAGGTCTCCCTATCATGTTACCCAAATTAACAACAGGAGCAACAACTGCAGGACTTAAATAAAAACCTACAATGGGCAGCAGAATTAGTGCACCACCACCACCGGATAAGGTGCTAACAGTGTATGCGATAATTCCACAAAAGAAGAGGATGAAATAACTCATAGAGTTAGAATCAGTGACCTTTTAAAATCAAGTTTGGATAACACCAACGTTGTACGGCTTTTCAATTGGGGCATTATTGGCCGCTTCAATTCCCATAGAAACCCATCGTCTAGAATCTAAAGGATCAATAACATTATCGACCCACAATCTACTTGCTGCATAATATGGAGAGGTTTGTTTGTCGTATCGTTCCGTAATTTCTTTCAATAATTTGTCTTTTGCTTCTTCCGTAATTACTTCACCTTTTGCTTTTAAAGTAGCAACTTGAATTTGCAATAGTGTTTTAGCGGCAGAAGCTCCGCTCATAACTGCAATGTTTGCAGTAGGCCAAGCTGCAATTAATCGAGGGTCATATGCTTTTCCGCACATAGCGTAGTTTCCTGCTCCATAACTGTTCCCCATGACAATGGTAAATTTTGGAACCACAGAGTTTGCCATTGCATTCACCATCTTAGCACCGTCCTTAATAATACCTCCGTGTTCTGACTTTGAACCCACCATAAATCCTGTTACATCCTGTAAAAATACAAGAGGAATCTTCTTTTGGTTGCAATTCATAATAAATCGAGCAGCTTTGTCCGCTGAATCTGAGTAAATTACCCCTCCAAAATGCATTTCTCCAGTCTTGGTTTTTACCAATTTTCGTTGATTGGCTACAATTCCAACAGCCCAACCATCAATTCTTGCATAACCGCAAACGATTGTTTTACCATGCAATGCTTTATATTCTTCAAATTCACTATCATCAACCAAGCAGTTAATAATATCTTTCACATCGTATTGCTTGTTTCTATCGTAAGGAATTTTGCTGTACAATGCTTTTTCATCGGTGTTTGGTTGGGTGGATTCAGCTCTGTTGAAGCCTGCCTTGTTGCTATCGCCCATTTTATCCATAATGTTGCGAATGGATGTCAGGCAATCTTTATCGTCTTTGCTTTTGTAATCGGTGATACCTGAAATTTCACAATGGGTGGTTGCTCCACCTAAGGTTTCGTTGTCCACATCTTCGCCTACAGCCGCTTTTACCAAATAGGACCCTGCTAGGAAAATTGAGCCCGTTTTATCGACAATCAGCGCCTCATCACTCATAATGGGCAAGTAAGCACCACCTGCAACACAAGAGCCCATTACGGCTGCTATTTGGCTAATTCCCATGCTGCTCATGATGGCATTGTTCCGAAACATTCTTCCAAAGTGTTCTTTATCAGGAAATATTTCATCTTGCATCGGTAAAAAAACACCTGCACTGTCAACCAAATAAATGATCGGTAATCTATTTTCAATAGAGATTTCTTGCGCTCTTAAGTTCTTTTTTGCAGTTACCGGAAACCAAGCGCCGGCCTTAACTGTAGCGTCGTTCGCAACGACAATGCATAACTTTTTAGAGACATATCCAATTTTAACAACAACTCCACCTGAAGGGCATCCGCCATACTCCTCGTACATTCCTTCACCTGCAAATGAACCAATTTCAATGCAGTTATCTTTATCATCGAGTATAACGTCAATACGTTCTCGGGCAATTAATTTACCCTTAGCGTGCTGTTTGTCAATTTTGCTTTGACCGCCGCCTAAATTGGTTATCTCTTGCTTTCTCTTTAAATCAGAAATCATCATTCTAATGCTATCTTCATTCTTACTCTCTTCTGTATCAATTTTTTGTGACATTTTCTATCGATTGATTAAGTTGTTTTAAATACAGTTTACTTTCAGGCCCTAAGTTAAACAGCAAATCTAGAATACTCAAATTTGGAATAAATCCATGCTTGTCTTCAAATACCTGTATGTATTTTGACATAGGAATAGACCCAATTTCTACCTTCTTCTTCGGATTGATTAGCATTCGCCAGTCAGGTTTTCGTGTGTCATAACTTTCGGTAAATTCCATGATAGTCGCAATTCCTAGTATTTTGAGAATAGCACTTTCAATGTTTGCGTTACGCCGAATTAGGTATGCTTCTTTCGAAAAAACAAGGGGTTTTATTTCTTCTTCATAGAATTCAAAAAAGGGAGAAGCTCGATAAGCTGATTCGATAGACCTCCAATGCAACTGTTGCCAATCTTCATCGTAACTCACTTCAATTTCTTCAATAGCAGTATGGTTTTTCCACTTTTTTATTGGGACAACTAAGTTCAACAAGCCGTTTGCTCCACAAATTTGATAGCGACTTCTAAAGCTTTGTTTTACAAAATGCTCCTTACTCTCTATGTTGTAGTTTTTAGTGCTATTAATCAATGCAAATTGAATTATAGGAGCAAAACAAGAGGAGGGAAGTGTGAGCATAAAAACGTTAGAATTTGAAGTTGGCTTGTATTGTAACAGTAAAACTTTGCGAAATTAAATTAAGAATTCGCGGCACGAATCTTAAACCTTCACGAATAGTAATGATACGTTAGTTCTCTCCAAAAAAAAAGCTTTTGTGAGATCTTAGTGAAGTAAAAAAATATTAATTGAAATTCAGCTTGAAGAAGCTGTTCCAATTCTCGTCATTCAAATTGCCGTATATCGATTGCAAGAAAGAAAAACTATCTGTCATAATCTGTTCTTTATCGTTGCTTTCTTGTTATTTTACTTTCGTAGGAAAGTTGGTATGCTTCCACTGTTTTAGATTCAGCGATTTTCCGGGCAAGATCATTGTTTCTGTCAATTTCTTTCTTCCAAATAATAGTTTGGGCAGCACTACTTAAGCTAAGTAGTAATATTAAAATACTTAAAACTAATTTCAAAATATAATATTAAATGAACAGTTGAATGGCTTCTTCCAATAACTCAGTTTTATCAACCGGAACTACACCTACGTTTTCACAAACTAAACCACCAGCCAAGTTGGAAAGCTCTGCAATCATTTCAGGGTCTTGATTTAGCGCTAAGCAAAGTGTTGCGACACTAATTACAGTGTCACCTGCTCCAGAAACATCAGTGATATCTCTGCGGTGAGCACTAATATGATATTTTACTTTAGGTGAGTTTATAAAAACACCTAATTCGGAGAGAGTTATTAATGTGTTTTTATTTCGTAATGTGTCCTCTAGTTTTTGAATTGCAGCCTCTAATTCGTCTTGTTTTCTGTGGTTGAACTCTATTTTTAAACCTTCTTTTAATTCTTTTAAGTTGGGTTTGAAAAGGGTAACATTGTTGTAATTGATAAAGTTATTTTTCTTTGGATCTACCGTTGTTGGTATGGTATTTTTAGCAGCTAATTCTACCACTTTTTTAATAAGACTAGGGGTTATGCACCCTTTGTCATAATCTTCAAAAATAATAGCGTCAACTTTACGTGAATTTATAATCAACTCAATTTTTTCAAAAAAGCTAGCTTCTTCCGTCTCATTTAAATCATGTAGGTCTTCTCCATCAATTCGCAACATTTGATGGTTATTACCAATAATACGAGTCTTTTTAGTTGTCTTTCTGCTGTGCGATTGTATTAACCCTTCTGCAGTTTGAGCGTTTTCTTTCGTTAACGCAATGAGCTCCTTTCCATCTTCATCTGCTCCAATTACAGAACAAAGTATGGGAGTAGCTCCCATTGCTTTTAAATTCAGCGCAACGTTTGCTGCTCCTCCCAAACGAGATTCTTTTTTCTCTACCGCTACAATTGGAACAGGTGCTTCGGGCGAAATTCGATCAACCGATCCCCAATAATAGGAGTCAATCATTACATCGCCAATAATGAGAACTGTTAAGTCATTAAACTTTTCAAACAACCGGTTCAGCTGTGACTTGGATGCTTTCATTTTACGTTAGTTGATTTAAGGCTTTTTCCACTCGGTTCATGGCTTCTTCCAACACTTCTACTGATGTAGCGTAAGAAATTCGGATGCATTCAGGACTTCCAAACGCTTCGCCGGTAACCAATGCTACTTCGGCAGTTTCTAATAGATACAAGCACAAGTCAGTTGCAGTATTGATAGTTCCTTTGTTATGTGTTTTACCAAACAGTTGAGCAATGTTTGGGAAAGCATAAAATGCCCCTTCAGGCTGATTTATAAGCACACCATCCATTTTTTGAAGTCTTCCAATAACATAATCTCTGCGTTCCTTAAAAGCGTTTCTCATGTGGTGGGTTTCTGATGGATTCATTGCCATGGCTTCAATCACAGCTCTTTGAGTAATGCTGCATGTTGCAGAGGTAAACTGACCTTGAATTTTATCACAGGCCTTTGCAATCCATTCGGGCGCGCCGATATATCCCAAACGCCAGCCAGTCATGGCAAAACCTTTAGAAACACCGTTGATGGTAATTACTTGATCATAAATGTTGCTGAATTGAGCTAAACTTTCATGTTTACGAGCAAAATTGATGTGTTCATAGATTTCATCTGCAATCACATAGAAGTCTTTTTTAGTAGCAATAACATTCGCTAGTGCTTCTAATTCAGATTTGCTATAGATTGAACCAGTAGGGTTGCAAGGACTGCTGTAAATCATCATTTTCGTCTTATCTGTCGTGGCAGCGCTTAGTTGCTCCGCAGTAATTTTAAAGTCAGACTCAATGGTGGCTTCAACAAATACTGGAATACCTTCCGCCATTTTAATAATCTCAACGTAGCTTACCCAGTATGGAGCAGGTAGAATCACTTCATCGCCTGGGTTAACCAAACTCAAGACCACATTGGCAATAGACTGCTTTGCGCCAGTAGATGCAACAATTTGTTTTGGTGAATAGTCTAAATTATTGTCCCTCTTAAATTTTTTAGAGATTGCCTGTCGTAATTCCAAATAACCTGAAACAGGAGTGTACGAGGTGTAATTATCGTCTATGGCTTTTTTCGCAGCATTTTTAATGCGATCCGGAGTGTGAAAATCAGGTTCTCCTAGGCTTAGGCTTATAATATCTTTTCCTTTTGCTTGTAATTCGCGACTTCTTGCAGCCATAGCAATAGTTTGCGATTCAGATAGTTGATTTATTCTTTCAGATATGTTTTGCATATAGATTCTAATGGGTATTGATTTACAAAGCTAATGAATTAGGTTATTCTGCTTTTTTTTGTAAAAACAAATACAAAACCAATATTACAAGAATCAAATCCAAAGTTTAGGCCAACATTTTGGTCTGCTATTTTCAAATCTGCTTCATTTCTACTTGCTAAGTCAATTTCTTCATTTGATTTGTTGAATTCTAAACTACCGTAGTTCAAAACCAGCGCTGTTTTCTTTGAAATGAAATAATATAGACCCGGCGTGATTGAGAACACTACAAATTTAATTATACTTTCAACGTTGGGCCTTCCGTCATCTCGGTATTCAGAGTCTCCCTTTCCAAGCTTAAACTCTGTTCCTAAGTTAAATTGTAGCTTTTCAGTTATTTTTGATTGAAAATTGATGAAAGGGCTAAAATACTTTGTAGAGACTTGAGTTGAAGAGTTTACCTGGGCACCCGCAAATCCACTTCTGTTCGAACTATTTATTTCTAGCTGAGAAAGTCCGAAACTTAGACCAATTGCTACATTTTTTGAAACAAAGAGCCCTGCGAAGGTATTGAGCTCAAAATGATTTATTTTTTCTGAAAAAGCCACAATAGCAAATCGATCTTCTATACACGAATTAACATTAACATTTCCACCAAATATTACATCGCCTTTTTCCATTTGGCAAAAAGATGATAATGATAAAGTAAATAAAAAAGTAAGGGTTATTAATTTCAAAATTGATAGATATAAATTAGATTGCAAAATAATCAAATTAAATGTTTCGTTATACTTATAATTCGCTATTTTAGATTCGAATTTTATTTTAATTCGATTAATTTTAACTTCTCAAATTAATCAATGGAAACAATACTACAAATATTAAAATACACTATCCCGTCAGTAATAATCTTTGTAGGGATGTACTTCATTTTAAAAAGTTTTTTAGTTAGTGAAGAACGGAAAAGAGAATTCAAGTACCGAACAGACAAAACCAAGTTGATTACGCCCATAAAGCTTCAAGCTTTTGAGCGCATGATTTTGTTTCTAGAACGTATCAATCTGAGTAATTTGGTCATAAGGACCTACGCTAATGGCATGAGTGCTAAGGCGCTTCAGTCAAAAATGCACGCAACCATTAGGGAAGAGTATGAGCACAATATAGCGTTGCAATTATATATTCCAAATAGAACTTGGAAAATGGTAAGATCGTCGAAAGAAGAAACCGTAAAAGTGATTAATAACTGCGCAGACCAACTCAATGACGGCGCAAGCGGATTGGAGTTAAGTCAGTTTATTTTAGAATTAGTGGGTAAGGTAGAAACAACTCCTACTGATATTGCTATTGATGCATTAAAAAACGAAGTAACTAACGCGTTTTAATTGTGAGTGAAGGACATAAACATCATCACGAAGATGCATTGCACTTAAAAAAGGGTTGGTTTTGGAAATGGGAAGATTATATAGGGGAGTTTGTTTACGGCGGAATCGATGGTAGTGTAACTACTTTTGCCGTTGTAGCAGGATCTGCAGGTGCTGGTCTTGATTCTTCGGTTGTGATTATTTTAGGTTTTGCAAACCTAATAGCTGATGGGTTTGCCATGTCAGTAGGTAGTTATTTATCCAATAAATCTGAACAGCAGAACTATGAAAAGCATGAAAGAATAGAATATTGGGAGGTAGATCACCTTCCAGAAAAAGAGCGAGAAGAAATTCGCGAAATATATGAAGCTAAGGGTTTTGAAGGAGAATTGCTTGAACAAGTAGTAGATGTTATTACATCAGACAAGGACCGTTGGGTAGATGTAATGATGAAAGAGGAGCTAAATATGATAAAAGAAGAGAAATCGCCATTGGCAATGGGTGCGATGACTTTTGTGTCTTTTGTTTTAATTGGAATTGTTCCTCTAATTGCCTACTTGTGGGATTATACAGCATCAGATTCAGAATCAACTCATTTGTTTAAAGTTAGCATTGCGTTAACGTCATTAGCGTTCATTGGCATTGGTTGGTTAAAATCATACGTTGCACAAACCAGCAGAATTAGAAGTATTGCAGAAACCTTATTTTTAGGCTCTGCTGCTGCAGTCTTATCTTATATTGTAGGAAGTTGGCTAGAAACGTTGTTGAATTAGCGCCAGCTAATTTTGTCTTTAATCGGGTTGTTTTCTTTTCTCGGAATAGCTGATAATCCCTCCTTGGGAATCCCTAATTGCAAAAAGCCCATACATTGGTTGTCTCCTTCTAAATCTAGAAAGGATTTCATTGCTTCACTGAATGCCATTTTTGGTGTGCTCCAATATCCAATAATTCCCAATGATTTCATTCCGAGTAGAATGTTTTGAACAGAACAAGCTACGGCCCATTGTTCTTCAAAAACAAGCACACTTTCTTTTGAGCATCGATTCATGCAGATGGCAATAACTACTGCAACATTTTTAGACTTTTTCCCAATTTTATGAAATTTATTTGCATCAAAATCTACCTTCGAAGTAGTTGATTTATATATTAATGCGAGATTTTTAAAGAATACATTCTTCTCTTCGTTTTGAAAAACAGTGAACCTCCATGGTTCTGTTCTTCGATGAGAAGGGGCATAGTTTGCCAACTGTAATAGCTTGATTATTTTATCTTTTTCAATAGATGCGTTTTCTGCCATTTGTTGCCCAAATAGCGACTGTCTTTCAGAAATGATATTTTTTACTTCGTTATATTCCATGTCACATCTTTTTTGCGGTTCGAAATTAATCTTCTTTTACAAGAGAACCTATTTACTGGTTTTTTAGTTAGATTAAAAAATGTAAGAATGATAGAATTAGTTTTAATCTGCAATCAGCATGAATTCACAGATAGATGATAACAAAGAATGCTGTACATCACATTCACCTTTAATCTTTGTTTGGTTAGGTACATCAATAGTCATTTGATTAATTTTATCACCTAAATATAATTTTAGAATAATGAGACAGCTTTTAGTAGGTATTTTATTGATTTTTAGCGGAACAGTTTATGCACAAAACTATTGGCAGCAAGAAGTAGCATATGAAATGTATATTGACATGAACGTTGAAACGAATCAATTTCGTGGCAATCAAAAGCTAACCTATACCAATCATTCCCCCGATACCTTAACGAATGTTTTTTATCACTTGTACTTTAACGCATTTCAACCTAATAGTATGATGGATGCGCGATCAAGAACAATTGAAGATCCTGATCGAAGAGTTGGTAGCCGAATTCTAAAGTTGAAAGAAGATGAAATAGGGTACCAAAAAATTAATCGGCTAAACCAGGATGGTAAAAAATTGAAATTCCATGTTGAGGGAACTATTCTAGAAGTAGAATTGGCGCAACCGCTTTTACCGGGTCAGGTTACCGTTTTCGAAATGGATTTTAACGCGCAAGTACCTTTGCAAGTAAGAAGGTCTGGCAGAGACAACAAAGAAGGTATTCGATATTCTATGACACAGTGGTATCCTAAAATGGTAGAATATGACTACCAAGGATGGAATGCTAATCCATATATAAGTAGAGAATTTCATGGAGTTTGGGGAAGTTTCGATGTGAAAATAGACATCGATAAAAGTTATGTTGTAGGTGGAACTGGTTACGTTCAAAACCCTGAAGTAGTTCAACATGGCTACGGAACAGGGGAAGCTGCCGTGCCAAAAACACAAGGAGAGAAACTTACGTGGCATTTTAATGCTCCTCTTGTACACGATTTTGCTTGGGTAGCTGATCCGGATTTTAAGCACGCAAAGGCAAGTTTAGATAATGGAACAGTTTTACACTTTTTATTTCAACCGGATACAAATTACACTGCTTGGGATAGTCTTCCGAAATATGGGAAGCGAATTTTTGAAATAATGAATGCAAACTTTGGTGAGTACCCTTACAAACAATACACAGTGGCTCAAGGCGGAGATGGAGGTATGGAATACCCTATGTTGACTTTAGTCACCGGAAAGCGAAGTAAAGGCAGTCTGATTGGAGTAACTGTTCATGAAGCTAATCATTCATGGTACCAACATTTACTGGCGACCAATGAAGCATTGTATCCATGGATGGATGAGGGATTTACTTCTTATGCTTCAGATTTTGTAATGCACGAATTATTTCCAACTTTTAAACCTTACAGTGGGAGCTATAGATCTTATTACAATTTAGTTAAATCAGGAAAACAAGAAGCACTTACCACCCACGCTGATCATTATGAGACCAATCGAGCGTACGGGACGGCTTCATATTCTACCGGATTAATTTTTCTTCGTCAGTTGAGTTACATTGTGGGAGATGATGTATTAATGAGAAGTATGAGGAGGTATTTTGAAGAATGGAAGTACAAGCATCCTACTCCAAATGACTTTATTCGAGTAGTAGAAAAAGAAAGCGGGTTAGAATTGTCTTGGTATGTGGAACAGTGGATTGGCACAACTAGAACCATTGATTATGGAATAAAATGGCTGCAGGAAGATGATGAAACGGATAAAACTCATGTTATCTTAGAAAGAAAGGGTAGAATGCCAATGCCATTAGATGTTAAAGTCGTTTATAAAGATGGTAAAGAAGAGTGGATTAATATTCCATTGCGAATTATGAGAGGAGAGAAGCTAGCTGAGAATGGAATGAAAAAATATTCAGTAAGAGTTGATTGGCCTTGGACATATCCTACTTATGAATTGATATTAGATTGCGAAGATGAGGATATTGAAAGTATTGAGATTGATCCATCAAGGCGCATGGCGGATGTGGATAGGGAAAACAATACCTATCCTAAAGTTGACAAAACCATGTTTCAACCAAATAATTAGGCAACATTTTTAATCTTATAATTGTCATAATAATATGAAAACATTCTTAAAAATATTTGTAGTAGCATTATTCATTGGTTTATTTAGTTCCTGTATCAATGACGATGATGGCACAATAACTCCTGACCCAATGCCAATAAAAAGAGGAGATGTAGAGGTGAATCGTTTTGTAATTTTATTTACACCAAGAACTGGAGGTGGTGCTGCTCAGGTTTTTGAATTTTACGATCAGGATGGAAGTGGAGGAAATGCACCTCAAAAAAATGAAACTTGGACTTTAATTTCAGGTTTTTCGGGAGGTATTAATAGTTATAACGCTGAAATTAAATTTTATCTCGATTCTCTTGAAGTGACGGATCAAATAGAAGCTCGCGGCAACAATTATATAGCGTGTTACAGGGATATGAATACAAATAACTTTCGATTAGGAGACTCTAACGTTGACGGCAATGGTTTGAAATTGGGAACAGAAACTACTTGGCAAGTTGTTAGCAGTGGCACGGGGAATGTAAAAATTTCTTTAAATTACATTCATTTAAATAAAGAAGGTCTTTGTGATGTAGGAGTTCGTATTTTTGAGGCTACAATTGATTACCAACATCAATAAAATTACCATAAATGAAAATCAGACGTCTACTAGTAATCGGGTCCACAATCCTTTTTATGTTAAGTTTAATGGTTTCAACCACTTCTTGCGGGGGAAGCAAAAAAGTGACAAAAGCTAAAGGTCCAAAAATAAAATCAGGAAGTGGAATGGGTAACACAAAACACAAAAACAAACATGTTTGGGGAAAGTAAACCCAACTAAGGAATAAAATTGAAGTGTTGATTATTGAATCAACACTTTTTTTATGTCCAAAATGCTGCTATTATTTAGTGCTCTTATCTCTAAAAAGTATATACCGGAGGTTAAGTTTTCTGGCACGGTAAATTGATTTCTTGATACTTGAGTCACCAGTTGTCCTTGAACATTTCTTAAACTCAACGAAAAATTAACCGTACTATTCAAACGCAACACTTCTCCCGGCATAATTGGATTTGGAAAAATATCAATGGTTCGATCCTCGGCAATTCTTTCACTCAATGAAGTAACGTTTCGCAAACAGAAAGTATCAGTACTTAAGGAGGTTGTAAAGTTATTCTCATAAAATAGTGTATCAGATTGTCTGTTTGTTATTAGCAAGTACCCATTTCCAAATGCATTTGTTGGGTCATTGAAACCATCACCGATAGCATCAAATATCGAAAATCGAAAACATCCAATGTAAGCACAAAGAGAATCTGTGTATAACATGCCTCCATCTGCATCAGGATAATTAGGACTAGTATACAATATACTGTTCGTGTTAAAGTCTTCTAATTGCCACGATGTTTCGCTACCATAGTCATCTGATTTGAAACTTAGATAGAGATAACCTGAAGTACTAGTATTGATGTTGAAAACGATAGAATCTGAATTGTTTGTTAAATTTTGGTCTAAAACTCCAGCCGTGCGAATAGTAATAACTAATACATTAATTCCACTAATAGGGGATAAACTAGGAGTATTAAACGTAACAATCTCCTGTCTTGTAGTGCTCGTGGCATAACGAATAGATTGTACAGCATTTCCATTTAATTTATAATCAACATAGAAACTATCCACCGCATTGTTACCAATGTTTTTTACTCTCAAGATAGCTTGAACATTTTGAGTGCACTCGAATTCTGGAACTCCATCAATGTCCAATAAATCTAAATCTACATTAAAAGATGATGGGTTGGGATCTAAACCATCGACAACAAGTGCACCTGTATTATCGGGATCTAACCACTGTTTTAGTTGCCTTAAAGTATCCGTTGAAGTATTCCAAGAATAGGAGAATTTCCCATAGTAATCTTGAAGCTTATTTTTGCAAGAGGCATCCCCTCCATGCAGCTGACCAATAATTCGCTGGTTAACATCAAAAATTGCAGAACCTGAGGAACCACTTTCTGTAGTGCCTTTTTCCCAACCACTAACTTGCCAGTGCGTAACTCCCGACGAATAATAACCACTGCTGATTAAAACATCATTATCTATTGATATTTTTTTCACATCGCCAGTTGGATGGTGGATGCCAACTGATTTAGTTGATGCAATGTTTTGATTGTTCCAACCTGCGTAATAAACATTATAGCTAGCCGGTGGCCTGCTACTCAACTCTCTCAATTCAAAGTCAGAACCAAAGTTAACGGCAATTGCCTTTCTTGCACTTCCACTTATAGAATTACTAAGCACTCCATCTGTATTCGGACTGCAGAGGGCACTTTCATATCCGAATATGAAGATGGAATTGTTTCGAAGGACGCAATGTGCCGCACCCAATATATACGGCGTAGTGTCTTGGCGCACATTATTGATTAGTGTTGCCGTACAAAATCTTGTATTGTTCACTGCAGTTACCATCGCAACAGAACGTTTCACATCTTGCCAATTTTTTCCCTCACCGCAATTTACATTAATGTTGCAATTTCCAGAGCCTTGAAAAACTTTTTGGACTTTATCATGAATAGAGCGATAACCATAAATTACTTCATTGCATGAAATAATATTTAGTTCCTGTTCATTTTGCGGAACAATTAGCTCTAGGGTAATAGCACTACCCTTTATTGGGCGAATAGAAAATAACCGATCTGTTTTATTGTTTTTAGCAGTAATTGCACCTAAAATATCAGTGTAATCTTCATTGTAAACAAATAAATTTGCGTTAGCGCTTAAGTGCAAGTTGTTAAAGTTCAAATTAATACTCTTAGCTTGTTGAAAGGAAATTTTCAACTTCCAAGTACTTATTCCATTGTCATCATCATAAGACCACTCACCTGAATTAGATAAATTGTAATTGACTGGGACTAGCGCTCCAAATCTCCAAGCAATATCCTTGTGTTCATCTGTAATTGCATCTTCGGCAATTTTGCTTGCCACATTAGGATCGTCAAGTTGCACTAAATAGTTTATTGATCCATTTTTTTCAGATCCATTCAAATAAGATGGAGGAAGTTCTCGCGTTTGAATTTGTCCAACGACAAAAAACGTGCTTAAATTTAACAACGCGAAGGCTAAAGCATTTAAAATTCTCATAATTGTAAAGTTAATTAAAACAACAATGGTATTTTATGACGAATAAATTGAACACTTGGTTTGTTGGCTCCGAAAATCGTAAGTCACCCATTAGTATTTATTTCCCTAAACAAATCGGTGAAGCTGAAATTGTGCTTTTTGCTCACGGGTTTAAGGGTTTTAAAGATTGGGGACACTTTCCGTTAATACAACAATACATTGCGGATAAAGGTTTCTTTGTTGTAGCATTCAATTTTTCACATAACGGAGGAACCGTGGAAGAAGAAATAGATTTTCCAGATTTAGGAGCTTTTTCTAAGAATACTTATAAGAAGGAATTAGAAGATGTGGGTCATGTATTAGGTTGGATAAGAGTTAATAAGGAGCTATATTTTGTAGGTGCTAAAATTGAGAATATTCATATAATTGGACATAGTCGAGGAGGTGGTATTGCATTGCTTGCTGGAAATAAATATGGTGAAATAAAAAAAATAGTGACTTGGGCAGCTGTTGCAGACTTTATGGAACGACTACCCAATGCCCAAGAACTTAAAAAATGGAAGGAGAATGGTGTATTTTATATTAAAAATGGAAGAACACATCAGAACATGCCCATGAAGTATAATTTTGTTCAAACATTACTCAACCAAAGAGAAGTGTTGAACATTGAACAATCTGTTCGAAAAATAGAAAAGCCCCTTTTAATTGTTCATGGAACAAATGATGAAACGGTTTCAGTAGAAAATGCTGAACGAATAAAATCGTGGAAAAGTGATGCAAAATTGGAGGTAATTGCCGATTGCAACCATACCTTTAGCGGAAAACATCCATGGACCTTTACTGAATTACCATCAGCCACATTAGAGGCATTAGACCTTAGTTTAGGATTTTTAAAAGCTTAAAATTTTAACCTAGGGCTAGGAGGGTTTTTCAATTCTCCGAATTGCCCAGCGTCAAATAAGAATTTGCCCGCCATGGCAATCATTGCTCCGTTGTCAGTGCAATATTCAAATTTTGGTAAATGCACTACCCAGCCATCTTTTTCTTTTTCTTTTAATTGTTTTCGAATTTCTGAATTTGCTGAAACGCCACCGGCAATAGCAACTTCATTGATACCATAGTCTTTTACAGCTTTGTTTAGTTTTTTGATTAATATGGTTACAATGGTATATTGGATAGAGGCGCAAATATCATTTAAATGCTCTTGAATAAAATTAGGGTTCTCATTTACCTTTTTTCTTAAAAAATATAGAATGCCTGTCTTCAAGCCACTAAAGGAAAAGTCATAACTCTCCATGTTACTTATTTTAAATGGAAAAGCTTTAGGGTTGCCCGTTTTTGCATATTGATCGATTAATGGACCACCAGGGTATGGAATTTCCATCATTTTTGCAGCTTTATCGAATGCTTCTCCCGCCGCATCATCCAAAGTATTGCCCAATACTTCCATTTCTAGAAAACTCTTTACCAATACGATTTGAGTATGTCCTCCGCTTACGGTTAAACATAGAAAAGGAAAATTTGGTGTGGAAACATTGTCGTCGATAAAGTGAGCCGAAATGTGTGCTTTCATATGGTTCACTTCAACTAATGGTTTGTCTAAACCTATTGAAAGTCCTTTGGCAAAAGAGCTACCAACCAAAAGTGAACCTAATAATCCGGGGCCACGGGTATATGCAATGGCATCTATGTCATCTAAAGAGCAGTTTGCTTCTTTTAACCCTTTTTCCAATACCGGTATAATATTTTGTTGGTGTGCTCTAGAAGCTAATTCGGGCACAACGCCTCCAAACTCGGTATGAATTTCTTGATTCGCCACGTAGTTTGACAAAATCTTATTGCCTTTTAGTACGGCAATCGCAGTATCGTCGCAAGAACTTTCAATTCCTATTATAATACTTTGTTTCTGCACCATTTATATTTTGCTGAACTTTGTCGATTAAAGTTTCAAAAGTATCAAAAAACCAGGTAAAATATTTCTTCGTCTTCTAATTGTTTTATTGCTGATAATAGGACTGTTATGGGCTTTTTTGCAATTACCAAAGGTTCAGACATTTGCTGCTCAGAAAGCTGCTAAGTACTTATCTTCAGAACTAAATGTAGAAGTTACATTGAGTCATTTAGAAATTGATTTCTGGAATGAGTTGATTCTTAAAAATGTATATGTAGAAGATTTAAATGACGACACGCTAATTTATGTTGGAGAATTAGATGTAACGATAAGTGAATTAGACTTTTTCGAAAAAGAAGTCGACTTCTCTATACACTTAACTGAACTCAATGGCAAGACATATATACTGCAAGGTGATTCGGTGTTTAATCATCAATTTTTACTGGACTATTTCGGATCTTCAGATACTAGCTCAGCGAACTGTGATTGGGAGTTGAGATTGAAAGGTGTCCAAATTAGCGAAGGGAAATATTCTTTCAACGATTATAATAGAAGTAGAGCTCCACATGGAGTAGATTACTTTCACATTGCAGCGAATTCAATTGATTTAATTGCAGAGGACTTTGATTTTAAATTAGGTACGACTCAGTTCGATTTAAAGCAGCTTTCATTAAAAGAGAGCTCTGGGTTTAATTTAGAATTACTCACTGCAAAAACAATCATATACGAAGGAGTATTCGGCTTTGAAGAACTTAATATTGTTACTGGTCAGACAAATATAAAAGGTTCTTACGCGATGGTTGCTAATAATTTTTCTGATTATAAAGATTACAACAATAACGTATTGATGAAAGGAGACTTACATTCTACAGTCATTAATTTCAAAGATTTAGCATATTTTGTTCCGCAATTTTTAGGAATTGAAAATGAGGTTTTTGTGACAGGAAAAGTGGAAGGTACAGTTGCCAATCTTCGAGCAAATGAGCTTCAACTAAAAATTAATGGAGGAACCTCTTTAGAAGGAAATTTTAGTTTTAGAGGTCTTCCAGACTTTGAAAATACGTTCATATATACAGAATTAAGTGACCTAAATACTTCTGCTCACGCTCTGCGAAGTATTCCTGTTCCTCCATTTGAAGATCAGAAAACCTTAAATATTCCGGCTTCATTTAACAAATTGGGACAAATTAATTTTAAAGGCAATTTTACGGGGTATGTTTTAGATTTTGTAGCGTTTGGCTCCTTTTCAACTGCACTTGGTAACCTTCAAACCGATGTTTTATTGGAGCAAAATTCTAAAGAACAATATGAATACAGTGGAAGCTTAAGTTCTATAGATTTTCAATTGGGTCAGTTGGTAGATGAAAAAAACCTCGGAGCGATTGACTTGGATGTATCAATTAAAGGGAAAGGATTTAACAAGGAAGACGCTGATTTTAATACAAAGGGTGTTGTGAACTATGTCGAATTTAGTAACTATCGGTATAAGAATGTGAAGTTGAACGGTTCCTTTAGAAAAGAACAATTTACCGGAGTTTTCAATGTGAAAGATGAAAACATTGTAGCCGACTTTAATGGAAATATTGACTTAAATAGGGTAAAACCAGTTTCAGTATTTAAATTAAATGTTTCTAAAGCCAAACTGGCCGTTTTAAATTTACTTAATAAGCAAGATCTGCTTACGGAGCTCTCTTTTCAATCTGAAATTGATTTAAATGGGACGAATATAGATGATATCTCTGGAATTGCGGTAGTTAGTAATTTAAAATATAGAGATCGAAAGCTGAACCATAATGTGGATGAGTTTAGTTTAAAGGCCGGTAAAAAAGAAGGTAAACGAAAGATTGAACTAGCGTCCAGTTTTATTGATGCAAAAATGGAAGGAGATTATCAGATTGCTGATTTGCAACAAACATTTAAAAATATTTATCACCTCTTTTTTGATTCCACCATTACATCTTCCAAAGTTTCCCCCCAAGTTTTTGATTTTACAGCCCAATTTAAAGACACAAAACCGATTACAGAAGTATTGCTTCCACAATTGTCTATTTCAAATGGCACATCGATTCTATTACATTTTTCCACAGTTGATAGTATTGCAGATTTAATGGTAATGGGAGAAGAATTAAGCTATCAACAAAATAGCATGAAAGGATTTAATTTAAAATTGAATTCAATCAAAGATTCCTTGCACGTTAATTTTAAAAGTGAAGTGCTAAAGTTTGCTGATTTGGAAAGTATGTCTGGAGTAGTTTTTCAATCAAGTTTAAAAAATCAAATCAACAATAACCGAATATTTATAGAAGGATGGGGAAGTAAAATTAGTCGTATTGATTTTAATATCAACAATAATTTAAAGTACCTGAATCACATGGAATTCTCTTTTTCGAATTCCACTTTTAATGTGAAAGATGCTAATTGGACGATTGACAATAAAAACAAGATTCAAATGGACAGCGGAAGGGTCAGTATTGATAATTTGGGCGTGAGCAACAACTTGCAAAAATTAACTATTTCTGGAAAAGCGTCAGAATTGATTGAAGATACGTTGAATGCAGATTTAAAAGAAATAGATCTAGAGTTTATTAGTTCGTTATTACCAAAAAATAGCATAGAAATGGAAGGAGTAGCAAATGGTAAGGCTTCATTAATTTCTGTTTACAATGATTTGTCTTTTATTACTGACTTGAGATTGGATAGTCTTTTTATTAACGAAGTAGAAATAGGCGAGTCAAATTTGAAAAGTACCTGGAAATCAGAAATGAAGGCATTAATCGTTGATGGTAACTTAGGAGATGCCAGTTCAGATATACTAAGAGTTACGGGTAATGTTTTTCCTTTTGAAATGGAAAATAGCCTAGACTTAAACATTAACTTCAATCAGTTTCCACTTGAATTAATTCGGCCTTATTTAGTAGATTATTTAACAAGGCTTGAAGGTAATTTAAATGGGAAAGTTGCAGTTAAAGGCAAAGGGAGCTCACCTCAACTAAAAGGAGTTTTAGGTTTAAATAAATCGAAATTTCTTGTTAACTACTTGAATACTAGTTATAGTATTGATGATGAGATAATAGTAGAGCCAGACTTTATAGGCTTTAACTTGATTAAAGTGAAGGACAGTAAGGGAAGTCCTGCAATCGCAACAGGAACAATATTTCACGACAATTATAGCAATTTTAACTATGATGTTGGATTAGAGTTTACTAATTTCTTTAGTCTGAACACCACAGCAAAGGATAATGAAATCTTTTACGGTAAAGGGTATGCTTCTGGTACAGCAAATATTTCGGGATACGGAGATCAATTAATTCTCGAACTGGATTTAAAAACAGAAAAAGGAACTGATTTTAAAATACCTTTAGAAGAAGGGGTAGGTGTTTCAAATTCAGATTTCTTAGTTTTTACTAATAGCCCAGATTATAATAAAGAGAAAGCCGAAGAAGTTGACTTAAGTGGAATTGAATTAAACTTCGATTTAGAGATTACTCCGGATGCCAAATTGCAAATTATTTTTGACGAAAAAGTTGGAGATATTATTAAAGCTCAGGGACAAGGCGACTTGAGTATGATTATTAATACCATAGGAGATTTCAATATGTTTGGTCAGTACCTTGTTGAAAAAGGTGATTATCTGTTTACGCTGCAAAATGTAATTAACAAGCGCTTTGAAATTGCCAAGGGAAGCAGTATTTATTGGGACGGAGACCCATATAAAGCAACATTGAATATGCAAGCAATTTACAAATTGAGAGCACCGCTTTATGATATATTTCCAAATGATTCTTCTGATGATTACAAGCGACGAACACCGGTTGAACTAGCGCTCAAACTCAATGACAATTTAATGAGTCCAAGTATTGGATTTGACATCTCTCTTCCGGAAGCTTCCGAACAAACTAAACGGCAACTTGAATCAGTATTGTATGTTAATAATAACGATGTTAACCCTCAAGAAATGAATCAGCAAGTGTTTGGTTTGTTGGTTTTAAATCGCTTTTTACCGTCTTCTAATTCTGGAGCAACAGAAGGAGGTTACAATGCGAGAGCTCAGAGTTTAAATAATGGATATGAATTTATTTCAAATCAATTGAGTAACTGGGCTTCCCGATTAAGTGATAATTTTGATGTTGGGTTGAAATACCAACCTGCAGATGAGCTAAATAGTGACCAATTTGATGTTTCTGTTTCCACACAATTGTTTAAAGATCGGTTAACTTTTGACGGAAATGTTGGTTATACAGGTGACAATCCCGATTTACGGAATCAAAACTCAGGTTTTGTAGGCGAGTTTACTGCGATTTATAAACTTAAAGATGGCAGATACCGGGTAAAAGGTTTCAATCGTTCAGTAACCAATAGTTTATTGCAATTGAACAGTCCATATACTCAAGGAATAGGGTTCTTTTATCGAGAAGACTTTGACACCATTGGAGAACTCTGGAGAAGATATTTTGATAAAAAATAGTGCAAACTTAAATGATGTTGGAGTAGTAATTCCTACCTACAATGAAGCGCTTCATTTACCTAAGTTGGTGCACTTTTTAAAGAAAATAGGGTTTTCAAATACATGTATTGTTGATGCAGAAAGCACAGACGAAACGGTCGCTATTGCAAAGAAGCTGGGAATAGTGGTTTTTCGTTCAGACAGAAAGAATAGGGCCTATCAATTAAATTTAGGTGCACATAATTTACAAACTGAGTTCTACTTGTTCCTCCATGCAGATGTTTGTTTTACCGATTTGAATGAATCGTTTTTTTTGGAGAGAATAAATTCTACGAATTTCTCATTTGGAAATTTTCAACTTTGTTTCGATAGTGCACATTGGTTTTTAAAATTAAATGAAAAATTTAGTCACCTAAAGTTAGGTGCGTTTCAGTTTGGCGATCAAGGCTTATTGCTAAAGAGGCTTGTGTTTGAAGCTGTTCAAGGTTACGATGAAAAGCTCCTTTTTATGGAAGGAAATGACATCGTAAGACGTTTGAGAAAAGAGTATAATTTTACTAAAATGAATGTCCAGCTTCTGGTTTCTGCTCGTAAATACAACGAAGTGGGAGTATATCGCTTACAATTTTCATACTTTTTAATTTATTTTCTAGCTCGATTAGGGGGGGGGCAAGAAAAAATTAAACAACGATTTACGAAGGTATTTGGAGTTTAGGGAGACTTTTTGACTTGCTTCCTTTTAGCTTCTTGGCTACTTCTAAGCTTTTGGAATTGTGTTTTTCTATTCGTTTGAAGGAAATTAATTTTCCACCAAAACCTCTAAAATATTTTTCTACTGAAGCTACGCTGCTTCCTTCAAAGTTGAACTTCTTAATTCCTTTCTGTTTAAAATGCAATAAGGCTCGCCAAGTAAGCACACTCATGGCTCCCGAGTTTTTAAATTCCTGTGCGTTGCCTCCAAGTAAATAGTAAGCACTATCAGCATCAGTTATACAAAGCAGAACGGCATGAACATCATCGCCTTCAGTTGCTTTCCAAACTATACCGCAATTGTAATTTTCAACGAATGTTATCATGCGCTGGAAATAATTTAGTTCAATTTTATTCTCAATAGATTGATTGAGGATATTTTGGAGTAATGAGGCGTTATTAGTTTCAGAAACGTTGATTGTTTTCTTCGCTTTTTTGATTTGTTTCCTATTGTTTTCTCTTAAACCAGACCAAAGAGCCTTTTCTTCTTGCTCTAAAGAAAGCAAGTACGTGTAACGGTTTGTTTCAGTAAAACCGGACCATATAAAAGCTAAAGCATTGTTAAATTCGATTTGAAAATTTTGTGAAAATTCAGAAAAGGAGGGGAGTTGTTCAATTAGTTCCCGATGAGCTCGATGTTCAAATGCAATTCTTGTCGTTGTCTTCTGACCTTCCGGATATATGAGAAAAGGACCACCATAAGGCGTAAAATGAGCATTACTGATAAAACTCCAAGGTCCTTTATTTCTAATGAAGTAAGGCATAATTCCGTAGGTATCTTCGCCATTATTTAAAATGGCCACATCCCAATTATCTTTTACCACTTCATTCCACCAATTAAACTGCAAAGAAATAGTTAAATCTTTTGCATGTTTATCCGAAAATTCTTTAAAAAGTTTTTTTGATTTCAAATTCTCCATTTATTCGTAGTCCAAAGTAACAAATCTTTACTTTCTTTGTGGTATAAACGAAACATTATGTGGCAACGTATTCAATCACTATACTTTTTATTGACCATTTTAAGTAATACAGCAATTTTTTGGTTGGAAATAGCGGTGATTCATGCCGGTGGAGAAAGTTATAGTTTTACCCTTTATAAATTGCAAAATATTGAAGGTCAGGTATTATATAATACTACAATGTTGGCTATTTTGTGTTCTATGAGTATTGTTTTAAGTGGAGTAGCATTTGGTATGTTTAAAAGACGCCAAGTTCAAATAAAATTATCTCAATTGCTTTTATTGGTGCATGTGGCATTTTTAGTAGCGATTTTCTTTGTGATAGATAGCACTATTGGTAGCATGATTGAATTAAAAAATGCATTGGTAAATTATGGTATTGGATCTTATTTAGCTCTTATTCCGTTGGTATTTATATTCTTGGCAATTAAAGGTATCAAGAAAGATGAAGCCTTAATTAGAGCGGCTGACAGAATTCGTTAAACTCTCTTCTCTAATTCAATTACCTCCAAATTCTCCACTTTCCCGTTGTTGCAATCGAAACGCATTAAAGTAAGCACTTGGTGAAAGCCATGTTTGCCTGCTGCACCAGAGTTTAAGTGGAGTAAATCTAACTTTTTATCCGGCATTGCTTTTAGAATATGCGAATGACCGCAAATGAAGAGTTTCGGAGGGTTTCGGTAAATTTCTTCTAAAATTCTTCTGTCGTAACGGTTTGGGTAGCCTCCAATGTGTGTTATCCAAACGTCAACTCCTTCGCAAATAAACCTTCGGTTCTCGGGATGAGTTCTTCGAATTTCAGCGCCATCAATGTTTCCATAAACAGCTCGAAGCGGTTTGAATCCTTCCAATTCATCAGCTAAACTAAGTCGACCAATATCGCCTGCATGCCAAATTTCATCTACCTTTTCAAAGTGATGTTTTACTCTTGGATGGAGGAAGGAGTGAGTGTCAGAAATAAGTCCAATTTTTTTCACACAACAAATTTAAGTTTCAAAGACTATTCAGTGCATCTTTTGTAGCTTTAAGTTCTATTTTTGTGAACGACATGAATTTTCTTCAAAAAAATAACATTCACCTAATTTCAGATTTAGGTGATATTTCAAAAGCTATAATTGAAGCTGATTACAGCCAAGTTTATGTGTTGATGGATGAAAATACAAATCAACATTGTTTGCCGCTGTTGCAAGATGCTTTGGTCGATTATGAAGTGTATTTTTTCTTTCTAGAAGTTTCATCAGGAGAAGCATCAAAAGATTTATCAACTTGTGCCTCACTATGGGAAAGCTTATCGGAAGATAATGCTGATAGAAAAACCTTATTGTTGAATTTGGGTGGTGGAATGATTACTGACTTAGGCGCCTTTGTGGCAAGTTTGTACAAACGTGGTATCCCCTTTTACAACATTCCAACATCACTGTTAGGCATGGTTGATGCCGCTATTGGAGGTAAGTGTGGGATTGATTTTGGAGGGTTTAAAAACCAAATTGGAATCTTCCATAATGCTGAGCAAACTTTTCTATATCCTCATTTTTTAAAAACTTTGCCGGAGTTGGAGTTTTGGAGTGGAATGGCAGAAATGTACAAACATGCTCTGATTAGCGATTCAACTCATTGGTCAGCTCTAAAAGTATTTGACCGGGTAGAAGTAACTTCTAATTTAATAGAGCATTCTGCGGCTTTAAAGGCCGAAATTGTTGCAAATGACCCGTGTGAAAAGGGAGAACGTAAAAAGTTAAATTTTGGCCATACGATAGGTCACGCGGTAGAAAGCTATTTCTTGCAAAAGGAAAAACCTATGCCTCATGGCTATGCTGTAGCACTTGGAATGATTTGCGAAGCGCATATTTCTGTTCAACAAAACCTTTTAAACTTGGTGGAATATGATGAAATTGAGGATTACTTAAAAACAAAGTATGAATTTCCAACAATTCCAGAAAAGGATTTTTCAATTTTACTAGAGTTCATGCAACAAGATAAAAAGAATGAGTACGGAACCATCAACTTTACGTTGATAAATGCCATAGGTTCAGCGGTAATTAATCAGTCTGCGATTGAAAATCAAATAATAGCTTCGCTAAAGTATTTGTTTGACGAATGAGTTTTGAACTGATACATAAATGGACAGCAGGTCAACCCGAAATTGATCTACCTGGTTCTAAAAGTATTTCTAATCGTTTACTAATTGCCAGAGCATTATCGAATGGTCAAATTCGTTTGGTAAAACTTTCAACTGCTCAAGATACTTTAGAGCTCCAAAATGCATTGAATTCAGATGCTGAAATTATTGATGTTGGTTTGGCGGGAACGGCGTTTCGGTTTCTTACGGCTTATTATTCGATGAAGGCTGAGAATATAATTCTCACTGGCGCAAAACGAATGAAAGAGCGGCCTATTGGAGTTTTGGTAGAGCAATTAAGAGCTTTAGGTGCAAACATTAACTACCGAGAAAAAGAAGGTTTTCCGGCATTACAGATTCGGAATGGAAAATTGAAAGGAGGGAAGCGTTCCATTGACGCATCTGTTAGCAGTCAATACATTTCCGCACTATTACTTATTGCTCCTTATTTAGAAGGTGGATTAGAACTCACCCTAGTAGGAAATGTTGTGTCATTTCCATACATCGATTTGACTATTAGTTTACAACAATTACTAAATATTGAGGTTTATCGAAAAGGGAATACAATAACGGTTAGTCCAGGAGTATATCAGTCAGAGCAGGCGGTGATTGTTGAATCAGATTGGTCATCCGCTGCATTTTTCTATCAGTACGTTTCATTTTCAGGTAAAAGCTTGTTCATTAAAAATATAAACTCCAAGTCGTTTCAAGGTGATGTAGCGTGTTGGAGTATATTTAAATCATTTGGAGTGGTAACAGAATTTAAAGATGGTGGTGCATTTTTAAGCTTTGATTCGAGCCTAGTAGAGAATGAATTAACGTTTGATTTAACGGAAACACCGGATTTAATACCTTCTGTTGTAGTTACAGCCTCTCAATTGGTTGAAAAAATCACAATTATAGGCACAAAAACCTTATACATTAAAGAGTCTAATCGCGTAGAAGCCTTAAAAAATGAACTAATTAAAATGGGTTCTGTTTTGATAGAAATCGATGGTAATTCATTTGAAATAAGTGGTTCAAAAATGATTAAACCTCAGGAAAAAATTGTGTTCTCAACGTATAACGATCATCGCATAGCAATGTGTTTAGCTCCGCTTGCTATATTTGATAACATAAAGCTGGAAGATAAAAAAGTAGTTAAAAAAAGTTTTCCTACTTTCTGGAAGGAATTAGCTAAGGTGGGAATTTCCGGTTAATCGTTTCTTTTTTTCATCTTACGTTTAAATCGCGCACTTGCCATTAAGTTAGAAATTTGCTGAAGTGTCGCAAATAGATAACCAAAGCTAACTAACATCCAATAACCATAGAGAATAGAATAGTCAATTACTCCATAATTATAGCACGTGGTTATGCTAATTAAGACGTTAAATAGGTTCAAGATTACCGTAACCGATGCAATTTTTCTAGGAACTTGTTGAAAGGCTAATAGATTCATTATACCGTTAAATGTCAATACTCCACCCAAGAAGTTGTCACTTCGAATAAATAATTCGAAGGAAAACCCGATGAACAATACCGTGCTCATCAAATACCAATTTCTTGTTGTTTTATATCGTTTAACCATATTAGAATTTAAACCTTAATTGAGCCTTAATTTCACTTCGCGTATCCCCATCGAAATTTTCTTTCCTAACTGCTGACTTTAAGAGAGTCCAATTCTATTTTCGTTAAATGAACTATAACCGAACTGATTAATGCTAAGTCCAAAAGACCCATTGGCAACTGGTGCTGTAACAACAGCTGTTTTATTTGATAATTCTGAAAGTAAAAACTGATTCTCGTAAGAAATTCCTACTTGCCATTTTTTTAAGGATGCTAAACCTGCTGGGTTATTGTTGGCGCTCCATAGATCACTAATTAAACTAGATGTTCCTGCGAGTCCATATGCTCGAGCTCCTGTAATTCCTTCATTTTGGGCCCAAGTGGAACATGTAAAAAGGATAGTGATTACGATAAGTAAACCTTTTTCATAATCCATTAAGATAAAAAGATTATTTTAAGTCTGGTAATATGAAATTATTAATTCTGGAATGTAGAATGAGGAGTGAAGAATGGAGGGTGTGCAATTAAAGTACTCCTTTCTTAGGGTACTTTGGAGTTATATTTCTGTAGAAAGATTGTATCGTTTCTAAATCTTTTTCATAATCGCCAGTAGGTGTAATTAATGGACCAACTCCTGCTTCTTTCTTGGCATAGTCTAAATAGCCAATTGCAATTGGAACGTCTGCTTTTTGCGCAATGTAATAGAACCCTTTTTTCCATTCAGGTGAATAACTTCGAGTGCCTTCAGGCGTAATCATAATTGAAAAATTGTCGTAATAGTTGTACAATGCCGCCATTTTATCTACCATTTTTCCTCTTGCTTTGCGGTCTATCGGAATACCACCTAAAGACTTTAAAATAAAACCTAACGGAAAAAAGAACAACTCTTTTTTTACGGTATAGTTAACGGGGATTTCCATTAAGTAGAAGGCTGCTCTGGCGTATAACAAGTCCCAATTAGAAGTATGTGGCGCTGCAATCATAACCATCTTTTTCACTTTGTAAGCATTGTTTGCCACAATTTTCCAACCTGAAATCCAAAATATTAACCGTGCTAAAAACTTCATAAAACAAATATAACTTCAATTTTCATCTCACTGCTAATTTGAATCCAACGCCATGAATGTTTATGATTTGAATATTTTCGTCCTCTTTCAAGTACTTTCGAATTCTCGAAATAAAAACATCCATGCTACGGCCATTAAAATAATCGTCATTGCCCCAAATTGATTTGAGTGCTGACTCTCTATTCATGACTTCATTTTTGTGCAAACACAATATTCGAAGTAAATCAGCCTCCTTTTTTGTCAATTTTTGCTCCGTTTCTCCTTTACTTAAAAATTGATTGATGTAGTCAAACTCATATTGACCAATTGTAAAAAGTACTTCTTGCGTTTCCTCTTTTTTCAGGTATTGCTTACTATCTAAAATGTTTTTGATACGAAGCTCTAGTTCTTGAAATTCAAATGGTTTTGTAATGTAATCTTGAGCCAATTTTAGACCTTTCACTTTATCTTCAAGCATCGACTTTGCGGTAAGAAACAAGAAGGGCAAATCGGGTTTATTCTCCACCAACTCTTCCGCCAACTCAAAACCATTCAGCTTTGGAAGCATCACGTCTAGAATAGCAATGTCAAAATATTGGGTGAGCACCATTTTTAACCCATCGACTCCATTTTGTGCCCACGTCACTGCATAACCTGCGATTTCTAATTGATCTTTAATAACAAAACCTAGATTCGTATCATCTTCGACAATCAGTAAATTAACTTTCTTTCCTTGCATTTTTGGTAGTTGAGAAGTAAATTCTAAAGGTTGAACCTGCGTTTAATTCACTTTTTAATTGAATTTTTCCGTAATGCTTTTTTACCATCTTCATCACATAGTTTAATCCAATTCCAAAGCCTTTAACATCGTGCCGATCATTTGTAGGAACTCTGTAAAAATTTTCAAAAACATGTTTCTGTTGTTTTCGAGTCATTCCAATTCCGTTGTCTTTTACTCTAATGTGAAGTCCGTTTTTGTAATCTACTGTAGAAATCAGTATTTCAGGCTTGTTTCTAGAGTACTTAATTGCATTGTCCAACAGGTTGAAAAAAATGTTAGTTAAATGCATACGATTTCCTTTTATAATAGGAGTGCTAGCTTTTAAGCTGATGTTAACTTTTCCTTCCTGCGAGTCTAAAATCAATTCAAAACCTTCCACGGTTTTCTTAATCACATCATGCAAGTTGACATCCTCCATTTCTAAATTTAACCGGTTTTTATCTAAAGCTGCCATTTGCAATACTTTGTCAACTTGCAACCGCAGCCTTCCGGTTTCTTCTTTAATAATGTTGGCGTAGTTTTTTAATCGTTCGGGGTCATTTCTTATATTAGGGTTTATCAAAACCTCAGTGGAGAGAGAAATGGTAGAAATTGGCGTTTTTAACTCGTGCGTCATGTTATTTATGAAATCCGTTCGAATCTCTGAAAGTTTTCGCTGCTTCATGATTACCCATATGGTGTAACTAAAAAAGACAACCACCAATAACAGAAAGATGGTGGAAACAATCCAAATTCCCATTTGATCAACGAGCCGAACTTCTTTGCTCGGAAAGTAAACCCCGAAATAGTGAGAAGCTTGGTTCCACTTGTCTTTTTCAGAAATTTCGTAGACTAAATCCTTTGCATCTGTCTTAATTTCTACAAAGTCACCAAATACCACAGAGTCTGTGAAACAGTCGTATAGAACGTATTCAAAGTCGGTGGCTAAATTGCTTTTTTGAAACTCATTGATTAATAAGTTCTCCAAAACATAAGGATGCAAGGTATCGTTGGTTGAAGCTAAAAAGTAATTTGATGAAATCTGTTTAACGGGTTCATAAATGGCAGAAGAGTCTTTATTTAATCGTTGAACTTCAGAAACGACAGAAGATAACGCTACATGAACTCTTTCATTGAATTGCTTTTCTTCTAGCGTAAAGGCCTTTTTTACCCAAATAAATTGGAACGAAAACACGCCAATAACCGTAAAAGCAGCAAAGAAAATAATAAGGCGGATGGTCTTTCTATTCATGGTTGCTAAAATAATTTGAAAAAGCGGTTATCTCTATAGATTAACTGGAAATTAACTAATAAGTTATGAACTTTACATCATGAAATTTCCACAGTATCGAAAGTATAAAAACAGCCAGAGTTATTTTAAAATCATTGCAAACGACCATTTTATTGAATGGAAAAAAATGACCTTGGAGTGGGAGAAGATTGAAATTGAAGCAAAAATTTTACCCGATCGAGTTTTTATAACTGATATGTTAGCAGAAAACTCTGAGTATTGGGATTTGATCTCCGAAGCGGAGTATGCTAGTTTTCTAAAGAAGTTATAATCAAATAAGCATTCGTCTTTTATTACTATAGTCCTGCAATTGAAAGTCATAGCGCATTTAAGTTTGACTGCTCATAACGTATTTTCAAATCTACATTATAAAAGTTAATTTAGAGCTCTTAAAAATTTATCAATTATGAACAAAAGAATATTATCTATAGCTGTTCTGGCAGCAGTAGTTTTTACTTCTTGTGGTGCATCTCAAGACAAGGATGCAACTGCTGAAGCTGGAACTGAAATGCATGAAGGAGAGGCTCATGATTTAAGTGATTTTAATTATACGGCAGATCAATTTGCTGACTTAAAACTAATCAGATACCAAATCCCAGGTTTTGAAGAGTTAGACTTGAAGAAGAAAGAGTTATTGTACTATTTATACGAAGCTGCCATTGCAGGAAGAGATATTATGTATAGTCAGAATTACCGTCACAACCTTCAAATAAGAAAAACCTTAGAAGCCATCATTAAAAATGAGGAAGCGTTAAATGGAAATGCTGAAGAATTGGAGAAGTTAATGGTGTACACCAAAAGAGTATGGTTTTCAAGTGGAATTCACCACCATTATTCGAATCAGAAATTTGAGCCAGAATTTTCTAGAGCCTATTTCGTGAAAGCGATTAGTGAAATAGACGCAGAAAACTTGCCGTTAAAAGAAGGTCAAACCAAGGAGGATTTAATGGAAACTTTAGGTGAAGCTATTTTTAACCCTGATGTAGATTCTAAAAAAGTAAACTTGGCCGATGGTGCAGATCTAGTCGCTACTTCAGCCGTTAACTTTTACAGTCCAGATTTAACTCAGGAAGAAGTAGAAGCATACTATGCAGGATTGGATAAAGTAGAAGGAAATCAGCCTGAATACGGTTTAAACACACGTTTGGTAAAGGAAGATGGAAAAGTAATTGCACAGACCATGATGGTTGGTGGATTATACACGGAGGCCATTGAGAAAATTGTTTATTGGCTGGAGAAATCAGTTCCATTGGCAGAAAACGCTCAACAAAAGCAAACATTTGAAAGCTTAATCACCTATTACGAAACAGGAAATGTTGAAGATTGGGACAAGTACAACTTGAACTGGATCAAAGACGTTGACTCTAGAACTGATGTTGTAAATGGATTTATTGAAGTGTACAACGATCCTTTGGGTAAAAAGGGTTCATTTGAATCTGTTGTTTCTTTCAAAGACATGGAAGCTACCAAAAGAATTGAAGCTGTTAGTAAAGAAGCGCAGTGGTTTGAAGATAACTCTCCATTGATGGAGGAGCACAAGAAGGCGGAAGTAACCGGAATTATTGGAAAAGTAATTACAGTTGTTGTTGAAGCAGGAGATGCTTCACCATCTACACCAATTGGAATTAACCTACCAAATAATGGTTGGGTTCGTGAAGTTGGATCTAAGTCTGTAAGTCTCGGAAACATCGTTCATGCGTATGAAATGTCTTCTAAAGAGGGAAAAAGTTCACTTACTGAATTTGCTTGGGATGAAGCAGAAATTGAGCGATCTAAAAAGTATGGGGGAGTAGCAGATTTGCTTCATACTGATTTGCATGAAGTAATTGGACATGCATCAGGTAGAATTAATGATGGTGTTGGAACAACTTCAGAAACCTTAAAGAGTTATGCGTCTACCTTAGAAGAGGGTAGAGCAGACCTCGTTGCGTTGTACTATCTGCACGATCAGAAATTGGTTGACATGGGTTTAATAGAATCTTTAGATGCTGGTAAAACAGCTTACGACGATTACATTAAAAACGGAATGATGTTGCAATTAAAGCGACTGAAAATGGGTGATGTAGTGGAAGAAGCACACATGAGAAACCGACAAATGATTACGAAGTGGGCATTTAGAACTGGAGCCGAAGACAGTGTAATTGTAAAGAAAATGAGAGATGGTAAAACGTTTTTTGTGATTAATGACTATGAAAAGTTGAAAGAGATTTTTGGAATGCAGTTGAGAGAATTGCAACGTATTAAATCTGAAGGAGATTATGAAGCTGGTAAAAAATTAGTTGAAACGTATGCTGTTCAAGTAGACGCTGATTTACATGCTGAAGTATTGAAAAGATACGAGAACCTTGGCATTGCTGCTTACGGTGGATTTATAAATCCTAAGTTAGTTCCTGTAATGGAAGGAGATAGTCTAATAGACGTTAAGGTTGAGTACCCTGAGTCATTCAGAGAGCAAATGATGTATTACGGAGAAAATTATTCGTTCTTACCGGTAAAGTAAGAAGTAAATAGTTTAACTAAAGCCCTTCTTTCACCAAGTAAAGTCTAGTGAAACAAGGGCTTTTTTGTGCTTGTAATATTCTAAGTTTTTCAGCATTATATTGGCAAACAAATTCACGTTATTTGCCATCTCAAAAAAGTACACTATGAAAAATATTTTTTTCTCTTTGAGCTTAATGGTTAGCATATCAACTTTTGCTCAAAAAGACGATTCGTTGCAAATAAGAGAAATCTTTGATGCTGCTTTGGTGGAAGGCCATGCATATAAAAATTTACGTTCCTTATGTAAGGATGTTGGAGCTCGATTAAGCGGATCACCAGAAGCAGAAAAAGCTGTGAATTGGGCGAAGGAGTTATTAGAGTCTTATGAATTTGATAAAGTATGGTTAATGCCAGTGAAGGTGCCGCATTGGGTAAGAGGAGATGTAGAAGAAGCTGGTGTTAATGGAAAACCGATAAGTATAAAAACCTTAGGTGGGTCTGTAAGCTCAAATGGTAAGATTGAAGCTGAAGTTATTGAAGTGCAGGATTTTGAAGAGCTAGCAGCGTTAGGTGAAGAAGCGATTAATGGCAAAATTGTATTTTTTAATCGAGCACTTGACCGACGATTAATCAGTACCGGGGAAGCTTACGGCGGTTGTGTCAACCAACGTTGGGATGGAACTAGCCAAGCTTCAAAACTCGGAGCTGTTGGTGTTTTTGTGCGTTCATTAAGTCACAAAAAGGACAACCATGCGCATACCGGTTCTATGGGGTATGAAAAAGGAGTGAAGAAAATTCCATCTGTCGCCTTAAGTGTTGAAGATGCTGACATGTTGAGTGCACTTTTAAAATTGGAGCCTTCATCTTTGGCCTATTTAAATGTGAATAGTCAGACTTTTCCCGACAAGGATTCCTACAATGTAATAGCAGAAATTACCGGAAGTTTCGAGCCTGATAAAATTATCACCTTTGGTGGGCATCTTGATTCTTGGGATGTTGGCGAAGGAGCTCATGACGATGGAGCAGGAGTAGTGCATTCCATTGAAGCAATACGGATTATGAAAGCTACCGGATACCAGCCAAGATATACTTTACGCTGTGTTTTATTCATGAATGAAGAGAACGGTAATAATGGTGGCAAAACCTATGCTGCTGTTGCAAAAGAAAAAGGGGAAGCACACATAGCAGCGTTAGAGTCGGATGCAGGAGGATTTGTTCCTCGTGGTTTTACGATGGATGGGACGCCCGAACAGATTAAGAAAATGCAATCTTGGGAATCGTTACTAGAACCATACGAGCTTAACATTTTTAAAGCTGGTTGGGGTGGAGTAGACATTAAGCCATTAAAAGATCAAAATGTGCCATTAATTGGCTTGCGACCGGATGATCAGCGTTATTTTGATCACCACCACTCGGATACCGATGTTTTCGAAAATGTTCACCAGCGAGAATTAGAATTAGGAGCAGCTTCTTTTGCTTCTATGATTTATTTGGTTGACAAATATGGGTTAGGTGAAAGTTTGAAACCGTTGAAGCGAGATTAAACTACCTATCTGAAAGAAATTACAGAATTTATTTATTCTAGAATTAAGTCAAAAGCTCCTTTGTTTAAGAATTGGTCGGCTACTTTAAACGTTTCGGTATTTAGAATCTGAACAGTACCATTTGATCCTGAGCCAAGGTTAACTTCTTTTTTTGAAAAAGTATATCCCTCATCCGTTGCCTCTTCAATTTGGAGAACAAAATACTGATTTTCCATTTCAACTACTGCCCTTCAGGTAAGGCTAAGCCAGAATCTGAACTAGTTTGAATTTTTGCTTCCAAATACATGCCCGGCGTAAAACGGTCGTTAAGCTTTTCGTTTACCAAGTGGCCGTGAATTCCAATGGTACGGTTTACAGGGTCTATTGTTTTATTTACCAAGTGAACTGTTGCTTCGTATTCCATTTCTGCATTGTTTTGAACTTTATATGACCCGTCGGTTTACTTTAAGATAGTTCGCTTCTTTTAAATAAAAAGGCTCAATTTTTAACAACCAACTAAGAATAAAGATTGTATTCAGTTATGTGCTTTACTTATTCTTTACGTAAATCAACTTGTACCTGCTTTTTGAATTTTCTCGCTGTTCCACTTCAAATTGACCAATAGAATTGATTAAAGGAGTCAACTTTTCAAACCCATAGTTCCTAGAATCAAAATTTGGTTGCTTTTTCTGCAGTAAACTTCCAACATCTCCCAAAAACGCCCAGCCATCTTCGTCCGATAAATCGGAAATGGTACTGGCAATTAGTCGAATTACTTTTGGGGTAATTTTATCGATACTCTCTTTAACCTTGTCTTTCTGACTAACAGTTTCTTTCTTTTCATTTCCTTTTCTAAGAATTTCAATGTAAATGAACTTATCGCAAGCGACGATAAAAGGATTTGGTGTTTTTTTCTCGCCAATTCCAATTACTTGCATACCTGCTTCTCTAAGTCTAGTTGCCAATTTGGTGAAGTCACTATCACTAGATACCAAACAAAACCCATTCACTTTTTCAGAGTAAAGAATGTCCATTGCATCAATGATCATGGCTGAATCTGTGGCATTTTTACCCGTAGTGTAAGCATATTGCTGAATTGGCGTAATGGCATTTTCGAGCAACAAGTTTTTCCATTTCGACAAGTGCGGACTGGTCCAATCACCGTAGATTCTTTTAATGGTTGGGTTGCCATACTTCGCTACTTCTTCCATCATTTCTTTAACATGAGCAGAAGGGATATTATCTCCATCAATTAGAACAGCTAAATTTAAATTCATTTTATATTTGTCTTTCTTAATTATATTAGTAAATCGAGTTCACCTATTCACCTATTTGCGTTTAGCGTTAATTTGTAATATAAGCCAAGGTAGCTAAAATTATACACCTTTTAATAAGTTTCAAGTATAAGGTAATTAAAGCTATTTTTTTATTTAGCATCAATTTCTTCTATCATTTTCACTGCTTCCGCTCTTGGAGGATACACTTTTGAAAAGATAAAACCAACAAGCATTGCTATAGCAAAAGATGGTGCAAGTACGTCGAGCGCTATGAAATACTCTCCAACATCAGGCATTTTTTTAAATATAAAATTGAATAAACCAACACTAAAGAATCCTGCAAACATTGCCGCAATAGCTCCTTTTTCTGAAAACCCTTTCCAAAAGAGTGATAAGATAATGACGGGGCAGAAAGTTGCTGCAATACCTGACCATCCAAAAATGATGACCCAAAAAATTTGGCGATTGGGTGAAACGTAGTTCATTACAATTGCGATAATTAATGCCGTGAAAGCCATGAGAATAGTGGCTATTCTGGAAATTCTAGTGAGCGCTTCATCCTTAATATGTGGTCTAAATATTTTTTGATAAAAATCTCTAGTAATGGCACTTGATGCCAAAATTAAGAGCGAATCGATGGTGGACATGATTGCGGATAAAACTATAGCAATGAAGACCGCAACTAATACTGTAGGTAAGAAACTTTCTGTAATCATGCTCAGCACGTTCTCGCCGCTATTTCCTAAAATTGCTTCTGGGTCTTGTCCATTCTCCGTAAAATAAATCCGAGCTAAAATACCAATAGTCACTGCAGCAGCATCTGTGAGTAAGGTAAATACAGCCGCTACCCATTTGCCTTTATCAATTTCGTTTTCATCTTTTATAGACATGAATCGTACATACACTTGCGGAGAACCCAAAAAGCCTAAACCAATCATTGAAAATCCTAAAATAGTGAACAAGTTCATCCAGGGGTTTGTGCTTTGACCCATTACCTGAGTTAGTGTTGGATCAATCGCATTTAGCCCGGCTGTAACTCCTGAACCGTGATCCATAGAAAACCAAACTACAATGGGAAGTAAAACCAGACCGAAAAACATAAGTAACCCCTGAAATAAATCGGACCAAACCGCTGCAACGAAACCACCAATAAAAATATACGTTAGTACTATAAAAAAACCAATAAGTGCACCGAGACGATAATCTATTCCAAGCATTGATTCGAAAGCGATTCCGGTTACGTCGATTTGAGAAGCGACGTAGATTACAATTAATACTACAATTGCTGAGGCTGCGATTGCTCGAATCGCATTGCTGGTTGATTTAAAGTGACTATGTAAATAATCTGGAATTGTAATAGAACCATAGCTATCTGATCTTTTTTTAAAGCGTTTGGCCATGAATTGCCACGAAACAATTACTCCTAATAGCTCTCCAATGACCACCCAATAACTAGAATAACCAGCCATGGCTCCCATGCCTGTAAGTCCAATGAGCAACCAACCCGACTCTCCGGTTGCCCTTGCAGAAAATGCAACAGCCCAGAATCCCATCTTTTTCCCACCAACATAATAGTCGCTCATTCCTTTAATTCTCCGTGAGGCAATAATTCCGATTAGGAATAATACTCCTACATATATTGCAAGAACTCCAATTTTGATAATAAAATCTTGATCCATAATAATGAAATAAATTTGTAATCTGCTTTATTTTAATCTTGCAGTATGTTGTAATAAAGACCAAAATACGATAATTTATTAAGTGATAGAAAATGTATAAAATGACACAAAAAGGTTATTTTATGATTAAAAAATGCTTTAAAAGTGGCAAAAAAGGCATTAAAATGGATACTTTTGTGAATTAAAAGGGTACAAGCCCTTATGCCCTAATATCAATCAAAATTTGGGGAGTAACCTTAGGTTTGTGCATTAAATGAACAGATAAAAAGAGTAAAACCATTTTGAATTTCAACGAACAAAACACAACTGCACTGCAAACCGTCCAAGAATTAGTCACAGCTCTTAAGGAGGAAGAGAGGACGACCTTTGCAGAAATAATACAGTCTCTTAATTTACCTGCTAGTGCATTAAAACCATTTGCATCTTGGTCGAATGAGTGCTACACAAGAAATTGCATCGTAGAAACTGAAAAGTTTGAATTAATCTTAATTTGTTGGGAGAAAGAACAATTTACGCCTATTCATGGTCATAATGGTGAAGAATGTTGGGTAAAAGTGATACAAGGAGAATTTAAAGAAACCATATATCAATTAGATGAAAATGAAGAGCTTCAAGTTATTCGTTCTTTTAGTTCAAAAGAAGGAGATAGTTCTTATATGATTGATTTTATGGGCTTTCACCGGTTAGAAAATAGTGCCAGTAAGCGAAGTATGTCACTTCATTTATATTCAAAACCTATTCGCAGTTGCCAGCTCTTCGACGAAAATTTAAATAAATTTATTCGGAAAAAATTGATATACAATACAATTTCAGAATTGGGGACAGATTAAAAATAATTAGAAAAGCATGCCAGATATTAGTAATGATTTAGTTCTTTTCAAGGAACTCGTTGAAATTTTGATGAACGAAGAAAAGCAGCACCCAGTTGCAGACCGAATAGAATCAGATCAACTTTACAACACGATAGATCTTTCGTTAAACAAATCTGCGATGGTAGATGACGCGTTTAAATCAGTGTTAAAAGAAGTAATTGTATCTACACCTAAAACAGCGACTAACCTGTTTTTCAACCAACTTTTTGGAGGTAGACAAGGTAAAGCAGTTTTAGGAGATTTACTGGCCGTGATGCTGAACAACAGCATGTACACGTACAAAGTAGCAGGTCCACAAGTTGGTATTGAGCAAGAAATTATTCGACAATCGTGTAACCTCATAGGGTATGGATCAAAAAGTAATGGCACTTTCCCAACGGGCGGCTCCATGAGCAATTACATGGCATTAGTTATGGGCCGTGATGCTATGGACACAAATTTCAGAGCAGCAGGAATGTCAAAACCCATGACCATTTACACGTCGAAAGAATCGCATTATTCGAATGCAAAGAATGCTAGTTTTGCCGGGATAGGAAGAAACAACATTCGTTACATTAAGGCAGATGAAGCAGGTCGAATGATTCCGTCACTTTTAGAAGAACAAATTAAGAAAGACATTGAAGATGGATTCTTACCTGCCTATGTGAATGCAACGGCTGGTACAACTGTTTTGGGTGCTTTTGATCCAATTGATAAAATTGCTGATATCACTGAAAAGTATGGTTTATGGTTGCACGTGGACGGTGCGTATTGTGGTAGTGTAATTTTTAGCGAAAAATACAAATACCTGGTAAAAGGAATAGAACGTTCGGATTCATTTAGCTACAATGCTCATAAAATGATTGGAACTCCATTAACGTGTTCCATTATTTTGGTGAAAGACAAAAGAAATTTACATGACTCTTTCAGTAATGAAGCAGATTATTTGTATCAAACCGACGGTGATGACTTTAACCTCGGAAAAACTTCTTTTCAATGTGGTAGAAGAAATGATGCTTTAAAATTTTGGACCCTTTGGAAATCTCTTGGAACTGATGGACTAGAGCAGATTGTGGACCAACAATTCGACTTGGCAAATGTTGCTTTGGACTACATACGAAGTAATCCTGACTATAACTTATACAGTCATGACGATTCTATTTCTGTTTGCTTCAATTATAAAAATATAGACCCTATAAAGTTGTGCACAGCCCTATATGAGCACCAGGTCACGGTTGTTGGTTTTGGAGCTTTTGAAGAAGATACCTTTGTTCGTTTGGTTACCATCAACGCTAACAATAAAAAAGTTGATATACTCAACTTTTTTAGGGTGATGGAAGAGTTTGTAGAAAATAATCCGCATTTCGTAGGAATAGGAGAAGCTGTTCAAGAGCAGTTCTAACTTTTTTAGCCTAATTGATGCCTGAACAGTGAACTCAATAGAATTGTAAAAAAAGGCAGTCCATGAAAAGGGCAGGCCTTTTTTTTGTGTTAAAGTGTGCGGGTTAATTAGGGAAATAATTTTGTTTGAAAAGTAGTTTTAGGGCACACCAAAGCAACAGCCTATTTTGATTATTTTTGTTTCAGATGAAAGTTTGTATTGACGAAAAGCCTAGTATTGCCCAAGAAATTGCTGCAGTTTTAGGAGCGAATAATCGGCAGGATGGTTATTATGAAGGCAATGGCTATGCAGTAACCTATACCTTTGGTCACCTCTGCACTTTATTTGAACCCAACGATTACAAACCACACTGGAAAAGTTGGAACCTCAATTACCTTTCCATGTTGCCTGAAAAGTTTAAAATCAAGATGGTAGATAATCCAGGAATTCAAAAGCAGTTCGGCATTGTAAAGAAACTTTTTGACGAAGCTACACTCGTAATTAATTGCGGTGATGCCGGGCAAGAAGGGGAGTTGATTCAACGCTGGGTAACGGAACAAGCCAACTACCAAGGCGAGGCAAAGCGCTCGTGGATTTTTCCCTAACCGCCGAAGCCATTAAAGAGGGTTTTGAAAATTTACAGCCTTCTTCGAAATACGATAACTTTTACTATGCAGGGTTTTCAAGGGCTATTGGAGATTGGTTGTTAGGGAATGAATGCTACACGCTTATACACCGTGATATACGGTGGTTACAAACAGGTATTATCTGTTGGTAGGGTTCAAACGCCCGCACTTGCTATGATTGTAGCTCGATTCAAAGAAATTCAAAACTTTAAACCACAGCCGTATTGGGAATTGTAAACGGTTTATCGCGAAACACTGTTCTCTTGTGAAGAGGGAAAGTTTTCAAAAAAAGAAGAGTGAGAGACCTTTGCCAATGTGTTGAAGGAGAATGATTTTGAAGTAGTTTCCGTAGTTAAGAAGAAAGGCAAGGAATATACTCCCAAGCTGTTTGATTTAACCGGTTTACAAGTGTATTGCAACAAGAAATTTGGCTTTTCTGCAGATGAAACTTTAAAAATAGCACAGAAACTTCATGAACAAAAAGTAATTACTTACCCCAGAGTTAATACTACTTTTTTACCAAATGATATTTACCCGAAAGTTTCGGAAATACTCCAAAATTTAACACAATACAAAGAACTCACTGCACCCATTTTAGAGAAAAAAATTAAGAAGTCGACCAAGGTATTTAATGATAAAAAAGTAACCGATCACCACGCTTTGATTCCCACCGGTGTGCAGTCTAGCTTTCAAAGCGATCAACAAAAAGTGTATCACATCATTGCCAGGCGATTTATCGCGGTGTTTTACTATGATTGTTCGGTTTCGAATACCACGGTGTTGGGTAAAGTTGATACTGTTTCCTTTAAAACCACAGGTAAAGAAATATTAGAGAAAGGTTGGAAGGTCGTGTTTGAAAAAACCGACGACAAAAAAGAAAAAGACTTATTACTTACCTTTAGGAAAGGAGAAAAGGGACCACACCAACCTACCTTTCTAGAAAAGGAAACCAAACCACCCAGACAATACACCGAAGCTACTTTATTGTGAGTAATGGAGACAGCAGGCAAAAAAGTGGACGACGATGAAATGCACGAACTGATGAAAGAGAACTGAATTGGGCGACCTTCTACAAGGGCGAACATTATTGAAACGCTCTTTCGTCGGAAATACTTGGAACGCAATAAAAAACAAATTTTACCGACAGAAACTGGCGTAAAACTGATTGAGACCATCAAAAACGAATTGTTGACTTCTTCGGAATTAACAGGACAGTGGGAGAAGCAATTGAAAGAGATTGAAAAAGGAAAGTTTAAGACAGGGTCTTTTGTAAATAACATGAAGAAAATGTTAGACCATTTGGTATACGAGGTGCGCATGGAATCGTCTTACATTAAAATTACTAACACTCCAGAAGAAGACGCTCCTAATTAGACCGAAGTAAAACGGACTGGCCCGAAAGAAATAACTAGCAGTGTCTGTCCGAAATGCAAGAAAGGAAGTTTTTTAAAAGGAAAGACCAGTTACGGATGTAGCAACTATAAAGCAGGTTGTGCCATGTTACTACCGTTTGCGTTTCAGGGCAAAAAAATACCTACCAAGCAATGCCTGCGTTTGTTGCAAAAAGGCTGTACGGTAAATTTAAAAGGATTTAAAACCGATTACGGGAGTATGGAAGGACTTATTCGTTTTACAGATGATTTGAACTTGGTGTTGGAGGAAAACCAAGCCCCACTAACTCCAAAAAAGAAAGAAACAAAAGACAGGTTAGTTTGCCCTATTTGTGCGAAGGGAACGGTAGTAAAAGGAAATACAGCTTACGGCTGCAGTAACTACAAAGAAGGCTGCGATTTTAGATACAGCTTTGCCACTATCCGTGAAAAAGTAAACCAACAGCCTTTAACGGCCGAGTTATTGATGGAGTTGCTGATGGACGGGTAATTATGGAGTAACCGTTTCTCAAATGTCACTCAATCGCCAATAATAATTGGTCAAAAAAAAATCCATCAACGATGGATTTTTTTTGAGTAGCGCAGTTAACTTAGGCTTCTTTCTTTTTTGTTGCTGCTTTTTTAGCAGGAGCTTTTTTGGCTGCAGGTTTTTTGGCAGCGGGATTCTTTGCTGCTGGTTTTTTAGCCGCTGCTACTTTTTTTGGAGCTGCTTTCTCTTCTGTTGCTTTTGGAGCTGCTTTTTTCTTAGCTGCTGCCTTTTTTGGCTTTGCCTCAATAATTGCTTTCTCCGCTTTTCTATTTCTGCTTACACCATATGATCCTGCACTTCGTTTACCTTTCTTCGTTTTAATGTCGCCTTTTCCCATTTCGTAGTTCTCTTTTTTGCTCGTTAATAATTGAATTCAAACAAAGATAGAAAAATTGATCTACTTTTCTAAATTAACAAAAGACTTTTGTTTTGAAATACTTAAGCATAAAAAAAGCCCCACTCAAGAAAATCGAGTGGGGCTTTTCATACACATGTAGCAATTAGAAACGCTCTAAGTTTGAAAAGAAGAAACTTCCCTCAATGTTTGCATTTTCATCACTATCAGAACCGTGAACAGCATTTGCTCCAATAGATTCTGCATATAATTTACGGATAGTACCTTCAGCAGCTTCTGCTGGATTGGTAGCACCAATCAATGTTCTAAAATTATTTACTGCATTGTTTTTTTCTAAAATAGCTGCAACAATAGGTCCTGAAGACATAAACTCTACTAATTCACCATAGAAAGGTCTTTCTTTGTGCACTGCGTAAAATTCTCCTGCAGTCTCTTCTGTTAATTTAGTGTACTTCATGGCTTTTATTTTGAAGCCTGCACCATTAATCTTATCTAAAATTGCTCCGATGTAGTCGTTTTTTACTGCATCAGGCTTAATCATTGTAAACGTTCTGTTTGTTGCCATATCAATTTAATTTTTTAACGCAAAATTAACAATTGAATGTAGCTTGAGCGTTAAAAAAGAGATTAAAAATGCATTAAATAGTTAGCCTGAAAGAATTACTTTTGAGAGGTGTATGCCATAGTAGATATAGAAACCACTGGAGGGAGTGCCACTAGAAGTCGAATAACTGAAATTGCGATTTACAAACACGACGGTCAAAAGATTGTAGATGAGTACCAAACGCTCATTAATCCGTGTCAAGACATTCCGTACAATATCACAAAACTCACAGGAATTGATAACGAATTAGTAGCGAATGCCCCTTTGTTTTTTGACGTTGCAAAAGAAATTGATGCCTTTTTGGAGGGCAGTGTATTTGTAGCGCACAATGTAAATTTCGATTATGGTTTTGTAAAGGCAGAATTTGAGCGCATTGGACTATCCTTTCGCAGAAAGAAATTGTGCACCGTTCGCTTGAGTCGAAAGCTTTTACCAGGTAAATTTTCTTACAGTTTAGGAAAACTGTGTGCCAGTGAAGGTATTCCGCTTAACAATGCACACCGCGCTGCAGCAGATGCCAAAGCAACAGCAATTCTTTTCACACAGTTGATGAAAATTGACCGAGAAGGCTACATTGAGAAAGCATTGAACCCATTGAGTTTAGAAGGCTTGATGCCTCCTAACATGCCAAAAGAGGATTTTATTGCACTTCCGAACAAGCAAGGAATCTACTACATGCTCAACGAAAGGAAGCAAGTAATCTACATTGGCAAAGCAAAAGACATTAAAAAAAGAGTACACTCGCATTTTTCAGGGAATACCAACACCAAGTCCAAATACCATTTTGTAAAAAATATCTTTGGTATCGACTTTAAGGTCATTACAAATGCGCTATTGGTAGACATTATTGAAGCGACAGAGATTAAAAAACACTGGCCCATACACAATCGCTCGTATAAGCGAATCACGCTCAATTACGGCTTGTATCAATATATTGACCGTAATGGTTATGAGCGCTTTAATTCGGGCAGATTTGGGAAACATGATAAGCCAATTAAGTCGTTTAAAAATTTGTTGGAGTTGAAAGGATTTCTGAAAGAAATGATTGAAGACTATAACTTATGTCCGCGTTTGTGTGGTTTGCAGCCCATTTCTTCGGGTAAGTGCAATTATGTGGAAGAGATAGATTGTCGTGGTGCTTGCGAAGGGAAGGAAGAAACTTCTACCTATAATTTACGAGTGTTGCAGGCAGTTGAAGAGAAGGTCAACAGAAATACGACTTACGTGTTACGTGAGAAATCTCAGGAAAGGGCTGAGCAAGCTGTTATATTGGTAGAAAACGGTAGGTACAAAGGATACGGAAAAGTACCGCTATCTATTGACTTAATGAATGTAGAATTGCTAAAGACTCAAATAAATACTGCTTATGATGATCAAGACATGTCGATTATTGTGCATGCATGGCTAAAGAAGTCAAAACAAGAAGATGTAGTTTTTATAAATTAATTTTGAACCATGGGAGAGCAGTTGAGTAAAGAGGTGAACATTCGGAACAAGAAAGCATCATTCTTATATGAATTTCTTGAGAAGTTTGAAGCTGGAATTCAATTAAAAGGGACAGAGATTAAATCTATACGGATGGGAAAAGCCAGCATTAAAGAGGGCTATTGTGCCTTCAAAAATGGCGAGTTGTTTGTTTACAACATTAACATTACGCCTTATGAAAATGCAAGTTTTACCAATCATGAAAGCAAACGGGCACGAAAGTTATTACTGCACAAACAAGAAATTGATAAACTGATTAAGAAAAAGAAAGACGTAGGGTTAACCATCATTCCAACTTTGCTGTTTATCAACAAAAAAGGTTATGCTAAACTTAACATTGCTCTTGTAAAGGGTAAAAAAATCGCCGACAAGCGAGAAAGTTTAAAAGAGAAAGATGCCAAACGGCAAATGGATCGAGCCTTGAAAATTTAACCATCAATACCGCCTTATTTCCTACTATCATCTTAATGTTAATTCTATCCATTTCTTAACATAAGCAAATGGTTTTGCTTAGGAATAAACATAAATTTGCGCCGAATTTATTACAATGAAAAAATTAAACATACTGCTTATTAGCGTTTTATTATCATTAATAAGCGCAGCACAAGAAAAATTTACCATTAGCGGGTATGTTACCATGGCAGAGTCTGGAGAAGAGCTAATTGGATCCACGGTGGCTGTTAAATCACTTGGAACAGGAGTTAGCACCAACGTTTATGGCTTCTATTCTTTAACACTTCCAAAAGGCAAGTATGAGGTATCCTATTCTTTTATTGGTTACACTGATCAAGTAAAAACGGTAGAACTTTCTTCTAATCAAAAAATCGACATGGAGCTCAGTGAATCCGTAAATGAGATTAATGAAGTTGTGATTGAGGCAGAAGGAGCAGAGCAAAATGTGAAAAGCATTGAAATGAGTGTGAATAAAGTAGATGCTAAAGACATTAAAAAAATTCCCGCATTGTTAGGGGAAGCTGATGTTATAAAGAGTGTGCTTTTGCTACCTGGTGTAAGTACGGTTGGAGAAGGAAGTACAGGGTTTAATGTTCGAGGAGGTGGAATTGATCAGAATTTGGTGTTGTTAGATGAAGCACCGGTTTACAACTCTTCGCACTTGTTTGGTTTTTTCTCAGTTTTTAATCCAGATGCTGTTAAAAACGTAAAGCTAATAAAGGGTGGAATTGCTCCCGAATACGGTGGTCGACTTTCTTCTATTTTAGATGTAAGAATGAAGGAAGGGAATAGCAAGAAATTTACTGGAACCGGAGGGCTTGGTGTAATTTTTAGTCGTTTGGCCCTCGAAGGACCAATAAATGATAAAACTTCTTTCATTGTGGCTGGTAGAAGATCGTATGCAGATGTG
>TARA_B110000046_G_scaffold52102_1_pt1 | contig 80212 bp, 81 predicted proteins | sample TARA_B110000046 | Tara Oceans TARA_B110000046 (sample SAMEA4397157) | marine metagenome | biome: Polar Biome; feature: [DCM] deep chlorophyll maximum layer (ENVO:01000326); material: water (ENVO:00002006), including particulate matter (ENVO:01000060) such as... | depth 40 m
GCCCAAAAGTCAACCAAAACTGGCTTGTCTGATTTTAATACTATTTCATCAAAATTTGCATCTGTTATTTCTAATGCCATAATCCCTATTTTTAATTTATTCTACAATTCCGTAATTCCTTCCAAAAGTAATTCGATTTATTTCTTTGTCAACTTTATTAAGTCAAATATTTGACCAATCTTTTCTACACGACAAATTGACATTAATTTACAGTAAATTCAACATTGGGCCATTTCTGAACCTCTTCGATAAATGTATTGGTCAAGTTTACTTTTATCTCTCTCGATTTCAATTTTACGGTATTCTTATTCTTCCGATCAACCAATGCCACACTTAAGGTGCATTTTCCAAATTTTTCTTTCCCTAATTCCTTTAACCGGCTAACTAGCTCTTCATTCACTGAATCATACTCTATTTTTAGAGTAACATTCTTCGCCAACTTATCCCGTAACTCCGATAGTAATTCAATGGACGATATTTTAAACTCTAACTCATCACTCCAAGCTCTTTTCTGAGATTTTCCCTTCATAAAAAGAAACCATCCAGTGTTTAAATAACCCTTAAACTTCACATAATCATTTCCAAATATGAAAAAACTGTACGAATCTTCATATCCTTCAAAGTCCAAAATCCCAAAAGGTTTGCCAGTCTTGGTCATTCTATGTTGAACGTCGGTTACAATACCTGCCATTCGCATTTCTCCCTTTTTCGATGCCAATTCTAAACTCTGCAAGTCGCGAATTTTTGCATTACAGAAGTTACTAATCTCAAATTTAAAATCATCTAACGGATGGCCTGATAGATAAATTCCAACGACATCTTTCTCTTTAGAAAGTTTTTCCATCGTTCCCCACTCTTCACAGGTTGGAATTTCCGGTTCTGGTATACTTACCTCTGACTCTCCTCCAAACAAGGAAGCTTGTGCTGAATTTTCTGAATCTTGATGGTTGGCTCCATATTTAATTGCTTTTTCTATAAAAGGAGCTGATCCATCTATAGTATGAAAATACTGAGCTCTATGAATACCTTCAAAAGAATCGAACCCGCCGGCCAATGCTACACTTTCGAAAGCTTTTTTATTAGCAGAACGCAAATCAATTCTTTTTGTAGCATCGAAAATGGAACTGTATTTTCCGTTCTCTTTTCGCTCTCTCACTATAGCTTCAACTGCACCTTCACCAACACCCTTCAATGCTCCTATTCCGAAACGGATTTCCTTATTCTTATTTACTGCGAACTTGTATGCACTCTCATTTATATCCGGACCTAAAACAGTAGTTCCCATTCGTCTGCATTCTTCCATAAAGAAAGTAATCTTCTTTATGTCATTCATGTTGTTGGTCATGACAGCTGCCATGAACTCTGCGGGATAATTAGCCTTTAAATAACCAGTTTGAAATGCCACTACTGAATAAGCTGCAGAATGCGAACGGTTAAAACCATATTCGGCAAACTTTAGCATAATATTAAATACACTTTCAGAATGCATTTTCTCCACCCCATGAAGTTTTTCTGCGCCTTCCACGAACTTCACTTTTTGCTCCTGCATGACATCCATCTTCTTCTTACCCATTGCCCGCCGAAGAATATCCGCTTCTCCTAAAGAGTAACCTGCCATAATTTGCGCTGCTTGCATAATTTGCTCTTGGTACACCATAATTCCGTAGGTGTTCTTCAGCAAATCTGTCAATAATTCATGCGGATATTCAACTTCTACGTCTCCCCTTTTTCGCGAAACAAACAAATCAATAAATTGCATTGGCCCGGGTCTATACAAGGCATTCATTGCAATTAAATCTTCAATATCAGTTGGCTTTAGATTTTTAAGGTGTTTCTGCATTCCCGCAGATTCGAATTGGAATGTCCCGTTTGTTTCTCCTTGCTGGTACAACTCGTAAGTTTTTTCATCGTCAAGTGGGATTTCATCCGGGTCTATTTCAATTCCATAATTCTCTTTTATTAGAGCGATAGCATCTTTAATAATGGTCAAGGTTTTGAGGCCTAAGAAGTCCATTTTTAGCAGTCCTGCGTCTTCAACTACCTTATTGTCAAATTGAGTTAATAGCAAGTCTGAATCTTTTGACGTGCATACCGGAACGTAATTGGTAATATCATCAGGAGAAATAATAATTCCACATGCATGAACTCCAGTATTCCGGACGGAACCTTCTAAGGTTTTGGCATAATTTAATGTTTGACCAGTAATGTCATCAACTTCAATTAATCGCCTTAACTCTTGGGCCTGAATGAATTCTTCAGCGTTTAACCGCTGCTTCAATTCTTTTTCCTCGGAGCCAAAAATCTTTGCCAAAGAAGTGTTGGGAACCATTTTAGCTACCTTATCCACTTCCGACAGGGGCAAATCCAACACCCGGCCTACATCTCGGATTGACGATTTTGCCGCCATCGAGCCATAGGTAATTATTTGAGCAACTTGATTCTTTCCATACTTATCTACCACGTAATCAATAATTTTTGAACGACCTTCATCGTCAAAATCAATATCAATATCTGGCATAGAGACCCGCTCGGGATTAAGGAAACGCTCAAAAAGCAAATTGTACTTGATTGGATCGATGTTGGTAATTCCAACACAATAGGCAACGGCAGAACCTGCAGCAGAACCTCTTCCAGGACCAACGGAAACACCAATTTCTCGAGCAACAGTGGTAAAATCTTGAACAATTAGAAAATAACCCGGGAAACCCATATTTGCAATAATCTTCAACTCAAAATCTAGACGCTCAACCGTCTCAGCACTTAATTCTCCCCAACGTTTTCGAGCGCCTTCATAGGTTAAATACCTCAGGTATTCATCTTGCGTTTTGAACTTTCCTGGTAAGGTGTAATTCGGCAGTAATATATCTCGCTTTAATTCTGGTGGTGTTATTTTATCGACAATCAAATTAGTGTTATCCAATGCTTGAGGAACGTCTTTGAAAAGCTCCCCCATTTCTGCTTGAGTTTTGAAATAGAAATTAGAATTAGGAAAACCAAAACGATACCCTTTCCCATAACCCTTTGGGGTGCTCATTTTGTCACCAGTGTTCACACACAGTAAAATATCGTGTGCCGTCCAATCATCTTCCTCAACATAATGGGAATCATTTGTGGCTATTACAGGAACATTGTACTTCTCAGACCATTTTATCAAAACCTGATTCACATCTTCTTGACTTTTTCCAGTTCCGTCAATTTCTCCTAAACCGTGCCGTTGTAGCTCGATGTAGTAATCGTCTCCAAAAATATCCCACCATTCTACAAATGTTTTTTCAGCCTCTTCTTCACTTTTAAAAAGTATTGCTTGCTGAATAACAGATGCTATGCAGCAGGTAGTTGCAATCAAGCCCTCTTTGTATTGCTTGAGTAGCTCCATATCAATCCTAGGATACTTTGAATACAACCCTTCAATGTATCCCGATGAACAGAGTTTTGATAAGTTCTCATAGCCCTTTTGGTCCTTTGCCAAAAGCAGTTGATGATACCTTTTATCCCTAGCTCCTCCCTTAAATTCCTTTTGATGTCTATCTTCTACCAAGTAAAACTCACAACCAACAATAGGCGTCACTCCTGCTTTAGCTGCTTCTGCAACAAACTGAAAGGCACCGAACATATTCCCATGGTCTGTCATAGCAACAGCCCGCATATTATCTGCCTTCGCTTTTTGCATCAACGATGCAATTGGTGCAGCACCGTCTAACAATGAAAATTGAGTATGTACGTGAAGATGAGAGAAATTTGGCATTTAGAATCTTATTTTCTTGGACTTTAAATGTAGGACTTAGTTGATGGAATAATAGTGATGTTGATAAGAAATGATGATTAATTAATGGTCTATTTTATAAAAACATACCCTAATCTCTTCATTTTAAAAATAGCAATCCAAATAATAAACCGGCTTTTTCGTATGCAGAAGCTCTCTAAAATCAACCTAAACAGTATAGTCAAACACAACTGATTTAGTCTATGTGAAAAACTATTTCTGCTATGAATGGTTAAAATTGAATGAAACTTATATTGATTTTATCTGCGCTAATCATGACAGCTACTCCACTTTACCAATTTGACTCAAAAAGCACAGACGATTGGCAAATCGTTGACGATCGAGTTATGGGAGGTCAATCTTATGGAAACTTTAAAGTAAATGACTCCGGTCATGGTTTATTTGATGGAGAAGTATCTACCGTTAACAATGGTGGCTTTTCTTCTGTAATGATGAGTCTTAGAAGCGAAGAATTGTCACATAACAAAGCATTTCTGCTTAAGGTTAAAGGTGATGGGAAAAACTATCAATTCAGAGTTAAAACTAGTGTCTATGCGAGGCATTCTTACATCTACACGTTCGAAACAAATGGGAAATGGCAGGAAATCAAAATCTCATTTAATAAGATGTATGCTTCTTGGAGAGGCAGAATATTAGACATGCCAAACTATGATGGCGCTGCCATTGAAGAAATGCGCTTTTTAATCGGCAATAAAAAGAACGAGAGTTTTCAATTAGAGATGGATTGGATAAAGGTAAAGTAATTACGAATCGGCTAATTATAAATTACGAATCAGCTAGTCTTGTGCTTTCAGCCATTGATTAAAAGTTAATCAAAATTTAAACCACAAAGCTCCCAAAAGGCCTATTGATTCAATTACACCTTCGTCTTTTAACCGAATTCAAACTACCAACACACTCAGAACACAAACGCTAAAATCTCACTTCTTGCCTCTCTTTTCTAACTTCAAAAAAACACAAAGGTACAAAGCACACAAAGGCTTATCGTTTCAATCACACCTTCGACCTTAGTACTTCATATTTTATCCAAATTCAAACCACAAAAACACAAAGAACACAAAGGTTTATCCTCTGAATCTATTCTTTTATTAACTGAAAACGATAAGGAAAACACTTTTAACTAGTTGCAAGTAATATTACAACAAATGAGTAATATCTATACCCTTACGATTACTCTAGTGATTGTTATCGCGGCAAGCGCAACAGTGGCTGCTAAAAACCAATTCGGCAATCGCTTTTTTTGTTCCAATACAAGTAACATCAAAAACACATCGAGTGCAGCTAAAATTCTTAGAAATGCCCAATCGTCGATATAGATGGAAATGGAGAACAGGGAAGCAAAACAAATTCCAATCAAACTCAAAACTGACAATGCACTGCTTATAAAGTTTGCTTTGAATTGAAATACCATCGACCGAATTCCCAATACAAACAAGGTGAACTGCCAAATTATGAAGGTAATCCTAATGGCAAACTCTACAAGGTCTCTAGTTGTTTCTATTCCTTTTAAGTTGACCATAAAACTCATGTAAATGCCATTGAAAGGAAAAGTAATGTTGGAGCCGGCAGAAACAATTTCACTAGTGGGGTAAGAAATTAAAAGCACGTATTTCCACCCTGCTAAAAGCAAAAAAGGGAGACTCAGAAAAAACAAATTGCCAAGTGCTGCTGAAAAAGAACGTTCTTCATAGTATCGCCAAAACCACATAGCAGCCATGGCTCCAACGTAAATAATAGAAGTTTCTCTGGTCAATAAAACAACACTAGAAAAAAGAATAAACTGACCTAATTTTTTCTTTAACAATCCATTAAAAGTCAACATTAATAAGGCTACTTCTACACATTCCGCTAAATCCCGACTTAAACTCATCCACAAGCCTGAAATCAAAAATGGAAGGAGGAAGCTCCACTTAACTTTTTGTAGAAATTGAAAACTGGAGACCACCAGGCTAATTACAAATAAAGAAATAACGTTAATCAAAACCAGCATAAATGGAATGAGAGATTTGATTCCAAATGAAGCCAAGTAAACCAGAAATGGATAAAAAATCCGCTGATGTCGGTATGGAGGGTGGTCTATTATCACACCCCCTTTTACTTTTTCAAAAGAAAATGGCTCTTGGGCTAATCCATAGTAAAATTGACCATCATAGCCCGCTCCTTCTTGAGTCATCACTTCTGTAAAGTCTAAGGTCTCAGAGGCCGAGTCATTTCCAAGCACAACAAAGTAAGTCCAATCAAAGCCACCTAGTGAAAATCTTAACAGCACTATGAATAGGATAAGTAAAATAGAAACAAGACTTTTGGTACTCTTACTTTTGGTTAATAATTCCATATAGTTGAAAAGTTAAAAGCTAATTTAGAAACGGTTAATATAATTCTGCAAATCTCTATTTTTTTGCTTGTATTGTTGACCGTTTACGTAAGATTTTATAAAAATCATTACGAACTACCAAAAGGATGTGATGAATTTGGCTATTTGCACATGGCCAATGCAATACAAGAAGGAAAGCTCCTAAATGACCACACGGAACGACCATTTATAGAAGACTTAGCTCGATATTTATCCGAAAAAGGCTACAACCAGAAAGAGTACTCTTGGATCATTACTCCTCATGCTTATCATTTAGACGAGTGTTCGAACAAAATCATAAATCAATATCCAATAGGAACCTCGAGCTTAATGGCTGCCTTTCCAAAAGCTCAGAGGCAGTTTTTATTTCCGGTAATTGTTGTATTTCTCATCTATGCTCTCACCTTGCTTGTTTCCTTTAAACAAGGCAAAGACATAAGAAGTAAGCAATTTACATTAACGTCTTTGTTTATTTTAATCAGTATCATCTCAGCCCCATTTTTAACAGAATACATTAACATAAATTCAGTGGCACCCACGTTTGGGTTGTTGCTTTTAGGAGTACTCATTCAAAAAACCTCGAGAACATTAACCCTAACTCCTTCCATTCGAACTTTCTTAAGCGGCGCAACTATCGTTGTATTATTAATTGTGCTATTCTCCAATATCAGTAAATTTCAAGATCTTCAAAAATTGCCGCAAAACACAGAAACTAGCAAGCTTCAAAACTGTTTTGAAGGCTACGACGTAGTTTGGGGAGAGTTAAAAACCGGCACCATAGAATATGCAACTACTACTCCAAGTATGCGATTTAACTGGGGTTCTAAAACAGTGAGAGATGATATTATAATGTGGTTGAAAAACAATGGCTATAAACAAGTCATTTTCTTAAACGATTTAGAGCTAAACGAGAATGAATTACAACGGTTAAAAAATAAATTTAATCCTTCGGTAAACGAGAATTACTTTGTAAATTGCGGACTATTACTAGAGTTATAGATTGAAAAGCAAGATTTACATAAACGCACGATTCCTAGCACAGGAGGTTACAGGTGTTCAACGCTTTGCAATTGAAATATGCCGTGAATTAATTAGCCACGAACGCGATGTGCAACTCATAGCACCTAAAGATATTTTAGATCCGGCGTTAGCGAATGAGTTAAATGTGATCAAAATTGGGAAGTTTAGTGGTCACATTTGGGAGCAGTTAGAACTTCCGCAATTTTTGAAAAAGAATGCTAACGCACTTCTGCTTAATTTATGCAATACTGCACCACTTTTCTATTCCAATAAAATAGTTACGTTGCATGATTTGGCATTTCTGAAACATCCGGAATGGTTCAGTTTTAGTTTCCGTTCCTATTACAATTTTTTAATTCCAAGAATCATTAATAAGTCGAAGTTAGTTTTTACGGTCAGCGAGTCAGTTAAAGATGATATCTCCAAGTTCTATCACATCCAGAAATCCAACATTACAGTTGTTTACAACGGTTTGCCAAAAATATTTTCAAGTACGGAAACCTGCGCTACCTCTTTCATTGAAAGACCCTATTTTTTAGCCATAGGAGGAAGAAATCCGCGTAAGAATTTAAAAAATTGCATCTTGGCAATGGGTAAATTAGGCAACAAAGATTTCGACTTGAGGGTAATTTCTAGAGAAGACAAAAACTTTAGTTTAGACAAAGAGCTAAACCCTGAAAACATAAGCGTGATTTACGAAACTAACGTAAGTGATTTGAGGCTTAAATACCTTTATCAAAATGCTCGTGCGCTCATTTATCCCTCTTTTTACGAGGGCTTTGGAATACCACCTTTAGAGGCGTTAAATTTAAATTGCCCAATAATTTTATCTGACATTGAGGTCTTTAGAGAACTCTACAAACAGGTAGCAGTTTTTTGTAACCCTTCTGATGTAGATAGTATCAAAGATTCCATAAACACAGTAATTCAAAATAATCAACCCCGAATTTTAGAGGAAGAAGTACTTCAGTTGAATAACAAATACAGTTATATGAATGCTGCAGAAATTATGAACAAGCAAGTGGAGCTCTTTAAGAACTAGCAATGAATATTGAAAGCAAAGAGAAGTTGGAGATTGATTTTTGGAAGAATTCTGCAGAAGAAAATCCGATCGTTTTTTCCATTCCAAACTTGATTAACAAATTCAAGGAGATCGAACTATTTTACGAGAAAATAATCATCTATCAAAGCACATGGAAACATGCGAATAAGGTGCTTGAGATAGGCGGTGGTCAAGGTTGGGCGGGCTGCCTGTTAAAACACTTTTTCCCTGAAAAAGAAATCATTAGTTCCGACATATCTTCCCACGCAGTGAAAGGTCAAAAAATTTGGGAGAACCTTTTTTCAGTAAAGTTAGATGGTGGCTTTACAGCAAAAAGCTACTCTATTCCATTGGAAGATGAATCTATGGATACCATATTTTGCTTTGCAGCAGCTCATCACTTTGTAAAACACCGAAGCACATTAATAGAATTAAAACGGGTTTTAAAACCCGGCGGGTTTATTATTTACTTTTACGAACCTGTTTGCCTCGCATATATCTATAAAAGAGCAAAAGCACGGGTAAATAAAAAAAGACACATTGTGCCAGAAGATTTATTAATTTATCCGGAAATGAAGAAAATTGCAAAGGAGCTAAATTTAAGTTATACTTTAAACTTTAGTCCAAGCACAAAAAACAGAAGTCTTGTTGGAGCAATTTATTACACCATCCTCTCTCGTCTTTCGGCCCTGCAAAAAATACTTCCTTGTACTGCTGATTTAATATTCACAAAAAAATGAAGGCTGAAGTAAAATTTGCGTTAGTTCATGATTGGTTCACGGTAGATGGGGGTGCAGAAAAAGTTTGTAAAGAAATTCTAAACCTATACCCTGAAGCAGACATCTATAGCTTGATCGACTTTTTAAACGATGAAGACCGAGAAATAATATTAGGCGGTAAAAAAAGTACCACTTCAGTAATTCAGAAATTCCCTTTTGCAAAAAAATACTATCGATACTATTTACCTTGGTTTCCCTACGCCATTGAACAACTGAATTTAAATAAGTACGACTTGATAATCTCTTCGTCTTACGCAGTTGCAAAGGGCGTGTTAACCAACTCCAATCAAACACACATTTGCTATTGTCACAGCCCCATGCGCTATTTATGGGATTTATACTTTAGCTACCTTCCTAAAACAACATGGCTTAACTTTGGAATGACTTATTTGATGCGTTTGCATATTTCAAGACTGCGGCAATGGGATGCAATTTCTAGCAATAGAGTAGACTATTTTATAGCGAATTCCGAAAATATAGCTCAGAGAATCCAAAAAGTATATCGCAGAGATTCAAAAGTGATATACCCCCCAATAGACGTAGACTCTTTTTACATTAGCGAAAATAGAGAGGACTATTACGTTACAGCATCGAGACTCGTTCCATATAAAAAAGTAGACTTGATTGTTTCTGCTTTTAAAAACATGCCAAATAAGAAACTAGTTGTTTTAGGCGACGGACCGGAGTACGGAAAAATTAAGCGAATCGCACAAGAGTGTTCTAACATAACTATTTTGGGCTATGTAGGTAGAAGTGATTTTATCGACCACATTGCAAAAGCAAAAGCTTTTATTAATGCATCCAACGAAGATTTTGGAATTGCGCCCGTTGAGGCTCAAGCAAGTGGATTGCCGGTTATTGGGTTTGCTAAAGGAGGACTTCTAGAAACTACCCAAGAAGGCAAGACTGCTATTTACTTTCATGAGCAAAATGAAAAATCCATTCAAAATGCAATTGCAGAATTCGAAGAAGCCACACTAGAAAGTCCTATTTACATACGAGAATTCTCTAAAAAATTCAGCTCAGAGACGTTTAATACGGAAATGAAAAACACGATAGCGAAATGTCTTTCAAGTCGATAAAAGAACAAATTAACCCTATACTGTTCGGTTCCTTCGCTGCTTTTATTCTATTTCCCCAAAAAATTGAGGTTCTCTTGATTGCTCTTTGGTTTATCAGTCAATTCATCTACAATAAATCACTAATCATCGCCAATTATAAGGTAAATCTTAAATGGTTAATTCCTGCATGCTTATTCTTTTTCGTTTACCTACTCGCGCTACTTTTTGAAACTCCAACGAAAAGTACCTTACACGCAGTAGAAAGAAAAATTTCCTTATTGGCAATTCCATTAGGGTTTTACATAATCAAGGAACCACTTAGTGAGAAAATTAAAAGAATAACCATAAACAGCTTTATTGCATCGGTAAGTATTTATTCTATCTATGTTTTTGCTCGAGTTGCTCACTTTTCATACGTTAATTGGCATTTAGTAACGAACGAGGGATTTAACTATGCACTTAGAAGCAACGCAGAAAAATTCGGTGGTGTGCACTCGACCTATTACGCTCTATTTGCTTTATTAGCAGCATTTTTCCTGATCGAGCCATTATTTACTAATCGAAAAAAATGGAATTTAAAGCGCGCTATTTTTCCCATTTCAACCGCGCTGTTTTTATTTTTCAACTGTATTTTACTTGAAACTAGGGCTCCATTACTAGCTTTTATTTTTGCCTCTAGCGCTGTGCTATTTTTAAAAAACAAGAAAGTTGGAACCATCTTCTTCGCTAGTTGCGTTATTGCCATGGGAGTTCTTTTTGTGACTGTGCCCAAGTTAGGAAACCGCTTTACAGAAGCAATAAATTCAGAACTCCTTACAAAAAAAGAAACCGACTTCAACTCTTCCAACATTCGAAGAACCATTCATTATTGCTCTGTCTCCATCATGAAAGAGAATTGGATAATAGGTGTTGGAATGAACCATTACGAGCAAAGTTATTTAGACTGTTACGGCAATTTCACAAATGAAGACTTGTTAAAATTCTCCTTTAATTCGCACAACCAGTACTTTGATGCTATCATTAACCACGGTATTATTGGCTTGTTGGCTTTTTTAATTTTAGTGTTATTTCCAATGCACCAAAAGTTTTTTTACCAAAATCATAAGTATCTATTTTTTAAGCTTTTCTTTATCATATGTTTTGTAACTGAAAATATACTTTCGCGCCAATACGGTGTTTTATTATTTGCATTTTTCAATACTTACTTTCTTCATAATTATTATTTTGATTTGCGTGAGAGTCGGAAAAATATAATTTTATAATCTCTGAATTTTCGATAATTTTGGTTCCTAAATTTACAGTATTGAGCTCAAGTAAAAAATACACCAAAGCAGCCATCTATTCCAAGGTAAACTTCGTTTGGATTCTATCTCTTAAAAATTTTAAGCTAAGGTATAAAAATTCAATCCTAGGTTTCTTTTGGAGTTTACTTACTCCACTGCTATACCTGGCCATTTTTACCTTCATATTTAGTAATGCCTTTCCGAATATAGATAACTACCCCTTATATGCCTTAACTGGACTGATCTTCTGGAATTTTTTCAGCAGCGCTTCTAATACTACTATATTATCTGTCATGGAAAGTAGAGGAATTTTAAAGTCGATCAAGGTGGATACCATTGCATTGCCGATGGCAGAAGTTTTAACTTCTCTGATAAACCTCGTTTTTTCCTTTATTCCATTTGGAATTTTAATGGTTTTATTCGATGCTAAAATTGGGTTTGAATCCTTACTTATTTTTCCTGCGTTGGCACTATTTGCTTTTTTTACTCTTGGAATTGGAATCTTTATTTGTGCCTTCAACGTCTACTTTAGAGACGTTGGATTTCTTTACACCTCCTTAACGCCGGCTTTATTTTACTTTACACCAATTGCTTACACTACTGCTTTTATCCCTGAAAAATTTCTATTTCTCATCAAGCTGAATCCAATATATCACTTCATGGTGATTTTTCGAGAAATTCTATATTATAACAATGCCCCTACATCCTTGCAATGGTTGATTATTGTAGTCCTGACCGTTGTTGTATTTGGCGTTGGATATAGTACTTTCAAATGGTTGGAAAAAGGTTTTATCTCAAATTATTAATATGACGGAAAAGCGGAATAACAGAGAAATTGCAATTGAGGCGAAAAATCTTTCCGTTGGGTTCTTGGTTACGAAACACGGAGTCAATAATATAAAGGACTTCCTTCTCACCCTTGGCATAAGAAAGTTATTTGAGAACAAACAAGTACTTAAAGGCTTTGATTTGACGATTTACAAAGGAGAATGTTTTGGTATAATGGGCAGGAATGGTAGTGGAAAAAGCACCTTCCTTCGCGCTGTTTCGGGAGTGATGCGACACAACCACGGAACTTTAAATGTAAATGGTAGAGTTGCTCCAATGATGGCACTAGGAGTTGGGTTGGAGCCTGAGCTTACCGGTATGGAGAATATTGGTTTGCTGGGAACCTTAATGGGATTCTCTAAAAAGGAAATTAAAAATTCGTTAAGTGATATTATAGAATTTTCTGAATTAAGCGATTACGATATCAACTCTCAAGTAAAGAGATATTCTCAAGGTATGATAGCACGGTTAGCCTTTAGTATAACGGTTGCCAAAACTCCTGAAATACTAATTGTTGATGAAGCATTAACGGTAGGGGATTTAGGATTTAAGGCGAAGTGCGCAAAGCGAATCAAAGAGATTAGAGAAGCGGGAAGCACAATTATATATGTATCTCATCACATTGAGGACATTTCAGGTCTTTGTGACAGAGGCTGCTTTATCAAAGATGGTAAAGTTGCTAAAGTTGGTCCGATGAATGAAATTACGGACTTATACATTGAAGAGATGAAAAAGAAAAAGAAAAAGGCGAAAGAACCGATAACAACCTAGATGGGATTTTTTTCCAAAATAATTGAAGTATATAACAGACAAACTTTTGTTCAAAGTAAGGAAAGCTGGACTTTCTACCGGTTCTTTGTTTTCTTTTTCTCGGTCAAAGGACAAAAGAGAATTTTTAAATTTATAGGTAAAATACTCCGTTTCGCAAAGAGAAAGATAATTGGAGGAAAAAATGAACAAGAGTACCAATATGCAAAATGGCGAAAAAGAAATACAGCTTCGTTGAACGATTTGAGTCGATTCAAGAAGGAACAAAAAAACTTTATATATAGACCAAAAATTTCGATTTTATTACCGGTGTATAATCCAAAATTAGAGTACTTTAAATTTGCCGTGGAGTCAGTTTTAAACCAGGTTTACAAAAACTGGGAACTTTGTATATCAGATGATTGCTCTACAGATCAAGAAGTAAAAAACTACTTAAAAGAACTGGAACAAAGAGAACCTTCAATCAAAATAAACTATCGAAAAACAAATGGACACATTTCAACCAATTCAAATGATGCAGCTGCTTTAGCTACAGGAGAATTTATTAGTTTATTAGACCAAGACGATTTATACTCGTTAGATGCGCTTTTCCACATCGTCAAAGGAATGAATGAGGATCAAGTTTTTGATATCGTATACTCCGATGAAGACAAAATCAATGCCCAAGGTTGGCACGTGCAACCTTGTTTAAAGCCGGAATGGAGCCCCGACACTTTTTTAAGTAGGAATTATATTTGTCACATTACCTTTCTCAAAAAGGAATTATTCGATAAAATTGGAGGTTTTAGAAAGGGACTAGAAGGGAGTCAGGATTATGATCTATTACTCAGAGCTACGGAATTGACTACGTCTATTAAAAGAATTCCTAAAACACTTTACCATTGGAGAATGCATGACGAAAGCACCTCTATGAATGAATCTGCCAAAAACTATGCATTTGAAAGTGGTAAAACAGCACTACAAGACGCCTTTGAAAGAAGAAACATAGAAGCTACAGTAATACCGCAAAAAAACAAACCTGGCTTTTACCATATCGATTACGCATTGGACCAAGAACCTAAGATTAGCATTATCATCCCAACAAAAAACAACTCTAAAGTTCTTCAAACCTGTATTGGCTCCATATTTAAGAAATCAACCTACTCGAATTTTGAAGTAATAATTTTAGACAATAACAGCGATGAACCCGAGTTATTTGAACTTTTTAAAGAATATGAGTCTGAAGAAAACACACGATTTCGAGTTCTAAAACTTGCTTATCTGTTTAACTTTTCAAAATTAATGAACGATGGAGTTGCTGCAGCTAATGGCGATTACATCCTACTTTTGAACAATGATACAGAAGTTATTACGCCCGATTGGATGGAGAAAATGTTAAAGCACGCCCAACGAAAAAATACTGGCGCTGTTGGTGTCAAACTTTACTATCCAAACGATTTAATTCAGCATGCAGGAGTTGTAATTGGCTTAGGAGAAGTTGCAGGTCACACTTTTGTGGCAGCTGAAAGAAATGATCCTGGATATTTCCACAGACTTACATCAGTGAACAATTACAGTGCAGTCACAGCAGCTTGTTTATTGATCGCCAAAGAAAAGTACTTAAGCGTTCAGGGCTTTGACGAGCGCTTAGCAATTGAGTATAACGACGTTGATTTCTGTCTAAAACTTGTAGATAGTGGTCTTTTAAATGTATGGTTACCTGAAGTAGAATTGTATCATTACGAATCACTTACACGGGGTCACCCACATGTGAACAAAAAGACTTACGCACAATCTTTGAAAGAAATAAAATACTTTAAATCGAAGTGGATGAGTTATATCGAGGATGACCCTATGTATCATCCTAGCTTAAGCCGACTGAGTACCTTTTATGATTTAAAGTAATTACTGTTACTTTTCATTTTCAGTTAATAAGTGATCCACAAATCTTTCCATCATCTCTAGTACTATGATATCAGGCTTCTCTTGATCGATTCTTTCCACATTTAAGTTTCTATCCCAAATAAAAGTAGATTCAAAGAAGTGGTTAGAAAGTGGAAGTTTCAAATAACTTGTAAAGGAATCGCGATACATTAACAGCTTCGGTAAATCAGCTCGCTGTGGAATGGTATACTTGTCAACTTTAACCTCGTTGCCCATTAAACTACCCGACTCTGCAGCCTCAGCTTTTACCTCAAACTTTGGCGTAAGGAATATTCCTTGCCGTGAAAAATGTCCTTTTAAATTCAGTAAATCAATAAGGTCGCCCTCGTAATCTTCCCGTTCATCCATCTCGTAGGCTTCTAAAGAGTAAGGTTCGGAAATGCTCGGAAAGTCTTTCCGTATTCTATTAATTAGCATTTTATACGTTTCGAAACCGCCTACTTGATTCCAATGCGTATCTGTCTTGTAGTAAATTTGACGCTCATTTTTCAACTCCAATAACATCTTATAAGGATCTATAATTTTAATGGAAGAGTTCTCCTTTAAAAACTCCATTACCTGATCCCTCTTCGAAAATTCTTGAGCAGGTTTTAAGGATGTAGGCAAGTATTCCGGATAGATAGAGTGCTTTAGTGGAGGAATTATCAAATAGAATTCGATGTTTCTTTTGGATAATAAGGTTTGCTTCAGTTCAATTTTTTTCTTGATACTAATTAGTTCATTTTCTGAATATAATTCACTTCCTTGATAAACCTTTCTAATCTTTTTCGTGGAATAAAATAACCAACCATCAGTGCCTATTTGAACAAAATTGGGGTTAGGCGATGTTTTAAAATACTTAATTTTTATGAAGTTGTTAATTCTTGAAAATTGCACTCTAGCTGGAAAATGATCGTTGAAGTATTGTACGTATTTATTCGGAATTCTCCAGATATTCTGATCAAAACTAGGCATCAAGGCTAATTGCCTATTTTCTATATTATTAACTTCTTTTCTTGAAAAGAAAAAACCAAATATGATAACAATAAAGATTGTAGTTAAAAAGTAGCTCTCATTTGGTTGAAAAAATAAATTTGAAGACCTTAATGAAAAAAGGATTAAAGTAAGAAAGACTAATATTGAAAAAATAAAAGAAATTGTAATGATAGGTTTTTGTAATTCATAATATAACTTATCAAATAATTTACCTCCGATAACAACTACATTCTTTTTATTAAGTTCTATATTGTCAAACTCTTTAGAGGTAAGAAACTTCCTATTTTCACCCCCCGCCACTCTCACAGACAATGAACTATCAATTTCATTAAAAGGAATAATAATATCTTTTATAAACCCAACAACCTTAATTGAGGATAAGCTAATATTCCCACTTCCTTTGGTTTGTGCATAAATAGCCTTGATTTGTTTATTGGAATTTAGCGTTAGTAGAATTGCTTCTTTGTCTTTAATTGATCTTTTATACACTTTCGCATCAAATTGAGTCGGCAATACATTGTACGTAATTTCAAGAGAATCAATTGAATTAGATGTGACACCTAATTTAAGTTCCAAAGAATTCAATTCTATAAATACAACACCTAAAAAGTAATTGCATATCATAAACCCTAATAGACTTATTAGGCTAAAATAAAGTGCTTTGGTTATAAATTTCATTAAAATCTAAAATATATGAATGGGTTATATGTATTGTTAGCTAATTCTGAAATTGATAATACCAATATTATAAGAAGCACAATTGAATTAATCCATTTAAAATGAGATAATTTATTAATTGATAAATACTTATTCCATGGTAAAGAGTACAGAATTCCGAAAGTAAAGACAAACCAAAAATAATTGTTGGTAAACATTTCTACACTGTAAGTAGAATTAGGATCCCCAAACCCTATCATTGCCTTTTGAATATTAAAAGCATCTGAAATATTTTCTAACCTAAAAAATATCCATGCAAAAACAACAACCAATAACGTATAAAGAATTTGAAAAGGTTTTGGAATTTTAACCAATATCTTTGATAATCCAAACCTTTCTAATAACATAAATACGCCATGAAACAGTCCCCATACGATAAAACTCCAGCTTGCTCCGTGCCATAAACCGGTTATAAAAAAAACGATAATTAAATTCCGAATAGTTATTATTTCGCCTCTTCTATTACCACCTAACGAAATGTACAAATAATCTCTAAACCAAATAGATAAGGTTATATGCCACCTATTCCAGAATTCCTTAATTGATTTTGAGATATAAGGGTAATTAAAGTTTTCCGGAAATTTAAAACCAAACATTCTTCCTAATCCAATTGCCATATCTGAATATCCAGAAAAATCAAAAAATATTTGCAACGAATATCCCAGAGCAGCCACCCAAGCAAGTGAAAAACCTATCTCCGAAGAAGGTAGAAAGAGTATTTCATCAACTACATAAGCAATGGGGTTTGCAATTAGCATTTTCTTCCCAAGCCCAATCGTAAAACGCTTTATACCTATGTTAAAATCGTTTAAAGTAGTTTTTCTTTTTGATAATTGCTCAGAAATAGATCTGTACCGAACAATTGGTCCAGCAATTAATTGTGGAAAAAGAGCAATGTACAATCCTAAATTTATAAAATTTCGTTGAGGCTTAGCTTCTTTTCTATAGACATCCACCAAATAAGAGATACTCTGAAAAGTATAAAACGAAATCCCTATTGGCAATCTTTCGTATTTAAGTCCAGTAATTTCGGGTATCATAAAAATTGATAATAGTTCATTAATATTTGATACAAAAAATTTACTGTATTTGAAATAAACTAATACACCCAAATTAATAATCACACCAATTATTAGGGCCAGTTGTTTCTTTTTATTTTTAGCAATTTCAATTCCAATCCAATAATTCAATAGAATAGATCCAATCATCACAAAAACCTTCTCTTTCTCTCCCCATGCATAAAAATAAAGTGATGCTATAAAGAGTAAAATATTTTGCCATTTAATATTGCGCCAAGCAAAATTGCCTACCAAAACAAATGGTAAAAAAGAAAAGAGAAATAAAAGAGAGCTAAATACCATTTGTTAAATCTTCTGCAATTTTTATTGAAAACAATTTACTCCCTAAAATATTCAAATGCCCATTGTCAAAATACAAACGTTTATATTTTAATAAGTTATGGTAATCTAAATACTTTATTTCTTTAGTCAAAATAGATTTCATACGTTGATTAAATCCATTAGTTGGAGTGTACAATAATGGAGGATTAATTACTAATAATTCAATTTCATTAAGCTTACAAAGTTTTACTATTTCATTGAAACTTGAACGTAAATTTCCATTTTCTTCTTTTTTGTCATAAATATTTATTGAAAGTTCCGTTTTATCCTGATGAAATTCATTCTCCGGTAAAGGTATAAAGCCAAAACTGTCTATAGAATTAGTATAATCTCTTGGTTCAACACCATTTCTAAAATACTCCAAAACTTGATAAAAATTTTGATTCTCTCTGTAAGTCCAACTTAATATTGAAGACCAATAGTGCTTATTGGAATGTTTACTTAATTCATTTAAAACCTCTTCATATTTCAAATAGGGATATAATCTATCTTTTCGATAAACAGTTATCTCATTAGGAATAAAGGTACTTGGTCCATCTAAAATCAAAATTACTCTCTCAGGAATATGCTTACTTAAAACAATTTTTAATATTGATTTATGAAAATTCAAATTAGAGCCTGAATATCCTAAGTTAAAAATTGATTCTTTCAAAATGGAATGCATATGAATGGGAGATAAATCACTTGCAGCTCTTGAAGATCCTAAAATTAAATTTTGATGATTGATCTCATTCGAAAAAATTTTCTCAATCCTATCATCTGCCTGCCTTTCAAGAATAAATTTGGAAATAAAAAACCCAATTGGTTTATCTACTACAAATAGTATCAAAAGCATTAACAGAAGTTTCTTAATTAATTGCAACATTAAAACTGAAAATAAACGAATGGTGTTTCCCGATCAAAAGAATATAGAATTACCAGCATGACTACACTTACATAACCAAACCATCTAAGAATTGGACCTTTAGTATCCCAGAATTGCCTAAAGCTTCCTGTTTGTTTTTGAATATTTTGAATGTATTCCATAAAGATTAAAGAAAGAATTACACCCAAAAATTGAAACATATTGTACCCTAAATACAAATCATGCAAACGGCTACCATTTTCATTAAAAGCAATATTACTTAAGGTTGATGGCCATTTCTGTGATAAATTGAAATAAAGAGTTGCAGCTTGAGATAAATTATTCGAAAAAAACAATATACCAAAAGAACTAAATACAATTACTGTAAAAAATACTTGAACCGCTCCCTTTAGCGAAGTTTTTTTTCCTAATCCAAAAAATTTATACAGTCTAGAAATTTGACTCCTAAATTTCGCATAAACAATAATTAGCAAACCATTCAAAGTTCCCCACAATAAAAAAGTATAGTTTGCTCCATGCCAAAGACCTGACAAAAAGAAAACTAAGAATAATCCTTGGTAGGATTTAATCAGGTTTTTTCCTCCTCCGCCCCACTCTTTATAAACATAATCTTTAAACCAAGTGGTTAATGAAATATGCCACCTCGCCCAAAACTCTGAAAGACGTTTTGCACTAAATGGTTGTTTAAAATTGACCATTAATTTTACTCCTAAAATTTGCGCTGCTCCAATAGCTATATCCGAATATCCAGAAAAATCACAATATACTTGATATGAAAAAAGCACAGCACACAATAGTACTGAAATTCCATAAAAATCTTCAGGAGAATCTGTTACAAACCTAATCATAGGTGCTATTTGATCTGCGATCACTACCTTCTTAAAGAAACCCCAAACCATTAATTTTAACCCATTTGTTGTATTATCATATGTTAAAGTGGTTTTGCTTTTAAGTTGGGGTATTAAGCTCCTAGAGCGTTCGATAGGCCCAGCCACTAATTGTGGAAAATAAGTTACATAAAGTGCAAAAAATCCGAAATGTTTCTCAGCTTCAGCCCTACCATTATATATATCAATAGAATATGCTAATGTCTGAAAAGTGTAAAACGATATTCCAACAGGTAATATTACGTTGAGCGCAGGAATAGCATAATCTAGATTTAATAAATAAAATAAATCTCCAAAAGAGTCATTAAAAAAATTGAAATATTTAAAAATGATTAGTGTCCCTAAATTGGACACTAGGCTAATATACAAAAATGGCTTGCGCCTCTCTTTTTCTGCAAATTGACTCATCTTTAACCCAACCAAATAGTCAATTAAGGTTGATAAAATGATTATCAATAAAAACCAACCATTCGCTACTCCATAAAATAAATAACTAGCTGCAAGTAAAAATAACCACCTATACTTAAATGGGAATAAGAAATAAATTCCGATTACAGCCGGAAAAAACAATAAAAAATCGATGGAATTAAACAACATAAACTAACTTAATCCATTCAATAATATAATGTTAAAAACAAACAAAATTCAAAAATACACATAAAATATAGTTTCAATTCATGTCAAACAGCTTTAGATTTTTATACTTGTTCAGCTTTATAAATCAGTTAAGGTTTTAGTGCATGAATATTAATGCAATCTCTATATTTACTTTAAATACTTCAACCTTATATCGCAGATTTTATTTCCAATGAAAAAAATCCTAAAAAAGCTTCTACGATCATTTTTAAACCAAATTCAGAAAGCAGAATCGCTTTACGATGAAGACTTTATTGCCAAAGACATACCTCACTCCGAAAAGATAAGACACGACAAATGGCAAGAATACTTGTATGAAAACTTCAACAAAGAGGGTTTACGAATTCTAGAAGTAGGCAGTAGAGAGGTCACAGCCAACTCTAAGGCAAGAGAAAGGTTTAACAAAGCAGAATATGTTGGTTTTGATTATTATCCGGGAAACAATGTAGATGTTGTTGGCGATGCTCACAAACTATCCACATACTTCGATCAGAATGAAAGATTTGATCTCATCTTCTCTAGCGCATGTTTTGAGCATTTTGCAATGCCATGGCAAGTCTCTTACGAAATTGCAAAGTTGAGTAAAGTAGGTGGACATATTTTTGTGGAGACCCACTTCTCTTTCTCCTCACATGAAAGACCTTGGCACTTCTTCCATTTTAGCGACATGGCTTTAAAAGTTTTATTTTCAGAAGCTATGGGAATCAATTGCATAGAAGCCGGATTTTCAACACCATTAGTCGGTCGATTTTCTAAATTTGCTGCCCCATACTTGAGACTCAAGCCCGTTAAAGCGATGTATTGCCATGTTGAATTCTTTGGCAAAAAGACGGAGCATGTCGATGACTTTAATTGGAGTTCAATTAATTTAGAAGAGCTGGTAGGTAATTCAAAATACCCAGCCCCAAAATCCTAACTATTATACTTCTTTATTTAATTCTTAAAAATCCAACAATTCTTTCATTTTAGAAAGAACCTTCTCTGCATTTGGAATCATGGTTTGTTCTAAAACTGAATTCAATGGAATAGCAGGCATACTTTCAGACCCCATTGCCATAACCGGAGCTTCTAAACTAGTAAAACACTCCTCTTGAATCAAGCCTGCAATATTTCTAGCATAAGAATTTTCAATGGCATCTTCTGTTAATACCAAACAACGATTGTGTTTTCGAACAGAACTAAAAACAGAACCCTTATCTAATGGATTTAAAGTTCTTATGTCTACTATCTCAACTTTTCCTTCAAGATCTTTTGAAGCATTTAATGCCCAATGAACACCCATACCATAAGTAATAACTGCCATTGAATTCCCAGTATTTATGCACTCTTCCAAGGCTTCTTGAACAATCCTAGCTTTTCCGAAAGGCACCACATAATCCACATCTGGTTCTACAGTTTTAGCAGCTAACGTTCCAGGCACTTTACTCCAATACAACCCTTTGTGTTCAAAAATTACTACCGGATTAGGGTCATGATAAGCTGACTTCATAAGGCCTTTCAGGTCCGCACCATTAGATGGGTAAGCTATTTTAACTCCTTTTATATTCGCTATAATTGTCTCAACACTAGATGAGTGATAAGGACCTCCGCTACCATATGCTCCAATTGGAACTCTCAAAATCATGCTTGCATTGAACTTGCCATTCGACAAATAGTAAGAACGGCTTAATTCTGTAAACAACTGATTAATACCCGGAAAAATGTAATCTGCAAATTGAACTTCGACAATTGGTTTTAAACCAACTGCAGACATCCCAACGGTAGATCCCACAATAAATGCCTCTTGAATTGGAGTATTAAAAACCCTTTCATCTCCAAATTTTTGCGCTAGGGTAGCTGCCTCTCTAAACACTCCACCCAATCTACCTCCTACATCTTGTCCGTAAATCAAACACTCTTTGTGTTCTGCCATTAATTCTTCCACAGCGTGCAAAGCTGAATCCACCATTACCACTTCTTCTTCATTTTTAGGGCTTCTAACACCCTTTTCCTCCAAAATAGGTGTTGGTGCATAATCATGAGTATATAAGTCCTCAGAAGTAGGATCCTCAGCCTTTAGGGCTTCATTATAATCTAACTTTACAGTTTTTAAGGCTGCCTTTTCAATTTTATTAAGTTGTTCCTCAGAAAAACCGTTCTCAGACAAGTGGTTTCTTAAGACAGGATAAGGATCCCTTGCCATTTGCTCCTCCAAATCGTCTCGGTACCACTCCATCCTTACACCGGAAGTATGATGATTTAACAAAGGAACTTTGGCATGAATCAACACTGGCCTGCGCTCTTCTCTAATAATTTTAATTGCCTTTTGCACCGTTTGATAGCTTTCAACAAAATCGCTCCCATTTATTGTAAATGCTTCAATTCCATGAAATCCTTTAACATATTCAAAAGCATTTTGAGCTCTTACTTCGTCAGCACTGGCAGAAATATCCCATTCATTGTCCTGAATAACGTACATGATAGGCAATTGTCGGAGGGCTGCCATCTGAAAGGCTTCTGCAACCTCGCCTTCAGTTACAGACGCATCTCCCATAGAGCACATCACCAAAGGATTGTTCTTATCATCAATTCTAACTTGCTCTTTGTATTGCATGCCTAATGCGGCACCTGTGGCAGGTATGGCTTGCATTCCTGTAGCAGACGATTGATGTGGAATTTTAGTTTTGTCATCGTCCTTCAAACTAGGGTGACAATAGTACGTTCGTCCTCCCGAAAAAGGATCATCCCTCTTCGCCATCAACTGCAGCATCAAATCATAAGGTCGCATTCCAATGCCTAACAACATGGAGTCGTCACGGTAATAAGGATAGGCATAATCGAAGTTTTTCAATTGCATAGAAACAGCCAACTGAATGGCTTCATGGCCTCTAGAGGTGGCATGTACATATTTTGAAACAACCTTGAAGTTTTTTTCATAATGCTCCGTCATGCTTTTAGCGGTCGCCATTAACAAAAACGCCTTTTCTAGTATACTTTTATTGATTTTTGCCATAATTATTAAATTCTGTTGGCTAAGGATTACAGATGAAGGGAATTATTCTCGTCATAAAAAAATTTTTAACCGTTACGTTTTGAAGCTTCAATCAATGAACCAATCATTTTTGATATTATCATCGACAACTCCATTATTACATTTTTTTGAGTCTCACTTATTATTTTTTGATTCATTGCTACATATAACATCGACCTCACTTCTAAACAGGAGCCCTTTTCTACATAAAAGAAATAAACCCACTCCTTATTTGTCTTTCGTTCAAATCCTTCAGCAATATTATTAGAAACTGAAAGAGCCGCTCTCAAAACTTGATCTCTAAAGAAAAACATTTTAGAATTTGAAAAACCGTCAGAAATTAAATTATAAAGTTTTCGAGCAGATTGCCAAATTCTTAAATCTTCAAATTGCTGAAAATTATTACTCATTTGATTAAAAGTTATCTTTTATCTTTTCACTTTCGTCCTTTATCTCAAATCGAACGACTTGAATCAAACTCCTCTAGAAAGTCGCCTATTCTAGCGAGAAAAGATCCTCCCAAATTTCCATCAACTACCCGATGATCAAAGGATAACGACAAGTAAATCATGCTTCGAATGCCAATCGCATCTCCCCCGTCTTGCGTTATTACAACTGCTCGTTTATTGATACTTCCCGTAGCTAAAATGGCAACTTCCGGTTGATTAATAATTGGAGTTCCCATTAAATTCCTAAACGTCCCGACGTTGCTTATTGTAAAAGTACTTCCCTGAATATCATCAATTTCAAGCTTATTTGACCTTGCTTTTTGCACCAATGAATTTGTCTCTTTTGCTAAACCCCACAAGTTCTTTTGATCCGCATTTTTAATAACCGGAACAATCAAATTTCCTGAAGGTAAAGCTGCCGCTAAGCCAATATTTATATCGTTCTTAACAATGATTTTATTGCCATCGACTGAAACATTAATCAATGGAAATTCTTGAATTGCTTTTACAACCGCTTCTACAAAAATTGGAGTATACGTAATTTTCTCACCATACTTTTCTTGGAAGGGCAATTTATTCTTTTCTCTCCATTTCACCATCTTGGTAACATCTACTTCAACGTACGCTGTTACATGCGGAGAGGTATGTTTTGAATGAACCATATGATCGGCAATCATGGTCCTCATTCGATCCATTTCAATAATCTGTTGCCCTCCTTTAACTTTAGAAGAAGGGGTAAAATTAGATTGATTCGATTGTTTAGACAAACAACTCTTTCTAACTGATTGAATATATTTTAATAAATTATTTTTAAGCACTCTGCCGTTTTGTCCACTACCATTAATGGACTTTAATTCTTCAAAACTAACTCCTTCTTTTTCGGCCATGCTTCGAACTAAAGGAGAGTAGAATCTTCCCTCTTCATCAAAGCGATTTAAATTACTTTTTGAAGTGTTTTTGGTTTCTTCCGTTAATTCTTCTATTGAATTATCAGTTGCTGTTTTGGTTCTTAAAGTATCTGAAGAATCCGTTTCTATAATAGCAATCACGGCTCCAATTTTCACGATATCATTTTCTTCATATTTCAATTCTGAAATAACACCTGAAGCGGTCGCCGCAATTTCTGAGTCTACCTTATCAGTTGCTACTTCTAATACCGCTTCATCTTTTTCTACGGTATCCCCTACTTGCTTTAACCAGTTCAGAACAGTTGCTTCAGAAATACTCTCTCCCATTTTAGGAAGCTTAATCTCAATACTCGCCATTGTTATATTATTAGAAATATAATACTCAAATTTAGAGGAAAATATGTCTTTACCCTATAATAAATAAATAATTTAGAATAATATTCTTAATTTATCCATATTTAAAGAATATTATAGTAATTTAGACTATTAATAAATGTATTAATAGAATTAACCTCTATTTCGGATGAAAAAAATAGATGAAACGGACAGAAGAATACTACAATTGCTACAAGAAGATGGCAAGAAGACTATAAAAGACCTAGCTTTAGAACTTAACCTTTCAACTACTCCCACTTTTGAAAGAGTTAAAAAACTAGAAAAAGCAGGAATTATTGACCACTATTCAGCAGTATTGAATGCGGATAAATTGGGAAAAACACTTTATGCTTTTGCTCACATTAGCTTAAAAGACCATTCCAAAAAACTTGTTGCTGCATTTACCAAGCAAATTACAACCATAGACCAAGTTCAAGAGTGTCATTACGTTACAGGCGATTCTGATTTTATACTAAAAATATTGTTGAACGATATGGAAGCCTATAGAGATTTTATGATGAACCAACTATTTGACATGTCAAACATTGCGAAAATAGAATCCTTCTTATCCTTATCTGTATTAAAAAAGATCAATGAAATTTCCGTTTAAGACGTTAGTCCAACCTCTTCGTAATTATACATTTCCAAGTCTAGTTTATAAATAGACCTTACTTGCTCTATCAACTCTTCATTGTAAAAATTATTATAAGCCGGTACATTATCCTTAATTTTTGAATAGCGCTTATTAAAAGCCTCCATTGTAAGACTTTCATTTTTATCTACATGGTGCGGGCTGCTTATTCCACTTAAATCATACCCAATCCCTTTTTCTAGGTTAATTTCTTGGATTCCTTGATGTAAATTTTCTAGCTTTACTATTTTATCATATTTAAACCCCTGTTCTTCAAAATGTTTTACTTGAAAGGCATAATGCGGATCAGCTTCTCTTAAATCGATTTTCTCTAAAAAATCAAGGTACTTTTTAAATGTTATGTTAGCACTCCACCTCCTTAATACTTTTTTAACAGGCTGATGCATCGAATTATTTCGGATAGTATGCAAATAACTACTCACCACTCTAGAATAAGGATTGCGAACTACCTTAAGTTTATAAAATTCTGGATTTTGGAAATCCTCCTTTTGTGTTGGGTTATTCTTAAAAAAATGAAACATTCTGTATTCATGAACCCACTCATCTGTTTGCAAAGCGGTCTCAAGCAGATCCATTCGCTTATAAAACATTTTTATAACAATTGTGCATCCAGCCTTCGGACTCCAATCCATTATTACTTTTCGTTCCCGATCGATTAACGGTAAACGATAATCCATCTCATTTTTTGTTAAATTCATTTCTTTAACTATTCGTTACAATGATAAGAAAGAAATAATAATATTGTAGATTAAAATAAATTAATGAAAAATATAGGCTTTGTTCATGTTCCAAGAACCGCAGGAGGATCAGTTGTTAATGAATTGATGAAAACCGATTGCATTATATTGGGGCATGAAGTCAATTCTCCAAATTATATGCACATTGCTGAGTTTAGAAAATTTCATCCTCAAAAAGACAGTTACTTATTTGCGACCGTCAGGAACCCCTACGACAGGCTCGTTAGCGCTTATCACTACCTTCAAAAAGGCGGAGATAATTCGCAAGATAAAGCAGATGCTGAAAGGTATGTTCTTCCTTTTAAAAGTTTTGAAGCATTTGTTTTACAATCCTTTAAATGGAATGTATTAAGAAAAACGACAAAACAAATTCATTTTATTCCTCAACATTTTTGGTTGACAAAACGAAAAAAAATATTAGTCAACCATCTTTATAATTTTGAAAACCTCTCTGAACTGTTTATTTTTTTAGAGAAAGAGTTTGATATTAAGAAAGTAGGGCATACCCATCTTTCAAAACACTCAGCCTTTGAAGGTTATTACTCTAAAAAGATGAAAACACTAGCTTACAAAGCGTATGAGAAAGATTTTAAATTATTCAACTACCCCCATTAATTTTTAATCACCTTCAAATTAGCTTGCTCCCCTTTCTCGTTGGTTACTTAAATGAAATAGACTCCTGCTTTACCTTTTATCTCCAATTCTAAGTTTGATTGATTGGTGAATTGTTGCTTTTTAACTAGCTGTCTTGGATGTTTCGAAGACAAACAAGAAATGAAAAACTTGTAACTACTTCCTCTTTATCTCTTCCCAAATTTGAAACAAACTTTCTTGGATAGGTCGGTTTGTAGGTAATTCTGTTAATTCCTCAACAGGTTCTGACTGTTCGTGCATTTCAGAAGGTAATTGCTGGTACAAAGCTGTCCCTTTTATTTTCCAAGCGATCATCTCATCACTTACCTCTTTTATTTTTCTGGCTGGGTTGCCAACAATTAAACTTCGCTTTTCGAAATGCTCTTTGCCTTTCACAAAAGTTAAAGCTCCAACAATGCATTCGTCCTCAATAACCGCTTCATCCATAATTACGGCATTCATGCCTACCAAAACATTCTTGCCAATATGCGCTCCATGAATAATAGCTCCATGACCAATGTGCGCGCCCTCCTTCAACGTAATCGTAATTCCTGGAAACATGTGAATGGTGCAATTTTCTTGTACATTACATCCATCTTCAATAACAATTCCACCCCAATCGCCACGAATGGCAGCACCAGGACCGATGTATACATTTTTACCAATAATTACGTTTCCCGTAACAGCTGCTTGCGGGTGAACAAAACTGCTTGGGTGAACTACTGGAATGAAACCTTTGAAACTGTATATCATAATGACTATTTTGTTATTGACTAATTACAAAAGGTATAACGACTAACTCTAAATTAGCAATTAGTATTTATAAAAGGACATTGAGTGAATAAATGTACCCTTCTATACAATTTTTTATACTTCAAAATCACTCAGGGGACATTTATTTTTATCGAAATGCCCTTTTTTAAGCGTACCCGCTTAAAACATCTTTTGTGTACTCACTCAGCACCAATCTACCGCTCATTGATTCTCTATCTGCTAAAAGCGTATCCCAGTGTTCAGTTCCTTCCCAAAATACTTTCTTCAGCATGCTTTGCGCCTCAGGGTTTTTAGAAAGTAAGTAATCAACTAATTTCTGAACTCCTTCATCTAATGCATCAATATCTTCATGAACCTCAGCATACAATCCCTTTTCTAACGCCCAGCTTGCCGGGTAAAAATGATCTGCATTAATGGTCATTTGGCTCATGGCGGAAACTCCAACTTTTCGCTCTACGGCAGGACCTACTACAAATGGTCCGATGCCTACATTTAGTTCAGATAATTTAGCCGAAGCAAACTTAGCAGCCAAACAATAATCTACCGCCGCCGCAACTCCTACTCCGCCACCAACAGCTTTTCCCTGCACCCTACCAATAATCAACTTTGGACATTTCCTGCATGCATTAATTACATTGGCAAAGCCTGAAAAGAATTTTTTACCAGTTTCTAAATCGTTTATACTAATCAACTCCGTAAAGCTCGCTCCTGAACAAAATGTTCGGTCTCCTCCACTTCTCAAAACAATCAGTTTAACTTGATCATCATTTCCCGCTTCTGTAATTGTATTCGCCAATTTGCTCAATATATCACTCGGTAGCGAGTTGTGTTTTGGATGAAAAAATTCTATTGTTGCAAGGCCGGAAAGGTCTTTATTGACTTTTACGTATGGTTCTGTCATGCTATTATTCATTTACATTTTTAATTAAAAATTACGAATGTTGAATTACGAAATTACCTTATTGTTCTGCATCGGTATTTCGTATTTTAAATCGCAATTATTTCATTTTTTATTTTAGCGCTTTTTGAATAGATTTTAATATTCGAAGTAGCTCCTCCACATCCAAAAGCAAATTCTCAGCTTCATCTCTTATAATTAGTTCGGAATCTACCATTAACCTAATCCAATAGTGAGACTCTCGAGCTTCCTTGCAAGCAATGCTAATTTTATGAAGAAAATCTTTGTCGCTTTGAGCTCCCATTGCCTCCTCGGTATTAGAACCAATTGAAGTAGCTGAACGAAGTAATTGTTTTGATAACACGCACTCCTGCTTAGCTCCTTGAATTTTCAAACAAAGCTTAACTACTTTTAAAGCAAAAGAATAACTCTTATCTAAAGCAGGATTTTCTTTTTTCATTTGTAATTATTGAACTTTCAAATTACGTATTTCCAATGATTTCAGTTGTACTCAATAAAACCAAGACATTCATAATTTATAATTTAACATTCGTAATTCCAATTTTCTTTGATTTAAAACTAGTTTTAAATCAAAGAAAATTGCTCAAAATGATGGTTAAAATGTTTGCGATTCATCAAGTCCCAAAGATCTTTATCAAGCGCACCATATACGGCGTTGTTTGCTGTAGCTTCAGGGTTTTCCTTGTAATACAATTCAAATGCATCAAACGCTTCCAAAAATTTATTTTTTGCTTCGCTCAAGTCTGTGCAACTTAAATCTGCCAACACCCCATCTTCCAAAACGGGTGTCTTACTATTCTTCGGAAATGGATAGTAGTTATACAAACTGTCGCTATATTTCTCTAAATGTTCTTCCGTAGTATGAACGTCTAATTTAACCTTGTTCACTGCTGATTCTAGCCCATGCGTTAAATGCTCTACCATGTGCTGTGGTGTCATTATTCCCCACTTCGCCGTTGATTGCTCAATTAACTTTACTAAATAACCTTCCACATTGTCTCGGGTAATTTCTCGAAAAGGACTTTTCTTCGCCACCATGGTTAACACAGTTGCAATGGCTACTTTCTCATCATCTTGATCAAACACCTCAACAAACCATTTTACAACCCCCGAAGGAAATTGCTGACCTCGAACATCTTTATCTCTCTTTTCTTGACACGTTAAACGAACATAAATGGTGTCCCCATGATAAATAGGGCGCATAAAACGACAAGTATCTAAGCCGTAATTTGCAGCAACTGGTCCTTTATTTGGATACACAAATAAACCAGCTGCAGCAGAAAGAATGAAATATCCGTGCGCAGCCCTTTTTTCAAAAATGGTATGGTTGAGTGAAGTTACATCTGTATGCGCATAAAAATGATCCCAAGAAAGATTCGCGAAATTGGCTATCTCCGAATCCATCATGGTTCGTTTGTGCGTTTTAAATGATATTCCTGCTTCAATGTCTTCAAAATAATATTTGAAAGGATGTTGTGGAGCCTCTTTGTACTTTGCTCCTGACTGGAAAATTCCTGTAATTTCTGTAATTGTTGTTGGCGAGCCCTGAATAGCACAACGCTGCATGTAGTGTTTTACGCCTCTCATACCGCCCATTTCTTCGCCACCGCCTGCTCTTCCCGGACCACCGTGTGTTAAGGTTGGCAATGGAGAACCATGACCTGTACTTTGCTTAGCAGAATCTTGATTCAACACCAAAATTCTACCATGATGTGTGGCCGCTTCAATCGTAAATTCCGTCGCAATTTTATCGTCTCCCGTTACTATGGAGGCTACTAAGGAACCCATCCCTAAATGCGAAAGTTCAACAGCGTCAGCAGTTGCAGAATATGGCATGATAGTACTCACGGGCCCAAATGCTTCCACGTTGTGAACCGCCATGTTTTTAAATGGCTCTTTCTCTACCAATAAAATTGGACTCAAAAATGCTCCTTTCGAAGCATCTGCTCCATTCACTTCTACTTGATCCAAACTTCCGTAAACAATCTCGGCAGTCTGATTCAATTCTGCTACTCTTTCTCTTACTTCTTGCACTTGGTCTCTGCTGACCAAAGCTCCCATCCTTGTTTCTTTCAATGAAGGGTCACCAATGTTAGTTCTTCCTAATTCTTTTCCCAAAGCGATTTGCACATCCTCCACATAGTTCTCAGGAACCATAATTCTTCGAATTGCAGTACATTTCTGCCCACACTTTACCGTCATTTCAGCTTTAACGCCTTTAATAAATAATTTAAATTCGGGCGTACCGGGAGCAGCATCCAACCCTAGAACTGAACAATTCAAAGAATCTGCCTCCATATTGAACGGAACAGCTTCATTGATGATTCGCGGATTCGCTTTTAACATTCGACCGGTAGTAGCAGAACCAGTGAACGTAACTAGATCCTGAGATTCTACGTGATCTAAAATGGTTCTAGCTGATCCACAAATTAATTGCAACGCTCCTTCAGGCAATATGTTAGATGCAATTATTTCTTTTACTACTGCTTCGGTTAAGAAGGACGTATTTGTCGCTGGTTTCACCACAGCAGGAACGCCTGCCATCCAGTTCACTGCGCACTTCTCTAGCATTCCCCAAACCGGGAAATTAAACGCGTTAATGTGAACCGCAACCCCTCTTTTAGGAACCATAATATGGTGACCCATAAATTGACCTTCTCTCGACAAGTCAATCCCGTCACCTTCTACATGGTAAGGTTTGTTTGGAAATTCTTTCCTCAATGAAGCGTTGGCAAATAGGTTACCAAATCCACCTTCAATATCAATCCAAGAATCTACTTTGGTAGCTCCAGTTTTGTATGAGATTTCATAAAACTTAGCTTTGTTCTTCATTAAATGAAGTCCCAACTTCTTCAGCATCATGCCACGTTCCTGAAAGGTCATTTTTCGTAACGCAGGATTTCCCACAGCTCTTCCGTAAGCTAATATTTCTTTAAAATCAAACCCTTTTGTAGTTGCAACAGCCACTTCCTCTCCATTTACCGCATTGATTAATGGGATTCCATCTCCATCTCCTGTTACCCAATTTCCTTGTATGTAGTTTTCTAATTTCATAATGTAATTACTAATGTCGAATTACGAATTACGAATTTTTCCCTTTTTGATTAAAAATTCGTAATTCCCAAATCCGTAATTTTAAATTTGAGCATTTTCAATAATGGAAGCATAGCCCTGACCTACCCCAACACACATGGCTGCAAGCGCAAAACGTTTTCCAGTTTTTTGCAGCTGCATGGCTGCCGTGTGTATAATACGAGTTCCTGTAACTCCTAGCGGATGGCCAATTGCTATAGCGCCTCCATTTGGATTAATTCTCGCATCGTCATCTGCCAAACCTAGCTCTCTAGTGCAAGCCAAAGCTTGTGCTGCAAATGCCTCATTAAACTCGAAAATATCTATATCGTCCAACGTTAAACCCGCTCTTTTCAACGCTAAATTAGTTGCCCCTACCGGACCAATCCCCATAATTCTAGGTTCCACTCCTACTACGGCTGAACTTACAATTCGAGCCATTGGTTTCAGGTTATATTTCTTCACCGCATCTTCAGAAGCAATGATAGTTACCGCAGCACCATCATTTAATCCTGATGCATTTCCGGCCGTTACAGTGCCACCTTCTTTTCTGAATGCGGGTCTTAATGTTGCCAAACCTTCAGCAGTTGTTCCTGGTCTTACAAATTCATCTTTGCTAAAAATAATTGGATCTTTCTTTCGCTGCGGAATTTCTACTGAAACTATCTCTTCAGCCAATCGACCATTTTCTTGCGCTGCTGAAGCTTTCTGCTGCGACCAAGCTGAAAACTTATCCTGATCTTCTCGACTAATCCCAAAACGATTTACCAAATTTTCTGCTGTCTCACCCATGGCATCTGTGCCATATAGATCCTTCATCTTCTTATTCACAAACCTCCAACCAAAACTAGAATCATGCATTTTAGCATCTCTCCCAAACGGAGTTGACGTTTTTGAAATCACCCAGGGTCCTCTGGTCATGTGTTCTACCCCACCGGCAATAAAAACATCACCTTCGCCAGCCTTTATCGCTCTATTCGCATGAACAATTGCTGACATTCCGGAAGAACATAATCGATTCACCGTTTCACCAGGAACTGACCAAGGTAACCCTGCTAATAAAGAACACATTCTGGCAACGTTTCTATTATCTTCCCCAGCCTGATTTGCATTTCCCATGATAACATCGTCGAATGCTTCAGCAGGAATGTTCGGATTTCTTTTTACTATTTCCTTAATTACCAAGGCGCCTAAATCATCCGTTCTTACCGGAGACAAAGTGCCTGTAAATCGTCCAATTGGAGTCCTTATTCCATCAATTATATATGCTTCTTTCATGTGGTATTATTTTCAAGGTTAAAGGTAAGATAAGAATTACGAATCTGAGAATTGCCGGTTACCAAAAATTGACGTTTTCACCCAATGATAATAAACAGGATTAAGCATCATAATTACAACAAGTGCTCCTTCGAAGTTCGATATACAGTTCCTCTAAAAAAGTAGAATGGCTCTTCCTGCCCTTCGCAAGTGATCACGACATCTATATCGGCTTTTTTATTCCCCAAGGAAATTACCTTAGCTTCGGCTTTGAGAATATCGCCAATCTTTGCCGATTTAGAATACGTAATATTCCCATTTATCAATGGCGAAATTCGACCATATGAATTAGAAGCAAATGCTAGTGCAGAGTCCGCCAATGAATATGCCATTCCGCCATGTAACGTTCCAAAACCATTGAGCATTTCTTTTCGGACTTGCATTTCCAAAACACAATATCCTTCTTCAATTACAATTGGTTTTATCCCCAACCATTGAGAACAGAAATCGTTCTCCATCATGGATTCATATACTTTTTGGGCTTTGTTTTTCATGTAATTGCTATTGACAAGAATGATAAAATACTTTTAAATGATTACACCAACTGCCTATGCCAGCTATCTTTTACAGGAACCTCCCACTTTGAAACAAAATCTTCTTTTGTCTCAATTAAGTTGTTAAATACGGTTGTCTCGTCATTCAATACTCCCTCCTCTAACGCTTTTTGAAAATCAGCCACCGACATCATCTTAATTTCCGAACCGGCCTTGTAGGTTAAATTCAAACGGTTGAATAAATCCAATTGATATTGCAGCTCAATATCTTTCACAAACCGAACGGATGAATCAATTGAACAACCAGAAGCCTTTACTTGAGATTCATCTGCAAAAAGCAAAATAAATTGATTGTAAAACACCTCGAAAGCCGCTTGTAAATGAGAACCGTGAGCTGCCCATTGATCAATAAACTTATCCCCAATGGTTCTTATCTCTGCCACCTCAGTGTCAGTCAATTTTCGATTAGACTGGTATATCCAAACTCTACTATGGTCTGCTAATTCTTGGTAATTCATTCTTTTGTCTTTTTTCAAAGGTAATGAATGATGCGGTTCTTAATTCTAATCTATTGCATAAAATAAGGGAAGCAGATGCTTCCCTTATTAGTGTTCAAAAATTTGTAATTTTTTATAGCCCATTTCCATCAGCAATCAATTCAGCTAAATCGTAAACTTTTAAAGAGTCCTCCTTTTCCTTATTCTTTACTCCATCCGTCATCATAGTCATGCAAAATGGACAACCAACTGCAACAATATTTGGACTGGCTTCCACCACGTCTTCCATTCTTTCAATGTTAACCTCTTTGGTACCTGGCTCTGCTTCTTTAAACATTTGTGCACCTCCTGCTCCGCAGCAAAGTCCCTTTGATTTACATCTTTTTAATTCTACCAATTCGGCATCCAACTGCTCTAATAAGGCCCTAGGCGCCTCATACTCTCCATTCCCTCTACCTAAATAACATGGGTCATGAAATGAGATTTTCTTACCCTTGAATTCGCCACCTTCAATTTTCAATTTACCCTCTTCCATCAACTTCTGCAAAAATTGAGAATGATGCAAAACCTCATAATCACCGCCTAATCCTGGATATTCATTCTTCAAGGTATTGAAACAATGCGGACAAGTGGTTACTATTTTCTTAACCTCATAAGCATTCATTACCTGAATATTAGTCATGGCCTGCATCTGAAATAAGAATTCATTCCCGGCTCGTTTTGCAGGATCTCCTGTACAACTTTCTTCTGTACCTAAGATTGCAAAATTTACTCCAACACTGTTTAATATTTTAACAAAAGCCCGAGTAATCTTCTTCGCTCGATCGTCGAAACTTCCTGCACAACCTACCCAAAATAAAACCTCTGGTTTTTCCCCTTTGGCTGTTAATTCAGCCATTGTATTTACATTTAAAGTACTGCTCATAATCTTCTATCTTTCAAATACTTCTATTTTTTTTTCTTTCTTTACTAAGTCCGTAAACTTTCCATTAAACCGAGTTGCCTTAACCAAATGATTGTCAATCCAATGATAGTTTCCTCCGCGTGGTTTGCCCATTAAAAGGGCATGATACTTAAATCCATTTTGATTCAGCCACTTTTCTGTTACTCCTCGATGTTCTTCTATTCTTGAAGTGAAGTAAGTAATCACATGCCCTTCATCAAACCATTTATTGGTTGTCTCTAGTGCATCAGGATACAACTCAGCTGTTGCCATTCGTTCTGGCTCCTCATTTGGAATATCGTCACAAATCGTTCCATCGATATCTATCAAATAATTTTTTCGATTATCTGCTAACACCGGACTTATTAAATGACCATCTTGCTCAACAGTTTTGAGCTTAAATTCTTTTTTATCCTTCATTTATCCAGTTTGCTCTATCGGTTTGAGAAAATTGCCATGGAGCGCCGTTATTTTCTATATTGGTAATCATTCCTGCCAGTTCAGAAGGAATTTTTGATTCTTCCATCACCAAACTTCTTCTCATGTCCATAATTATTGATAGTGGGTTTAACTCAATTGGACAAGCGTCAACACATGCATTACAGGTGGTACAAGCCCAAAGCTCTTCTTCAGAAATGTAATCACCCAACAACGATTTACCATCAGAGAAATCTTTGCCATTTTTATCCATCCCCTTTCCAACTTCCTCTACTCTGTCTCGAGTATCCATCATAATTTTTCTTGGCGAAAGTAATTTTCCTGTCTGGCTTGCTGGACATTGCTCTGAACACCTTCCACATTCAGTACAAGAATAAGAGTCCATCAATTGCTTCCAGTTTAAATCGGTGACATCTTTAGCACCAAATCGCTCTACCAATTCTTCTGGTTCAGCAGGAGCAGTATACGGATCTGCGTCTGGGTCAAACATCATTTCCACTTCTTTCTTCACAGAGTCCATATTATCAAACTCAGCTCTTGGTTTTAATTTAGAATAAAATACAGAAGGAAAAGCTAACATAATGTGAAAGTGCTTTGAGTAAGGCAGGTAATTCAAGAAAGCTAATATTCCAAGAATATGAAACCACCATGTAGCTCTTTCAAGGAATATAATGTATCCACTTGAAAAATTCTCCATAACCGGAACCAAGAACTGACTAACAGGGTAAGAACCAGCAACTACATAGTGCTCTACTCCTCTAGCTTGCAATACTTGATCAGCTGCATTCATTTTTAAGAAAGCACCCATTAACAGCACTTCAACAATTAAAATGATGTTCGCATCTGTTTTTGGCCACCCTAACATTTCCTTCATCTTGAAACGCTTTATTGTCATTGCATTTCTGCGTATAAAAAATACAACACATGCTACTAAAACAAGAAAAGCTAATATTTCAAACGAACCAATTAAGAAGTCATAAAAGCCGCCTAAAGTAGCAGCAAAAATTCGGTGTGTTCCAAAAATTCCATCAATAATTATTTCTAGGACTTCAATGTTAATGATAATGAACCCAGCATACACGATGATGTGCATCAAACCTGACACCGGTTTTACCACCATTTTTGATTGACCTATAGCGACCAAAATCATTTTCTTCCATCGCTCTGGTTTATTATCTGAAATATCTACATCTTTACCAAGGTTGATGTTGCGAATGATTGCCTTTAAATTTTTTGAAAAAAAAAAGACTGCTGCAGCGAATGCTACGATGAATAAAATATTTTCTATACCCATAAAAGCAAATTTAGGTAATAAAGCTTATTTGCTTTTATCTTTTCTTCCGAAAATTGAAAAGTGAACGTAACGCTCAGGATTCAATCTCATATCTAGCATTAATTGGTCAAGGTCATAAGCTGCGGCCTCTAAGTTCTGATACAAAGTATCATTATTCATTAATGCACCTAATGAGCCTTCTCCATTGTTCACTTTCTGCATTAGGTCTGCTACCTCTTGCATTGCTATTGAAGCGTTATTAACGGTTTGCTGCAAATTAGCTCCGGCTAAAGAATCACTAATCATTTTCAAATTTGAAAGTGTTTGTTCCAGCTTCTCATTGTTGTTTTCAAAATTCTGAGTAATGGATTCTACGTTAGAAAAAATTCGTTGCAAGCTCTGTCTATTTTCATTTACCATTGCATCAGCATCCTCCATGGTTTGCTTAAAAACTTCTAAAGACTGTCTTATGTTGGTAATACTTGAACCAATGTCCGCCTGTGCTTTTGTATTGAAAATAGATTTTACAGTTATTATCGCTGAATCAATTGAGCCAATCAGATCTTCTGCCTTATTTTTTAGCGGAGCTATTTGCTGATTTACTGCATCTTGAAGAGACGCCTCAATAGAAGAACTTAACGTGTCTAAATCTTTAACAGTTTTGGCACTTGTCCCAAACGCAAGATTTATGGCTTTGCCTCCTAAAAAACCATCACTAAATATTTCTGCCTTAGAATCTCTAGGTATTTTTATAAAGGACTCGGTAATTGAGAACTGAACAATTAACTTACCTGAGAAATCTTTTGAAAAATCAACACTTTCAACTTGCCCAACTTTATTGCCATTAAACATAACAGGGTTGGTTCTTGCGAGTCCTCCTACATTTTCATAAACAGCATATAACTTGAGGCTCTTGTCAAATATATTTTTGCCTTTCAAATAATTCGCACCCAAAATAGCAAGGAAGATGCAGAGCAACATGACCCCACCAATTTTTACTTCTTTACTTATGTTCATTTTGCTAAATTAATTATTTATCTTCCTTTAAAATTTTGACTGCCTCACCAACAGCAATCCTTTTCCCATTATGAAAGGCTACCACAAAAGAATCTTCATAGCCGCTATCTTTTACTTTCTGTTGTAACCCATTTGCGGCCTCCCAGGTTCTTTCTGCTCCATAAGTATATCTAAATAACCCTCCTGCCTCATAGAATTCAACCTCTTTTAATCCCTTAAAGTTCTCTGGAGTTGGTTCAACTTTGTTTGAAGATATCGCTATCTGAATCTTAAACAATAACCCTTCTTGAACAACCCTTTCTGTAGCTTCATCAATATTACCCTGCCGCATTTCTGCTGCAACTTTTTGAAATTCTTGTGCTGCCTTTTCTGAATCTTTTTTTACAGGTTCAACTTTTTTCTCAACTTGCTTTGGTTCATTAACCTTTGCACCTTCCTCAATACTATCGTCCACAATAGACTGCGAAACAGACTCAACTTCCTTCTTGTACTCTTTAAATGCACGATAAATCGCAGATGCTAAATAATCTTGACCTTGCTCGGAAGTTAGAAACCTTTCTTCATTTTTGTTCGTTAAAAAACCCGTTTCAATTAACACACTAGGCATAGTGGTTTGATGCAATACTAAAAACCCAGCGGTTTTAACCCCTCTATCTTTTCGACCTACTCTTTCTCTGAATTGTCCTTGTATTTTTTCTGCAAAGGATATACTTTGAGATTGATGTGCTTTAGATGAAAAGGTGAAAATAATATAAGAAGCGGGAGAATTCGGGTCAAAGTCTCCATATTTAGTTTCGTAATTATCTTCCATCAAGATAACAGAGTTTTCTCGTTGAGCTGCCTTCATGTTAGACTCCGATTTTGCATCACCCATTACAAACGTTTCTGTTCCGTATGCAGAAGATCCTCCTGCATTAGCATGAATACATATAAAAAGATCTGCTTTTGCTTTATTTGCAATACTAGCTCGATCTTGCAATTCAACAAATACATCTGTTTTTCTAGTATAAATTACATTCAAATCAGCGTATGTTTCTTCTAAATAACCTCCTAGCTTAATCGAAATAGCTAAAGCAACGTCTTTCTCATAACTTTCAGAACCTAAACACCCTTTATCTTTTCCTCCATGTCCAGCATCAATAACTACAGTACGCAACTTACCAAAAAAGTCACTTTTCGACTGGCTGTGAACCACTTGAACCGAACAGATTACAAGCATCAACAACAATAAATTTGTTCTTAACTTCATAGTTCGGCGAAAGTCAATTTTAAATAATTTAGTTAGCTTTGGCACTGATTTTGACAGTTGTATTCTTTACAAAAATAGCATTATAAGGTTGCGCTCTATTCCATCTCTTTCTCGGGTTTTCATCTTAACTGTGTTAATAACTGTCACTGCTCTATCAAAGGGGTTTGCACAATCGGATAAGATTCAATTTAATTCGGGCTATGACACTTCTCTTCTTTATCCTGATTCTGCAAAAATTAAACGTGACACAACTCAAATTGCCGACAGTCTTATTCTTTCACCATTAACCAAAATTGATACCACCCTTTCAGAAGATGCAATTGAATCAAGAGTTGACTATGAGTCTTTAGACTCTATGAAAATTGACATGTTAACTGAAAAAGTATACTTATACGGCTCTGCACAAGTAAACTATGAAGATATTCAGCTTAATGCTGATTACATAGAACTTGACTTAAAGAATAATACTGTTTTTGCTGACGGAAGACCTGATTCAACCGGAGAAATGACAGGATTTCCAATTTTTAAAGAGGGCCCACAAGAATACGAAGCGGGTAAAATAACTTACAACTTTGAAAGTAAGAAAGGAAAAATTACCTCAGTTAGAACACAAGAGGGCGAAGGATTTATAAAAGGAAACGAAGTAAAGAAGAGCGGAACAGATGTGATGTACATTAAAAATGGATACTACACCACATGCAACCTAGATGAGCCTCATTTCTCTTTAGCTACATCAAAACTTAAAATTATACCCGGTGACAAAATTATAACTGGACCAACTGTTTTAAAGATAGACAACATCCCCACTCCTCTTGGTTTGCCATTTGGTTTTTTTCCAAATAAGAAAGGTCGTTCATCAGGTATAGTTATTCCAACCTATGGAGACTCTAGGGCTCTAGGCTTCTTTTTAAGAAATGGGGGTTTTTATTGGGGGGTCAACGAATATGTGGATGCTAAAATTACTGGAGACATTTATTCTTTAGGGAGTTGGGGTGGAGCTCTAAATACTAGATATAGAAGAAGATACAAGTACAATGGTAATGTAAATATTTCGTACACTAAACGAAAAGAGGGATTTAAAGAATTACCTAGTTATACCGAAGTAAACAATATGTTCCTGAGATGGAATCACGCTCAAGATTCTAAAGCCAAACCTGGAAGCCGATTCTCAGCAAATGTCAATTTAGGAAGTAGCAGTAACTTTCGGAACAACTTAAACAGTTTTTCTAATGAATACTTAACGAACACTTTCCAATCCTCTATTACTTACACAAATTCGTTCCCAACAAAACCATTCAATCTTACTCTGAGCGCTCGACACAGCCAGAATACACAATCAGAGCAATTCAATATTAACTTGCCAGATGTATCTTTTAACTTTTCAAGGCAATTCCCATTTAAGAATGTTGGAAAAATTGGCAATGAATGGTGGCGAAGTATTTACAAGAATTTTGGTGTTAGCATGCGCTCTGAAGCAACAAACAGGTTGTCGGTGCAGGAAAACAAATTAAAGTTGTCAGAATTTGGAGAATTAACTCAAGATTTCAAAAATGGAATTCGTCACAGTATTCCACTATCAACCTCCTTTAAACTTTTGAAGCACGCAACAGTTAGCCCCTCTGTAAGTTTAAATGAAACTTGGATTCTAAGCTCCTTAAGAAGATCAGTGAATAATGAAGGAGTTTTGGTAAAAGATACTGTTTTAGGTTTTGAAAGAGCGACAACTGCCAGTTTCAATGCCGCTTTAAACACCAAGCTATATAGCTTATATCAATACAAAAAAGGAAAGATTGCGGCTATTAGACATGTTATGACTCCCTCTATTTCATTCAACTTTCAGCCTGAAATATCAGATGGAATTCAAAGGTATACCGACACATTAGGCGTGTCAACAAAATACTCCATATTTGAGGGTAGTGTATATGGAACCCCAGATAGAAGAAGAAGCGGTAGAATTGGATTTGGTTTGCTAAATAATCTTGAAATGAAAGTTAGAACAGATGAGGACAGTTCAGGATTGAAGAAAATTAAATTACTAGAAAACTTAGGGTTCTCTTCAAGTTATAACATAAGTGCCGACTCATTAAATTGGGCACCAATTTCTGCCAATGGTAGAACAAGAATTGGCAGATTCCTCAGCTTTCAATTTAACGGGACACTTGATCCTTATGGATTTGTTACCGACTCACTAGGAAGACAAACACGTGTAAATCAAAGCTCAAAAAAAACTCAAGATGAATGGTTAAGACTAACGAATGGTAGTGTTGCATTTAACTATAGATTAACCGGAAAAGGAAAAGACGGAAAAAAAGCAAATGAGCCTAAAAAAAGCAAATATGCTACCGATGAAGAACTCGAGCGAATTAATGCTAACATCGAGCAATACGTTGATTTCAGCATCCCGTGGTCACTAAATTTTAGTTATAACATAAGGTATTCTAAACCTACAAATAGGAGTAATGTTACACAAACCCTAAATTTTAACGGAGATTTAAGCCTAACAGATAATTGGAAAATTGGGGCAACTTCCGGTTGGGATTTTACTAATAATGACTTTAGTTACACCTCCTTAAACATCAATAGGGATCTACATTGCTGGCAATTGGCAGTGAACTGGATTCCATTCGGACCACGACAAAGTTATAACATCACTTTAAACGTAAAATCAGCAGTTTTACAAGACTTAAAACTTAACAGAAGAAGAGATTTTTACGATTTAATTCAGTAATTGGTAGTGTAGTAGGACTATATTTAGTTTCAAAATTTTAAATACCAATGAGATACAATTAAAATTCTTCTCTCCAAAACGTTTCCTTTTCAAAGAAAAATGTCCTACATTTGCACGTTAAAAATTTATTTATAATTAACAACAACGTAAAATGCCTACAAAGATCAGATTACAAAGACATGGTAAGAAAAGATATCCTTTTTATCATGTTGTGATCGCGGATAGTCGTGCCCCACGAGATGGGAAATTTATTGAAAAATTAGGTACGTATAACCCGAACAACAACCCAGCATCTATCGACATCGATTTCGATGGCGCATTAAACTGGATGAAAAAAGGAGCTCAGCCAACTGATACAGTAAGAGCTTTATTGTCTTACAAAGGAGTGATTTTTAAGAATCACCTTGACAAAGGAGTATTAAAGGGTGCTTTCACCCAAGAAGAAGCAGATAAAAAGTTTGCTACTTGGTTAGAGGACAAAGAAGCTAAAGTTGATTCTAAGAAAGACAAATTACTTTCTGAAAAAGAAGCTGTTGCTAAAAAAGCATTAGAAGCTGAAACTGCAACAAATGCTAAAAGAGCTGAATCAATTGCTGCTAAAACTGCTGAATTAGCAGGAGAAGTTTCAGATACAGTAGAAGAAGTTGTTGAAGATGCAGCAGAAGCAGGAGCTGTTGAAGATGCGGTAGAAGTAATTGCTGAAGCTATAGAAGAAACAGTAGAAACAGCAAAAGAGGCTGTTTCAGTAGATGACTCTTCTGAAGAAGAAAAGAAAGAATCATAATAATAGTTTCATACGATGAAAATCGATGATTGCTATTATTTAGGATATATTTCTAAAACAATAGGAACCAAAGGTGAGTTAGCATTCAAGCTGGATGTTGACTCCCCTTCTTCGTATCATGGATTACATGCTGTATTTGTGCAGATTAGCCCGAAAGACAAGCAACTTGTTCCCTATTTTGTAGAAAAGGCCGAAATTCAGAACAACGATTTATTGCGTTGTAAATTTGAGGGAGTAGATGACCCAACAACCGCAAAAAGTTTAGTTGGGACTTCTCTTTACCTATTAGAAGAAAACCTCCCTCAGTTAAAAGAAAATCAATTCTATTTTCATGAAGTAATTGGTTACGCTGTAATCGATCAAGAAAAGGGAGAATTAGGCAAGGTAGAAAAAGTACTTGAATACTCTACTTCAAACCTATTTTCTATTCCCGTTGGAGATAAAGAAATTTTAATCCCTATTTCCGACGAAACAATTACCATAGTGGACAAAAAGAACGAAAAGATTTATGTGGATTGTCCAGATGGTTTAATTGACTTATACCTTGAAGGCTAAGCCTTTTTATTTTAAAAAATTCACCATTCACCAAGACCGTTGTGGCTTAAAAGTTGGTACAGACGGAGTTCTTTTGGGTGCTTGGACTAACTGCGATGTAGCCCATAACATTCTTGACATTGGAAGCGGAACAGGTGTGTTATCCTTAATGCTTGCGCAACGGTCAACGGCAAATATAACTGCTATAGAAATCAACGAAGATGCGACCGAACAAAGTGAAGTCAACTTCCAAGATTCAATATGGAAAGAGAGACTTGAAACGATAAACATTTCGATTCAAGAATTCACAAAATTAAAGAGACGCGAGAAGTTTGACCTAATTGTTAGCAATCCTCCCTTCCACTCTATTCAAAAAGAAACAACACAACGAAGCACAGCACGAAGTGAACAAGAGCTAAACTTGGAAGAGCTGTTCTTTTCAATTGAAGAACTTCTAATACCCACAGGAAGATTTTGTATCATTTTCCCTTCAAAAAGAGAAACAGAACTATTTGAAACCGCTGCTAAACTTAAGTTATTCCCAAGTAAAATCTGCACCGTAAAAGGCAATCATAATTCTGAAGTTAAAAGACTATTGGTAGAATTTCAATTTGGTAAAAATAAGCTTGTAAAAAGTCAACTTGTTATTGAAAAGGAGAGGCATAATTATACCGATGACTACGAAGTTCTGCTGAAGGAGTACTTAACTATTTTCTAACATCATTGAGAATTCCTCCAAACTCCTAACCACCCAATCAGCATTTTCAGGATTATTCAACTGTGCATGTATAAAAACCGTTTTCATACCAGCTCGTTTGCCCATTTGAATGTCAGTAATGGAATCACCTATCAAAATGGATTTTGAAAAATCAATTTCTGGAAAATCCTTTTTTGCTTGTATCGCCAATCCGATGTTTGGCTTTCTGCAAGCTGCATTTTGCTCCGCAAGTTCAGGACAGTAATATAATGCATCAAACTTCACGTTAAATGAACCTAACTGCTCTTCCATGTAATTGTGTACAAGGTGCAATTCTTCATGTGTCATAATTCCCTTTCCAATTCCTTGTTGGTTTGTTACAACTAGTAATCTGCCAAAAATGGAACGAAAATTCTGCATTGCTTGCATAACTCCTTGAATGAAAATAAACTCCTCTATCGATTTGACATAGTCATTATCTAATTTTTGATTAATAACTCCATCCCGATCTAAGAAAAGAGACCATGAGTTATCTATAGTTAGTGCAGCTAAACTATTCACCAAATAATGTTTTTTCGGTGATATCACAGATGATGTGCCCAACTAAAATATGGCTTTCTTGAATTCTTGGAGTATCATCTGAAGGAACATTAATTAATACGTCTGTCAAATTAGCCATTTCGCCACCAGATTCACCCGTCATTCCAATAATTGTTGCACCTTGACTTTTTGCCACTTTGAGAGCTTCAATTATATTTTTACTATTTCCGCTAGTAGAGATCCCAACCAATACGTCTCCTTTTCTACAACATGCCTCAGCCATTCTACTATACACCTTATCATAGCCATAATCGTTTGAAACGGCTGTCATATAGGAAGAGTTTACATGAAATGCTTCAGAGTAAAGAGGTTTTCGATCCAAGTAAAAACGACCAGTTAACTCAGCTGAAATATGCTGAGCATCAGCAGCTGAACCACCATTTCCACAGAAAAAAACTTTCCTGTCGCTCTTGAAACATTGTACTAAGATATCCGCGAAAGTTTCAATTTTAGAAACTAAACTTTCAGATTCCAATAACGATTGCTTGGTAGCAATTGATGCTGCAATGGTTTCACTTATTAATTTCTTATTGTTGCCCATGTTTCAAAAGTATTAACTTTTCTGATAAAGCTTAATAAAATTATTCACCAGGGTTTTCCAAGAAAATTGTTCCTTGGCTTTCTTCATATCTTCTTCAAAAGCCGACTTACCCTTTTGATAAAATTCTACCATTTGCTGTGCAATATCAATTGCGTCTTGCTCCACCAAGTAACCAGTTTTACCATGCTGCACTAATTCTGGCAATCCTCCAACTTTTGTTACAATCATTGGAACTTCAAACTGATAAGCAATTTGTGTAACCCCACTTTGTGTAGCTGAATAATAAGGTTGCAATACAACATCGCAGGCAGAAAAATAATATTTCACCTTGCTATCTGGAATAAAATCAGTGTGCCAGACAATATCTTCTTTAATGCCTAACTCTTCTGCTAAAGAATAATAAAAGTCAGCATCTCCATAAAACTCCCCTGCAATAATCAGTTTCTTATTAGGCAACCTATCTTTCCATTCTGCAAATGCCCGAATTGCCAAATCAAGCCCTTTATATTTCCGAATAAATCCAAAAAATAAAATATAATCGTCTTTTGCATTTAATTTTAACTCCTTCTTTGACTCTTGTTGATTTAGCTTTTCTCCAAAATTGTCAAAAACCGGATGAGGATTTAAGATACATGAACCACCTTTTTTAAAGGAATATAAATCATCCATAACGGTTCGGCTCATGGCAATGTATTTCTGAATGGGTTTTATAAAGTACTTCGTAAAAACCACATCTCCTATGCGTTTTTCATGCGGCACTACATTATCTAACAAACAAATCACCTTAATCTGTTTGTTCAGCAACCGCACTACAGTGCCCAGACAAGGCCCCATAAACGGAATCCAATACCTCGTAATTACAAGGTCAGGTTGTTGACGGTTAATATATTGAGCAGTTGTCCACCAAGAAATAGGATTAATGCTGCTTAATTTTCTCTTGATATTAGAAAACGTTGATGGCTCTTCAGAAAATTGAGTTTTTCCGGGAAATAAAATGTTTGGATATTGTACCGTGAACGTTATAATCTCGGTTGAAATTCCTCTATCTTCCAGCTCGTTTGCCAAGCGCTCGTTATAAGCTGCCAATCCTCCTCTAAAAGGCCATGCCGTGCCTAGAATAATGACCTTTTTCGGTAAATTATCCAAGCTCCTTTTCTATTTTATAATTATTCCTATTTAGAGAAATTCTAGAGATTAATTCACCTAAAAATCCTGCTAAAAACATTTGAACACCAATTATCATCGAAGTGAGTGCAACGTAAAACTGAGGCTTATTAGTAACTAATGGCGCATTCACCCCTTCGTGCAAGTAGCCTATTTTTTCTCCCAGTACATAAACGATCATAACAAAACCTATAAAAAACATTAACGTACCAACGGATCCAAAAAAGTGCATTGGGCGTTTACCAAATTTCCCAACAAAATTAATAGATAGTAAGTCTAAGAAACCATTAATAAACCGCTCTAAACCAAACTTTGTAACACCATATTTTCGCTCTTGGTGAGAAACTACTTTTTCCGTAATTCTGGTAAAACCAGCCCATTTTGCAATGGCAGGAATGTATCGGTGCATTTCGCCATATACCTCAATGTTTTTAACAACCTCACTTCTATAGGCTTTTAAACCACAGTTAAAATCGTTCAAATGAATCCCTGTCATTTTTCTAGTAGCCCAATTAAACAGTTTCGTAGGAATTGTTTTAGAAATTGGATCGTATCTCTTCTTCTTCCATCCCGAAACAATGTGAAAATTCTGTTCCGTGATCATCTTATACATTTCTGGCAATTCCTCAGGACTATCTTGTAAGTCGGCATCCATAGTAAAAACTACTTCGCCTCGCGTCGCCTCAAAACCAACATTTAATGCCGCTGACTTGCCGTAATTCCGTCTAAACTTAATTCCTTTAACGGAATCATATTTCTTATTTAGCTCTTCAATAATTGCCCAAGATCGATCAGTACTACCATCGTCAACAAAAAGTACTTCATAACTAAACTTATGTTCGGTCATGACTTTTTTAATCCAATCGTTTAATTCAGAGAGCGATTCTTCCTCGTTTAAAAGTGGGATTACTATGGAAATGTCTTTTTTCAAAGGAATATTTTCTTATGCGTTTTCGAATGAATCCGGGTCGTTTTTCAAAAATGCTGCAGCAATTAAAGAAACTATTAAACCCATAAACGTAGTTCCCAAAATTCCCATGATAAAAATACCAATTGGAGAAACCATTTTACTAGTCCATGCCATTGCCATTTCAATCGCCTCTTCTGTTTGTCCTTGCTCTATCATTTGAATTTCAGTTTGCTCCAACGTATAATCTATAAACGACGGATCTATTAAACCTAAATAAACATAGTTTACAAAACTTACAATGATTGATGCAAACAATGTAATCAATAACCCATAACCAAGAGCATTTCCGTAAGAAATAAATCCCCCTAAGGCACCATCTCGATATTTTCGAATTCCAATTACGATTCCTGCGATTACAACAACCCAACTTAAATAACCGAATGCTTGATTTTCATACATTTCAAAAACATAGGTCACTAAACTTAGTGCCATTAATATCAATCCTAAAATTGCACCAAAATTCAAAGCGCTTTTCATTCTCGAAGGCTGTTCGTTATTCATATCATAGTTATTAGTATCTGTCATTTTATTATATTTTTTTGGTTCCAAACAAAGATATAAAAACTAAGGGCTAAGCTTGATTTTATTTGAAAATATTTATCACGGAGTTAAACAATTTGTTACCTTTACCGTGGGTAAGTCTTATACGACCAGCTCCTGTTAAATCCCCCAGGGTCGGAAGACAGCAAGGGTAGATGGTTGTAGCGGTGCGATGTAAGTAGCTTACCCATTTTTTATGCCTTAACTTTTCTATTTTCTCCTTCACATAATCGTACTTTTTGTTCAAATCTTTATTTGCAAGTGCCTCCTGCCCTATTTAACTTCGCACAAACTAAAATAAAACTTGAATGAAATTTTTTATTGACACAGCTAATCTGGATCAAATTAGAGAAGCCCAAGACATGGGTATTCTAGATGGCGTAACTACCAACCCTTCGCTTATGGCAAAAGAAGGAATAAGTGGTGACAAAAAAGTAAAGCAACACTACATTGACATTTGCAATATTGTAGATGGAGACGTAAGCGCAGAAGTTATTTCAACTGACTTTGACGGAATGGTGAAAGAAGGTGAAGCTTTGGCAGCATTGCACGAACAAATTGTTGTTAAAGTGCCTATGATTAAGGAAGGTGTAAAAGCTATTAAATATTTTACCTCAAAAGAAATTAGAACTAATTGTACTTTAATTTTTAGTGCAGGACAAGCGTTATTGGCTGCCAAAGCAGGAGCTAGTTATGTTTCTCCTTTTATTGGCAGACTAGACGATGTTTCGACTGATGGGTTGAACTTGATTGATGAAATAAGAACGATTTACGATAACTACTTTTTCGAAACTGAAATTTTAGCGGCTTCTATTCGTCACCCAATGCATATTATTGGCTGTGCTAAAATTGGTGCAGATGTGATGACAGGACCGTTAAATGCAATTACTGCTTTGTTGAAGCACCCTTTGACAGACATAGGATTGGCTAAATTTTTAGAAGATCATGCAAAAACAAACAAGTAAATGCTACTAAAGCTTTACGACAACAACACTAACCCTAAAGACTTGAAGCGCATTTCCGAATGCCTTCAAGCCGGAGGGGTTATTATTTACCCAACAGACACTATTTATGCTATTGGTTGTGATATTAATAACCGAAGCGCAATTGAAAGAGTTGCAAAAATTAAAGGAGCAAAGGTGAAAAAAGCTAATTTCTCTTTCATTTTTTTCGACCTAAGCCACATTTCAGAATATACCAGACAATTTGATTCTGCTACCTTTAAACTATTAAAAAGAAATTTGCCCGGAGCTTTTACTTTCATTTTAGAAGCCAACAATAGTATCCCGAAACTTTTTAAAAATAAGAAGCGTACTCTAGGAATTAGAATTCCGAATAATGCAATTTGTAGGTCAATTGTTGAGAACTTCGGGAACCCAATTATTTCCACCTCGGTTCATGACGACGATGATGTTTTAGAATACACCACAGATCCAGAATTGATTTATGAGAAGTATAAAGACCAAGTAGACCTTGTAATTGATGCTGGTTTTGGCAACAACGAGGCCTCTACAGTAGTAGACCTGACAAACGGTTACCCAGAAATTATTAGACAAGGAATTGGAGAACTCGACGATTAGAAAAGGGCCTTATCTCTTGTATATTCGTTCAATAGCAATTCATGCAACTCCATTACTTGTGGCAGAAAATCTTCCTTTCCGTCATTCATGATGATAAAATCTGCTAGGGCGTTTCGCTCTGCGTCAGTATATTGGTGAAGCATGCGTTTCTCAATTGATTCTTGTGTTGTATCATCTCGTTTTTTTATTCTGCGAATACGTTCATCTTTTGGACAAAAAACAGTTACCATTTTATCTAGTTCTTTGTGCTGGCTAGTTTCAAATAATATTGCTGCCTCCTTGACAACATATGGCTTTTCTTCATTCTTTTTACACCAGCTTTCAAACTCAGACTTCACTCTAGGGTGCACCAATTCATTTAACTTCTTTAATTCATCCGGATTGTTAAATACCAACTTCGCCATTCGCTCACGATCTATAGTTCCAGCTGAAGTATACATGTCACTATCAAAATTTTTTTTGATTTGACTTTTTAGTGACTCATCATTATTCAAAATTTTTCTTCCAACACCATCAGAACTAAAAATGGGAACCCCTAGATTTTTAAGAATATTGCATACAGCAGACTTGCCACTACCAATTCCGCCTGTTATTCCCACCTTCAACATATTCTATTGTTTTATTATAAACTCAATTTTTTCAGGCTCAACCCGCAATAGTTTTGCAAAATCGGGTACGCCTTTTATATCAACTTTAAGCTTCCTCTTTTTTTGGAACCCATCTGTTAAATTTACCATCGCTTTAATTCCTTGCTCTGTCAGTTGCTCGTAATTGGATAAAGGGACTAAAAATACAACCATTACTTTATTAGGAAATGTTCGAATTGAAACATCTTTATTCCATTCAATTGCTACCTCGAAAGACTTCTCTGTAAATTTATCAACTGGGACTAAAATCGAGATTTCTCCTGGAACGATGTCTAACGATTGAAAGCGTTTGTCTTCGGAAAAACTATACGTTATCTTTAAAGAATCATTTACTTCATCGAACTTTAATTTTTTCGTTGTTATAAATTGCATAGAATCCAACTCTTCTTGTGGTCCAGAGATTTCAACTATGTCGGGAGTAACCGCTATTTCACCAATCGAATTATAGCTACTTTCAAAGGTGAGTTCAATATTTGGGATAACTTTAATTGAACGCGTTGCTCGTTTATCTGTTTTAAAAAGAATTGAATCCGAGGTCAGTCTTTCAAAACGAATGTCTTTATCTAAGTACAGATATATTTCATTCTGAAATTTAGAAGTAGGAATCCCAAACCGATTCTTACCAAGCTTCAATGCCTCCCCTAAATTTACTTTTAAACTGTTCCCATTCAAACTCATTTGCTCTCCTAGTAATTCGAAACCGCTGCCCGTTACTTGAATTTCAATAAAATCGATAGGCTCTTCTATTAAAATGAAGTCTTTATTAAAAGAGGTGTACTTTATCGGAATGGTTAAATTGGTTGTGTATTGCTTTGAAAGGGAAGATAGAAACCAAAAAAAAGTGGATAACACCAAACAAAAAAAGAAGATTGAAGCCCGTTCATTGAGCTTGATCTTCCCTTTATTTGAATCAAAAATTAAGTTTTTGATTTTATTCTTCACAGCAGTTTGACTTTATGTGAAAATACAAAAGTTAAATTTTGTATTTATTTTGCTTTTGAGGAGATACCTGCTTCAGTTGCAAAATCAGAGGAAATTGCAGCTTTTTCAACCGTAATTCTAACGTCGTTAGCAATTTCTAATACAACAGTATTTTCTTTCATTTCTGAGATTTTACCATGTACTCCACCTATCGTTACAACTTTGTCACCTTTTGCAAGACTTTCTCTAAACTTCTTCGTTTCCTTTTGTTTTTTCAATTGAGGGCGAATCATGAAAAAGTAGAAAACAACTACTATTAATATTAATGGAAGAAAATCCATCACACCTCCGCCACCTGCTCCAGGTGACATTAAAAATATTCCTGCTAAATTCATTACTCTTCTGTTTTTTGTGTTTGTGGCACTAATACGTCTCCTTCAATGGCTAGTACCATTACATTGGGAACTGTGTTAGCTACTAATGTTACTGTATTTTTTACATGACCTGATTTACCATTGCTGTTAAATACTACTTCAACTTTTCCCTCTTCTCCTGGTGCGATTGGATTTTTAGGCCACAGCGGCACTGTGCAACCACAGCTGCCCTTTGCATCAGATATAATTAGGTTTGTTTTTCCAACATTGGTGAAAGTAAAAATTCGCTTCACCTTTTCTCCTTGAGAAATCTCTCCAAATTGCATTACTGTTTCTTCAAACTCAAACTTTGGAACATCCTTATCATCAACAACTACACCCTCTTCTGCCGTGGCATTGTTATTAATCAAATCAGTTGTGATCTCAACTTTGTTGTCTTCACTTTTCGATGTCTCATTGCAAGAACCTAAGCTCACTAGTGCTATGCAAGTTGCTACAATTGCTACTCTTTTCATTATTATTAATTTTTATTGTGTTAAACCTCTACCGGTCTTTTTAAGTTTGTCCTCTCTTTTAAATTCTGCCAAAAGCTTATCTAACACTCCATTTATAAATATCTTACTCTTCTGCGTGCTAAACTGTTTAGATAACTCAATGTACTCATTCATGGTTACCTTTACCGGTATAGACGAAAAGCTTAAGAATTCTGTAATCGCCATTTTCATTAATAAAACATCCATGACTGCAATTCGTTCTACTTCCCAGTTTTGAGTCTTATCTTCAATCAGCTTAGAATTTTCCGCATCATTGTTAATGGCTTTTCGAAACAAATTCTTTACAAACCTATCGTCCTCTTCTTGATCTTTATACATTTCAGGCAAAGCCTTGTATTTATCAACTGCCTTAATTTTTCCTGCATAACGAATTGCCATGTTTATGCAGTAGTCACTGTCTTCAAAATCCCAAAAAATACTACGCTCTTGGAAATGATTGTAAAAATCGTCGTTGTCTAAAATGAAGTTACTGTAGATTTTCTCCACGAACTTTCTGTGAGAAGATGAGCTATCTTCTTCTTCTAAAAAATCTTGATAAAGCTTGCTATCTTTTATTTTCTTCCAAAGTTTTCTAACCAAGTCCCGATCAGCATTCCAAGAAACTTTATAATCAGTTACTTTTCTTTGCAAAGTCGCATTATTTCGAAGTGCTTCAATTAAAAAACTATCAACAAATTTTCTATTGGGATTTTCATCCTCTTCCGATGGCAGCGCTTTATTTCTCGACTCCTCCATTTGAACTTCAGCAGCATTGGACAGTTCAATTGGTAAAATCAAATAATGAAGAAAAAGTTCATAAACTCGGTCAATACTCATCTTTAAAGATTTTTCAGCCTTTACTAAGTCTGAGCCTTCAGATTGAAAATAAGCATACAACGACTGTAAAACTTTAACTCTAAGTATTCTTCTATTGAGCATTTGTTAGAGTACGCTTTTGATTTTGGCTATTGCTTCAATTCTATCTTTTGCTATTCCCATAGCTGCTTCTTGCGGTGTTAAACCTTCAGCACTAGAACGGTTGAAAATATCAGTTGTTGTTTGATAAATGTTCTCCGTCAATTCTATTGCTCTCGCCTCTGAAGTTCCCGTCACCTCTCTATAAACATTAATTAAACCACCAGCATTTATTAAGAAATCTGGTGCGTACAATACTCCTTTATCCATTAATTTCCTTCCGTGCAATATTTCGTCTTGCAACTGATTGTTAGCCGCACCTGCAATAACACTGCACCTTAATCTTTCAATGGTGTTATCATTTAAAGTAGCACCTAAAGCACAAGGCGCATATATGTCCATATCTGCATCATAGATACTATCTCCTTCAATTACCTGAGTGCCGTATTCCTTGGCAATTCTAGAAACTCGGTCTTGGTTGATATCAGCTATAGTTACTAAAGCCCTTTCTTTTGAAAGATGCTTCACTAATGTTTCTCCAACATGACCAACACCTTGAACTGTAACTTTTTTACCTCCTAAATTATCAGAACCATATTGTTTCTTAGCTGCAGCTTTCATCCCCATATAAACTCCATATGCTGTAACTGGAGATGGATCTCCACTCCCACCAAGTGTCTTTGGTAATCCACTCACATGTTTGGTTTCCATATTTACCCATTCCATGTCTTTTGGAGAAATACCCACATCTTCAGCAGTAATATACTTGCCGCTTAAGCTTTCTACAAATTTCCCAAACCTTCTAAATAGTGCTTCTGATTTTTGAGTATAAGAATCTCCAATTATTACAGCTTTTCCACCTCCTAAATTTAATCCGCTAATAGAAGCTTTGAAGGTCATTCCTCTTGAAAGGCGAAGCACATCATTTAATGCTTCCATTTCATTGTTGTAGTTCCACATTCTTGTCCCTCCCAAAGCAGGACCCAATGTTGTGTTGTGAATTGCGATTATTGCTTTTAGACCACTTAATTTATCTTGGCAAAAAACAACTTGTTCATGTTCGGTGTTAAACATTCTAGAAATAACAGGATTCATGTCCATCACTAATTCTTCTCGATCTAAAACATCCTTCATTCCTTCAATTTATGTTGATTTAACAAAATAGAATATCCTAAATTTGCGTGCCTAAAAGTCATGCAATTCGGAATGTAAAAGTACCTATAAAAATTAAGTTTAGAAAGCCCTAAAAACGCATATGAAATCTCTCCAATATCTTAATAAATATCTTTGGAAATATCGATACCGATTGATATTGGGAACTGTATTTATTGCAATTTCAAATGTATTTGCCATTTATCCTCCACAAATTGTAAGCGAAGCCATTGATGCCGTTGCAAACTCTCAAGAAATACGACAAATTACAGGAGATGAGGAGTTACCCACAAAACTCAACGCGACAAAAGAGACTTTTTTAACACCGTACATTAAAGACTTAACTTTAAAATCAAAGCTTATTGTTTTTGCAGCTTTAGTGCTGATTATGGCGCTAATGAAAGGGATTTTCACCTTTTTCATGCGCCAAACGATTATTGTAATGTCTCGATTGGTGGAACACAATCTGAAAAATGAGATTTACGAACACTACCAGGCACTCAGTATGTCGTTTTACAAGAAGAATAACACGGGAGACATTATGAATCGTATTTCAGAGGACGTTAGCCGTGTGCGAATGTATTTAGGTCCGGGAATCATGTACACGTTAAACTTGATTCTACTCTTTGCAATGGTTGTTCCTGTGATGCTTTCTAAAAGTTTTGAGTTGACCTTATATGCCTTAACTCCACTGCCTATTTTATCTATATTGATCTACATTATTTCGAGTAAAATCAACAAAAAAAGTGAGGCTACCCAGCGTCAACTGTCCTTGCTATCTACTTTTTCTCAAGAAAGCTTTTCGGGAATAAGAATCATAAAATCTTTTGTGAAAGAAAAATACATGAACCTAGTACTGAGAAAAGAAGCTGAAGAATACAAGGATCGCAACCTAGATTTGGTAAAATTAGAAGCTTTCTTTTTCCCTGTGATGATGATGCTCATTGGCTTAAGTACCATTTTAACGGTTTACATGGGCAGTTTGAAAGTAATTGAAACTAGAGGAATGGCAAATGCCATTTCTATTGGAGACATTGCTGCGTTTATTATTTATGTGAACATGTTAACGTGGCCAGTAACCGCTCTAGGATGGGTTACATCTATAGTGCAACGAGCAGCGGCTTCGCAAACTAGAATTAATGAATTTTTAGAAACGGAACCAGACATTCAAAATTCCGCAAATAAAAACCTTCCAATTGAAGGGAAAATTGAGTTTAAGAACGTTTCTTTTGTCTATTCCGAATCAGGCACCAAAGCGGTACAGCATGTAAATTTCGAAATCTCGAAAGGTGAAACTCTGGCGATAATTGGAAAAACTGGTTCAGGAAAGTCAACCGTTGCCGAACTCGTTTGTCGTCTTTTTGATGCGACAGGTGGAGAAGTTTTAATTGATGGGAGAGATATTAAATCGGTTAATTTAAATAACTTAAGGAGTGAAATTGGCTACGTTCCTCAAGAAGTTTTTCTGTTTTCAACTACCATCAAAAACAACATTTCTTTCGGGTTGCAAGATCAAGACATTCCACAAGAAAGGATAGAAGAAGCTGCTCGAAAAGCTGCAATCGATGTTAACATCAAAACCTTTAAGAAAGGATATAATACGTTATTAGGGGAAAGAGGAATTACACTCTCAGGTGGCCAAAAACAGAGAATCTCAATTGCAAGAGCAATTATCGACGAACCTAAATTTTTGATCTTTGACGATTGTTTATCCGCAGTAGATACTGAAACGGAAGAGAAAATATTAAGTAACTTAAAACAACTCATGAAGAATTCTACGTCGATCATTATAAGTCACAGAATCTCATCTATAAAACATGCAAATCGCATTTTACTAATGAATGAAGGTAAGATTGCCGAACAAGGAACACATGATGAGCTAATCGCAAGCAAAGGTCTTTATTATGAAACGTACCAGAAACAATTACTTGAAGACGAGAAGGAAATAGTTTAGAATATTGAGTATTCCGTCCTCTTGTATTTATTCATATAATTTTTCGTTAGATTTGTTACGTTTACAAAAAGCAGAAGCTATAGAATAAAAAACTACACTTGAAGATGGATAATGAGCACGAGGGTTCAAAGCGAAGAACCAATGATATTTACTCGAGATCGCTAAGAGCGGGAAACAGAACTTATTTTTTTGATGTAAAGTCTACTAAATCAGAAGACTTATACTTAACAATAACAGAGAGTAAAAGAAGGTTTAATAACGATAACGGTAAATTCTTCTACGAAAAACATAAACTCTTTTTATACCCAGAAGATTTTGCTTCTTTTCAAGACAATTTACAAGCAACATTGGACAAAATTTCTGAGTTAAATGGTGGAAAAGAAATTGTTACTCGAGCAGAACTAGACGAACAAAGAGAATCTCAGGACTCTACTCCAAAAAAGTCGGAAGATTCTAAAGAAAGTAACTCAGAAGAATCGAAACCAACCGGTGGATTTTCGGATGTTAGCTTTGAGGATTTATAGAATTAAAAGTGAAGAGTTTTAAAATTCGTTTTTTTTAATAAACGTTATTGTAAAAATGCCCTTCCATTAATTCCTGCACTGAAGTTCTTTCGTGAATAATCTACTTAGAAAATATCTAGTATTTTATTACACAAAAGTTAGTTGCGGCTATAATATCAATACTTAGGTTTTTATAGAAGAATTTATTTAGCAGCAGTCATTCCTAATTATTTTTCACAAACTCCCTACTCTTTTTCATCAAAGGATACATCACCAAGTCTACTTCAATAAAAGCAACTTCTTTTCTAAATTTTGACTTTATTGCTTCAATTTGAGGAGAACTCTTCTCCTTTCTAAAGTCTAATCCTTGGCAAGCAGTAAGCCACTCTACACCTATAATTTTTTCTAGGTTATCCACCACTCTTTTTAATTTGGTTGCCGCATTAGCTCCCATGCTTACGTGATCTTCTTGACCATTCGAAGAATCAATAGAATCAACTGAGGCTGGTGTTGCCAGTTGTTTATTTTGACTTACAGCCGACGCAGCCGAGTATTGAGCAATCATAAATCCTGAGTTTAAGCCAGGTTTTTTTACTAGAAAAGCAGGCAGACCTCGAGTTCCAGAAACCAACTTATACACTCTTCTCTCAGAAATAGAGGCCAATTCAGCCGTTGCTATAGCTAAGAAGTCCAACACTAATGCCAATGGTTGCCCGTGAAAGTTCCCTGCAGAAATTACCTTATCTTCTTCTATAAAAATGGTTGGGTTATCTGTTACGGAATTAATCTCCGTTTCAACCACTTTTTTAGCATAAGCTATAGCATCTTTTGATGCTCCGTGAACTTGAGGAGAACACCTAAAACAATATGGATCTTGCACATGTGCTTTATATCGCTTTATAATTTCGCTTCCTTCTAAGTTTGCTAAAATTGCTTTTGCTGTGGCTAACTGGCCTTCATGCGGCCTAACCTTATGCACTAACTCATCAAAAGACTCGATTCTGCCATCATAAGCATCAATAGAAGCTGCAGCAGCTAAGTCACACCAAGCAGAAAGGTGATTTAACCTCAACAATAAATTGGTAGCGTAGGCAGACATAAATTGTGTTCCATTCAGCAAGGCTAACCCTTCTTTCGATTGTAATCGAATAGCTTCCCAACCCATTTTTTCGTTCAGTTCCTTTCCAGAAATTCGCTCTCCTTCGTAATTTACCTCTCCTTCTCCTAATAAGGGCAAACTCAAATGAGCTAAGGGCGCTAAATCACCTGAAGCACCTAAACTTCCTTGTTCATAAATAACAGGACAAATACCTTCGTTGTAAAAATCAACTAGTCTTTGTACAGTTGCCAATTGAACACCGGAATGACCTTTAGAAATTCCTTGAATCTTTAGTAAAATCATAAGTTTCACAATCTCTTTTGGCACCTCATCTCCCATTCCACAGGCATGAGAAGTAACTAAATTCCATTGCAATTGACTTAATTGATTTTTATCGATCTCCGTATCGCACAGTGAACCAAACCCCGTATTAATTCCATAAATTGGACTTTGTGAGCGTTTGACTTTATCATCTAAATATTCACGGCAAGCAGTTATTTTTGAAGTAGACTCTTGACTTAATTCCAATTTAAAATTGGAATCCATTAACTGCTTAATATCTATTAAACTTAGAAAATCTGATGTAATTTGATGTACCATAATTAATTAGCAATTGACAATTAGTATTTCCTAATTAATCGATTTCATTATTTCTTTAACAGATACTTTTAACTGTTCTCCGCTTTCCATATTCTTTAAACTCAGTTGACCTGAACTCATTTCATCTTCACCTACCATTATCACAAATGGAATTTGTTTGTCGTTGGCATATTTCATTTGCTTTTTCATTTTCGCAGAATCTGGATACAATTCTGCTCGAATTCCTTCCGCTCTCAACTTTTGTAACACCCCTAAACAGTATGCTGCTTCCTTTTCACCAAAGTTGATTAATAAGACTTGTGTTGTTGCATTAGCAGATTCAGGAAAGAGTTTCAACTCTTCCATAACATCGTAAATTCTGTCTGCTCCAAAAGAAATCCCAACACCGGAAACGTTCGGCAGACCAAATATTCCTGTCAAATCTGCATAGCGGCCACCACCGCAGATACTACCCATTTTCATTTCATTCGATACCACTTCGAAAATAGCACCTGTATAATAATCTAACCCTCTAGCTAAGGTAACATCTATCTCTAAAACTGCTTTCTTTAAACCTAATGACTTTACAGTGTCTAATATAAATTTAGTTTCTTCAATTCCTTTTAAACCAATTTCTGAATCTGCTAAGAATGAACTTAACTGGTTTAACTTTTCATCATTACTGCCTTCAATTCTAAATAGCGGTTGAATTTTCTCTAACTCCACTTCAGATAAACCTCTTTGAGAAAGTTCTTCGTTTACTTTTTCTAAGCCAATTTTCTCAAGCTTATCTATCGCAACTGTGATTGGAATAATCATTTCTGGTCTTCCAATTACCTCTGCTATACCGCTCAATATTTTACGGTTGTTCAGTTTAATCAAAAAGTTCTTTAATCCTAGATTGCTCAATACCTCGTCAAACAACTTTACTAACTCCACTTCATTCAACAAAGAATCAGATCCAATAATATCAGCATCGCACTGATAAAATTCACGGTAACGTCCTTTTTGCGGACGGTCTGCTCTCCAAACAGGTTGAATTTGGTAGCGTTTAAATGGGGAAGCGATGTCGTTTTGGTGTTGCACAACATAACGTGCGAAGGGAACAGTTAAGTCATAACGAAGGGCCATGTCTGCCAAATTTGAAACGTTTGTATTAAAAAACGTCTTGTCGTCGAAGTCACTTTTCTGTGACGCTTTCAAGTCAGAATTGGTGAGGGCTTTCGATAATTTATCCCCTCTTTGTAAAACGTTAAAAATTAAACTATCTCCTTCATCACCGTACTTCCCTGTCAAGGTTTCTCTATTCTCCATTGCCGGAGTTTCTATCTGTTCAAAACCATACAATTGAAATGATTTTCGAATCGTTTCAAATATATAATTCCTCTTCGCCATCACTTGTGGCGAAAAATCTCTCATTCCTTTTGGGATACTAACTTTCATAAACTTATAATAACTGATTATTAATTCTTGAATTAGTATTTACTTTAATAGTTTTCTATATCTAAATTTTGTTGGTTCAGTTCCCATACGTTTACGCTTATTCTCTTCGTATTCGGAAAAACCCCCTTCAAAGAAATAGACATTTGCATCACCTTCAAAAGCTAAAATGTGCGTACAGATACGATCTAAAAACCACCTGTCGTGAGAAATAACCACAGCACAACCAGCAAAATTTTCAATCCCTTCTTCTAATGCTCTTAACGTATTAACATCAATATCATTTGTTGGCTCATCTAGAAGCAAAACATTCGCCTCAATCTTTAGAGTCAATGCTAAATGCAATCGATTTCTCTCTCCCCCAGAAAGAACTCCTACTTTCTTATTCTGATCGCCACCATTAAAGTTAAAACGAGATAAATACGCTCTAGAGTTTACAATCTTGCCACCGATTTCCATTTGATCGTTACCGCCTGCAACTACTTCAAAAACGGTTTGCCCTAAATCTAAATCTTCGTGCGCTTGATCAACGTAACCCAACTCAACTGTTGAACCAACTTTAAAATCTCCAGAATCCGGCGTTTCTTCACTCATTATCATTTTAAACAAGGTCGTTTTACCAGCGCCATTTGGTCCTACGATACCTACAATTCCTGCAGGGGGTAATTTAAAATTCAAGTTTTCGTATAATAATCTATCGCCAAAACCTTTTGAGACATTAACTGCCTCAATCACCTCATTTCCTAAACGCTGTCCGTTTGGAATTGGAATCTCTAATTGTTGAACTTCCTCTTTACCACCATCTGCAATCAGCTTATCATAGTTCGCCAAACGAGCTTTTGACTTGCTGCGCTTCGCCTTCGGATTCATTCGAGACCACTCCAGTTCCTTCTCTAAATTCTTTCTTCTTTTACTTTCAGTTTTCTCTTCCGCTTTAAGTCTCTTCGATTTTTGCTCTAACCATGAAGTATAATTTCCTTCGTAAGGAATTCCCTGTCCTCTGTCTAGTTCTAAAATCCAACCTGCTGCATTGTCTAAGAAATACCTATCGTGAGTTACCGCAATTACAGTTCCCTTATACTGTTGTAAATGCTGCTCTAACCAAAATACAGATTCTGCATCTAAGTGGTTAGTTGGCTCATCTAATAGTAAAATATCAGGCTCTTGTAATAATAATCTACACAATGCTACTCTTCGTCTTTCTCCACCCGATAAATTAGCAACCAAAGCATCTGGCTCTGGACAACGAAGTGCATCCATTGCCCGCTCTAGCTTTGTATCTAATTCCCAAGCATTCAATGCATCAATTTGTGTTGAAAGCCGCTCTTGCTCTTTCATTAAATCTTCCATTTTATCAGGATTTTCCAAAATCTCTGAATCTCCAAACTTAGCATTGCAATCTTCGTATGCTTTCAAAACAGCCACCGTTTCAGCAGCTCCTTCTTCAACTATTTCTTTAACCGTTTTTGTATCGTCTAATTGAGGTTCCTGAGACAACATTCCCACTGAATATCCTTCAGAAAAAACAACATCACCTGTGTATCCGCTCTTTTCTTCTCCTGCAATGATTCTCATTAAGGTAGATTTACCAGAACCATTTAGACCAATAATTCCAATTTTAGCTCCGTAAAAGAAAGAAAGGTATATATTTTTAAGTATTGGTTTCCCCGATGGCAGTGACTTTGTTAAGTTCACCATCGAAAAAATTATCTTTTTATCGTCAGACATTAATTGAATTTTAAAGTTTCAACAAATTTGTGAATTTATTAGCGTTTCTCGTTGCAATACTGCGATTATTTCTTATTCTTGACAGACTTATTTATAAAACAATTTGATTAAAGCAAAAATAACTTTAGGAAGAACCGAAATTGAGACGTTCCCGGAACTGGGTATTGAAAATATCACAGCTAAAATTGACACTGGAGCATATTCTACAGCTATTCATGCACAGAGGTTTTGGACTGAAACAAAAGTAGAGGTTGAAGTGCTCTATTTTCAGTTATTAGACCCTTCAAAAGATGAATTTGTAAATAGGATAATCAGCTGGAAGGATATGGTTTTTTAGTTCAGCTAAAGCTCCGGCCAACTCTACTCCTGTTGGACCGCATCCTACTATTGGAAAGTTTATGTAACTTTCTTGCTTTACTCCGCCTGCCAATAAAGTTTTCTCAAAATTTTTAAGAATTAACCTCCTAAAATCTAATGCTTCGGAAACAGTTTTCATAGTCATAGCATCTTTCTCTGCTCCCTTCATGCCAAAAAAGTTAGTGGTAGTGCCTGCAGCAATTACCAAATAAACATAAGACAATGACCCAATGTTTGTTTCAATTATACTACCATTCGAATTTATGTTTTCCACACTTGCCATTCTAAAATGCAAGCGTTCTTGATTTTTAAATATTTTCCGAATGGGATAAGCGATTGAATCAGGTTTCAAACCTGCAGTTGCCAATTGATAAAGCAATGGCTAGAAAGTGTGGTAGTTATTTTTGTCTAACATGACCACTTGAAAATTTTTATTTCTCAAGCTCTTAGCTATATTCAATCCCAAAAATCCGCCGCCAACTATTACAACTCTTTTAAATTCACTTTTGAGAATATTCATACTTCAATTTCTTAAAAATTTGTCGCAATAGCTTTCAACTCATATGAATCAAATGCCTTTTGCTTAGGGCAAGAATTTGCTATAAAAATCATGGCTTGGGCAACTTCTTCATCGTAAATACCTCTGTATTTTTCAACTGCACCTATCATTAAAAACTGAAAGGTTTTCATAAAAAAGATTCCAATTTTTTCGACCAAGCGAAATTCTTTTCGATCACCAAAAAGCATAGAAGGCCGAACAGCATATGACTTTTCTGGTCCACTTTCCCAAATTGATACCTCCGCTCTGCCTTTCGTTTGAGTATAAAAATTACTTGAATTTGCATTTGCTCCAATGGCTGAAATATGAACTAGCTGACCCACCCCATGCTGTTTTGCCAATTTAGAAATCTGAGTTGGATATTCTAAATCTACCTTTTCAAAAGCTGGGTTGGATCCTGCCTTTTTAATAGTAGTTCCCAAACAAATAAATACATCGTCTACTTTAAAAAAGCCCGCACATTTATCTAAACTTTCAAAATCAACGAGCACTTCTTCTATTTTAGCATTCGTATAGTTTTTAGTTCTCCTATTGGCAACTCGAACAGTCGTGTACCTCTCGTCTTCAGCTAGTAAATCAACCAACTTTTGCCCAACCAACCCTGTTCCACCAAATACTAATGCTGTTTTATGTTTACTCATTTTTTGAATTTAATTTTAAAGTCTAATTTAAACATTACGCTACATTTGCCGTTAAAGAAGTATGATTAAGTATCAACAAGAATTTGATAAAGGAGTTGAGGAATTGAGAGCAGGGAATCTCGATAAATCGTTGAGTATTTTTAATGCATTAGTGAAAGCTGAACCAACCATTGGAGATTATTGGAGCGAAAGAGGTGTTGTTTACTTTCATTTGGGAAAGAAGAAAGAATCCTTAGCAGATATGGATGAGGCGGTTCGGTTGCAACCTCAAAAACCCTATCGTTATTCAAGCAGGGCTTATATTCGAGGCCACTTTAAATTGACAAAACAGGCTATTGCTGATTATGAAAAATGCATTGAATTAGACCCCGAAGATGCCGTTGCCCAAAACAACTTGGGAATGTTACAAGAGCAGCTAGGTTATAAAAAAGAAGCTAAGAAACGCTTTGATATTGCTGACGACTTTATGGAAGAACCTAAAGGAAATACAGACCTAGGTATTCAGGGTGAACCACTAGAAGCTCGAAATATTCAGAAAGAACTTGAGGAGGCAAAAAAGAATCAAAGTATTTGGAATGAATTAAAATCACTCACATCAAGAGAAGGGCGCGAATCGTTTGGAAAGTTTGTAAAGTCTGGTTTTAAGAGGACCTAAAGCAAATTCTTTAATTCCAACTTCAATTCACCTGACAATTTATCAGAAGCCTTCATCAAAGGCATTCTAACTTCATCACCACAAATACCTTGTAATTTTAAAGCGGCTTTCACACCCGCTGGATTTCCTTCCGCAAAAAGCAGATTTGTGAAGTCTAGAGATTTAAAATGTAGATCTCTTGCTTTATCATTCTCTGCATTCAAACTGGCGTTAACAATATCTGAAGTAAGTTTAGGCTGAGAGTTGGCTAAAACTGAAATAACCCCTGCTCCACCGCAAGTAATAATTGGAAAGTTCAATGCATCTTCTCCAGATATTACTAAGAAGTCAACTGGTTTACCTTTTGCAATTTCCATAACTTGATTCAAATCACCTGATGCTTCCTTCATGGCAACAATATTTTCAAAATCATGAGCCAAACGTAAAGTTGTATCCGAAGTCATGTTTGAGGCAGTTCTCCCAGGTACATTATACAAAATCAATGGTAGAGGTGAATACTCAGAAAGCCTTTTGTAATGCTGGTAAATTCCTTCTTGAGTTGGTTTATTGTAATATGGACTTGCAGATAAAATGGCATCTACACCTGTCAAATCAACTCGCTCAAACTCGTCTACAATACCTGCAGTGTTGTTACCACCAATACCTATAACAATAGGAAATCTACCATTGTTGACAGATTTAACATGAGCCAATACTTGATCTTTCTCTACTGTATTTAAAGTAGCCGTTTCTCCTGTAGTCCCTAAAACTACAAGATAATCTAGTCCACCATTTATTACATGATTTACCAAATTCGAAAGGCCATCAAAATCAATTGATCCATCGGCTAAAAATGGAGTAACCAATGCTACTCCGGTTCCTTTAATTTTGTACATTTTACTTTTTATTTATCATTTTCAAATAAGTCGTTGTCTGACTTAGAAAGAAATCTAATTTTTTATTATCCGTACTAATTGTTAGGTCACAAATATCATTCTGATACCCAACCGCACGACCAATTTTAAAATGAGCCTTGGATAAGGTGGAAATAACCTTTAAACTAAAATTAATATCAAAATTCAAATCAATCATCAAATGATATTCCTTTCCTATCATTTTTAAAATTTTGTTGTCTTTAGGAAAACCAAGTCTATTCAAACAATTCTTGTCGTAGTAGCTGTAGGTCAATTCATCCTCAGGTCTTTTATCCTCCTTGCCTTTTAATTTATAAAACCCAATAGTGTCCGTTTTAACCCCTTCTTCTTTCAGAAAACGAGCAAAGTCGCGTACTCTCTTCTCAGTTGAGACATTGCTAGCGTCATAAATTAACAAGGCAGACTTAGCCATCGCCAAATTTATAGCACCAATTTTACGATTAACTTTTTTTAGCCTTCGAGCTAAAAATTTATCTGCAATAAATTGTATCATTTTAAGTGGATATCTTTCACCATAACTTTCCCGGCTTTTTCATTTAACCGTTGAATTAAATCACTTTTCACATAACTCAATTCTTGACGTAAAGTTGAAGAATCAAGTCGAACAAACAATACACCCTTACTAAAATAAATTTCTTTGGTGTGATTGGCTATCATTTTACCAACTAACTCCTCCCAACTTTTCACCAAACTCATTTCGTCTAGTTTGTCTCCTAGTCCATACGATCGTAACATTTTGTCAACCAACTGCTTCAATGGCTTTTCTTTTTCATTTGACATTTTTCACCTCCCCTTTTTCAATTGCAAATGCTTTAAATTCTACTTTCAGTTCCTTTAACAAACTAGGCAAACGATCTAAATGAGTGTCTGTTATAAACACTTGACCGAACCAATCTTTTTGAACTACAGTCATAAGTTTAGCTATCCTTTCTTCGTCCAATTTATCATAAATATCATCCAAAAGTAATATTGGAGCATTTTTTTTTTGATCCTTAAGAAACTCTGCTTGTGCTAATTTTAAAGACAATAAAAAAGTCTTTTGTTGACCTTGAGAACCAAATTTCTTTAACGGCTTATCGCCTAAATTAAAACCTAAATCATCTTTATGAACCCCCGAAGAAGTATACGTTAGCCTTCTGTCTTTCTCTCTTGAATTAATTAAATTGTTTGCAAAGAATTCCCCCTTTAATTGAGAAATATAATCCAAACTTACTTCCTCCTTATTTCCACTAATGAATTGATAATGCTTTTGAAATAATGGGAGAAAATCTTCAATAAATTGACTTCTTGCTTCGAAAACAGGAACACCATAATTGATTAACTGCTCATCCCAAATAGACAGGCTCTCCTCATCAAACCTTCGAATTTCCATAAACTTTTTCAACAACCTATTTCGCTGAGAAAGAGCTTTGTTATATTGAATTAAATCATCCAAATACCTTCTATTATACTGTGAAATAATCAAATCCAAATACTTTCGTCGAATCTCACTACCCTCAATAATTAAAAGTGAATCTGAAGGAGAAATCATAACCAATGGAATTAGACCAATATGATCAGCTATCCGCTCGTAGACCTTCTTATTTCGTTTTACCTGCTTTTTTTGACCTTTTTTTAACCCAATATGTATCTTTTCTTTTTCATCTTCTCTATTAAACTCACCGGTTAAGGACATGAAAACTTCTTCGTCTCTTATTAATTGTGAATCAATAGGATTAAAAAAGCTTTTACTAAAGGAAAGGTAATAAATTGCATCTAAAAGGTTTGTTTTTCCTTGACCATTATTCCCTAAAAAACAGTTAATATGAGGAGAAAGCGAAAGGCTTGCCTCTTCGTAGTTTTTAAAATTTAAGAGTTGTAATTTTTTTAGATACATTGCCTCACAAAAATACCTAAAGCTACTGCGAAAAATGCTAAAAATAATTAATTTGAATTGAGTGAAAAAACCCTATTTTTGCAGATTCGTAAAAAAAATAAAAAATGGCGAAGCAGACACCAGAAAACGAAGAGTTAATTTTAGACGTTCAAGAGGTTTATAGTACAACAGAAACGTTCATTGACCAGAATAAAAGTATAATCACCGGTTTAGTTGGTGGATTAATTGTTTTAATTGCGGGTTACTTTGCATATAACAGTCTTTTTTTAGGACCATTGGAAGATGAAGCTAGAGAGGAGATGTTTATGGCAGAAAAGTACTTCAGGTTAGATTCATTTAACCTAGCGATTGACGGAAGAGCAGACTTCGCAGGTTTTATTGAAATTGCTGATAAATATGGAAGCACAAAAGCTGGAGATTTAGCAAACTACTATTTAGGAATGTCTTTTTTAAATATTAGAGAATTTGAATCTGCTATTGAGGCACTAAATCAATTTGATGGAAATGATGAAATATTAGCAACTTTGGCCATAGGAGCAAAAGGTGATGCTCTAATTGAGCTTGAAAACACTGAAAAAGCGATTGACCAATATGATAAGGCGGCAAAAAGAAGAACCAATGATTTTACTACCCCATTATTTTTAATGAAAGCAGCTAGAGCCCAAGAAATGATTGGTGACTATAAGTCAGCTGCAGAAAATTACAATAAAATAAAATCAGAATACAAAAAGTCTCCAGAAGCAAATGATATTGACAAATTTATTGCTAGAGCAGAAGCTAAAATTTAATAATGGCAACTGAAGGAAATAACCTTTCTGAATACGATTTTAACAGCGTTCCCAATGCTTCAGCAATGACATTGGGAATTGTTGTTTCTGAGTGGAATGAAAAAATTACATTAGGGCTTTTAAAAGGTGCTAAAGACACACTATTGAAGCATGGTTTACAAGAATCAAATATCCACGTTTACTTTGTACCAGGAGCCTTTGAGTTGCCATTAGGAGCTCAACTGGTACTTGAAAACAAAGCTATTGAAGCCGTCATCTGCTTAGGTTGCGTAATACAAGGCGAAACTAAACACTTTGATTTTGTATGTGAAGGAGTCACTCAAGGAATAAAAGATGTAAGCTTAAAATATAATGCTCCTGTTATATTTGGTGTACTTACTGATAACAAAGAACAACAAAGCATAGACCGCAGTGGTGGAAGACTAGGAAATAAAGGAGATGAAGCTGCAGTTACTGCTATAAAAATGATCGACCTCAAAAATAAGCTGAGCAATTCTTAAGTTATAAATTAAGCTTTAACCCTAGAGTCTCTGCTTTCCATTAACTCAATTTTGTTTTTACCTTCTCCCAAGTCTTTATTTGCCAATTTGTAGTTGCAATACAAAGTAAGTTTCCACTAATATCGTGCACATCTATACAGCATTTCCTATATACTACTCCTTCCGATTTGAGTGGTTGTAATATAGCCGAGTTAAATTCTTCCTCCTCAATGGTGAATGTTGCAAATGCGTCTGTTTTTCCTTGGTATTTATAACTCACTTCCATTGACTCCATTATTATCCGATAGCTTTTCATATCTAGTTTGTACAATAATAAAAACCCTGAACTATACTCTGCCGCAGTTGCTAAACAACACGCATGAATTCCTTTCAAATGGTTTTGATTAATTCGCCAATAAGGAATTTTAACTTTTACCTCGTTGTCAGTAATATGAACAACTTTTAAACCGTGTGGTCGGTTAAATGGTATGAAGCGCTGAAGGATAAAGTTTAGTTTGGTTCTTCCCCAACTCGACGTTTTGGCACCTTGAATCAATTTTTCTATGTTCATCGTTAAAAGTATATTTATTCAAATCTATAAAATGAAAACGGAAGAAAGAGCAATTCTAAAAGAAAAGTTATAAAATGAAATCCAAAAATTAGATCAAGAAATTCAATATTTGAAGGAGGTTATTAAACCAATTTCGCCAGAGAACGCTATTGGCAGAATAAGCCCAATGGATGCTATTAATAACAAAAGTGTGAACGAAGCAACGTTAAGAAAAGCAAGCTTAAAATCTGATGATTTAAAACAAGCTTTGCAAAAAACAGAGAGTCTTGAATATGGAATATGCGCTAGCTGTGGCGAAAAAATCCCAATGGGATGCTTATTACGTCCTCAGAGTACATCTTGTGTTAAATGCGCATATTAACCGCCAATATTTTAGGTTAGCTTTTTTGATAAACTTAATTTTGTGTCCATATATTTATAATTAAAAAAAGAGTTTATGTCTCAAGCAGAAAAAGGAAATACAGTAAAAGTTCATTATATAGGAACATTGACTGACGAAACTATTTTTGATAGTTCAAGACAAAGAGAACCAATTGAGTTTGAAGTTGGAGCAGGACAAATGATTGCAGGTTTTGATTCAGCAGTTCAAGGTATGAAGGTTGGAGAAACCAAAAAAGTAGAGATCTCTTCAGCAGAAGCTTATGGCCCTGTAAATGAAGAAGCAATGATTAAAGTTGCACAAGATCAGTTACCTGAAGGTATGAACCCAGAGATAGGCATGCAATTAGAAGCCACTCAGCAAGATGGAAGAACCCAGGTTTTAGTAGTAGCTGAAGTATTGAAAAATGAAGTTGTTTTAGATGCAAATCATCCATTAGCGGGCAAGGATTTAATCTTTGACATCGAAATGGTGGAAATCAAATAGACCAAATATTTTTTCAAAAAAGCCCTTTCAAATAAGAAAAGGCTTTTTTTATGCCATTTTTTTATTTCCTCTTGAAGTTCATTTCGTCATTAACTGTTAAACAATGGTCAATAAAAGATTATAATTGTTGAATTTTGAAAAAAGACGAAATGAAAGAGAATCAACTTAGCGATTACCGACATGCCATAGAAATTCCTGTGCGATTTATGGACATAGATGCGCTTCAACATGTAAATAACGCTCGTTATTTGAACTTTCTAGAAGAATCAAGAATTGCTTATTCACAAGAATTATTAAACGTATTTAATTCAATTCAAGAGTTAAACGTTCTTGTAGCAAGAGTGGAAATTGACTTTTTAAGACCAGTTTTGTTTGGCGAAAAACTTAAGGTATATACAAGAATATTAAAACTCGGTACGAAAAGCTTCACCTTTGAGTCTGTTATAACTGCAACTAATAACAACGGAGAGTTTCCTGCAGCTAAAGCATTACAAACGTTGGTTGCGTTTGATCCCAAAACACTAAAAAGTACCGTTATCTCACCAAAATTAAGAGCGCGAATTATCTTAGTAGAGCATAATCTAGTTCAGAAATAAACATTTGGTTAATTTGATTTTCTGATTTACATTTAGGCAATTGAACCAAATTTAAAATATCGGTATCTTACGCATCAAGAATTAGAATTATTCAATGAAGATTTTTCTGAATACTTGTATTCCAAAGGAATAAATCGATTTGAATGGAAATTATTATTGGATTATTCGTCTGATGATGCGTTAAAAATTCTAGCTAAATACAGTGAACAAACGTTCGAAAAGGTTATGAAAACTGTTCATTATTTAGAGAGAAAAACAATTTCTACTCTTGAGTTGGTCAGTTGCGTGAATGAGGAAATGGTATCTATTTTAGTAGAACTTCCAGCAAAAAGCAACATTAATTTTTTAAAAGGTGATTTTCTGCAAACGATAAGAAACATGAGTCATTTCCGCTCAACACAAATAAGTTCAAAATACCTTAAATCTCGCGAAAAAGACATTTTCACTTTAATAGAATCAGGATATAAGGTGGTTAACAATCGATTGTATAATTATATTGAATCTCTAAGAAAAACCCAATTAAATTAAGCTCTATCTAACTGCCTTAACTCTTCAAGTAAACTATTTCGAGAGTTTGAAATTCCAAACCTCTCTATCAATTTAAGGACCTCCGTTTCTAATGACTTATTCGCAAAATAATTATCTCTTAAAAAATGAATAAATTTTAAGGTTTGAAAAGCATTAAACCAACGGAAGAATCGTTTCTCAAAGTGCTCTTTTGAGGTAGATTGAGAACGAATTTCAGTTAACCTTTCTTCCCATTCCTCACTTCCAACAAAAGCTACTAACATTTCATTAGCACATTTACTTGACTCGTAAAATTGACCAACATCTTTAAAGCATTCCTTCAGTATCTCAAAACAATCAAAAGCATAACTCTTATGGATTTCTCTTTCCATATCCATCATTTCTTGAATAGCTCTCCCCGTTCCAAATGGTACTCTATGAGAAGGCCTTGGCGAGGGTATAACTGTTGTATTTTTTAATTCAGTTAAGGTTCCTACATCAATAAACTTTTGCAGGAAATAAAAATCTTCCCCTGCTTTTCTTCTATTCATCCCCCCCTGTTCGCAATAAGCCAATGCTCTTACAGCCATTGAAGAGCCAATGGTATGAAAGGCAAATGGTAAATTAGCATAAGCAAGCCCATTTTTATAATACCTTAAATGCAGTTCGTAGTTTTCTATACCGGTATAAATATCTCTTGAAAAATTAGCACCTGAAATTGGGTGTTCAAAATGAATGGAACATGCACCTGACATTGGATTGAGCTCAAAGTGCTTTTCAATTTCAACAAGGTAGTTTGGCAGGCAATGAGAATCTGCATCAAAGCATACAATCACTCCTTCCGGGCGATTTAACTTGCTGAATCTTCTAATTGCTTCATCCATTCCAATTTTACGTGCTAACCCAACACCCGCATGTTTCTTAGGTAATGAATTCTCCTCTACAGAGTATAAATTAAAATTGTTGTTTTCTAGATTTTTGTGCCACTTCTCCAATTTTTGTCTTGCCGTTTTATTTGTTTCAATAATAGCATTTATCGAATTTTCAGATGCATTAAATACAACTATAACTTCTGCCGCACAATTAGGCCTATCACAATTTTGCAAACTAGATACACTCTTAATCAAATCAACTTCGTCATGAGCCGGTATAACTACAATTATTCCCAGTGCATAATCTGGATCAGTCGAAATCAACTCTTCCCGAAAGGCATATTTTGTTAAATATTGTGGCAGTTTTTGCATGTTCATTTTCCATTTACAAAAGAACTAATTCTAAACTTTTAAATGTTCTATTTGTGATTAATGATATGAAACAAAAACGATGGATGGGAGCGGTGTTAAAATTGGCCGCAGTTTACAATGTAATTTGGGGAGCATGGGTAGTTTTGTTTCCTGAGCACTTCTTTGAAATAACTAATATGCAGGTTCCTGATAATCTCATTATATGGCAAGGAATGGGAATGATTGTTGGGGTTTACGGAATTGGTTATTGGTTGGCTAGTTATGACGCAATTCGGCATTGGCCAATTTTACTGGTTGGCTTTTTAGGTAAAATATTTGGGCCACTCGGATTTATTATGAATTACTTTATTTTAAAAAGTGTCCCTTTTGAGTTTAGCTATACCTTATGCACGAATGATTTAATTTGGTGGGTTACCTTCTTCCTGATTTTAAAAACTGTTCATGAAACAACCAACTGGAAACTCAATACTTAAAAAAAGCAGGATTCTATTCTCTTTTTTTCGCTTATTTCACCGGAGGAATAAATCATTTTGTACAACCTGAGATTTACATCCCTCTAATTCCTCCTTATTTAGTTTATATAATCGAATTGAATCTGCTAAGTGGTTTAGTTGAAATTATTCTGGCTATTAGTTTGCTGTTTCATGTAACTAGAAAGTGGGCCGTATATGGCATAATTTTAATGCTATTTGCCTTTTTACCTGCTCATATCTACTTTATTGAAATGAGAAGTTGTATTTCAGAATCAATCTGTTTTGACCCATGGGTTGCTTGGGTTCGATTAATCGTTGTTCATCCAATTCTAATTTATTGGGCCTTCCTATACCGAAATTATAGAGTAAAATGAACGTTGAAGTAGCACAAGTAATTGTAGATTTCGGGACTGTTGTACTCATTTGGATGGTTCAATTAATTGTTTATCCAAGTTTTTTGTACTTCAGTGACCAAGATTTAATCAAGTGGCACATTCCCTATACTCAACGAGTAACATTTATTGCAGCCCCTATTATGTTTGCACAAACAGGAATAATTGCATTTCAAGCACTAACTGAGTTTAATTGGTTGCATTTACTGTCTTCAGTTATATGTGGCTTGCTTTGGTTTCTTACCTTTTCCAAAGCGGTTCCACTTCATCATAAAATAGATCAGAAAAGCGAATTAAAATCGATCAGCAAAAAGTTAGTTCAGATTAATAAAAAAAGAACTGCCTTGTGGACTGTTCTTTTCATTATTTCTCTTTTACAAATTATTAACTAAGGATATAATCTCGTCGTTTTCCAACTACTTGCACTTCCTTTGTAAATTATACGATCGTGTAATCTACTTGGTCTACCTTGCCAAAATTCAAAATAACTTGGCACTAATTCAAACCCTCCCCAAAAATCAGGTCTTGTAACTTCTTGTCCTTCAAATTGCTTTTCTAAATCAAATAACTTATCTTCTAATTTCTGCCTTGACTCGAGCTCCTCACTTTGAGCAGAAGCCCATGCTCCTATTTGACTCTTACGTGGTCGAGTTTTAAAGTAGTCGTTAGAAAGATTTTCATCTAGTTTTTTAACTTCAACTTGCATTCGAATTTGTCGATCCAAATCGGGCCAAAAAATATTCATCGCAGCTTTTGAATTGCTTGCTAATTCAGATGCCTTTTTACTTTCATAGTTTGTATAAAAATGAATCGCCTTATCCGTTATGTCACGAATTAATACAACACGTGAATCTGGCTGACTATTTACTGAGGTTGACAAAACAAAAGCATTGGCATCCTTTATTTTCAGCTTTACAGCATCATCCAACCACACTTTTAATAAATCGAAAGGATTGCGTGGCACATCTTGTGCATCCAGAGTTCCATAATTGAAGTCCCTCCGCAGGTCTCTGATATCTTGTCTAATATTTTTCATCTACACTCAATTTAGTTTAATAACAGCTGAAACTTCAGTGTGTTTTCAGCAAATGTATCCCTTCGTTTTAAAAACATTGGTCAATTCTTTATATAAATTATCAATTGCTCTGATAAACATGTCTACCTGTATCTTTTTATTCCGAATTTTGTATTAATGGATTTTAACCCTTTCAAAAAGAGAATTTCTGAATTAAACAAGCTATCCGCTGATCAAGGTAATATCTTAGTTGCCGAGCCGTTCATGCAAGATGACTACTTCAAAAGAAGTGTTGTGTATCTCTGTGAAAACAATGAATTAGGTACTGTAGGTTTTATTTTGAGCGAAAAATTAAACCTTCAAGTAAACGACCTTTTCAATGAGCCACTAGCCTTCAATGCAGATTTATTTATGGGCGGACCTGTGGAAGCTCAAAACCTCTTCTACTTGCATACTTGCTCAGAATTAGATGGAGCAATGGAAATAAAAGATGGTATTTATTGGAGTGGCGATTTTGAACAGTTAAAAGAATATATGTTAATTGGAAAAATTCAGGCTCATGAAATTCAATTTTTCCTAGGTTATTCCGGCTGGGATAAACAGCAGTTAAAAGATGAACTAATTGCTGAAAATTGGCTCATAGGATCGATTTTAACTGAAGAGTTATTCAATTTGGATTCAGAAAAAATTTGGAAAACTCAATTGACAAAAATGGGGAAAGAACAAGCATTAATGGCAAAATTCCCAGATGATCCAAGTTTAAATTAAAAACGCCGTAGGCTGCAAACCTGCTATCTCAGGATGTGATACTAAGTTTTGTCGACTACAACTGGTCAACTAGCTTTGAAGATATTTTTTTAAAATATCGTTTTTTAGCATACGATGAAACCCAGGCTACACCTTGGATTGAGCTACAGAAAAAAATCTCTTCTGCTTGTTCTAAATCAGAAGGTTCAAGTGACGTCTCTTTAATCTTAAAACCTAGTTGCTTTAATTTATTCAGTAAAACACGCCGCATTACTCCTTCAATTGCTCCGTGCTTCAAATGAGGAGTATATGCTACATCTCCTTTTATTAAGAAAAGGTTAGAAGAAGTACCTTCTACTAAAAAGCCATTAGCATCTAGTAAAACAAGCTCGTCAAAGTTAGATTCCTCTTTTTCTTTCGCAGCCATTACATAAGGAATAGAATTGAGTGTTTTAAGCCCAGAAAATTGCGAAGGATATACCGTCACATTTTTTGAAATACCCAATTTATACCCGTCTCTGTTTAAGATATAACTATCAGAAGATAAGCGATCGGTTTCAATGTAAAAAAAGACTTGATTAGATTCCGGAGAATATTTTCCCATGCCCGACCGCTGTGCAATAATTCTCAGCGTTGCGCCCCTTTCAATCTCATTCTTGATTAATAATTGCTCTATACATACCTTCAAAATTTCAATATCTCCCGGCGAACAACTTATTTCCAATGCTTTCAATCCTTTTTGCATCCTTTCCAAGTGGAATTCTAAATATTTGACCTTCCCCGAAACTACTCGTATGGACTCAAACACTCCATCGCCAAATTTCATGGCTCTATTTAACCTAAAAATAGGTTTGTTTTCTTCGTAAAATTTATTGTCGTAACAGACGAAGTTGGAAAACATACTTAAAACTTTAAGAGGTAAAAGATTTGGTCAATGAATGAGAACAACGACTTTGGCGCTGTTATCAAGGTAAATACTATTCCGAAAATTGCCCCAGCGATGTGTGCATCATGATTGATGTTTGAAGTACTTTTTCGAGATTGGTAGTGCTCATAAGCTAAGTATCCAAATCCTACAATTATTGCAGGAATAGGAACCGGAATAAACATTAGGTATAAACTGCTACCGGGACTAAAAATAATGAATGAAAATAAAACCGCAGATACAGCACCAGAAGCACCAATAGAATGGTAACTCGGATCATTTTTATGCTTGCGATATGACGGTAATGCTGCGAATATGATTGAGCCGAAATACAGGAGAACGAAATAGAAAACTCCCTTGGAACCAAGGTAATATTCAAAATATTCTTGAACCCCCCCTCCGAAATTATATAGAACAAACATGTTGAAGAACAAATGCATCCAATCTCCATGTAAAAAAGCGTGTGTTACAAAACGGTAATACTGCTTTCTTTCTTCTAATCCGTATGGAGCAAAATCAAATCGATAAAAAAAATCGCGATTACTAAACGCGGTAATTGAGATGACGCACGTTAAGATTATAATCATTATCGTTGCCATAATACTTAAAAAAGTTCGTCAAAAAGAGATGGAGAATCTGGGTTGTCTTGCTTTTTATCTTTTTTATTTGAGTCAGGTTTTTGTTTGATGTTATCGTCCAACGTATTTTCTTCTGGCTCTTCTATCTCCAATGGTATACTAGTTGGCTCATCTATATCTCTCATTACCTTTGGAGTTTCAACTTTCTTCTCCTTTGGTTTCTCGGTAGATTCCAATTCCTCGTCAACATCTTGATCATCTGTTTCCTTATCAAACTCACCTCCCTTAGATTGTTCTTGTTTTGGTTCAGGATAAAAATCTTGCTCTAGCTCCTCAATAGGTATTTTTAATATATCTGCCGCTTGTTCTCCTACAATCCGGTCAACGGCTTTAATCTTATCATAGCTCAATTTATTTCCAAGGGCTTTCATTCCCTTTACAGAAATAAATTCTAATAAATCTAACTGCTCGTTCTCCTTCGCATCTTTTCCCCTTGATTTTGTAAATCTAATATCAATTATCGTGTGATGATCTGTTGAAACAAGCTCTAACAGGCTCTTTTCGTGCTCTGTGATAAATAAAGTCTTCTTATCAGTGTCATCTACTAAGAATCGTTTCACATAAAAATCTTCTTTATCTCCATCAAAATAAATTGCGGTTACGGGCTTTCGCGGATTCCACTTTTCAATAACAATCAAATCATCGTCAAAATGGTTGGTAATTGCGGTATTAATTAACTTATAATGACCGGACTGCATAATAGTCAGGATTTTATTATCTGCTTTGAATTCTCCCAACAATTCACCTCTACCATCAGTATTTAAGCGTTGAACTGCATCGTCAAACCAAATTTTACGTGCACTTAAGGTAGAAGTTCCTTCTTCCTTCAACTTAATTTTACTTACTAAGTTTTTATTGAGCGTATTTCCTTTTGCTGCTCTTCCCTTAATTGCTAAATCTGCAAAGTCAAAATCAAACTTTAATTTTTTCAACTTTGCCTTAGGACGAAGAATTACTTGAACTACCTCAGCTTCTCCATTCGGATTAGCAGAAAAATACAGCACCTTTGAACCGGCTGTTCCAGCTGTTAAATCATACTCTTTGTCCCTGGTAATAGATGTTACAGCAAACCGCTTACTCATTGATTTACCAGCTTTCCCATCTTGGTAAATCATGTTATAAGTAGTGCGTTTATCTCCTTTTTTCCAAACTGCAACGTGTATAATATTTTTGCCTACAAATGACTTCGATTGAATCTTCTGCACGATCATTTTACCGTCTTCTCTAAAAACAATAATATCATCTATATCGGAACAATCAGCTACAAAATCTGACTCTGTTTTCTTCAACCCATGACCGATAAATCCTTCGGCCATATTTACATAAAGCTTCGAATTTGCTACCGCAACCTTCGTAGCATCGATGGTTTCAAACGACTTAATTTCTGTTTTACGTTCTCTACCTTTTCCGTGCTTCGATTTAATTCGCTTAAAGTAATCGATTGCAAACTCTGTCAAATTTGCTAAGTTGTGATTGATGTCTTCAATCTCCTCCTCAATTCGCTTAATCAATTCATCTGCCTTGAAACTATCAAACTTAGAAATACGCTTAATCCGAATTTCCAATAAACGATTTACATCGTCATTTGTAACTTCTCTGAATAAATTCTTCGTGAATGGTTTTATTCCGTCAAAAACAGCCTTAACAACCCCTTCTAAGGTTTCTTGTACTTCAATGTCTCGGTAGATCTTATTTTCAATGAAAATTTTCTCTAGAGAAGAAAAATGCCATTGTTCTTGCAATTCTGCCTTACGAATTTCCAATTCTCGCTTAAGCAACTCCTTCGTCTCATCCGTACAAATCTTTAAGATGTTGTTCACCCCCATAAACTGGGGCTTGTCGTCTTGTATTACACAAGAGTTTGGCGAAACAGACACTTCGCAACCTGTAAAAGCATACAAGGCATCTATCGTTTTATCTGGCGAAACATTTGGCGGGAGATGAATTAAAATCTCAACGTTCTCCGAAGTGTTGTCCTCAATTTTCTTGATTTTAATTTTCCCTTTATCGTTGGCTTTTATAATTGAATCAATCAACGTGGTAGTTGTTGAACCAAAGGGTAATTCTGTAATAATTAAAGTCTTTTTGTCCAGCTGAGCTACTTTTGCTCTTACTCGAATCCTACCACCTCTTAAGCCATCATTGTAATTTGAAAAGTCAGCCATTCCTCCAGTCAAAAAGTCTGGTAAGATGTTCGTTTTCTTCCCTTTCAGGATGGCGATTGACGCGTCAATTAGTTCGTTAAAGTTGTGCGGTAATATTTTGCATGCCAAACCAACTGCAATACCTTCTACACCTTGCGTTAACAACAAGGGAAATTTCATCGGTAAGGTGATCGGCTCTTTTCCGCGACTATCGTACGAACTTGCCCAATACGTTGTTTTAGCATTAAAGGCTACATCTAACGCAAAGTTTGAAAGTCGCACCTCAATGTATCTAGGAGCTGCTGCTCTATCCCCTGTCAAAATATTTCCCCAGTTACCTTGACAATCGAGCATTAAATCTTTTTGCCCAATTTGAACCATGGCATCGCCAATAGAAGCATCTCCGTGAGGATGATACTTCATTGTATTTCCAATAACATTTGCCACTTTGTGGTAGCGGCCATCGTCTAATTCCTTAAGTGAGTGAAAAATACGTCGCTGAACAGGCTTTAATCCATCATTAACATGCGGAACAGCACGTTCTAGAATAACATACGATGCATAGTCCAAAAACCATTCATTGTACATTCCCGAAACCTGAATCACATTTTCCAATCCTTCTGAAACCTCGTTGGTCTCGTCAGCTCCTTCTTGATTCTGTGAATCTTGGTTTTGTGCTTCTTCGTTTTTATTTTCGTCTTCGTTTTCTGCCATGCTACTTCCTGTTAGGCTGCTGCCTCTTCTTTTTTTTCTTCCTCGTCAATATCTAATTCTACTTTCAAGTTTTCAATAATGAATTCTTGTCGGTCGGGTGTGTTTTTGCCCATGTAAAAACTCAACAAGTCGGCAACCGATTCTTTTCCAATCACAACCGGTTCTAATCGCATATCTTCCCCAATAAAGTTCTTGAATTCATCTGGAGAAATTTCTCCTAATCCCTTAAATCGTGTAATCTCTACTTTGCCTTTGAGCGCATTAATCGCATCGTTTTTCTCTTGCTGAGAATAGCAATAAAAGGTTTGTTTTTTGTCTCTAACTCTAAACAATGGAGTTGATAAAACCGACAAGTGACCGTTTTTTACCAAGTCGGGAAAAAACTGCAAAAAGAAGGTAATCAACAACAATCGAATGTGCATGCCATCAACATCAGCATCAGTTGCTAAAACTACTTTATTGTAGCGTAAATCGTCTAATCCATCTTCAATGCTTAAAGCTGCTTGCAATAAGTTAAACTCCTCATTTTCATAAACAATTTTCTTGGTCAACCCAAAACAGTTTAATGGCTTACCCTTTAAACTAAAAACCGCCTGAGTATTTACATCTCGCACTTTGGTAATTGAACCAGAAGCAGAATCTCCCTCCGTAATAAACAAAGTTGTTTCCTCTCTTCTTGCTTTCTTTTCTTCATTGAAATGCACTCGACAATCTCGTAACTTTCGGTTGTGCAACGAAACCTCTTTGGCTCTTTTTCTAGCCAATTTTTTAATTCCCGCTAAATCCTTACGCTCTCTTTCCGACTGCAAAATTTTACCTTGCAAGGCATTGGCAACTTCAGGATTCTTGTGCAAGAAATTATCCAAGTGCTTTTTCAAGAAATCCATTACAAAAGCTCTCATTGAAGGTCCATCAGGCCCCACATCATTAGAGCCTAATTTTGTTTTGGTTTGCGATTCAAATACTGGCTCCATTACTTTTACCGAAACGGCTGCAACAATAGAAGAGCGAACATCTACAGCGTCATATTCTTTTTGAAAGTGATCTCGAATGGTTTTTACAACTGCTTCTCTAAAAGCTCCTTGATGCGTTCCACCCTGGGTAGTATGCTGACCATTAACAAAGGAATAATACTCCTCTCCGTAAGAATTGGTGTGGGTAATAGCCACTTCAATATCTTCACCTTCCAGGTGAATGATGGGATACAATGGCGTGTCACTCATGTTCTTTTCCAACAAATCGTACAATCCCCTTTCAGAATGGTATTTCTCTCCGTTGAAAATAATCGTTAACCCTCGGTTAAGGTAAACGTAATTCCACAGCATACGCTCAATGTGCTGCGTTCTAAAGTGGTAATCTTTAAATATTTCTTCGTCAGGCGTAAAAACTACCTTCGTCCCTTTTCTTCTTGTGCTTGCTTCAATTGGGCCATCGATGGTCAATTCGCCTCTCGAGAATTCCGCTACTTTGGTTTTATCGTCTCTATTAGATTCAATTTTAAAATAAGTGGAAAGTGCATTTACAGCTTTGGTACCAACTCCGTTTAATCCAACCGATTTCTTAAACGCTTTGGAATCGTATTTACCCCCGGTGTTGATTTTAGAAACCACATCGACCACTTTTCCGAGTGGAACTCCTCGACCGTAATCTCGAACTTTTACCGTTTTGTCTTTAATGGAAACTTCAATTGTTCGTCCGTTGCCCATCACAAACTCATCAATACAGTTGTCGAGCACCTCTTTAATTAAAACATAAATCCCATCGTCGTAAGCAGTTCCATCGCCCAATTTCCCAATATACATACCTGGGCGCATGCGAATGTGCTCTTTCCAATCGAGGGAGCGGATGTTGTCTTCCGTATATTCTACTTCTTCTGCCATAAAATTGAATGAAGCCTCTAAAATAGGTTGAATTGAAAGGGGTTTTGAAGAATTTAAAAAGGACTTTTGAACAGTTTTTTGCACAAAAAAGAAAGCTATATTTTAAATGACAAATCTTGATTTCCGGGTATTTATTATTGCACTGAACGAAGAATTAAATGCCTAGACATA
>TARA_B110000046_G_scaffold15690_1_pt1 | contig 75868 bp, 73 predicted proteins | sample TARA_B110000046 | Tara Oceans TARA_B110000046 (sample SAMEA4397157) | marine metagenome | biome: Polar Biome; feature: [DCM] deep chlorophyll maximum layer (ENVO:01000326); material: water (ENVO:00002006), including particulate matter (ENVO:01000060) such as... | depth 40 m
GTGCTACAACTTGTATAAAAGGGAGCGAAAGCAAAACGATAATGAAACGCATTGGAATTTTTTTATTTACCGTAAAGTGCATGTTTTTTTTAGTTTATAAGGAATGTGAAGATAAAGAATAAGAATTTCCTGCACAAACCCTCACGGTGTTGCCAAATCGACTCCTTGAATAGTTTACCTTGATTCAATGCAGAAACTTCTCACCTTTTAATTTCTTGTAAATTTTATATTATTTTTCAAAACAAAATCCCCGCCCCAACCTTTATACCAGTACTTTTACGTTTAGTATGAGATTAGACGAATTGAGAAACCGCTATCAGGCCGATAAGCGGGTTATTACTATTGCTGAAAAATTCAAAAATAGTCTGCTTTCGCACGTCCATCTGTTAGGAACAGCAGGTAGTTTAAATGCGTTCATTGCTTACGGAATTTCTAAAAACATACCCATTCACCAGTTTATCGTGTTGCCCGACAAAGAAGAGGCAGCCTACTTTTTAAATGACTTAGAAGCGTTGGTGGGCGAGCGAGCTTTGTTCTACCCATCATCTTATAGAAAGGCATACGAAACTGAGAAAACAGACAATGCAAATATTCAGCTCAGAGCTGAGGTGCTGAATAAAATTAGCGCCAAAGAGCAACAATACTTCATCGTTTCATACCCTGAAGCGCTTTCTGAATATGTAATTACGGAGAAGAACCTTCAAAAAAACACCTTAGACATTCACTTGAATGATTCATTGACGATTGACTTTTTGGTTGAAACCTTAAATGCGTGTCACTTTGAGAGGGTCGATTTTGTAGGCGACCCAGGTCAGTTTTCGGTACGTGGTGGAATTGTAGACATCTATTCTTTTGCCAATGAAAACCCGTATCGAATTGAATTTTTTGGAGACGATATTGATTCTATTCGAGTCTTTGATCCGGGTACTCAATTGTCGCTTAAAAAGCTAACAAGAATTGCCATTTTGCCAAATGTGCAAGAGAAAATTTTAGAAGAGGCTCGAGTGCCGATTTTCCAATTCTTACCAGACAATACTTTATTTTGGTTTAAAGATTTTAGCATCTGTCGAGATAAAGTAGGGGAGCAGTACAATAAGAACGTTGAAATATTTCAAAAGTTAGATTCCCCGTTGCGTCATTTGCCGCCAGAAGAGTTGTTTATTTCTAAAGATAAATTCATTCATGCTTCGTTGCGATTAAATACCATTGAATTCGGTCAGCAGACCTACTTTCAGCAAGACATGAAAGTCGAGTTTAAAAGTTCGCCTCAACCTGCTTTCAATAAAAAGTTTGAATTGCTTAGTAAAGATTTAGCTGACAATAGCGAAGCGGGAATTAGCAATGTTTTAGTGGCCAATAATGCTCAGCAAATAGATCGCTTGTATACCATTTTTGAGGATTTAGGAAAAGAGCTTCATATGGAAACACTGTTGTTGCCCATTCATGAAGGTTTTGTAGATCAGGAGCAAAAATTGGCCATTTACACCGACCACCAAATTTTTAACCGCTACCACAGGTTTCGTTTAAAGGAAGGTTTCAAAAGAAAAGACCAGACAATTACCTTAAAGGAATTACACAATTTAATACCTGGCGATTTCATTGTTCATATTGATCATGGAGTTGGGAAATTTTCCGGTTTAGAGAAAATTACGACCAACGGTAAAACCCAAGAAACCATTCGTATTCTATACAAGAATCAAGATATTCTTTACATTTCGATTCACTCGCTGCATCGTATTTCAAAATTCGTTGGTAAAGACGGAACACCACCGTCAGTAGATAAACTGGGCTCAGATACTTGGAAAAAGCTGAAGGCAAAAACTAAGAAGAATGTTAAAATGGTTGCCTACGATTTAATTAAGCTTTACGCCGAGCGGAAACAGAAAAAGGGGTATGCCTTTGCGACAGATAATTACTTGCAAAATGAGTTGGAAGCGTCCTTCCTGTATGAAGATACGCCGGATCAATTTAAGTCGACACAAGATGTAAAAGTCGACATGGAGGCAACAACCCCTATGGATCGATTGGTCTGCGGAGACGTAGGTTTTGGAAAAACAGAAGTTGCTATTCGTGCGGCGTTTAAGGCTGTTTGCGATAGCAAACAAGTAGCCATTTTAGTGCCGACTACCATTTTGGCCTGGCAACATTACCAAACGTTTAAAGCTCGATTAAAAGACTTTCCAGTAAAAGTAGATTACATCAATCGTTTTAAAACCAAGAAGGAGCAAAAAGAAACGTTGCGGAAGGTTGAAAGTGGAGAAGTAGATATTTTAATTGGTACGCACCGTATTGTTGGAAAGGATGTTAAGTTCAATGATTTGGGTTTAATGATAATTGACGAAGAGCAAAAGTTTGGGGTTAGTGTAAAAGACAAGCTAAAGCTATTTAAGGTGAACGTAGATACCTTAACCTTAACCGCAACTCCAATTCCAAGAACGCTACAATTCTCGTTAATGAAAGCTCGCGATTTGTCTGTAATTAACACACCGCCGCCAAATAGGCAACCTATTTTAACTGAAGTTCGAACGTTTGATGAGGAGTTAATTCGAGATGCCATTGCATATGAGATAAGCCGAGGCGGACAAGTGTTCTTCATTCATAACCGAGTGCAAAACATTAAGGAGGTTGCAGGCATGATTCAACGCTTAGTGCCAGATGCTCGTGTTTTAACAGGTCACGGACAACTCAAAGGCGAAGACTTGGAAGAGCGCATGATGAGTTTCATTAACCAAGAATACGATGTATTGGTGGCGACTACAATTATAGAAAGCGGATTAGATATTCCGAACGCGAACACCATCATCATTAACAATTCCAACAATTTTGGATTGAGTGATTTGCACCAAATGAGAGGAAGAGTTGGACGTTCTAATAAAAAGGCATTTTGCTATTTATTAGCACCAGCTATGATTTCATTAACGCCTGAGGCACGCAAGCGATTACAAGCCCTTGAGCAGTTTTCAGATTTAGGAAGTGGTTTTCAAATTGCAATGAAAGACTTGGACATTCGAGGAGCAGGGAACTTGTTGGGAGCTGAGCAAAGTGGTTTCATTTCTGAGATTGGTTTTGACATGTATCAGAAAATTTTGAACGAAGCAATTCAAGAATTAAAGGAAACCGAATTCAAAGAAATGTACGATGAGCTACAAACTGCTTTTGTATACGATTGCCAAATTGAAACAGACTTGGAAATTCTAATTCCTGATGAATACGTAAGTAGTGTTGCCGAGCGAATAAACCTCTACAAGGAATTAGATAATTACGAAACCGAAGAGCAGCTAAAAAACTTTGAAAAAGAGTTAGTTGACCGTTTTGGGCCTGTTCCTGAGCCGACCAAAGAAATGATTCAAGCTTTGCGTTTACGTTGGATTGGTAAAGCCATTGGTGTAGAGAAGTTGGTGCTAAAGCAAAATAAACTAATCTGCTACTTTATCTCGAACCAAGACTCGCTCTATTACCAATCTGCATTGTTTACCAAGGTGCTCAACTTTGTGCAAAAGAACCCAAATTTGTGCACTTTAAAAGAGCGAAATGGCAGACTGAGTTTAGTTTTTGAGCACGTAAAAACCATTGTGAAAGCGCTGAATTTATTGGGGAGGGTGTAACTATTGATATTAGATTAGTTGCGTGATTAAATAACTAAATCTAACAAATAGAAGCCGAAAAGAAAATCTGAAAGAGGTCTTAAAATATCTACTGTTTGAGTAGCGAAGCAATTGAATACGAAACTTCTCAAAAGTTGTTTTAAGTGATATGCAGGATGAGGAGACTTGAAGATTTTCTAAAAAAGTGCTACATTAGCCCTGGATCTTTCTTATTTCCGAAGATTACTTTGAAGAAGTAAGCTGATAAAAATGATGCATGCTAAACACATGTGGCAAACTTAAACACGATAGAATGATGAAGAAGATGCCGATGTAGTTTTCATTTGTAAACAACAAAAAATAGAAAATAATACCAATTCCACCAATGCTAAACGGTAAGGCATTTCTCCACATCACTGATGCCCCTTTATCTAAACCAACGGAAAGGTGTTTCCAGCCATTGAGGCTATGTTGTAACACGAAGTATATTCCAAATGCCATCAATAAAGACAGTTGACTTGCCATTAATAGATAAATTAATGTGATTAGCAAGTTCGTAGATTTGTTTAATAGTGCTAAAATAAGACCAGAAGAAACAGCCAACATTTGAATCAACAACAACCCATTAGGAGTTATTTCACTAAGGAGATTTACATTACCTAGGTTAGGGATTTGCTTCAAGATAATGCTTAATTCTTGTACATGGAAAAACAGAATCACAGTTAAAAGGATACCCCCCCATAAGAAGGACTGCAAACCCTGCTCTAAATTCCATTCTTTAAAATCTGCTTGACCAAAGTGCCAAGCAGAATAAAGTATAAAAAGTATTAGTGCCACATCTGAAAATAACCACCAAACGAGTCCAAAAAGGGCTCCTTTGAGAAGGTAGCTCAGTACAAAATGTATGAGTTGTTTAGTAGAACTAATTTTTTGAGAGGTAAGATGATCTAAAGCTCCATGTGCTAACCCTACTGATAAAAATCCTAGTGCTAAAATGCCCCAAGCAACAAATTCAACCTGTAAGAAAGAAAGCAGGATAGCAATAATGGTAAAAACTAAAGGTAATATTATGATTGGCAATCGGTATATTTGGTGATAGATGTCTTTTAAAGCAGCTGTTATAAATAGCCTCTTGGGTAATTTAGAAAAAATAAATACTTCTTCTGAAGGTGTTGTTTTTTCTCTTAAAAACTTCAGTATAATAATTACTGGAACTTTTTCAAATAGCGTTTCAAAGATTCTTTTTCCTTGAAGAGGTGTATTACTCAATATTTTCAATAGCAATCTATCATAAAATGAAAACCTGCTTTTTTTTGTCTCTCTTACGGGCTTTCGATTGCTTTTTAGTGCTTCCGTCTGTAAAATGGCATCTTCAGCGATGGCATGAAATGCATAACCTGTGGAGCATTTTAATAGGTTCGCTCGCGCTCCCATATTAATCCAATTTTCTCCAAATTCTGCAACTTCAATTTTACCAGAATGCATAGGAATTACTCCTACTTCAACTTCAAGTGTTTCGAAGTTGGTACCAAATTGTTGCACATAGTCTTGCAGAATAGTATTAGCCTCTTCTTTGGTTAACTTTTCTTTACCAAATCGAGTTAACTCAACAAGTGCTGTATCAGACTCAAATGGAAGAAAATAAATAAATTGTGTAGCATGATTTTGAGGAATCTTAAAATCCATCAAAACCATGGATGAAGTATCAAATGCCTGTTTATCCGCTTTAATTTTCCATCCGTAAAAGGATTGGTGTAAATGACTTTGGTTCTTTTCTAGTTTTGAAAAAGCAGGAGGTCGACTGTCGAAAACTTTATGGCACTGTATTACCGATCCACCGGTAGTAACTTCTATATAATCAGAGCCTATATTAGGAGTATTATCTAAGGTACTTGAAAAATGGGTAACCTCGCATTGGCTTAAAACTTCTTTTGTCTTGTTAGTTAGATCAGTGCCTTTAACATGATAATAACTTAACGGCTGAATGCTCTGTTTAGTGATGGCAGTAATCTTAACTTGTTGCCAACTGCAGCTAGCCAACTCTTCAAGATTTAAGGTAACAAGCTCTTCTTTTGTTGACCAAAAGCAAAACGTTTTCTTATCTGATAATTTACTGCTTGGTTCAATAATGGCAATCGTTTTTCCTTCGAGTAATCCGCTTTTGTAAAGAGTTAGAATTAGCAAACTATTGGCCGCACCAAGTCCTATAAATAGGAAATCGCATACTGTGGAAGTATGGGCTAAACCAGGCTGTTTCATTTGTACTTGAATGGCTAAATTTGTATAAAAAAAGGGGTGATAATTTTTCTAACTATCACCCCTTTCATTATTTATTTTATTGATTATGCTTTTACTGTTGCATCATCCGTTCTGCTTAATGCGTAAATTACTAAACCGAAACCGATTTTATTAATTGCATCCGCAATGTTGTAAACGATGTCCATAGCGTTAAGTGCCGCTGCTGTATCTGATACTAATTGTATACCAAATAATCCACCTGGAGTACCAAGTATGTAACCTAATGGGTAAATGGCCCATCCAACTAAAACAAACCAACCAAGTATTTTTGTAGCTTTTGCTACTTGAGGACCTGCCTCTTGAGCAAGTTTTGAAATTTCTCCAAACCAAACTAAATATACAATGTAGAAGTATGCAATTCCAGAAATCACACCCCAAAGTACACTGCCGTCTCTGTCTAGAACTTCACCTATATAACCAGCTACTAACATCACTAATGATGCAAATATCAATTTCCAAAGCAAACCAATTTTTGCGCCTGCTTTTTTCGTAATTAAATAAAATTCCACACACATTAATGGCACAGTTAAGATCCAATCAACATAACGGAAAAATGTAGGAGATTCTCCCGTCTCAAGGTTGTAACTTCTCATGTAGTAGTAATGCACTGCTGCAATAAAAGTAATTAGGCCTGATACAAGCACTGAGGTTCTCCACTGTTTAGAGGTGTTGTTCAATTCTAAGAAGAAAAATACTGATGCGGCCATCATGGCCATCGTTCCAATAAAGAAAGTAAAAGCAACATAATTGTCACTGGCAATTGTTAAATGTTCCATAAATTTAATTTAAATGTTTAATTATTTATTAATTAATTAGTAATTAAGGTGAAAGATATAAATTTTTTTTAATTTTTTGTTAAAGAAGTTAAATTTTTTCGATAAAAAACTTTACGTGTTAATTTATTTAATTGAATTTGAAGTTATTAAGTTTAGCTAAAAAATTCACTTCTTTTAAAGAAGAGTGAATTTTTATTTGTTTGTCAAATAAATTTAAGTGTGTGATGTAAAAAATGGATGGAGAATTATACTTATAGATTTGGAAATGGCATGCAGGGAAATAAACTGAAACCAATCTAAATTAATTCGCCCGAATAGCCTCAACAGGATCTAACCTGCTCGCTTTGTAAGAAGGGATAATTCCGGCGATAATGCCAATGCATGCGGATAAACCAAAACCCAACAATATATTGTTGAGGCCTAAGGTCGTGGGAAAGTTCGCAACATAGGTCATAACCAAGGTGCCTAAAAAGATAAGTAAAAGCCCTACTGCCCCGCCAATTAAACAAAGAAAGACAGATTCAAATAGAAATTGGAAAAGAATAAAGAAGTTTTTTGCACCTAAAGATTTCTGAATACCGATAAGACTGGTTCGTTCCTTCACAGAAACAAACATGATGTTAGCAATACTAAAGCCACCTACTAAAATCGAAAAAAGTCCAATAACAAAACCTGAAATGTTGATGACTCCAAAAATTTGATCAAACCCCTGAGAAATCATACTCATTTTATTGAGTGCAAAATTGTCCCCTATTTTGGGCTTTAATTTTCTAAGTGATCGCATTATTCCTGTTAGTTCGTCTGTCAAGGCATCAATTGCTCCAGATTTTGCTTTCACCATAATTACGGCACCAGAATTTCTACTGCGTAGGTTGTAAAAATTACGAGCAAACTGCAATGGCATCAAAATTTTTCTGTCGTTTGAAGGGCCCATCATGCTTTCGCCTTCTTTTTCCATCACACCAATAACTTCCACCTTTCGGCCTTTTACTTTAATTTTTTTTCCAATAGGATTGCCATTGCCGAAAAGAGTAGTTGCGATATCAGCTCCAATTACCGAAACTGGTCTGCCGCTGTTGCTTTCTAGTTCAGTTATGTAGCGCCCTCTCTCAATGGATAAATCCCAAATATCATTGTACTCAGCAGTTACGCCATTGCTTTCTACACTTTGAATTGAATTATTTTCGTATTTAATGGTGGTTGAACCTCCTAATACCATTGCAATCGATTCAGCATTTTGAAGCTGTTTTTTTAGCATCTTGAATTCGTCTAAATCTGGTTGAGGTCTTCTAATGTAATCCCACCAAGCTTGGTTTGGATCAAAATCCCAAGGCATTTTTGCTACATATATAACATTGTCGCCCAAGCTTGAAATACTATTGCGAATATTATTCTCCAAGGAATCTACCATGGTGAATACAGAAACCATGGCAAAAATGCCAATTGTAATACCTAGTAATGAAAGAATAGTTCGCAGTTTGTTGACAATGAGTGAGTCAATTGCAAAAATCAAGCTTTCTTTTAATAACCGTAGGTAGAGCATTCCAATGTTTAAAGTGCCAAGTTAAGCGAAGTAAAATGCTTTTAAAGTACCGTTCATATAAAAAGTAAGCAGAATTTTTTATTCATCTCCCTCAATCTTTCATCACAACTTTATATTTCACTATCTTTTCATGTATAAATGAGTTATAATTGTCTTTGTCAATTCCAAAAACAGCATTTAGCGCCGAATGAAAGTCTTCTTCTCTCTTTCCTGAATTAAGTAGTTTGAATAGGCTCTCTCTGCCTCCATATTCTTCCATGGCTAATTTTGCAAAATAGACCTCCTAGCGCATATTTGAAATTGGTATCATCATCCAGTTTTTTGTTCTGCGGAGGAGTTAAAAAGTTTAAAGTACCCATTTGGGAACCGATTTTTCTCAGGCGGTATTCTAATGGATCTTCAACTGAACCGTTCAAATAGGTTGCACGGTCTTCATTAAACCAGCTGTGAGGATTAAAATCTGCGGTATATAAGTGCACCAATTCGTGGGGATAATAGGGGGAATTATTAGCTCAGAAAAGAATGTTTTCTTGTGGCATTGCGATTCCTCCTGTTTGGGCATCATACGTTAAAAGCGGCATGTAATCGTAACCTAGAACCTCACAATAATCTTGCTAGTTTTGAAGAACGATTACTTTTGGAATTTTAGTCGGGTTTTGGAAAAAAATCAGGCATATTTTGATTAAAATCGGTCATTTTCTCGTTCTAAGTTGTCACTATTTTGCTGCTCCTGGAGAATATAGAAATTCAATTGTCCCCAAGCTTTTTTTATCAAACCTGTTTAAATGTTCACCCAATTGATCGATAAAGTAAGGTCTATTTAGTGCGTCGAAAGTGACGGTGAGATTCATTTTTTTGTAAACAAAACTATTCTGCTCAGTCGCAAGTTTTACTTCGTATTGTTGTCCGTTCGTTTCTCGAATTCCAAGAATTTGTGGACTATTTTGCATGAGAAATCCTTTTTCAAAACCACCTTTCAGGAAAAAATCTTGTTGGTCTGTGAGGATTTTAGAATCCCATTTGCTATTGCGATATTCTACACTTGAGTCATACATGATGTTGAGATAGTCTCCAATAAAATCCGCTTCCTCTAATTTTTCCTTAGTATAATTTGACAATAGAAATGATCGTCTCACCTCAATACGTTGGCTGATGGGGGGGTGCTTTTCTTCTACTGTAGCTTGTTCTTTTCCATTGCAAGCGCTTATGGCAGCTTTTATGATTAGTAAGGAAATGGCGAGGCTAGTTTTCATGGCATTTCAGATTAATAGTTGAAAGTAGTTTTGAATGGTTTGATTTCCAATTCAATTTAACAATTGATAGGATTTATAAAGGTTTTTTGTGAGAAATAACTCTCAAATAACTGCGACAATTAGGCTATACGTTTTAATCAACTTAATTTATGGTTCGCTGTTTTTTAGTGTTATTAATTATTTCAAATTGATTGTTTTAGACTAGTATTTGAGTTACGGTTAATAACTCTTTTAAATTGTTCATTTCTTCTTCCGAATTATGAATTAAACACTTTCACGTTTTTGAGATAATCGTTAACCTTGTTAGGGTAAGCAAACTCTTCCATGTCAGATACGAAAAAAATAAGAAACGCTTTAATATCAGTGTTTTATAAAGATGGTTTAGATGCCATCGCCTTGCAATTGCAAAAGCAAGGAGTAAATATTTACTCTACAGGTGGAACTCAAAAACACCTAGAAGATTTAGGTATTAACATTCATAGAGTTGAAGACCTTACTTCTTACCCATCAATTTTAGGCGGGAGAGTAAAAACATTGCACCCAAAAGTGTTTGGAGGAATTTTGAGCAGAAGAGGTTTGGCGGAGGATGAAAAGCATTTGGTTGAGTACGAAATTCCTGAGTTCGACTTGGTGATTGTTGATCTTTATCCGTTTGAAGAAACGCTCGCAGGTGGGGGTTCAGAACCTGAGATAATTGAGAAAATTGATATTGGCGGAATTTCGTTGATTCGAGCAGCTGCGAAAAACTTTAATGATGTTTTAACCGTATCCTCTAGGGAGCAATATCCAGATGTGTTCAATTTGCTGGAAGAGAAAGGAGGGGAATCATCCAAAGCCGATCGAAAAGCAATGGCAAGAAAAGCCTTTGATATTTCGTCACACTACGATTCTAAGATATTTAATTACTTTAATGCAGAAGGAGATACGGAGTCTTTGAAATTAAGTGAAAGGGAAGCTGCTACTTTGCGTTACGGAGAAAATCCGCATCAGAAGGGAACTTTTTACGGTGATTTGAATGCAATATTTGAGAAATTGCACGGTAAAGAGCTTTCTTATAATAATTTATTGGATGTTGATGCGGCTGTTAATTTGATTGCTGAATTTAAAAATGATGATCCAACATTCGCAGTACTTAAACACAACAATGCTTGTGGTATTGCAACGAGAAAAAGCATGTCTAGCGCATATGCTGCAGCATTAGCAGGCGATCCTGTTTCAGCTTTTGGAGGTGTTCTAATTGCAAACGACACAATTGACGTTGCAACGGCAGAGCAAATTCATTCATTGTTTTGCGAGGTGGTTATTGCTCCATCATTTGAGGCAGAAGCGTTGGAAGTATTAAAGGGTAAAAAGAATAGAATTATTCTACGGCAGAATGAAGTAGAAATGGCTGATAAGACAGTTAGAACAGCATTGAATGGTTACTTGGTGCAAGACAAAGATTCGCAAACAGAATCAAAAGCGGATTTTACTACAGCAACAAAGTTAGAGCCAACAGAAGAAGAAAAAGACGATTTGGTTTTCGCAGCCAAATTGGTAAAAAATACAAAGTCGAATGCTATTGTTTTTGTAAAACATGGTCAGCTACTTGCAAGCGGAACAGGTCAAACGTCAAGGGTTGACGCGTTGCAACAAGCGGTAGGAAAAGCCAAGTATTTTGGGTTTGACTTGTCAGGCGCTGTTATGGCATCCGATGCATTTTTTCCTTTCCCCGATTGCGTGGAATTGGCAAAAAATGCAGGAATTACTGCAGTAGTTCAACCGGGCGGATCTATAAAGGATCAATTGTCCATTGATTACTGCAACAACAACGATTTAAAAATGGTATTTACGGGTGTTCGCCACTTTAAACATTAAAAAGTATGGGATTCTTTGATTTTTTTACGCAAGAAATTGCAATTGACTTAGGTACTGCAAATACGCTGGTTATTCACAATGACAAAGTTGTAGTGGATGAGCCTTCAATCGTTGCCATTGAAAGAAGCTCCGGGAAGGTAATTGCCGTCGGTAAAAAAGCCATGCAAATGCACGGTAAAACTCATGAAGATATTAAGACCGTTCGTCCTTTGAAAGATGGAGTAATTGCTGATTTTCAAGCTGCGGAATACATGATTCGTGGAATGATTAAGATGATTAATCAGAAGAAACGTTTTTTTAATCCATCGTTGAAAATGGTGATCTGCATTCCTTCTGGGATTACTGAAGTGGAAAAGAGAGCAGTAAAAGACTCTGCCGAACATGCAGGTGGCAAAGAAGTGTATTTGATTCATGAACCAATGGCAGCTGCTATTGGTATTGGAATTGATGTTTTGGAACCGATGGGTAATATGATTATTGATATTGGTGGAGGTACCTCAGAAATTGCGGTAATCGCATTAGGAGGAATTGTATGTGACAAGTCGATTAGAGTTGCAGGAGATGATTTTACCAATGACATTGTAGATTATATGCGACGTCAACATAATTTATTAATTGGAGAACGGTCAGCCGAAAGAATTAAAATTGAAGTAGGTTCTGCTTTGCCAGAAATAGATAATCCGCCAGATGATTATCCAATTCAAGGTCGTGATTTAATGACAGGAACACCGAAAGAAATTAAGGTTTCATACGTGGAAATAGCACATGCATTAGACAAATCAATTACGAAAATTGAGGCGGCAATATTAAATGCATTAGAAATGACTCCTCCAGAGCTTTCTGCAGATATTTACAGAACAGGGTTGTATTTAGCAGGAGGTGGATCTTTGCTAAGAGGGTTAGATAAACGAATATCATTGAAAACTAAATTGCCAGTTCACGTTGCTGAAGATCCATTAAGAGCAGTAGCTAGGGGAACAGGAATTGCATTAAAAAACTCAGCTAAACTGCCATTTTTGATTAGAAATTAATAGTAAAACGAGGACATGCGAAACTTAATCGCCTTCATTAGAAAGTATTCGTTTTTTTCCCTCTTTGTAGGTGTGGAGGTTTTGGCTTTCTACCTTATTTTAAAGAATAATCATTTTCAGGGGTCTTCTTTCTTGAACTCCACTAATAAAGTTGCTGGAGGTGTTTATACTAAGTATTCAGAACTAGCAGAGTATGTTAGCTTAAAAGAAGTTAATGAGGCTTTAAGCGCCGAGAATAGATTGCTGAGAGAGAATCAGCTTGAAAGCTTTGTGCGGGTGTTTGGTGAAAATATCATTGTTAAAGACACCATGTACAAGCGCAAGTATCTATATACGAAGGCGAAGGTGGTTAACAATTCTACCGATAGGCAAAACAACTACTTAACACTTAGTATCGGGTCGAATAATGGAGTTCGGAATGGTATGGGAGTTATTGGGCCAAGTGGAGTAGTAGGTGTTGTTAAAAATGTGTCAGCCAATTATGCTTCTGTGGTTTCTGTGTTACACAGAGAGTCTAAGATTAGTGTAAAACTAAAAAAGTCCGATTATTTTGGATCTATGCAGTGGGGTGGGGAAGATTATCGATTGACCGGTTTGAAAGATATACCAAATCACGTTTTCTTGACTGAGGGAGACACAGTGATCACCAGTGGTTATTCAAGTATTTTCCCTGAAGGACTGCCAACAGCCATCATCAAAACTTTTGGAGTGCCAGAGGGGGAAAACTTTTACAAAATCCAAATTGAGTTGCTTAATGACTTCAGGCAGTTGACTCATGTTTATGTAGTGAAGAATAATACTTCTATGGAACTAAAAACACTAGAATCTGGGAGGGAGGATAGGAATGATTAAAATGTTTGTAACATATCCACTTCAGTTTACTGGCTTTGTTTTGTTTCAAGTGCTTATCCTAAACAATGTGCAATTGGGAGGGACTGTAAATCCTTATGTATACATTTTGTTTATTCTCTGGTTGCCCATTGAGTGGAACAAAGCATTGGTAATGGGAATTGCTTTTGTGTTGGGTTTAAGTATAGATGTATTTAGTGACACGATGGGAATGCACGCTTCAGCTTGTGTTTTTTTAGCTTTTGCCCGGCCATATGTGCTAAATTTATTTGCTCCACGAGATGGTTATGAATTGAATGCTCCTCCAACGGCTGGAGGATTAGGATGGTTTTGGTTTTTGCGCTATGCCGTTACAGGGGTGTTTTTACACCATTCTTTTCTCTTTTTTGTAGAAGTGTTTAGGTTTTCTGAATTTTTCGATACGCTGGGTCGAATTTTGGCAAGTTCAGTTTTTAGCCTTGTGTTGATTTTTTTGGCCCAAGTTTTTAGTTCCAATGTCGAAGAAAGAAGATGAGACAACACGAATCAAGGCAGTTTATAATTGGAGGGATTTTCTTAGTTGTAGGAATTATATTTTTAATTCGACTTTTTTACGTTCAAGTAATCGACAGTCACTACAAATTAGACGCAACCAATAATGTTTTACGCACCATTGTTAAATATCCAGCTCGTGGGTTGATTTATGACAGAAATGGAACTCTGCTTGTGTACAACGAAGCTGCTTATGATTTAATGGTAGTGCCAAAAGCCATTAAAGAAGATTTTGATACTACAGGTTTTTGCACCCTTTTAGAAATGTCGAGACAAGATTTCGATGAACGGTTTAATAGGACAAAAATATACTCTAGATATAAGGCATCGATTTTTGAAAAAGAAATCTCTGCGAGGTCTTATGCGAAAATACAGGAGCAACTTTTTAACTATCCTGGATTTTTTGTACAAACAAGAACGCTTCGAACTTATCCTAAACAAACAGCGGCTCATATGGTGGGTTATGTGGGAGAAGCAAATCCAAAAATGATAAAAAAGGACTCCTATTATAAATCGGGTGATCATATAGGAATTAGCGGCATTGAAAAGCAATACGAAAAAGTACTTCGTGGCAAACGCGGGCAACAGGTTCAAATGGTCGACGTTTTTAACAGACCGAAAGGAAAATTTCAAGATGGAGCATTTGATACCACGGCGGTATCAGGAAGTAACATCACGCTTACCATTGATGCAGATTTGCAGGCCTACGGCGAAAAATTAATGCAAAATAAAAAGGGAAGTATAGTTGCTATAGACCCTTCTACAGGCGAAATATTAGCATTGATTAGCATGCCTACCTACGACCCTAATCTGTTAGTTGGTAGGGAGCGGTCTAATAATTATGGAAAATTAAGTCAAGATACATTAAAGCCTCTTTTTAATAGGGCATTAATGGCAAAATATCCTCCTGGTTCAACCTTTAAAAGCATCAATGCATTAATTGGATTACAGGAAGAGGTGTTAACTCCAAGCACAAGATATTCTTGTAACAGAGGGTATAGTTTTAGTGGAAGAAAGATGGGTTGCCATCCACATCGGTCTCCTGTTAATTTAGAGTTCTCTATTCAAACATCTTGCAATGCCTATTACTGCAATGTGTTCAGAAGTATTGTCGATCATTATCCAACCGCGGAAGAGGGTTATAATGTTTGGCGGAATTACGTTACAAATTTTGGTTTAGGTAAGAAAACAGGGATAGATTTACCGAATGAGCTGAGTGGTTTTGTTCCAAAAGCAGATTACTATGACAGGTATTACTTAAAAGGAAAATGGCATTCAACAACAATTTTATCTTTGGCTATCGGGCAAGGGGAGTTAGGATTTACTCCAATGCAGATGGCAAATATGGTGACTGCCATAGCGAATCGGGGGTATTACATAACTCCTCATATAGCAAAAGAGATAAATGGTCAACCTATAACTTCATTTGATTCAACAATTGTCAGAAATGAAACTGGCGTAGAAGCAAAATATTTTAATGAAGTGGTAGAAGCCATGTATATGGTCGTTGAGAAAGGAACAGGAACTACCGCGAGAATAGATTCATTACAAGTCTGTGGAAAAACGGGAACGGTTCAGAATCCTCATGGAGATGACCATTCAACTTTTATCGCTTTTGCTCCAAAAGATAATCCAAAAATTGCGCTTTCAGTTTATGTTGAGAATGGATATTGGGGTTCTCGTTGGGCAGCTCCAATTTCAGGTCTGTTAATTGAGGAATACTTAAGAGATACCATTACTCGATCGCACATAGAAAAGCGAATGTTAGAAGGTAATTTAATTGGAACAGCACCTAAAATTTTGACAAATGCGGGGGAGTAAAAGTCTGATTGATAATATAGACTGGATTACTGTAGGGCTATACTTCCTTTTAGTTTTAGCCGGCTGGTTGAATATATATGCTGCAGTGTATAACGAAGAGTTTGAGAGTATTTTTGATACAACTCAAAGTTACGGTAAACAGTTGCTTTGGATAGGGACTGCAGGAGTAATTGCAACGGTTATTCTCCTTATTGATGAACGTTTTTTTTCCACTTTCGGCTATCTAATATATGGCTTCATACTTTTTTTGCTAGTTGCAGTGCTTTTGGTAGGGGCTGCCACAAAAGGCGCAACCTCTTGGTTTGAGATTGGCGGGTTTAAAATTCAGCCCTCCGAGTTTTCCAAATTTGCGACAAACCTTGCTTTGGCAAAGTACTTGAGCACCCTCAATATTAGGATGAGCAATTTTAGAACTAAATTGATTGCAGCCACTATTATATTAATTCCCGGCATATTGATTTTGTTACAGAATGATACCGGTTCTGCTTTGGTGTATGGAGCATTTATTTTGGTGCTTTTTAGAGAAGGGTTATCAGGTAATTTTTTGCTAATCGGTTTAATAACTGCATTCTTGTTTGTTATTACCCTTATTTTTCAAAATGAGATTTACCTGTTGCCATTCGATGTTGAATTAATCGGAGGGTGGATGCTCATCGTTGTGCTCTTTATAATTATGAGCTTGGTATATTATTTCAATCGGAAAAAGAAGCAAATATTGCTTTTTGCGACTGTAATATTTATTGCCTGTTCAGGATTGGTTAAAAGTGTAGATTATGTTTTTAACAACATTTTAGAGCCTCATCAATCAAAGCGAATTAATATAATGTTGGGAATCGAATCCGATCCATTTGGTGCTGGATACAATGTGAATCAATCGTTAATTGCGATAGGCTCGGGTGGCTTTTCAGGAAAAGGCTATCTAAAAGGCACACAGACAAAATATGACTTTGTACCAGAACAAAGCACTGATTTTATCTTTTGCACCATAGGTGAAGAATGGGGATTTATAGGCAGTTTTGTGGTTATTACCTTATTTATGGTGCTTTTGCTGCGTATTTTGTTTCTTTGTTCCCGACAGCGTTCTGCTTTTGCTCGAATTTATGGGTATGGAGCCGCCTCTATTTTCTTTTTTCACTTTATGATTAATATCGGAATGACTATTGGTTTGGCACCCGTAATAGGAATTCCACTGCCGTTTTTTAGCTATGGCGGTTCTTCCCTTTGGGCATTTACCATTTTACTATTTGTATTCATCAAAATGGATGCAGATCGATTGGAAGTGCTGTAATAATTAGAATAAAAGGGAAGTTGACTTGTTAGAATTTCATTAACCTCAGAGAATGTTTCCAGTTATCGTCGCAATTCCAAATTTTAGCAAATTTGAAACTTCTAAATAAGACGAGAATATTGATATAGAACGAGCCTTAGTGCTTGGGTAATTTACTCCTCCACTGCTTCTACTCCAATAATGTCTGGAGCTACCTTTTTAACAGCTTCTTCAACACCAGCTTTCAAAGTCATGGCAGACATGTTGCAACTATGACAAGCACCTAGCAGTTGTACTTTGGCAATGTTGTCCTCAATTCTTAAAAGTCGAATGTCACCACCGTCTGCCTCTAAAAACGGGCGTAATTGCTCGATGGCTCCTTCTATTCTAGTGAAAAGTTCTGAATCGTTAACTGCTTCCATATTGTTTAAACAATGTTAGGTAAAATTTAGCTCTAAACTACCTTTGGAGCAGTTAAACCTACTTTTTCGGCCACCTTCGCAGCTAAATCTTTAAATGCGATGGCTTGTGGAGTCGTTTCTTGCAAAACAGCCGGTCTTCCTGCGTCGCCCGCTTCTCGTATACTTTGAACTATAGGAATCTCTGCTAAATAATTTATGTTCATTCGCTCAGCCAGCTTCTTTGCGCCACCTTCACCAAATATATAATATTTATTGTTCGGTAATTCAGGTGGAGCAAAGTAGGCCATGTTTTCAACTAGGCCTAAAACTGGTACATTAATTTCAGGTAAACTGAACATTCCTAGCGCTTTTCTAACATCTACCAAAGCAATTTCTTGAGGGGTGCTAACTATAACCGCTCCTGTTAAAGGCACTTGTTGTACCATCGTTAAATGAACATCGCCGGTGCCTGGAGGTAAGTCAATAATCATAAAGTCTAATTCTCCCCAGTAGGCATCTTTAAAAAGTTGTGTTAGTGCTTTTGTTGCCATTGGCCCTCTCCAAACCACTGCTTGGTCAGGCGTCGAGAAAAACCCGATAGACAACATTTTCACACCATAGCTTTCTATCGGTTTAATGTATTCCTTTCCATCAACTTCAATTGTTGTTGGTTTTTCCATAGCAACATCAAACATCGCCGGAACTGAAGGTCCGTAAATATCTGCATCGACCATTCCTACTTTAAAACCTTGCATGGTTAGTCCAGCTGCCAAGTTTGAGGCAACAGTAGATTTTCCAACACCTCCTTTACCTGAGGCAATAGCAATAATATGTTTAACATTAGGCAAAATACTTCTATGTCCGGGAGCTCTTTCGTGGGCCTTTCCCATAGCAGAAATAGTTGCCTTCATTTTAATATCTGGGCCAAGAAATCTTTTTAGTTGATTTTCACAAGCCTCCTCCATGCGCTTTCTATTGTGCATGGCAGGATTTGAAATTTTTAAATCAAAAGAAATAACTCCGTTTCTAACTTCAATTTTCGAGACTAAATTTAACGCAACAATGTCTTTCTTCAAGTCTGGTTCTATGACAAAAGAAAGCGCCTCAATGATTTTTTCTAAAGTAATTTGCATAAGGTAAAATTAAGCGTACGTGAGTTATATTTCCTATCTAAAACAAGTAGAATTTAACTTAGTTTAATCAAACGTTAGTTCTTCAAAAGGATCCCAATAAACCTGCTTGTAATTTTGAATTTTATCATCTTTTATTTCAACCCCTTCAGCTTCTAAAGCTTTTTGCATTGCTGTTGGTGAGGAGAAATGATGTTTCCCTGTTAACATTCCATTTCTATTTACAACACGATGAGCGGGAACATACTCTATTTTACTGTGTGATGCATTCATTGCCCATCCGACCATTCTTGCACCGCTTTTGGTACCCAGGTAATTTGAAATTGCACCATAAGAGGTCGCTCTTCCTTTTGGAATCAATCGTACAACTTGAAAAACAGAATTGAAATAATCTTTGTTTTTCTCACTTAATTTAATGGAATTATCCGCCATTAGGTATAAACCTTAAATAATGAATATTGTGGCCTTTCTCCGTAAAAATTTGCTCGTAGTGTGTTTTAATGTTTAAGATTTCTTGAAAGTCGGCATCAAAATTCTGAATCCCTTCTTTGTATAAATTGTCAGTTTTGAAAAGTACTTCATAGCCATTGCTTTCGCATTCTTCCACACTAAACTCGTAGAAGAAATCACTGTCCGTTTTCAGGTGGATAATTCCGTCTGGCTTTAAAAATTTCTTGTAGCGATCAATAAATAAAGGTCCGGTTAATCGCTTCTTCTCTCGTCTGTCTTTCATTTGCGGGTCAGGGAAGGTAATCCAAATTTCATCTACTTCATTCTCGGCAAAGCAGCCTTCAATAAACTCAATTCTAGTCCGTAAAAAAGCAATGTTTTTTAAATTGTCTTCTTCAGCTGTTTTCGCACCCCTCCACATTCGAGCACCTTTAATGTCAACTCCAATAAAGTTTTTTTCCGGGAACTTTCGTCCCATACCAACACTGTACTCTCCTTTGCCACAGCCAAATTCAACTACTAAAGGATGTTCGTTTTTGAAGAAATCTTTTCTCCAATTACCCTTCATCTTATAGTCAGTTCGAAACACTTCGTCCAGTTCAGGTTCAAAGGCGTGAGGAAACATTTTCATTTCCGCGAAGTGTTCTAGTTTTTTCTTCCCAGCCATATTATTTATAACCTAATAATTTGTCCATGCTTTCGCTTGAAACAGCATGGTAATTTGGTCGTGCTTTTTCATAAATAGCCTTTGCAGCAAGCAAACCACCTTCAGACTTTAATAACGCTTTGTAAATGGGCGTTAAGAATTTACGTCGACCAACTTCTATTAAGAATTCTTCAACTGTGCTGCCAAGACCAGCATAATTGTTAGGAATTACTTTTTCAAACCAAGCGGCTTTAATTTCAGAGTTTCCAGATTTTGTAAACCTAAATGCTGCGTCTAATTCAATCATTTGCTCTTGATTCAATGTGTCATTTATCAAATTGATAAAATGTAACCATTGTGGCGTTACCCATTCTGAAGATATGATGGCACTGGCTTTTCCACCATCGGTCCATTTCTCTAATTCACTTTCAACCGTTTCGAATTTGGTAGAAGTTATTTTAGGGCAATTCTCAGGTAAACCTTCTTCAAAAATCCAATTTTTTAGTTGAATTGTTTTTACCCATTCAGGGTTTTTACTTAATAGTTCTTTATCCAAATAGGCTAAAAATGAATCAGTAGTCATCACTTTGAATTTAAAAGTATCGAAATACGTTTTCAAGAAATCATCCCATTCTGCTCGACCTACAGTCTCTTCCATTAATTTCAACAGAAAAAATCCTTTGTCGTAAGGAATGCCTGTCAACCCATCATCCGGGTTTCTGCCTTTTAAATCTACTCTTAAACGTGTGTCAGCCGAACGATTTTCACTGTTCAACCATTCAATTTCATCCTGTAAATCGTGGTAAGACAAAAGCGCGAGCATATTTGCGAAATCAGTTCCAAAGATTTCTTCCATGATTCTATTTTCGAAGTAAACGGTAAATCCTTCGTTTAACCAGATGTCTTCCCAAGTGGCATTAGTTACCAAATTACCTGACCAAGAATGAGCCAATTCATGAGCGATTAATGCGGTAAGTGATCTGTCACCTGCAATAATGGTAGGAGTTGCAAAAGTTAATCGAGGGTTTTCCATTCCTCCAAAAGGAAACGATGGAGGTAGTACAATCACATCATACATGCCCCATTGATAAGGGCCGTATAAAGCAGAAGCTGTATCCACCATGCTTTGCATGTCCGCAAATTCATAGGCAGCCGATTCAATTACAGAAGGTTCAGCATACACTCCAGTATTATTTCCAAGAGATTTGTATTCTAAATCTCCTACCGATAAGGCAAAGAGGTAGGAAGGAACAGGTTGATTCATTTTAAACGTGTAAATACCCGTTTCGCTTTTTTCAGTTGGATTGGTTGCACTCATTAGCGCCATTAGGTCTTTTGGCACAGTAACTTCTGCTTCGTATGTAAACCGAATGCCTGGGCTATCTTGACAAGGTAACCACGTTCGAGCTAAAATTGCTTGTGACTGTGTAAACAAGAAAGGGTGTTTTTTTCCTGCTGTTTGTATTGGTTCTAAAAATTGTAAGGCATCAGCACCTTCTGCAGTTGCTAAATAATCTATACTAATTGTCTTTGTTGAAGGTGTGATCGGAATTGCTAGCTGATCTCCAAGAAATGGCTCCATTCTATGAATAGCAGCATCTAAGTCTTCTTGTGAATCATCTCTAGTCACCTTATTAATTGTAAGGTTGCGTATATCCAGGTAAATGGTATCAACTCCCAGTATGTTTTCAATAGTGTATTCTGCAGTAGCAGTTAATTTTTTCTCTTCAAAGTCTATGTTTGCATCCCATTTTAAATGCCGCACGACTGCCTCTTGTGGCTTTGAATAACTGTGATGATCAGTATATTCTCGTGCGATGTTGCTTCTTTCGTTCATAGCTGGTCCTTGTCGTGTTTGTTCTTTTTCTGTGCCGCAACTCATTGCTGAAACTGCAGCTAAGGCAAGTATTAGTATAGGATTTTTCATAGCGTGTTGTCAAAAAATGAGCCGCGAAGATAACGATATCTAATAATCGAAATCAGGTTGTTAGGCTAAAAGAAAGAATAACTCGATTTACTTAACATTGATTTAACCCGACTTTAACGCATTGTTAAGTCTATTTTAAAATTCATGCTCAACAGTTGTCATAGCTTTGTAGAAGAATATAAGCAAAATGAAAAAAACGATTTTAAGCTTTATTTTCTCTCTTACAACTTTGATAGTATTGGCCGGCGGTAATGCAAAGTCAACTACGGTTCAAGGTAAAGTAATTGATGATGAAGGAAATCCCGTTACAGGAGCTAAAGTTGTATTGCTTGATTCCAAGCAAGAAGTGTATACTGACTTCGACGGTTTATTTAGTTTTAATGACGTTAAATCAGCATCCCAAAAAATTAAAGTAAGCTTTGTTTCTCACGAAGATTTGGTCACGCAAATTGAATTAAATAGTTTATCTCAAACTGAACTTAAATTAGAGATTCAGTCAAAATAACCCTAATGTTAACATATGATTAAAGCCTCAAAGCATTCGTTTTGAGGCTTTTTTTTATTTTTTAACACCCCCAATATTAACTTAATGTTAATTTATTCTTACATTTGTATTATCAACAAAGTAAGTAAGAGTTATGATAAAGTTTATTGTTTTAGGTTTAGTTGGAATGTTTTTTGGGGTTACGCTTGCAGCACAAGAATCATTAGTGTTGGAAAACGGACAATATTACACTGCCAATAAAGAACTAGTAAAAGGAGATTACACAACTAGCTTTGAGAATGGTAACAAAGAAGCGACGTATATGTTGGAGAACGGAGTATTAAATGGGCAAGCTGTTTTCTATTACAATAGTGGAGCGAAGAAAGAAGTTGGAGAATACAGAAATGGAGAGAAGCATGGCAAATGGATGAAGTGGAATGAAACTGGTAAAAAGATTACAGAGGCAAATTACTATTTAGGAGACAAAGTAGGAGAATGGACCATTTGGGACGCTGAAGGAAATAAAAGATATGAGATGTTCTATAACAAGGGCCAGAAAGTCGGAACTTGGAAAATGTGGAACGACAATCAAGAGTTAGTTTCAGAGAGAGAGTATTAGAAGTAATATTTTTTCAAGCCGATTTAATCGGTGTTAATTTAAAAAGGAGAAGCATTGCTTCTCCTTTTTAAATTACCTAATTGATCATCACCTTGGATTGTATTTTGAAATAATTGGTTAGCTAAATATAATTCAACATGCAATTCTTAGTCATTGAGTGAGAGATTGATTTCTCCAAATGAACTGGTAAGGTATAGTCTTGTATGATTTTCGGTTTCTCTTCCAATTCTGCCCTTAAAACTATTGGTCGTTTTAATTGCAGAGCTCCTAGTCTCTGCTTCCTTTTCTTCTTGAATACTTCCGGCAGGAAGTTTATGGCCTGACATTTTGCATTCTGCAACTACTTTGTAACTCCCTTTGCTGTTTAGGCTAATTCTTATTGGCGAGAATTCCCCATTTACTGATAAGCTTTTGGCGCTAGGGTCAACATTGGTAATGTTAAGCTAACCGTATTTGTTTTTAATCGATCCCGTTCCGTGTAAACTTTCTATGTTAACGGAGCTCATCTCAGATTCCAAAACAAGATCCATTACCTCGTTTAATTCTAACGATCCAAATTTTAAGTAAAACTGAGATTTGGTTACTTTGTCAACTTTAGAGTTAGACATTTCAGATGTTAAATTTAATTTTTCGCTTTGCAGAAGCTCAAGTTTCGAAAACTTGAGGTCAATTTTTCCACCATAGAATATATTGATCACAACTGGATCGCAAAATCCGAAGCTCAAATTATTTTGATCTCCATTTAATTCACCTATAGTAGCGGCACCAAACTTCATGTCTACTTTTACATCAGCGTTAATTCAATTTAAAATAAGTGCTCCAAATGAATTTTTATGTTTAATGAGTTGTTCGATGGTACGGTTAGTTTATAATTAATTTCTAAATATCCGTCTTTATTGGTTTTGATTTTAATCTCTTCGTCATCGCCCGAAATTTCTGTTTTGATAATTAATTTACTTAGAGTACGAGAAACATTAATGTCAATTTTATCTAACAATTCTTGAGTCTTCTTTTCATTGCCATCTTTCACTTTTATATAAACTTTAAGTAAAACTTCATTTTTTGTCCCAAGTATTAATTTTGAGTTCACCAAACTTGGTATCAACTTCAATTTTTTCTGAAGCCTTTAAAACAATAAGCTGATTAATTAATTTTTCTTTTTCCGTGCTTTTTCCTTTTGCAGAAATTACAGATGTGATAAATACTAATAGTATTCCTAGGCCAATTTTATGTGCTGATTTCTTCATCTTTTTGATTTTTTAGTTGATTTACAAATTCTAATTGCTCCACTAGCTTTTCTAGAATTGTTATTCTGCTTTTGTAATTTAAAATCATAGCCGTCGCTACTCTTTGATCAACGGTGTGTTTAAACTCTTTTTCTAATTCTTTGTACTCCGCTTGCAATTCGTTAATTAGTTGCAAACTCTCTTCAATCATTTGCTTGCTTTCTGCTCCATTATATGAACTTGCAATTATTGCAAGTTTTCTTTCAAATGAATTTTGTAGAAATTTTCAGCTTCTTTTAAAGGAAATTCAGTTGTTTCAGATTCAACTTGAGCAACAGTGCTAGTTGATGTGTTAGATTTATTCCATTGGTAAAACCCGATTGTAATCAACAAAATAATACTTGCCGATGCACTGATTCAGGCCCAATTTGTTCTTTTTTCATGCAACTCTTTTGCAAGTTTCTCTTTAAATCTATGGAGACGATCTTGAGTTGGTTCATGGTCTTCAAATTCAGAAATATTGTATTTTTTATGACTCATATTGATAAGTTTTTTGGGGCATTAGGAGTGCTCTAATTTGTCTCTTAGCTCGGCTTAATTGCGAACGCGATTTACTTGTGCTAATACTCATGATTTCCGCGATTTCTTTATGATCATATTCTTCAATCAAATACAATGAAAAAGCCAACTTGTAATTAGCAGGTAATTGGGTAAGTGTTCTTTTAATATCATTTATTGAGAAGTCATTATGTTGCTGATTGGATTCTTCATTCGTATTTAGCTCCCTGTAATCTTCAAGTTTCTGAGTAATTAATTCTTCTTTTCTTAAATAATTGATTGAACGATTGATTGCTATTTTCTTAAGCCAAGCTCCAAAAGTCGAAGGTTCATTGTATTGTTCAATGCTTCTGAACGCTTCAATAAATGCATCGTGCATAATATCTCTAGCAGCAATGGAATTGCCTACAATTCGAAGACAGCTATTGTATATTGCTTTGTAGTATAGCTCATACAATTGACTTTGAGCCGACTTGTTTTTGTGCTTGGCCCTTTCAACCGACTTTTTATGAATAAATGGACTTTCTATTTCTTACATGCCACGAACTAAAGACAAACAGAAAAGCAGAACGCTGCATTGTTTTAAATTATTTTAAAGTAAAATGATTTTTAGCCTCCATGATTAAAGAAATAGGGGATTTCAAATGCTTAGCCATCATCGTTTTTGGGAATAATGTCAAGTAATTATTCTGCTGTTTTAACAATTTTGTAAATTAATTTAGATCCTTTTACAAAATTAATCTCGATAAAGTAAACACCATTTGATAAGTCTAAAATGTTCAATTGCACGCCACTTTTACTTAAACCGGTTATACTGAAGTTTGATTGCTCAGTACCCAAAATATTCTTTTTTTTATAGAAGATATTTCTTGAATTGCTTCAACTATGATGTTCTCAGAATTCGGATTTGGAAAAACTTTTAATATCAACCCTGAATTCCTCGGTTCGTTTAGTCCTAAAAAAAGGTCGCAATTGATAGCTCCTAGGCAAGGGTTAAACCTTGTCTTAAAATCCGAGATGGTAATGGTGTCAATTACATAAGGTGTTAAAGGGCTTGTGTAAGGATGATAAACGGTTATATTTCAGGTAATAATACCATGGTTTATGCCCAAGTAGGCTCTGGAACAGAAATCCGAAGGGGCAAAGTAATCGCCAACGGGTGCATGTTGATTATACTGAGTAAGGGAGGTTATTTTTGACAAGAGGATTAGAATGCTATCGCCTACATTTCCTATTGAGCTGCTGGCTGCCGATAAGCAATTGATGCCTGGAATTAATGTATCATTGAAATTCCAGATGGTGATTGTATCATTTATTTTAATTCCTCTAACCCGATCAAGTATTTCAAATTGTGCTGAAATCGAATCTTGTCTTAGAATTTTTACAATAAAAACAGAATGTGCAGGGTTTGCAGAGTTGACATCGCAAAAAGCACTTTTACCTCCACAGGAACAAGCCTCAACGCTCTTAAGTTGAAAGAAGCAAACTGTTAGTAGGAGTAATAGTCTTTTTATTTTGAATTAATTTTTTGAATGCTAACAAGATAAGGAAAAAAGACCGGCTGCTCTCTGTATTCTATTTTTCAGTGCAAAAGGGATTAGCTAGCAAAAGAAAAGAATTACCTTTGTCAATCCTTAAAAAGTTGGAGGAAGACTCATCTTCCTCGGGCAGTATTAGAGCATGAAAAACAAATAGCACACCGATGACACAAAAAATCATTTACACTAAGACAGATGAAGCTCCGGCACTAGCGACATATTCCTTGTTGCCTATAATCAAGCGATTTACAAATGCGGCTGATGTAGAAGTGGAGTTTAGAGATATTTCATTGGCGGCTAGAATTTTGGCGATTTTTCCTGAATACTTAGAAGAAAATCAGAAGGTAAATGATGCTTTATTTGAATTGGGCGAGCTTGCCAAAACAGCTGAAGCGAACATTATTAAACTTCCAAATATTTCAGCTTCAGTACCTCAATTGTTTGCAGTAATTGAAGAATTGCAAAGCCAAGGTTTTAAGATTCCAAACTACCCTGAGACAGCAAATACGAGTGGAGAGAAATCAATTAAACAGCGCTACGATAAAATAAAAGGTAGTGCAGTTAATCCTGTATTACGAGAGGGAAACTCAGATAGAAGGGCACCGAAAGCGGTTAAGGAATTTGCGAAGCGAAAGCCACATTCAATGGGTGAATGGAAAAGTGATTCTAAGTCGCATGTTTCAACTATGACGGCAAACGATTTTTGTTCGAACGAGAAGTCTATAACACTCAACGAAGCCGATAACGTGAAGATTGAATTGCATAAAAGCAGTGGAGAGGTGGAAGTATTGAAACCTAGTACACATTTGCTTGTAGGTGAGGTAATTGACGCTACGTTTTTGAGTAAAAAGGCATTAATGAGTTTTTTAAAAGAACAAAAAGAGGATGCGAAAGCTAAAAACGTCTTGTTTTCTTTACATATGAAAGCGACCATGATGAAAGTTTCAGATCCTATTATTTTTGGTCATGCTGTTCGAGTATTTTTTGATGATGTTTTTGAGCAATTTGGAGATGATTTAGATCAAATTAGAGCGAATCCTAATGATGGTTTAGGAAGTGTAATTGAGCAATTAGATGAGCTTGATTCAAGTAAAAAGGTGGCTGTGCAAGCGGCAATTAAAAAATGCATGAACGATGGTCCTGATATGGCGATGGTGAATTCATCCAGAGGTATTACCAATTTGCATGTTCCTTCAGACGTTATTATTGATGCATCAATGCCTGCGATGATTAGAACTTCTGGGATGATGTGGAATGCAGAAGGTAATTTGCAAGAAACAAAAGCGATAATACCAGATAGTAGTTATGCTTCAATTTACGATGAGACTTTTAAGTTTTGTAAAGAACATGGAGCATTTGATCCTACTACCATGGGAACCGTTCCCAATGTAGGTTTAATGGCTCAAAAAGCAGAGGAGTATGGCTCACATGATAAAACGTTTGAAATAATTACTGATGGAGTAGTTAAAGTAGTAAGTCAAGATGGTTCAGTATTACTTGAACACATAGTTGAAGAAGGAGATATATGGAGAATGTGCCAGGTGAAAGATGCTCCAGTTGAGAATTGGGTTGAATTAGCAGTGAATAGAGCCAGAGCAACAGGATGGCCAACTATATTTTGGTTAGACGAAAACAGAGCTCATGATGCTGAATTGATTAAAAAGGTAAATACTTACTTGCCTAACCATGATATTGAAGGCTTAGATATTCAAATTATGTCACCCGAGGAGGCGACTAAATTTACGTTGGCGAGAATTAAGAAGGGTGAAAATGCTATTTCCGTGACAGGAAATGTATTGCGTGATTACTTGACCGATTTATTTCCCATTTTAGAGTTGGGAACTTCAGCAAAAATGTTATCCATTGTTCCACTTATGAATGGTGGGGGTTTATTTGAAACGGGAGCAGGGGGTTCTGCCCCAAAGCATGTTGAACAGTTTACTGCCGAGAATCATCTGCGTTGGGATTCGTTAGGAGAGTTTTTAGCTCTAGCAGTTTCTTTAGGGCACTTGAGTGAGAAAGCTGGAAACAAGCATGCAAAGGTATTGGCTGATTGCTTGGATAGTGCAACTGAACAATTACTACTGAATGGCAAATCTCCTTCTAGAAAAGCAGGAGAACTAGACAATAGAGGAAGTCACTTCTACTTTGCTTTATATTGGGCACAGGCATTAGCTGCTCAAAATGAAAATGAAGAATTGAAGGCTGCCTTTATGGGGTTAGCCCATAAATTAGAATCTAACGAGGAGCAAATCATAAAAGAATTGAACGATGCTCAAGGAGCAGCGGTTGATATTCAGGGTTATTATCACCCGAATGAAACGAAAGCTGAAGCTGCAATGAGGCCAAGTGAAACTTTGAATGAAATTATTGGGTAGAGTTTAAATTGAAACTCCTGGTGGAGCCTAGGTGAAATTCAACAAAACAACAAGTTTTGTCTTACTTAGCAGCCTTCCTGATATTTGGCGGAAACGCGAGCTAGGTAAGGTCATTTCAATTCCTTCCTAGTTGTCCAATATTCTTAAAAACAATCTCCAAGTCTTTGCCGACGGAATAATCTCTTACGTACTCAAAATTGAGTCGCTCAATATTTTCTTGGTCCAATGCAAATGGATCGTGCAAATCGGTAGGATTTAGAATTCCTCTTTTAACTTTTAAGTTTTTGTCTGAAATCTCATCAGAAGAATAAAACCCTACAAAGGAAATGTTTCCAAGAAGCACTTTCACAAGATTGCCAAAGTAGTTTCTTTTATTACTTGCAAACCAGAATAAAAGAGGAGAGAGTAAAATGAAAAGAAAGGATAAGCAAAAGTCAAGCATTCGTTTATTCTTTCGATTGGCAGGCTTTAATATCGTGTCGGATGCCATTATGTAATACTCCCCTGAACTTTCAATGCTGTTGCTTCCAATAATATATAAACTCTCAGGTGGGGCAATTTTAAAGTCTACATCTTCTTTTTGTATGGCAACCATTTGCTCAATAATTTGAGCAGAGCTTAAGTCTTTAGAGCAAAAAATTATCTCGTTAATATTGTAGATATCTATAATGTCTTTTAGCTGATACAATCTGGCAGAATAGCCACTGTTGTTTTCTCCATCATCTTCCGCATTTACATTGATAATTTTTTCCGGTTCAATAATTGTTTTCTTTAAAAACGAACTAATTCTGTTTAGTTCATTAGCTTTCCCTACAATAGCAATTCGTTGAGTTCTGTTGATACTAAATCTTCTAATTTTTATTAGATGTAATAAATACCGTGAAAGTGGAATTGCTATTACTGCAAAAAGAACAGCAAAGAGGATGATGGCTCTTGAGAAACGGTAATTTTCGTTTAATAAGGAATACACCATGAGCAAAAGAGCTGAGCCACTCAAAACTCCGGTTAATACTTTTTTAATAGAAGTTGGAATAGAGTAGGCTCCACTAAACAGACTTGAAATAAAATAGATAACCAATATTATTGGTATTCCATATGTTTCGACCTCCTCAGGATAAGTTCCTCCTTCTATGAATTTTACATTGTATTCGTAGTATTCTGTAAATAAATAAACACCACAGCCTAAAATAACTCCATCTAAAAAAGGGAGCAAAAAGTGCTTGATAGTTCTTGTTAAAACGGCTAACCCGGCACGAAGGTAAATTGCAAAATTGATTAAAGTTGAAAAGAGCTGTGCATTTTTGTTAGAAAAATGCTTCTTGGCGAAAATGGCCATCGCTCTGTAAAAAACAAATACATAATTGATACTGCTTTTTTTAGTGCTCTCTCCTTTATAATGAATTATTTGTGTCTCAGAGAAGTAGTGATTGGTGTAACCTGCTTGGGTAATGCGATAAGAAAGGTCAATGTCTTCACCATACATAAAAAAGCTCTCGTCTAATAGACCAATTTCATCTAGAACGGACTTTCGCATCATCATGAAGGCACCGCTTAATATCTCAATTTCGTGATTCTCGTCTTTGCTCAAATGACCTAAATGGTATTGGCCAAATTTCTCCGATTTTGGAAAGAGTGATGAGAGTCCAAATATTTTGTAAAAAGCAACTGCCGGGGTTGGTAGCCCTCTTTTTGATTCAGGCAAGAAGTTTCCTTTACCATCTATCATTTTAACGCCAAGTCCTCCAGACTTTGGTGTTGCATCCATAAAATTACAACACAGTTTAAATGTTTCTTCTTCAACTAGTGTGTCGGGGTTGAGCAATACTATGTATTCTCCCTTTGCTATTTTTATTGCTTGATTGTTCGCCTTTGAAAAGCCTTTGTTGTCTTTGTTGGCTATTGCTGTGGTTTGTGGAAATTTCTCTTTCAGCATTTCAAGCGAACTATCGACCGAGTTGTTATCCACAACAACAACTTCAAAATCAATATCATTGGAGGATTTGTATACAGAATTGAGGCAATTCTCTAAAAAATATTGAACGTTGTAATTGACAATTATGACGCTTAGTTTCATTTTATCGAACTAACGTGTTTTCATATGGAACCCGATTCAATAACGAGCGACCCAAGGTTAACTCATCGGCATACTCAAGCTCGTCACCCACTGAGATACCCCGAGCAATAGCTGAAATATTGATTTGAAAGTCTTTCAATCGCTTAAATATATAGAAGTTGGTAGTGTCTCCTTCCATGGTTGTGCTTAACGCCATAATGACTTCTTTTGCTTTACCTTCAGATACTCGATCTACTAATTCTTCAATTCGAATGTCAGATGGGCCAATTCCATCCATGGGTGAAATTATTCCACCTAAAACATGGTATTGACCTTTATATTGTCCTGTATTTTCAATGGCCATTACATCTCGAACATCTTCTACCACGCAAATCAAACTCTCATCGCGGAGGCCATTGCTGCAGATGGAACACACCTTCTTTTCAGAAATATTATAACATTTTTCACAATACTTAATGTCATTTCTAAGCTTTATAAATGCTTCTCCAAATCGATTCACTTCTTCCTTTTCTTGCTTTAGAAGGAAAAGGGCAAGGCGCATGGCAGTTCTTTTTCCTACTCCCGGGAGTGAAGAAAATTGCTCAATGGCATCTGCTAATAGTTTCGAAGGGTATTCTTCCATGATCTTCAAAATTACGATTCTGAAAAAGGAATTACGAATTACAAATTTTTCAATTAGGAATGATAAATCAATGAATTATGAATACTTGGAAGCTCAAAACATAATTTTGGGATACAAAAGTAGAGTGTTTTTTGTTAATGAGAAGAGTCTAAGAATTACAAAATTTGTTGTTTCAAAAAATCAATTTCAGTTTGAAGATCTAAATCATTGGCCATTTGAAAAGCTTTGATTTTTGATTTTAAATTCAATAAAAATTTTTGATGCTTTGCACTGTCTGGCTGAAAAGCCCTATGCTGAAGGGAGGTATTGAACTTTTCAATTTGTTGATTAATTAGCCGAGTTCCTTTGGAGAAATATGATTCGGCGAAACTTTCCCAAATGTATTCTACTGCCGTTTCGTTTGGATGCAACATGTCTTCTTTATAGAAACGATAATCCCGGAGGTCGTCTTGCAGCAGTTCGTAAGCGGGGAAATAATGACATTTACTTTCATCGTTGCATATCTCCTCAACTGCAAGATGTAAGATCGATTTACTGAGTTGATTTTCTCGAAACCCATTTTTCAAATGACGGACAGGGCTAATTGTGAATATGTAATTTTTACAAGGATAATTTTCGTCCAAATATTTTTTCGCAACCTTCCAAGAATCAGTAATTTCTTTTACAGATAGCAATCTTTTTGTAAATAGTTTAGGCGGTTGTTTGTGGCAGTTATTTGCAATTTTACCTGTTGCTTTTTCTTCATATACCCAAGCAGTGCCATAAGAAAGAATAATGGTACCCTGTGTCTTCAAGAAGTTGTGTTGATTATCAATAGCTTGTTGGATATTTATTCTAAAGTTCTGTTCTGAGTTGGAATTCAGTTCTGAATGCAGATCATAGGAGAAATGGATGCCCTCACTAGCTTTACTTTCGACTTTTGAAGCAATATTCAAACAAATACTTTGGTGGATAGAAGTTGGGTTATAGCTAATTCCAAATGGGTTAATTAAAACCGGGAACTTCAATTCTTTTATTTTTTTTCCAATATTCTCAGCAAAGCAGGAACCGCTGAGGTATATTTTGGATTGGTGGCTCAATTTAATTGAGGCTGGTTTAGGTTCAAAAATTGTTCTAAAATCTCTTTTCATGTTCTTTTGCAAATTAACTACTTTTAGCTTTCAATTATGGCAAAAAAAGAATTCGAGAAAATAGATAAACAAGCGGCTCCTAATTGGAAAGTTAAGATGCACGAAATAATTTTCGAAGCTGACACTCCAAAGGGTAAGTTTTTCGACGTGGTGTTGCTTTGGGCAATATTGGCCTCAGTTATTGCGGTCATGTTAGAAACAGTAGATTCCATTAAAACAGCTCACCGCGATTTTTTAATCATTCTAGAATGGGTATTCACCATTTTATTTTCTATCGAATATTTCTTGAGACTTATTTCCATCAACAAACCTTGGAAATACGCCACAAGTTTTATGGGAATTGTTGATTTACTATCCATTATTCCTACCTATATATCACTTTTTGTAGCTGGACCGCAATACTTGTTGGTTATAAGAACGATTCGACTTTTGAGGGTTTTTAGAATATTAAAGTTAACCCGATATATTTCAGAAGCTAACGTATTAAAAAATGCGTTAAAAGCGAGTGCAGTAAAGATCACTGTTTTTATTGGAGGCGTAATTGTGCTGGTTCTAATTATGGGAACTCTAATGTATATAATTGAAGGACCTGAACATGGCTTTACAAGTATTCCCACCTCCATGTATTGGACAATTGTTACCATTACAACAGTAGGTTATGGAGATATTGCACCAAGCACAACAATAGGGCAAACATTGGCTTCTGTAATTATGCTATTGGGTTACGGAATAATTGCAGTTCCGACAGGAATTGTGGGAGGTGAAATTGCCAGATCAAAAATGCCGAAAGATAAATCAGAAATCACAACTCAGTCTTGTCCTCATTGCTCTGAAGAAGGGCACGATTACGATGCGAAGTATTGTAAAAATTGTGGGGAAGGCTTATAGTTCTTAGTTGCGATTACCAGATTCCATTTCTTCAATAATTACTGAGCCTAGATCGGCCACCATTGAATCTTTTTTGACCATAAAATCCGCTTTTATTGAAGGAGAAATTGGTTCTGCGGAAGGAGAATCTTCTCGTAAGTGATCCACTTGCTTGCCATTTTTCCAAAAACGATAACAAACATGAGGTCCTGTAGCTAAGCCAGTGCTACCAACGTAACCGATTACATCTCCTTGACTCACCTGTGTTCCAACTATTGCACTTCGTTTACTCATATGCAAATACTGTGTTTCGTAAACTGAGTTATGTCTAAGTTTAACGTAGTTCCCGTTTCCTCTTCCATAGGCTGATTTAATGACAACACCATCAGAGGTTGCCAAAATTGGAGTTCCTCGGGGAGCAGCATAATCTGTTCCTAGATGTGCTTTCCAACGCTTCTGTACAGGATGAAACCTTCTCATGGTGAAACGAGAGCTAAGCCTGCTAAATTTTAAGGGAGACTTCAAAAAAGCTTTTCTTAAACTGTTGGCTTCTTCATTGTAGTATTCGGTTCTGCCATCTACATCATAACCAAAAGCGAGGTAAGACCGATCAAAGTGTTTGAATTCCACTGCCTGAATTTTACCAACTCCAATAGAATTGTCATCAACAAACTTCTCTTCATAAATAACTTTAAACCAATCGCCTTTTTGAATTCGATAAAAATCAATAGACCATGCAAAAATATCAGCTAGTTTTACTGCTAAATATGTGTTTGCATTTGATTCTTGTAAGGTTTGGTAAAGCGAAGAATTAATGATTCCAGACGCTGTTTGAATTTTTGTTTCAATTGGTCTCTTTTTGCGTTCTATCACAATGGAGTCTCTAAGGTCATAAACAACATAGTCAATCGCATCAATTTCGTAAATAAAGTAAGCTGCTTTTTTGATGCTATCTGTGCTAATTAAAAGCGAATAGTTCTTTCCTACGGCAATTCTCCGCACATCAAAAATCGACTTTGATTTTTTCGCAAGTGCATCAATGATTGCATAGTCAACGTTGTACGGTAAAAGTATGTTTGCCAAGAACTCATTCTTTTTAATAGTCGACTGAATTACTTCAAATGAATCTACATTAATGCTAAATAATAAGTTAGCAGGTACAATTGTGTCTTGAACAATAACAATAGGAGCTGAATCTTGATCGTTGTGCTCAGATCTTATAATAAACAATACAACAAAAAGCCCCAAGAGGGCAGTTAATCCAACACTCATCCATTTCAATTTCTTCTTCAATGTTTATTTCTTTTTCAGTTGTTACTTAATCAATTGTTTGGGTTGAATATTTCAATTACTTGAAAGGGATTATTCTTCTTTCTAAGCCAAAGTTACAACGCTATACTACAAGAAAAGTGACTTAAATCAATAGTTATTTACAATGGAATATTTATAGTTGCATTGCTAACTTTGAAAATTGAATGCTTTCACAGTTGAGTTATCAAATCAAAAACGCTTTAGGAAATGCTGGTAATTCTAATTTTGCAGATTAAACTACAAAATTTACAATCTTACCTGGCACAACAATTATCTTTTTTGGAGATTTTCCCTCTAACCATTTGGCAGCATCTTCATGAGCTAAAACTGTTTTTTCAATTTCATCTTTCGATAAATCGAGAGGTAACTCTACCATAAAACGCATCTTCCCATTAAATGAAACTGGGTATTTATGAGAGGACTCAACTAAATGACTCTTTTCAAACTTTGGAAAGTTAGCAGTTGAGATAGACTCTAAATGTCCCATTTTATGCCATAACTCTTCTGCGATATGCGGCGCATAAGGGTCTATTAGGATTGTCAGTTGTTCTAAAATCTTTTTTTTATGGCACCTTAAATCGGTCAATTCATTTGTACAAATCATAAAAGCAGAAACTCCTGTATTAAAGGAAAATCTTTCAATGTCTTCCGTAATTTTTTTGATGGTTTTGTGCAATGCTTTGAGCTCATCTTTGGTGGCTTTTTCATCAGAAACAATGAAGTTGTTCTCTTTGTCGTGAAAAAGTCGCCAAAACTTGCGCAAGAAACGATGAACACCTTCAATGCCTTCCATGTCCCAAGGCTTCGCTTGTTCTAAGGGTCCTAAAAACATTTCATACAGCCGCAAAGTGTCCGCACCATATTTTTCTACAATGTGGTCTGGATTAACAACGTTGAATTTCGATTTCGACATTTTTTCCACTTCAGATCCGCAAATGTATTTGCCATCTTCTAAAGCAAAATGTGCAGCACTTTCTTTCCCTTTGTTTTCAGATTTGAACTTATCTGTGTCTAGTTCAATTCCTTCAACAAAAGCAATATTTACGTTAATAGCGGTAACCTTGGGGGATAATTCTGACTCTTTCCATTTCAAATTTTCTGAGGTATAAACAGTTCTCTTTGCTTCTTCAACTGCTTTTTTTAGTTCAATTAAATCATCTAGAGTAGATTCATCTTTTACAAACCGATCAGAAATACTCTTCGATAAATAAACTGAATGTTCCTTTTGAACTTCCTTATCGTTTTTATCGGTCCAAGTGGTCGTTAAAATTGAGCGATAAACGAATCTAGAATTTCCTAGAATCATTCCTTGATTAATCAATTTTTGAAATGGTTCGTCAATGGCTAACAAACCTTTATCTTTTAAAAATTTTGTCCAAAAACGAGAATACAATAAATGACCTGTGGCATGCTCCGCTCCTCCAAAATAAAGGTCAACGTTTTTCCAATAGTCTAAACTTTCTTTGGCTGCAAATCCACCATTTCGTTGCTTGTCCATGTAGCGGTATAAGTACCAAGAACTTCCAGCCCAACCAGGCATAGTAGACGCTTCTAAAGGGTTTCCCTTGTAGCTCCAATCCTCAGCTCTTGCTAAGGGTGGTTCACCATCTATAGTCGGTAAGTATTTATCAACCTCTGGTAAGGTAAGCGGTAATTCATTCTCTGGAATTGCTTTTGCAATTTCATCTTGAAAGTATACCGGAATCGGTTCTCCCCAATATCGCTGGCGACTAAAAACCGAGTCTCTCAAACGGTAATTCGTTTGTCCTTTTCCAATGCCCTTTTCTTGAATAGCTTTAATGGCTGCGCCAATTGCTTTCTTTACCGGTAAACCATTTAGAAATTCGGAATTGCAAATAATACCGCTTTTATTATCATAGGCACCTTCTTCCACATTTTGGCCCTCTATAACCGCTGGAATTTCTAATTTGAAATGTTTTGCAAAATCCCAATCTCTTTGGTCTCCAGATGGAACTGCCATCACAGCACCTGTTCCATAACCTGCTAAAACATAATCGCCAATCCAAATCGGGATTTGCTTTCCGTTAAACGGATGAACAGTATAAGAGCCGGTAAATGCTCCTGTAATCTTTTTTACTTCGGTTTGTCTTTCTCGCTCTGAACGAGAAGCTGCATATTTTACATAAGTATCAATTTCCTCTTTCTGGTTAGTTGTAGTAAGCTCTGATACATATTCATGCTCTGGTGCAATTACCATAAACGACACACCGAAAATAGTGTCAGGTCGAGTCGTGAACACCTCAATTTTTTTATTAGAATTTTCTACATCAAAAGCAATTGAAGCTCCTTTTGATTTTCCAATCCAGTTTCGTTGAATTTCCTTAATGGCATCAGTCCAATCAATTTGATCTAAACCATCTAACAACCGCTGGGCATAAGCTGTAATTCTCATACTCCATTGCTGCATTTTCTTTCGTTCAACCGGATAACCACCGCGCTCAGAAACGCCATCTTTAATTTCATCATTCGCTAATACAGTTCCTAAACCTGGACACCAATTCACAAAAGAATCTGCTAAAAATGCTAAGCGGTACTCCATAAGGATAGCTGCTTTTTCTTTTTCTGATTTCGCTTTCCAATCCTTAGGTGAGAATTCAAGTTCAGAACCGGTATGTGCTTTTAAGTCTGTAGTTCCTTTGGTTTCAAAATGTGTGATTAGTTCGCTTAAATTTTCCGCTTTGTTCGTCGATTTGTTATACCAAGAGTTGAATAACTGAATAAAAATCCACTGCGTCCATTTGTAATATTCCGGAGAAGAAGTTCTAACTTCTCTGCTCCAGTCAAAAGAGAATCCAATTTGATCCAACTGCCTGCGGTAGGTAGAAATATTCTCTTTCGTTGTGATTTTAGGGTGTTGCCCTGTTTGAATGGCATATTGCTCGGCAGGTAAGCCAAATGAGTCGTAGCCCATTGGGTGTAACACGTTAAAGCCTAGGTGTCGTTTGTATCTTGAATAAATATCAGAAGCAATATAACCTAAAGGATGTCCAACGTGCAAGCCTGCCCCAGAAGGGTAAGGGAACATGTCTAAAACATAATATTTTGGGTTTTCACTAGTAGGTTCTGCAGCAAAACTTTGATTTTCTTGCCAGTAAGCTTGCCATCTTGTTTCTATTTCTGAAAAATTGTAATCCATGTTTTCTTCAAATTGGACTGCGAAATTACGGATTGCTAAAGCGATTTTCGAATCGAACTATAGGAATTGAATAAACCATTATCGACTTCGTTTGGAATTGACACTCATCGAATAAATCGAGCAGAATTATTACCCTACCAGTACCTTCCAAGCTTCTTCGATCTTCGCGTCCTTCAAAAAATGTTGAGCGGATTTTTGCTTAGTTTCCCAATTATCTAAAAAATTAGAGGGGCTAATTTCTGGCAATTCTGCTATATTGCCCAACATCCCTAAATCGTTTCCCGATAAAATAGTGCTGTGTTTAATCGCTTCTGGTAATGCGTCCACACCTATTCCTTTCTGTCTTATTGGTTTTGGAACTTCAAATAATGCATCGCCACTAGCTCTCACGTAATAATCACCACCCATTCTGCCAACCAAGTCAATTTTATTTTGGTCAATCATGCCTTCTTCATTCAAAATTGTATCATCAATGTGAATTAGTTTTACCTCACAAATTACCAAATTACCTGCGCCACCTTCATTGCCTAACCCAACAACTTCTTTTACGATGCACTCCATTTGTACTGGCGATTCTTTAACTCTAAAAGGGCGTATCATTTCTGATTCAATCGGCGTTAATCCTGCTTTTGTAAACTCGTCTACTTCAGGGCTATATGCGGTGCTAGAAAGACTCATTTGCTGCACAATAGGATAATTAACAATGTTTATGACACATTCCGCTACCTCTTTAACGTTATGATAGGTATCCTTTTGCGTATTCGTTCGGCCACTTTTAGCTGGCGAAAAAATAGCAATAGGAGGGTTTGCGCTGAACACATTAAAGAAGCTAAAGGGGCTTAAATTTCTATTGCCATCTTTATCAATGGTACTTGCGAAAGCTATAGGTCTAGGGCCAACTGAACCTAGTAAAGTGTTGTGCAGTTTACCTAATGAGACATCATTCGGATTAATTTTCATGAGTTGTGTTTTAGAGTTTGAAAATTACACAACCTAAGTGAAATTAAAATTGATGAAAGCGGCTACTTCACTTTCTCATTTAGTAGAAAATTTAGTACTTTTATCCTCCCCAATTTATTGGGCTGAGTTCTTATTATATTGAAAAGCGGATGTGATGAAATTGGTAGACATGCTAGACTTAGGATCTAGTGCTTCACGGCGTGTGGGTTCGAGTCCCTCCATCCGCACCATTTGAATGGCGTAAGGCTTTTGTTTTACGCCATTTTTTTTAAACAAAATTTTACAATGGAAGTAGTTAAAAAAGACATTAATAAGCTTAACGCTGAAATTACTATCAACATTAAAGAAGCGGATTACAAAGAAAAAGTAGAGTCTGCTTTAAGAAGACACCGCAAGCAAACTAACTTACCTGGATTTAGAAAAGGTATGGTGCCAATGGGCATGGTTAAGAAAATGGTTGGAACCAACTTGTTAGTAGATGAAATTAACAAAACCCTTTCTGACAATTTATACAGGTTCATTAGTGAAAACAAGCTAGATGTTCTGGGGAACCCACTTCCTAAAAAGGAAGATGCAGACGCAATTGATTGGGAAAACCAAAAAGATTTTTCTTTTACTTATGAGATTGGTTTAGCACCAGAGGTAAAAGTTGAAATAACTGAGAAAGACAAGTTTGAGAAATTAAAGATTAAGGCGGATCAGAAGATGATTGACGAGCAAATTACTGAAATCGCTAAGCGATACGGGAAAATGGGCGAAGCTGATAAATCTGAAGAAGAAGACATGCTTTTCGGAAAATGGGAAGAGTTAGACGGTAAAACGGTTAAAGAAGGCGGTATTTCAAATGAAACTGTTGTGAACATCAGAACAGTAAACGGTAAGAAAAATCAAAAGAAATTTATTGGTAAAGTTGTAGGTGATGTTGTTAAAGCAAAGCCCCAAGATATTGCGGATGCTAAATATGTAGCTGCTTGGCTAGATATAGATGAGCAATACATCAAAGATCAAACTTCAGAGTTTCAGTGCACGATTTCTAAAATTAACAGAATGGAAGCTGCTGAATTGAACCAAGAGTTCTTCGATAAAATTTACGGAAAAGATACTGTGAAATCGAAAACGGAAATGGAAGAGAAGTTGAGAGCTGAAATGGAAAATTCTTTCGCTCAGAACTCTGAGCAATTGTTTGAAAGAGATGTACAAGATTATTTAATCAAGAAAGCAAAATTAGACCTGCCAGATTCGTTCATGAAAAAGTGGTTAATGACTGCGAACGAAAAGCCAATTACAAAAGAGCAAATTGATTCAGAATATGAGCAATATGCCATGGGTTTAAAGTGGCAGTTGATTGAAAACAAACTGATCAAAGACAATAAAATTGAAGTAACGAAGGAGGAAGTTATTGTTCACACGAAACGACTAATTGCTCAGCAATTATCCGGAATGGGTGGTAACATGATGGAAGATGCCGAAATGGAAGAAACTGCAAACAGAGTTTTAGAGAACCAAGAGGAAGCTAAACGGTTACACGAGCAGTTATATGCAACTAAGCTAAGAACGTTTTATAACGATACGGCGAAAATCAAGGAGAAGGTAGTGTCTTACGATGATTTCGTTAAATTAGCGGAGAAAAAGAGAACTAAATAATAGACTTTATGGATTTCGGAAAAGAATTTAAGAAATACGCAACAAAGCATCAAGGGATAAATAGCATGCACGTGGATAATTATCTAGAAGCATCTATGACTCCATACATTATCGAGGAACGTTCGTTGAATGTTGCTCAAATGGATGTTTTTTCTCGTTTGATGATGGATCGAATCATTTTTTTGGGAACAGGAGTAAACGATCAAATGGCTAATATTATTCAGGCGCAACTATTATTCTTAGAATCTGCAGATGCTAAGAAAGACATTCAGATTTACGTTAACTCTCCAGGTGGAGGAGTATACGCAGGATTGGGAATTTATGATACGATGCAGTACATTGCCCCAGATGTGGCAACAATTTGTACTGGTATGGCAGCGTCAATGGGTGCGGTATTATTGTGTGCAGGAGCTGAAGGTAAAAGAACAGCGTTACCGCATTCTAGAGTAATGATACACCAGCCATCAGCAGGAACACAAGGCATGGCTTCAGATATGGAGATCGCTTTAAAGGAGGTGCTTAAAATTAAAGATGAGTTGTATGATATTATCTCAAAACACTCAAAGCAGCCTTTCGAAAAAATTAAAAATGATTCTGATAGAGATTATTGGATGTCATCAAGTGAAGCGAAAGAATACGGAATGATTGACGAAGTATTGATGCGGAAATAAATCGCGCAAAATCACGTAATTTAGTTCTGTCCCGATTTTTCGAGACGGGGCTAATTCTTTCTATAGAAAAAGCTTATGAGTGAAAAGAATAAAATCCACTGTTCATTTTGTGGTCGAGATAAGAAAGATACAAATGTTTTAATTGCCGGCATTACTGGTCACATTTGCGATAACTGTATAGTACAAGCAGGAGAAATTGTTAAAGAAGAAATTAAGCCAGCGGCGAAAGATTTCAACATTACCGTTCACAAACCAGCTGAAATTAAAAAGCATCTAGACGAATATGTCATTGGACAAGAAGATGCCAAGAAGGTGCTTTCCGTCGCGGTTTACAACCATTACAAAAGGGTAGTAAAGGGAGCTGCTATTAAAGACATAGAATTAGAAAAATCCAACATCATGTTGGTGGGAGAAACTGGAAGTGGCAAAACATTATTAGCAAAAACCATTGCACGTGTACTAGATGTTCCTTTTTGTATTGCAGATGCAACGGTGTTAACTGAAGCAGGTTATGTAGGGGAAGATGTAGAGAGTATTTTGTCTCGTTTATTACAAGCTGCAGATTACGACGTAGCAAAAGCTGAAAAGGGAATTGTATTTATTGATGAGGTAGATAAAATTGCGCGTAAAGGAGACAATCCCTCTATAACAAGAGATGTTTCTGGTGAAGGAGTGCAACAAGCGTTGTTAAAATTATTAGAAGGTTCGGCAGTAAGTGTTCCGCCACAAGGAGGACGGAAGCATCCAGAACAAAAGTTAGTATCCATCAACACCCAAAACATACTGTTCATCTGTGGAGGTGCTTTTTCAGGAATTGATAAGGTGATTGGAAAACGATTGAATTCAAACGCCTTGGGTTTTAAAGCAAAGACAGAGACGGAAGTGATAGAAAAGGAAGATTTTCTGCGCTATGTAATTCCTTCTGACATTCGTTCTTTCGGGTTGATTCCAGAATTGATCGGTAGAATACCTGTTGTAACGTATTTAGAGCCGTTAAATGAAAACGCGCTAAAAAGGATTTTAACAGAACCCAAGAATGCTATTTTGAAGCAGTACGTTAAGCTGTTTGAAATGGACGGGTTTGAATTAAAATTCGATAAAGGGGTATTGGATTATATTGTTAAAAAAGCCATTGAGTATAAACTTGGCGCTAGAGGTTTGCGTTCAATTTGCGAAGCTATCTTAATTGATCATATGTTTAGTATGCCTACCGATACGGAGTCAACAGATAAAGTAATACGCATTAATTTAAAATATGCAAAAAACAAGTTTGATAAGTCTGCCTTCAAGCAATTGAAAGTAGCCTAGTTATGTTTAAGTTAATTACAGGAAAGCGTCGTTTCGAACTCTCGAGATGACGCTTTTTTATTTATGCGATTTCTGTTCTTTCAAACGTCTGAAAGGTGAAAGCGTAATTGTGTTTCTCGTCTTTCTCGTGAAATTCTTCCGTTTTCAATTCCCAAGCACTGGAATCTAATTCTGGAAAATAAATGTCGCCGTCAATTTTGGCGTGCACTCTAGTTAAGTAGACTCGATCTGCAAAAGGCAAGCATTGGCGATAAATCTCACCTCCACCAATTACCATTAACTCTTCCTCTCCAAGGTCCTTTGCAAATGCAATTGATTCCTTTAAATCAGAAAATATTTTTGCGCCTTCAAATTCGTAACTCTCGTCTCTCGTGAGCAGTATGTTGAGTCTATTGGGTAATAGTCTGCCAAAGGATTCTAAATTCTTTCGCCCCATTAAAATACAATGCCCTTTTGTGGTGCGAACAAAGTACTTCATATCGTCTGGTAATTTCCAAGGCAAATCATTGTCTCGTCCAATTACATTGTTTTCAGAAGCTGCTACGATGAGTGAGATTTTCATAATCAAGAATTATTAAACCGCTACTGCTGCTTTAATGTGCGGGTGTGGTTCATAATTTTCCAAAGCAAAATCCTCAAATTTAAATTCAAAAATATTCTTCACCTCTGGGTTAATTTTCATAGTTGGCAATGGGCGCAAGTCTCGAGAAAGTTGAAGCTCTGCCTGCTCTAAATGATTCGAATACAAATGAGCATCCCCTAATGTATGAACGAAGTCACCTGTCTGTAAACCAGAAACTTGCGCAACCATCATGGTTAAAAGTGCATATGATGCGATGTTAAAAGGAACACCTAAAAACGTGTCTGCACTGCGCTGGTAAAGTTGGCAAGAAAGTTTTCCATCTGCAACATAAAATTGAAAAAAAGCATGACAAGGAGGTAGCGCCATGTTCTCTACTTCCGCAACATTCCAAGCACTTACAATAATTCTGCGAGAATCTGGAGTATTTTTTATTTGATCAATTATCTTTTGAATTTGGTCAATTGACCCTCCATTTGGAGTAGGCCATGACCTCCATTGTGAGCCATAAACGGGGCCTAAATTTCCTTCTTCATCTGCCCATTCGTCCCAAATGCGAACACCATTATCTTTCAGATATTTTATATTGGTATCTCCAGTTAAAAACCAAAGTAATTCGTGAATAATAGAGCGGAGGTGGAGTTTCTTTGTAGTAACTAATGGAAAACCCTCTTGCAGATTATAACGCATTTGGTAACCAAACACACTTTTCGTTCCAGTGCCCGTTCGATCTGTTTTTATCGCTCCGTTGTCTAAAATATGTTGTAATAAATCGTGGTATTTTTGCATTTGAATGGAATCTAAATTCCTTTCAAATTTACTTTTACTGGATGTCTTTTTTTAAGGGAGTAGAACCAATTTAGGAACAAGATATAAACAAGTGAAAGCCGAAAATAACCAAAGGAGTTATCTTTTTGATGACTAATTCAGATTACTACCAAAATATTTGGGCGGTTCGTTTTAAATATTTCAAATTCACTTTTCATTACTACTGAAAAATTATTTTGCTCGATACAAATCATCTGAAGTTGCGAAGCGTTTTCAGCCTATTGCAGAATCGCTTTGCCTCCTTCATTACCAATATCTCAGCCTACCAATCCAATTTCTCGAATTGAGGTTGGAAAACTTTCTGCAAGCGCAATTGCATCCTCACCGCCGATAGGGTTATAGCTAAAACTAATTGAGGCTAGTTTTGACGCTGTGGTTGATTTCAGTTCGCTAGCAATTGAAATGGCATCGTTAGAGGTGAGTCCTAAATTTCTTAAATTCAAATTGGTTGCTCCTGTCAAGTTCTGATTAGTCAAGAAGTCGATCATAGGTTTGGTAAAGGAATTCAGTAGTAGTTGAGTCTTGATTAATTTCAAACATTAAGTTAGTGAACTCCGCTCCCCTTCGTCCAACTTCCTTGCATGCTCTAACATCCTCTAATTTAGCCTAAGATTTTACGGTCAAATGGTTTATAGCGAACAAGTTATCTCTTTGTGTGTTGAAAAATAAGGATTCTCTTCCATTTTTGTCTTCATACTTCTGAAGCTAATAGGTTAGTTGTTCTTCTTCCACCATTTTTAGTTGACGAACTTATTCATCTTTATACACTTTTGAATCCGGAGCGTTACTTTGAAATACTGGGTTGCTATTTTCACATTAAGGTCTATCACAGCTTGTAATTCCAAGTAGTAATGTAAAAAGCAGTAATGCTGTTAAGTGTTTTTTCATGGTTGTTCGTTAACGTTTAGTGCATGGCAATTAGGGTTCTATAATTTGCTAAACTTTCAAGTTTGCATTAGCCAACGCGTTATAATTCGTTTTATTTTTTTCTCACAAAATGGTTTTGCACAACCTTGTCCAAATATATTTTGGAACAATCACATTCGAAATCTAATTTTTTAGGTAAGTCAGAAAGCAAAGGAATACCACCGTATAACAAATAAGGAATGATTGTGATTGTCATTTCGTCTATTAAGTCATCTCTTAAGAAGCTCTGAATGGTTTTCACTTCATCAATATTTAGCGAGTAAAACCCTTTTTTATTAATGTCCTCGATTATTTCCTTTAAAGCTCCTTTCACAAGAAATGCTTTTCCTATATGACTTTCAGGTATTTCTTTTAGTTTATTGCTCAATACAAAGACTGGTTTTTTATATGGCCAGACTATATCAAAATTACATTCTGTTTTAAATGTCGCAAGCCCCATTACGAGTGCATCTATTTGAGAAAAAAATCTTTATTTCCCATATCATCACCATTTGGATTGGAGATTGAGTGTAACCAATCTATTCCTCCATCTTTTTTAATCAATTTCAACAATCGGAAAAGCTGAAAGGTATGTTTATTTCCGTTTGTAATTGGTTGCAGTGGCAGTAAAAATAACAATATAATACTGAGAGTCAATGAGCGCCTTCGAGGTAAAAAAGGGAGAGCAGGTGGGCGTTTATCCCAAGATCATTCCAGCTACAGTAGCCGAAATTAGGGAAGCAATTGAACCACCTAAAAGCGCCTTCATGCCAAACTTAGAAAGGGTTTTTCGTTGCCCAGGAGCAAGCGAACCAATGCCACCAATTTGAATACCAATGGAAGCAAAGTTCGCAAAACCACAAAGCATGTAGGTCGCCATAATAATAGACTTGTCGTATTTCAAATGGGAAACGTTAGTGATGTCTTTCAAACCGGCTAACTGAATATATCCAACAAATTCACTGGCAGCTAACTTAATTCCCAGTAATTGTCCCATCAACATCATGTCTTCTTTGGCGACTCCAATGAGCCACATCAAGGGCGCAAATATGGTTCCCAGTATAAATTCTAACGATAAGCCATCATAAGAACTATTCGCCGCGATTACCTCATTGAGTGAGTTAAAATGCCAGTTGACGCCTAGCCACCCAATAGTTAAACCATTGAAAGAAGCTAAAGCTCCCAAGCCGCCATTTATAAGCGCAATAAAAGCGATAAAAACCAAAAGCATGGCTCCAACGTTCACCGCTAATTTTAAACCTTCTGTAGTTCCATTTGCTATGGCATCTAAAAAATTTGATCCAATTTTATCTGCAGAAACTTCAACATCTGTATCAATGGATTCAGTTTGTGGGTAAAGGATTTTTGAGATAACAATAGCTCCAGGTGCTGCCATAACTGAGGCTGCTAATAAGTGTTTTGCAAAAACAAGCCGGAGAACGGGATCGTCTCCACCTAAAAAGCCAATGTAGGCGGCAAGCACTGCTCCTGCAACGGTTGCCATTCCTCCAATCATGACTAAGAGAATTTCACTCTTGTTCATTTTTTCGAGGTAGGCTTTAATCAGCAGTGGCGCTTCAGTTTGGCCTAAAAAAATATTACCTGTAACACTTAAACTTTCTGCTCCAGAAATTCGAAGTAATTTAGAAAGTAACCAGCCAAATGCTTTTACTACTTTTTGAATAATACCAAGATAGAATAATACCGAGGTTAGAGCTGAAAAGAAAATAATGGTAGGTAATACTTGGAACGCAAAAATGAACCCAAAGGTGTCCATATCTGCTACTAAGCCTTCAAATAAAAATTTACTTCCAGCTTGGGTGTATTCTAAAATTTTGACAAATATTTTGCCGATAAATTCAAATATACTTTGAATGAAAGGCACTTTCAGCACACCAATGGCAATCACGATTTGAAAAGCTAAACCAATACCAACTGAACGCCAATTTATGGCTTTTCGATTACTGCTAAATATAAAGGCAATAACAAATAAAGATACCAACCCAATAACTCCCCGAATAAACGAGATGAAGGAAAAACCTTCCATTGGAATGGTTGCTATTGCAGCTGATTCGTTGGTTGCTTCTTGAGCTAATAATTCTGCTGGGAAACAGCCTAAGAGTATCAAAAAGAGGATGGCTGAAATATTTTTCAAAGCTAAGGTTGGTTAGTTATTGCTTTCGCCTCTTTTGTTGATTTCATCTCTAAGCCTTGATGCTTCTTCATAGTTTTCAGTAGCCAAGGCAATATCGAGTTTGCTATTCAAATCACTACGGGATAACGAAGTTATGCCTTTTTTTTCGCTTTCATTCGGCTTCGGCATTTTTGCTGCCGTTTTAGAGGTGGAATCAACTCCCTCTTCTAAAATTATCCCTGCTTCTTTTAAAATAAACTCATGTGTAAAAATGGGGCACTTAAAACGAACTGCAAGTGCTACTGCATCTGACGTACGAGTGTCAATTTCAACTAAAGAGTCGCCTTGTCGGCAAATTAGTTTTGCATGAAAAATTCCTTCCATCAAATTGTAAATTAATACTTCTTCAATGTTAATTTTAAATGAATCTGCGAAACTCTTAAATAAATCGTGGGTCAGTGGCCTGCTTGGAGTCATGTCCTCTAACTCAATAGCGATAGCTTGCGCCTCGAATCCTCCAATAATAATTGGCAACCTTCTATTTCCATCTTGTTCACCCAGCACTAATGCATACGCTCCTGATTGCGTTTGGCTATATGATAATCCTACTATGTCTAAGGCTATTTTATCCATGATTTTTCTTGAAAAGAAAAACACCTACTAAGTCATGTTACATTGTCTGGTAGATGATTTCTAATCTGTTTTTCTAGTTATTATTCATGGCTTTTGCAGCCTCAATTAATTTTGGTACAACATCAAAAGCATCACCGACAATACCGAAATCAGCAGCCTTAAAGAATGGCGCTTCAGGGTCAGTATTAATGGCAACAATAACTTTCGATTGGTTAACGCCGGCCAAATGCTGGATAGCTCCTGAAATACCTATTGCGATGTATAAGTTAGGGCGAATAGCTACTCCTGTTTGGCCAACATGTTCGTGGTGAGGTCTCCAATCCATATCGGAAACTGGTCTAGAACATGCAGTAGCTGCTCCTAATTCTTTTGCTAAATCTTCAATCATTCCCCAATTTTCTGGTCCTTTTAAACCTCTACCTGCACTCACTACAAGTGCAGCCTCAGTAAGTGGCACATCGGTTGATTCAATTTTTTGTTCAATTACTTTTAGTCTTGAATCTGCCAAGCCATATGATTTATCTTCAATACTAGCTGTTTTATTGTATTCCTTTTTCTCTAAAGCGTTTGGCGTTAAAGAAATAATTTTTATCGGAGTGTTGATTTTTACGTGAGCATAAGCTTTTCCTGAGAAAACTGCTCTTTTCACGATAAAATCTCCATCTGTCTGAGGTAAATCTATTGCACCTGTTACTATTCCTGCATTCATTTTTGCAGCCAACATAGGAGCAATTGATTTACCAGATAAGTCGTGAGAAAAAACGATAATTGATGAACTATTGTCTTCAGCTGTTTTTTGAATTGCTTCAGCAATTAAACTTGGCTGAAAGTCGGCTAACTTATCATTCGTAACGTGAATGATTTTGTCGGCTCCGTATTTTCCAAGTGTATCTAAATCGTTAGCATTTCCAACAACTACAGCTGTTACTGTGTCTCCTGATTTTTCAGCAATTTGAGCACCATAAGACACTGCTTCGAAAGCTGATTTGTGAATTTTATTTTTTGCCGTATTGGCATATATTAATATTGACATGTCTTAAATTATTTTAGCTTCGTTTCTTAATAAATATAGTAATTCAGCTGGGTTGTCTGCCGATACCATTTTGCAAGCCCCTTTAGCAGGAGGTAATTCGTAAGTGGCCACTTCTGTCGTGTTTTCGAATGCACTAGGCTCAACTACATTTAGAGGTTTAGTTCTAGCTGCCATAATTCCTCTCATGTTGGGAATTCTAGCTTCTGCCATACCTTTTGCTGCGCTTAAAACAAACGGTGTGTCCACTTCAATAATTTCTTTACCCCCTTGAATGTCTCTTTCTATAGTTACAGTATTACCTGCCATATCGAGCTTCGAAGCATTCGAGATAAAAGGTTGGTCTAAAAATGCAGCAACCATTCCACCTACTTGTGAGCCATTGTAATCGATGGTTTCTTTTCCACAAAGCACCATATCATATGCATTCTCTCCTGCATAGTCTGCAATTTGCTTCGCTACACCTAAGGCATCTGTCGGTTCCATGTTAATCCTAACTGCATCATCGGCTCCAATTGCAAGTGCCTTTCTAATTGTTGGGTCATTATCGGCACCACCTACGTTTAATATAGTCACGCTTCCGCCGTTCGTTTCTTTTAATTCCAAACCTCTAACCAATGCGTACCACTCGTCGTAAGGGTTGATGATAAATTGTACTCCATTCTTATCAAATGAAGTATTGTTGTCGATAAAAGCAATTTTTGACGTAGTGTCAGGTGCTTTACTGATACAAACTAAAATTTTCATATTGAATTTTTTAAATTAACTTATTTACAATAAACATATTAAGTGTAGACGACAGGTTAGCGTCGAAGGTCAACGAAATTAATTAAAATCAGTGCAGTTAGGCAAATTATTTTTTTTCAATTTCGAACCAGAAATTAAAACATCAGATGTATTAATTTGTTGTCAATTTATTACTTTTGACGTCCTTTATATAGAACAATCGATTATGAAAACATTACAATTTAGAGAAGCCCTTCGCCAAGCAATGAATGAAGAGATGAGGAGAGATGAAAGTGTCTTTTTGATGGGAGAAGAAGTCGCTTTATATAGTGGTGCCTACAAAGTGAGTCAGGGAATGCTTGATGAATTTGGTCCGGAAAGAATAATCGATACACCAATTGCAGAATTAGGTTTTGCAGGAATTGGAGTAGGAGCAGCGATGCATGGTCTTCGTCCAATTATTGAATTCATGACTTTTAACTTTTCTTTAGTTGCAATTGATCAAGTAATCAATGCTTCTGCTAAAATGTTAAGTATGTCTGGTGGTCATTTTGGTTCGCCAATGGTTTTTAGAGGACCAACAGGGTCTGCTGGCCAATTAGGTGCTCAGCATTCACAAGCCTTTGATAATTGGTTTGCCAACACTCCTGGGTTAAAAGTTATTGTGCCTTCTAATCCCGCTGATGCTAAGGGATTATTAAAATCTGCTATTAGAGATAATGATCCGGTTATCTTTATGGAGTCTGAGCAGATGTATGGCGACAAGGGAGAAGTTCCCGAAGGAGAGTATTTAATTCCGATTGGACAAGCAAAAGTAGTTAGAGAAGGAGACGACGTAACTATTGTATCATTTGGTAAAATTATGAAAGTGGCTTTAGCTGCTGCAGAAGAATTAGCTAAAGAAGAAATAAATGCTGAAGTAATTGATTTGAGAACGATTCGCCCAATTGACTATTCTACCGTGATTGAATCGGTAAAAAAGACAAATCGAATGGTAATTTTAGAAGAAGCATGGCCTTTGGGTAATATTTCTACTGAATTAAGTTATATGGTTCAGCGAAATGCATTTGATTATTTAGATGCACCAATTAGAAGAGTGAACACAAAAGATACTCCGCTTCCATATGCCCCAACTTTGGTTGAGGCTTGGTTGCCGACCATAAAGGACCTTATGGATGCAGTTAAAGATGTTGCCTACGTGAAGTAAAGAACATACGAACAATACTCGCTATTAGTGGTGTAGTATTGTATTAATTAAAAAGCTTAATTGAAAAGGGACACCTATTTGATCAAACTTTTTTATTGTATGTAGCATTGATGTATAACTTTCATTTAGCCGTTAGTCAAATACTTTGAATGCCTTCTAATCCATTGACTTTTTAGAATAAGTTTCGCTCAAGGCATTTATTCAGCATATTGCATATAAAAAATATTACTTCTACTTTTGCGGACTTCAAAAAAGAAAGAAGATTACACATTAACAATACACTTATGGAAAATTTTTTATTATACGTTGTTCCTTTTTTAGGAATTATTGGATTGATAGTAATGGCAGTGAAATCAGCTTGGGTAACGAAGCAAGATGCCGGAGATGATAATATGAAAGAACTTGCAAATCATATTGCAACAGGCGCAATGGCGTTTTTGAAAGCAGAATGGAAAGTAATGGCATATTTTGTAATTATTGCTGCAATTCTTTTAGGGTGGTCTGGTACTATGACTGATAATTCTCATCCTATCATCGCAATCACATTTATAATAGGTGCCTTTCTTTCTGCTTTTGCAGGATATTTAGGAATGAATATAGCAACTAAAGCAAACGTTAGAACTACTCAGGCAGCTAGAACTTCATTAGCAAAAGCTTTAAACGTATCCTTTAGTGCTGGGACAGTTATGGGACTTGGAGTTGCCGGTTTAGCTGTTCTAGGTTTAGGGGGAATTTTTATAGTTCTTTTGGCTCTTTTTGGACCTGAAGGGATTATGGCTAGTGAAGGAAGCTACATTTTAGCTATCGAAATTTTAGCTGGATTTTCATTAGGTGCTGAATCTATCGCATTGTTTGCTAGAGTTGGTGGTGGTATTTATACCAAAGCTGCTGATGTTGGAGCCGATTTAGTTGGAAAAGTTGAAGCAGGAATTCCTGAAGATGATATTCGTAATCCTGCGACTATTGCAGATAATGTTGGTGACAATGTTGGTGATGTAGCAGGCATGGGAGCTGATTTATTTGGTTCTTATGTAGCAACAATTTTAGCTACCATGGTATTGGGTGCAGAAATACAATTTGGAACACCAAACGGAATGGACGATTTTAATGGTCTGTCTCCAATTCTATTGCCAATGGTGATAGCAGGTATGGGATTAATCTTCTCTATTCTTTCAACACTATTTGTGAAAGTTAAAGGGGAAGATGGGTCTGTTCAAGGAGCATTGAATTTAGGAAATTGGTCTTCAGTAATTATGACAGCTATTGCATCATACTTTTTAGTTGATTTTCTAATGGTAGAGAATATGACAATTAGAGGTTATGAATTAACGTCAATGGATATTTTCTGGGCAATTATTACTGGTTTAATTGTTGGAGCAATTATGAGTGTCGTTACTGAGTATTACACATCAATGGGTAAAAAGCCGGTAAATTCAATTGTCCAACAATCTTCTACTGGTCACGCTACAAACATTATTGGTGGTTTAGCAGTAGGCATGGAATCTACAGTTATTCCTGTTTTAGTATTAGCAGCAGGTATTTATATCTCACATATGTTCGCAGGATTATACGGAGTTGCAATTGCAGCTGCCGGAATGATGGCAACTACCGCTATGCAATTAGCAATTGATGCATTTGGTCCAATTGCAGATAACGCAGGAGGTATTGCAGAAATGAGTGGATTGCCTGATGAAGTTAGGGAACGAACTGATAATTTAGATGCTGTTGGAAACACTACTGCCGCGGCAGGGAAAGGTTTTGCAATCGCTTCCGCTGCTTTAACAGCGTTAGCATTGTTTGCAGCATTCGTAGGTATTTCAGGAATTGATTCAATTGATATTTACAAAGCAAACGTATTGTCCGGTTTATTTGTTGGAGCAATGATTCCATTTATTTTCTCAGCATTATGTATTGCAGCAGTAGGCAGAGCAGCTATGGCTATGGTACAGGAAGTAAGAAGACAATTCAAAGAAATTCCGGGTATTATGGAATACAAGGCAACTCCAGAATATGATAAGTGTGTAGATATCTCTACAAAAGCTTCTATTCGAGAAATGATTTTACCAGGCTTAATTGCGTTAATCGTTCCTATTTTAGTTGGATTCACTTTTGGTCCTGAAGTATTAGGAGGTTTGTTGGCAGGAGTCACTGTTTCAGGTGTGTTAATGGGGATTTTCCAAAATAACGCCGGTGGAGCATGGGATAATGCAAAGAAGTCTTTTGAAAAAGGAGTGATGATTAATGGTAAGATGGAATACAAAGGTTCTGATGCGCATGCTGCTTCTGTAACTGGAGATACCGTTGGCGATCCATTTAAAGATACGTCAGGACCTTCAATGAATATTCTTATTAAGCTAATGTCGATTGTATCCTTAGTAATTGCTCCTCATATTTCTGAAGGTGGAGCTCACGGGGCTGAGGCTTCTCACAGTGTAGAGTCGGCAGTAACAATACCAGTAGAAGCAGCATTAGATGGAAATGTAATTGCTGACGGAAGCTATGCGTTGAATGCTGAAAGTGGAACGTTAAGATGGGTTGGTAAGAAAGTTGGTGGAGAGCATTATGGTGATATTCAAATTGAGACCGGTTCTGTAATTGTTAAAGACGGAATTATTCAAGAAGGAGAAATAATTATTGACATGAAGTCAATCACGGTTGCGGATATTGAAGACGCTGAAGAAAACCAAGAATTAGAAGGTCATTTGAAAGCACCTGCTTTTTTTGATGTTGCTCAGTATCCTAAAGCTAGACTTCATATTTCAAGTGGAATATCAGACGATGGTGCAATGCAACAAGTATTAATAGGAGAGTTTACAATTAAGAATGTTACTGAGGTTATAAAATTCGACGCAGAGGTTAGACCAACTGCAAAAGGATTTGTTATTAGTTCCGCTTTTGTTATAGATAGAACAAAATTTGGAATTAAGTACAAGTCAAAAACTTTCGAAGCAGTTTTAGATAAGTTCATTTACGATGACTTTGATTTAAAGTTTAGCCTAACCGGATTTAGAATGTAAATTCCACAACAGCTAAGTATGGAAATAAAAAAACCTTGAAGGAAATCAAGGTTTTTTTATTTCTTTTTTTTGTAATTTATTAGAATAAGCCATGAACTTCAGCGTCAATCTTACTAATTACGTTTCCTAAATCTTCTTTATTCTCCAAGAAGTTAATGTTGTCTACGTCAATCACCAGTAAATTTCCTTGATCATAGGTGCTAATCCAAGCTTCATAACGCTCGTTTAAGCGTTTTAAGTAATCAAGTCTAATACTCTCTTCGTATTCTCTTCCTCTATTACTAATTTGTTCCACAAGCACAGGGATTGAAGCTCTCAAGTAAATTAAGAGGTCTGGGGGAGCGATAAAAGATTCCATTAGTTTAAATAATGAGAAATAGCTTTCAAAATCTCTTGAGGTCATTAAGCCCATAGCGTGGAGGTTTGGGGCAAAAATGTATGCATCTTCATAAATAGTCCTGTCTTGAATGACATTCTTTTTATTGTTCCTAAATTCTTGAACTTGATTAAATCGATTATTTAAGAAGTACACTTGTAGATTAAAGGACCATCGTTGCATGTCATTATAAAAATCATTCAAATAAGGGTTTTCATCCGCATCCTCAAAATGGGGTTCCCATTTATAATGTTTTGCTAAAAGTGATGTTAAGGTAGTTTTTCCAGACCCGATGTTTCCTGCTATTGCTATATGCATATCTGCTATTTTATAAGTCACTAAAATAATAAAAAGCAGACAGGCAGCAAGGGCTTTTTATTATTTATTCGTCGAAAAGACAGTCAGTTTTTTTGAAGTAAAAACATATAGCCCAGTTTTTTCAATTCGGATGTTTTTTATTGATTTAATTGGAATTTGCCTACACGATTCATCAAAGCTTTTCTGAATGTAACTGCAGTAGAATTGGTCTTTCATGTAACGAATCTCTTCGTTGACAATTTGAAACTCTTTAATATTCTGAATCGGAATTTTTCGCTTGAATGTTCCAAAATGATCAAATACAAAAAGGGCTTCATCTGAGCTGATAAACAGCTGATTGTTGTATTCTAATAATAGATTAGGCGTAATTCTTTGATTAAACCACTGAGAAAGATTTAAAGTTTGTTTGTCTTTAATGTAATTGTTGTTCAAATGAATTGCCCGTTGTTGAATTAAGTCGTAGATCCAAATTCCATTAGCACGTGATTTGCATGATGCTGAGATTTGATCATATCCAAGCTGTTGTAAATCAATATCATTTCCGTTATCACTCAAATAATTATCTAAAAACAAAATAAGGTTATAATCAGAAAAGAAGACTAATATTTTATAAGGGTTGGTGGCGTCTACGTGGCTAATAGAGCCGTGTTTTCTGCTGTTAAAGGCAGCTAGTGAGTCTCCTTTATTAGTGTACATCCAAATAAAATTTTCGTTCCAAAGAAAAATATTACCGAGTTGATCTGTAGTGAAATGATTGGCCTTGTGTGAAAGCTCAAAAAGTCTATTGCCTAAAGCTTCTTCCTGAGAAAAGCCATTAAAACTAAGGCAGAGAGATAAAGAGATATATAGAAATGCTTTCATTTAGGTATTTTGATTCATATTAAGAATGTCTTCTACGTGTTCCCGAGTATTGCTTAGTCTCGGAACTTTGTTTTGACTTCCTAATTTGTTTTTTTTCTTCATCCAATTGTAAAATGTCCTTTCAGGCATTGACTCAACTAACGGCAATTCTATTGCCATATTTCCTTTACGTTTAGCTTCATAGTCAGAATTAAGTTCTTTTAGTTTCTGATCAAGGTAATTAGTGAATTGGCTTAAGTCGCTCGGCTGTTTACGAAACTCAATTAGCCATTGATGTTTTCCCACTTCTTTATTTGTTAAATAGATTGGAGCTGCTGTGTAGTCTTCTATACTTGAGCTGGTTAAATTGCACGCATACTCTAAAGCTTGCTCTGCATTATCAATAATAACCTCTTCTCCAAAAGCGTTCATGTAATGCTTGGTTCTTCCAGATACTTTAATTCGAAAAGGATATTTAGAAACAAATTGGACAGTGTCTCCAATTTTATATCGCCATAGACCGGCATTTGTAGAAATAATCAAGGCATAATTGGTATGAAGTTCTACCTCGTCTAAGCTAAGGGTGTTTGGAAACTTGTTGTTCCATTCTTCCATAGGCGAAAATTCATAGTAAATGCCATAGTCTAACATTAATAAAAGTTCTCCTTCGTGATGTAAGTCTTCTATGCCGAAAAACCCTTCAGAGGCATTGTATGTTTCCATATAGTTCATTGTTGAACTTGGAATTAGTTCCTTAAACTGTTGACGATAAGGAGTGAAGGCGACACCCCCATGAAAAAAAACTTCTAAATTTGGCCAAATAGTGGAAATGTTTGGTGCTCCTGTTTCTTCTAAAATTTTATTCAGTAAAATGAGCATCCAAGAGGGTACACCCGAAATACTAGTGACATTTTCATTTACCGTTATCCTAGTCATTCGTTCTAGTTTCTCTTCAAAATCCTTGAGCAGGGCAGTTTCTCTGTTTGGTGTGCGCATAATATCTGCCCAAAAAGGTAAATTTTGAATTATTATGGAAGATAAATCTCCTTCATAGGATTCAGTATTTGGGTCGATAGTTTGACTGCTGCCTCCCATCATTAAAGTTTTACCGGTAAAGACAAATGTTTCTGGGTGACGCTTGCAGTAGATTGAAAGCATGTCCTTTCCGCCTTTGTAATGGCATTCTTCCAATGCTTCTCTAGTAACTGGAATAAATTTACTTTTGTTAGAAGTTGTTCCTGAAGACTTTGCAAACCACTTTGTTTCTGTAGGCCAAATTAAATTCTGTTCACCTTTTTTTAATCGGTCAACATAAGGTTTTAAGTCTGCATAGTCATGAACAGGCACGGTTTCTTTGAAATGCTCAATGGTATTGAACGAGTTGAATTTGTATTTTCTTCCGAATTCTGTGTTTTTTGCTGTTGTGATTAGCTCTTCGAACCATTCATTTTGAACTTCAATTGGATACTTTAAGAATAGCTCAATTTGGTGAGCTCTCTTTTTCATCCACCAGGAAAAGATTGAATTGAAGATTGGCATGCTTAGGGCGAAGTTTGATTTCCATAAAAATAATGATAATCTAAGTAAATGACTCACAAAAAAACCGCTACCCTAAGTAAGAGAAGCGGTCTGTATTAGTAATAATTTGATTTAGTCGATAATAATGTCAACTGGTAATCTAGTGTAAACCCCTCTGGTGCTAATTACACTTTTAATATTTCTATAGTAATGTTCTGCTTTCCCAATGTCTTCTCCAAGAATTTGAAATTTCATTTCAGTTGAAAACTCTTTCATCATTTTTTCAAATGGCTCTTCTTGTATCGGTAATTGTTGTAACCTGTAATCTTCTAGCTCTGTTGTTTTAACTGCAAATGCAATGGCGTCATTTAGGCCTCCAATTTCATCAACCAATCCAATTTCTTTAGCATTTATTCCAGTCCAAACTCTTCCTTGGCCGATACTGTCAACGTTGGCTTGAGTCATGCCTCTTCCATCTGCTACTTTTTGCGTAAAATCAGAGTAGATTTCCTCAATCATACTCTTTAATACTTCTCTTTCTTTTACTTCTAAAGGTCTAAATGGAGTTAGTCCATCAGAAAAAGAATTCGTATTTACCCGATCGATGTTAATTCCAAGTTTGTTGTTGAACATTCCTTTCATGTTCGGGATTAATCCAAACACTCCAATTGAACCGGTAATCGTGCTTGCTTCTGCAAAAATTTTGTCTGCTGCACAAGAGATATAATAACCGCCTGAGGCTGCTACTCCACCCATTGAAACAATAACAGGTTTCTCTTTTTTTGCAAGAATTACTTCTCTCCACATGACATCTGATGCAAGGGCGCTGCCTCCCGGAGAGTTTACCCTTAGAACGATAGCTTTTACTTTTTTGTCCTTTCTAGCTTTCTTAAGGGTGCTCGCAATAGTCTCAGATCCCATAACGCCATCACGACTCTCACCGCTTACAATTTCGCCTTCTGCAAAGATTATAGCGACTTTGTTTTTGGAGTTTAGTTTAAATTTACTATCCTCATTTTGAGTTGCGTTTACTTTCGTCATTTTCTTCAGCGCAATTGTTTTTAACGTCTCATCTTCTCCAATTCCTGCTTTTTCTTTTAAGGCCGCAAGAACTTCATCTTCATACATTAATTCATCTATTAACTTATACTGTTTTGCATCTTTGGCAGTTCTAATTAATAGCTCATCTGCAATGGTGTTCAATTTTTGTGTAGATATATTTCTAGCAGCAGAAATTTGCCATGTCATGTGGTCCCACAGTGTATTTACTAGCGTAGAAACCTGCTCTCGGTTCGCTTCACTCATGTCTTCTCTTATGAATGGTTCAATTGCACTTTTGAACTTACCATGTCGAATAACTTGCATGTCAATGTCTAACCTGCCAAGCATGTCTTTGAAGAACATTACCTGAGCACTCAACCCTTTGAAGGTCATTTCTCCTGCAGGGTTTAGGTAGATCTCATCAGCAACACTGCTTAAATAGTATTCACTTTGGCTAAAATTTTCACTGTAGCTAACTATAAATTTCCCAGATTCTTTAAAATCGATAAGCTCGTTTCTAATTTCCTCAATACTTGCCATGTTAGCTTGTAAAGAGGCTATGTCTAAATAAACACCTTTAATGTCGTCATTCGATTTAGCTTTGTTGATATTGTCTAGAATAACTTTTAAGCTCAATGGAGTCTTGTTCTCGAATGTATTAAAATCAATGTTCTCAAAAGGATTGTTTGATGGTCGATCTTGGATGGCATTCTCGAATTTTATATGAAGAACACTATTTTTTGCAATTTTAGGAGCTTTTTTGTTTTCTGAACCGGCAACTAGAGCTGAAATGCTAGCAATAAAGAAAACAACCACTAAAAAGACGGTTAAACCAAACCCCATCATGGAGGCGAACATAAATTTAAAAAACTGTTTCATCTGTTAAATATTTCGTGCAAACTTAAACGCTTTAATGGGCGTATTTGAATAGATTTACATTAATGGTAATGCGAAGTGATAAAAGGGAAAATAGTGTCTATCTGTCGCTCGGAACAAATCTTGGCGATCGATTAGCATATTTGAAAGATGGTATTGCGAGGCTTCAAGTTTTATCAACTCAAGATATTGAACTGTCAAATATTTACGAATCACAACCATGGGGTAATGAATTGTTAAACTATTTTTTAAACTGTGTTGTGCATATAAGAACTAATCTTCAGCCGCATCAGTTATTAATTAAGACTCAAGGAATTGAAAGGGAGATGGGCCGGGATCGGAAATCTCGAGGGAAAGGATATCAAAATCGCGTGATAGATATTGACATTTTAACTCACGGTAATGCAACAGTAGATTCAAATGGTCTTACAATTCCTCATCCTTTAATCGCCAGAAGACGATTTGTCTTATTACCGCTGTCAGATTTAGCTCCAGAGCTAATTCTTCCATATTCTTCTGAATCAATTCGGAAGAGTTTATCAACGTGTGAAGATTCTTTGACATGCACTAAATTTGATTCGTTATAAATTAAAGTTAAAAGGAAGTGTGGTGTTATTTGTATGTAATTGGAGAATTCATTAATATTGCACATTAGAACTAAACTGTTTAGAATACTATTTAAAATGAAAAAAAATACTATTAAATCATTTGCTTTTATGGGATTAGCTGCTGTTACTACGGTTGCTTGTAATCCTTTGAATAACATGACAAAGAGAGCTAACGAGGTAAGTTACACAGTTACACCAAGTCCGCTTGAAATGCACAGCGATAGTGTTGAAGTTAATATTGCCGGTACAATTCCGCTAAAGTTTTTCAATAAGAAAGTTTCAGTAGAAATTACTCCTACAATAAACTATGAAGGCGGAGTAAAGAGCCTTAATAAGATTTTGCTAGCAGGTGAGACCTCAGAGGTAGATGGTCAAAAAATTAACTACGAAAAAGGAGGGAGTTTTTCATTCACAGATAAAGTAGCTTATGTTACTGGAATGAATGTTGCTACCTTAGATGCATCAGCAGTAGGCAAATACAAAGGGAAAGAAAAGGCTTTTGATCCAGTTCAAATTGCTACAGGAACAGTAATTACACCTATGTCTGCAATGGACGATGATAAAGCTATAATTGGAGCAGATAAGTTTACGAAAACTACTCCAATGAACTCAACAGCTGTTATTAACTACAATAAAAATAAGTCTAACGTTCGTTCTTCAGAATTATCTGATGAAGATATTAAGACGATGAAGACTTGGTCTGCAGAAATGGCAATGAATCCAATGTTTGTCTTCAAAGGAGCAGATGTTACGGCTTACGCTTCACCGGAAGGAGAAATGTCCTTGAACGCTAACTTAGCTAACCAAAGAGCTAATTCAGGATCTTCTGCTGTTAATTCTATTTTAAGAAGAGTAAAGGTTAAATCTGCTTCGGGAGAAGATTTCTTTGTAAAGAATGGCAAAGGAGAAGATTGGGATGGCTTTAAAGCTGCTATGCAGGCATCTGATATAAAAGACAAGGATTTAATCTTAAGAGTTCTTTCAATGTATGAAGATAATACGAAGAGAGAGCAAGAGATTAGAAACTTAGCTGCAACTTTTGAAGTGATACAAGAAAGCATTTTACCAAACTTAAGAAGATCTGAAGTGAACTTAAAAGGTGAAATGACTAGTTTCTCTGATGAAAAAATTAAAGATTTTGCTTCTTCAAATCCTGACACTTTAACTGTTGAGGAATTATTATATGCAGCAACAATGTTTGATGACATGCAAAAGAAAATGGATGTTTATGTAACTTTTGCTAACCAATTTCCAAATGATTGGAGAGGGCCAAACAATGTAGGTTATATTCAATCTATGCAAAACCTTATGGCTGATGCTAAAGCTAACTTCGACAAAGCAAATTCATTATCTCCAAATAACCCTATTGTTAGTAATAACTTAGGTGTTTATGAAAGAGCTATGGGTAATACCGATAAAGCAATGGAATATTATGCTGCTGCAAATGGAGCAGGTCCAGAAGTGGGAGCAAACATAGGTTACTTACAAATGTGGATGGGAGATTATTCTTCCGCTGTTGCAAGTTATGGTTCTACTAAATCTTATAACGCTGCTTTGGCGCAAACGTTGAATGGTGACTTCCAAGCAGCGGTTCAAACTATAGATGGTTCTTCAACTGCTAGTTCTGCAGAGAGCTTATATTTAAAAGCAATCATTGGGGCAAGAATGGGAGATAAGAATATGATGGTTTCTAGTTTAAAAGCCTCTGTTGCTGCAAATGGCGATATGAAAGTGAAAGCGAAGAAAGATGCTGAATTCACTAAGTACAAAAATGATTCAGAATTTCAAGCTGCAGTGAACTAAAATACAAAGCAATAATATAAAAAAAGGCATTTCTTTAAAAGAAATGTCTTTTTTATGCTTTAAATAGAACGTTTGAGTTTTGTGAAAGACAGTCGGGAAATTGTCTTGTAATAAAGGGAAGATTTCCTTGTGGTAGCTTGATGAGGAGTTATTAGCTTAAACTACGAACTTTCTTCATTAAGTCAGAGGCGAAAACCAAGTCAGATAATTCTTTGTTGGTAGTTTTTAAAATTGTGTCTTTAGTGCCTTTCCAATGTTTATGACCCTTGTGAATGAATATTACATGGTCGCCAATTTCCATTACAGAGTTCATGTCGTGTGTAACTACAATAGTAGTGATTTGGAATTCTTCGGTTAATTCTTTGATCAGGTTGTCAATCAAGATGGAGGTGCTTGGGTCTAATCCTGAGTTAGGCTCATCGCAAAACAAGTAATGTGGACTTAAGGATATTGCTCTTGCAATGCCAACTCTTTTTTGCATTCCTCCACTTATTTCTGCAGGAAATCGGTCGTTGATCCCACTCATATTAACTCTACCCAAGCAGAAGTTTACTCGATCTTGCATTTCCTTCTCTGTCATGCTTGCATGCATTCTAAGTGGAAATTTTATATTTTCTTCAACACTTAATGAGTCAAATAAAGCGCCTCCTTGAAATAACATGCCAATTTTCTTTCGAATTTCTTTCCTATCGTCTAATTTCATTGCCGTAAAATCCTTCCCGTTATAAAGGACCTGCCCTTGGTCTGGCTCTATTAATCCTACAGTACATTTTGTAAGTACCGATTTTCCTGAACCGGATGCTCCAATGATTAAATTGGTTTTACCTTTTTCATAAACTACATCAATACCGTGCAAAATTTGTTTGCCGTTAAAAGACTTTGATATGTTTTTAAGTTCTATCATATCAATAACAATTGTGTGATTACATAATTTGCAATTAAAATAACAATGCTAGATGTTACCACGCCTTTGGTACTTGCAACACCAACTTCCAATGCTCCGCCTTTTACATTGTATCCATAAAAAGCTGGAATAGATGTGATGATAAACGCAAATACAACTGTTTTTATGAGCGCATAATAAATTGAAAACATCTTGAAGTCCAGTTGAACTCCTTCAATGAATGCATTCGTGCTAACCACTCCTGAGAACTCGGCCACTAAACATCCCCCAGAGATACCAATAAACATACTCCAGATAGCTAAAAATGGATTTATAACAACAGCCGCTATGATTTTGGGTACAATTAAATAGGAAGCTGAATTAACTCCCATTATTTCTAGAGCATCAATTTGTTCGGTTACCCGCATCATCCCTATTTCAGAAGCAATATTAGATCCTACTTTACCTGCTAAAATGAGTGCAATAATGGTGGTAGAAAATTCTAAAATCATCGACTGTCTTGCGGTAAAGCCAACAGTATAATCTGGGATTAACGCACTGTCAATATTAGATGCAGTTTGAAGTGTAATTACAGCTCCCATGAAAGCGGATATGATTGTAATAATTCCCATAGAGCCGAGCCCAAGCGAATTCATTTCAAATGAAATTTGCTTCCTAATTAAAGAGACTTTCGTGGGCTGAGAAAAAGTCCTTCCCATCAAAATAAAATATTCCCCTATGTTTTGTAAAATTTTCATTCAGTGTACTAAATTAATTTAATTCAATTCAATTGCACGCGAAAAAATAGAGGAATATCCGGAAGTTTTAAAAAACTAAATGTGAATTTTGCTGAACCAATAAAAAGGCTTACTTTTGTCCTCCCAATAAAGATAATAAATACCTAAGATATATTGCGGGATGGAGAAGTGGTATCTCGTCGGGCTCATAACCCGAAGATCGTCAGTTCGAGTCTGGCTCCCGCTACTAAGCCTCAGAAACTTCTGAGGCTTTTTTTATGCTTCATCTTTTTAAGAATTAGTTTCTTTGCACTTTCAATTCACCCTATGACACATAAATCAGGTTTCGTAAATATAATCGGTCATCCAAATGTTGGTAAGTCAACGTTGATGAATCAATTGGTGGGAGAGAAATTGTCAATTATTACACCGAAGGCGCAAACAACCAGGCATCGAATTTTAGGAATAGTAAACGAAGAAGATTATCAAATTGTTTATTCGGATACTCCGGGAATAGTTGATCCTGCTTATAAACTGCAAGAAGGCATGATGAAGTTTGTTTATGCAAGCTTAGAGGACGCGGATGTGTTGGTTTTAATGGTGGAGTTAGGTCAAAAAGATCTGAAAAATGAAAAACTGGAGTTACGTTTAGCGCAGATTGAAACACCATTACTTGTTTTAGTAAATAAGATAGACTTATCAGATCAAGTGGCAATGGAAGCTGCAGTGCAATTGTGGTCAGAGAGGTTTCCAAAAGCTGAAGTGTTTCCCATTTCAGCCTTGTTGGGTTTTAATGTTGATTTTCTAGAAAAGAGGGTGTTGGAATTACTTCCTGAAAGTCCGCCGTTTTATTCCAAAGAAAACTATACCGATAAATCGGAACGATTTATTGTTGAAGAAAAAATTAGAGAGAAGATATTGCTAATTTATAAGCAAGAAGTGCCTTACTCAGTTGAGATTGAGGTAGAAGAATTTAAAGACGAAGAGCGCATTATTCGAATTCGAGCCATCATTCATGTGAGTAGAGAAAGTCAGAAAGTAATTATAATTGGGAAGAAAGGCGAGAAGATAAAAAGGGTGGGATCAGATGCCAGAAAGGATCTTGAAGAGTTTTTTGGAAAGAAAATATTTCTAGAACTTTTTGTTAAAGTGAACAAAGATTGGCGAAACGATGAAAAGCAGTTGAGGCGATTCGGTTATTTATAGAGAATTATGAGAAATATTGTAGCAATTGTTGGAAGACCTAATGTCGGCAAATCAACCCTTTTCAATCGATTAACGGAGAGCAGGAAAGCCATTGTTGATGAATCTAGTGGAGTAACTAGAGATCGTCAGTATGGAACAACAACCTGGGGAAAGCACGAGTTTTCAGTAATTGATACTGGTGGATATGTAAGAGGTTCTGAAGATGAGTTTGAAGGAGAAATACGCAAACAAGTAATTATTGCTTTAGATGAAGCAAACGTAGTTCTTTTCGTTGTTGACGCAGCTGTTGGAATTACTGATTTAGATAATGCAGTAGCCAAATTGTTAAGAAAAACAAATAAAAAGATTTTAGTGGTTGCAAATAAAGTAGACAACCATGCACGTATTGCAGATGCTGCTGAGTTTTACAATTTTGGATTAGGAGAAGTGCACAACGTTTCTAGTATCAATGGAAGTGGAACCGGAGATTTGTTAGATGAGGTAATTGCTCAATTTGATGATGTAGAAGAAATTGAAGAGATAGATATTCCAAGGATTGCAATTGTAGGTAGGCCTAATGTTGGTAAATCTTCATTTATTAATACCTTAATTGGACAAGAACGAAACATTGTTACACCAAAAGCGGGAACTACCCGAGATGCGGTGGGTACAAGGTACAATTCTTACGGATTTGACTTTGTTTTAACAGATACTGCAGGTTTGCGAAAGAAAAGTAAAGTAGAGGAAGATATAGAATTTTACTCCGTGATGCGTTCTATTCGAGCGATAGAAAATTCAGACGTATGCGTTTTGTTAATTGAGGCACAAGAAGGGATGATGGCTCAAGATATGAACATTTACAGCTTAGCGATAAAGAACAAGAAGGGTATTGTTATCATGGTAAATAAGTGGGATTTGATCGAAGATAAAGGGTCAAATACCATGAAGGATTTTAAAGGTAGAATTGTAGAGAAAATTCAGCCCTTCACTGATGTGCCCATCATTTTTACCTCAGTGAAGGATAAGCAAAGGATTCACGATGTTCTTGAAACGGCTGTGAAAGTATATCAAAATAGAATCAAAAAGATATCCACTTCAAAATTAAATGATGTGATGTTACCTATTTTTGAGAACAACCCACCGCCTTCTGTAAAAGGGAAGTTTGTAAAAGTAAAGTATGTTACTATGCTACCTACGCATAAGCCAACTTTTGCTTTTTACTGCAACCATCCAAAGTACATTAAGGAGCCTTATAAAAGGTACATTGAAAACAGGTTGCGGGAGCACTTTGATTTTACAGGTGTGCCGATGCAATTATTTTTTAGAGAGAAGTAAGAAATGTAATTCTACTTCTTGCGGCGGAAGGGAAACTTGATTAATTTAGTTTTATGAAGAGTTTATTTTTTCCCATTATATTGTTATTTATTAGCTATAGTTTTCTAGCACAAACAGATACAAATTCGTACTAGTTTTTCGTAGCTGGACACTCGTATGGCGCCCACGGAGCTAATAATGTGTGGCTCCATCCACCTCTTCAAGCAAAGTTTAATTTCATAAGGTCTAGGTTAGGAATGAGTATGGGTTTTCTTACAGGCGATATTGTTGATATCCCAACAATAAAAAAGTGGGATTATGTAGATGATTCAATTGATAGCTTGCAATTACCTGTTTATCTTGTTGCAGGGAATCATGATATGTATAACAGACCTTTATTTGAATCAAGGTATGGTAGGCCTTATTTTCAATTTAGCTTTAAAAATGATTTGTTTATTGTAATAGACGCAAATGAATCTGGATGGAGTATAACTGGAAACCAACTCCAATTCTTAAAAAACACCCTCGATAGTGATGTTACAGTTGGAGGAAATATATTTGTTTTTTTTCATCAGGTTCTATGGAGAACTGACAACAATGACTTTCGCCATGTATTATCGAATTCAAATGAGGGGAGACAGTTGCCTCTGAACTTTTGGTCAGAGATTGCTCCACTTTTTACGAGTCTACCAAATGAAGTTAACATGTTTGCCGGCGATGTTGGATGCTCGTGGGCATCAAAGATTTCCATGGACAGATATAAAAATCTAAATTTTATTTCAAGTGGAATGTGCGGTACATCTGAAGATAATTTCTTAATTGTCGAAGTAGATTCGGCTAAAAATGTGGATTACGAAATAATATGCTTGAATGATTCCAACATTAGCTGCTTAGGAAGTTTAGAAAGCTATATAATGGTTGATAGTGATGATACACCGCTATTTAGAATATATCCAAATCCTACATGAGAGTCAATAACAATAACTTCAGAGGAACAGACTCCGATGCATGTTCAAATGTATAATATTTCGGGGAAATTATTAGTTGATAAAAAAGTGAACGTTAATAATTTAGAGAAAATTAATTTAAGCGGGTACCCTAAAGGTATGTATGTGTTAATATTAAACACTAAAACGGGGCACTATTTAGAGAAATTAGTTCTTGAATAAATTATTTCTCTTCAGTCAGCACAAAAAAAGCCCTTTTTGAACTTTCGTTCGGCAAAGGCTTTTCTGAGTTTGTTTACTTTGTATTAAAGGCCAAATGCCCTTTTAACCTTGTCGACATAGTTCAACTCTTCCCAAGGGAATAACTTTACAGTCATGCTGATAGTTTCACCATTTGGAGAAGAGAATGTTTTTTTAACTTCTTCGCAAGTTCTTCCCATGTGGCCATAAGCCGCAGTTTCAGAGTAAATAGGAGTTCTCAATGCGAAGCGTTCTTCAATTGCATAAGGTCTCATGTCGAAAATACCTGTTAATTTTTTAGCCATTTCTCCATCTGTCATATCAACCTTAGATGTTCCGTATGTGTTTACGTAAAGTCCCATCGGTTCTGCAACGCCAATAGCATATGCTACTTGAACTAATACTTCATCAGCTAATCCTGCCGCAACAATGTTCTTGGCAATATGCCTAGTTGCGTAAGCAGCTGAACGGTCCACTTTACTTGGGTCTTTCCCTGAAAATGCTCCACCACCATGAGCTCCTTTTCCGCCGTAAGTGTCAACGATAATCTTTCTTCCGGTTAATCCTGTATCTCCATGAGGTCCGCCAATTACAAAAATGCCTGTAGGGTTAATGTGGTAAGTGATTTGATCATCAAATAGTGCTTGAGTTTCTGCTGGTAGCAGAGCTCTAACTCGTGGCACTAATATTTCAATCAAATCTTTTTTAATCTTAGCTAACATGTTAGCTTCTAAATCAAAATCGTCATGTTGTGTTGAAATTACTATTGCATCAATTCTTACAGGTTTGTTGTTCTCGTCATACTCGATGGTAACCTGCGACTTTGAATCTGGGCGTAAGTAAGTAATTTCCTTGTTCTCTCTTCTTAATTCCGCCAACTCTTTCAACAACATGTGTGAAATTTCTAGCGGAAGAGGCATGAAAGAAGGAGTCTCGTTCGTAGCGTAACCGAACATCATTCCTTGGTCACCTGCACCTTGATCTTCCGGATTAGCTCTTTCTACACCTTGATTAATATCCGGAGACTGCTCGTGAATGGCAGAAAAAACGCCGCAACTATTGCCATCGAACATGTATTCTCCTTTGTTGTAACCAATTTTGTTGATCACGTCTCTAGCTATTACTTGTACGTCTAAGTAAGCTGTCGATTTAACTTCTCCAGCTAACACAACTTGGCCAGTTGTAACTAATGTTTCGCAAGCTACTTTTGATTCTTTATCAAAAGCTAAAAAGTTATCGATTAAAGCGTCAGAAATCTGATCGGCAACTTTATCAGGATGGCCTTCTGAAACAGATTCTGAAGTAAATAAGTATGACATATTCTTCTATTAATTTTTAGGTTCGCTAAAGTACGAATTGAAAAAGATTTTTATTTAAATAATTGTAGATTCCTAGGTGGTCAGTTGTTTGAAAATATCTTCCAGTTTTAACTCTTCTTTTTTTAAGGTTAAAACGGTGGTTTCTTGAGCAATTGCAAATTGAAACAACTGGTTTCTTATGTCTATTTCTGAATTAACTTGAATTAGATAATTATTGTTCCCTTGTTTTTCTACAGATTTGACTCCGGTTATATTTTTTAACACCTTTTCGTCAATCGTTTTTTCAAATTCAATTTGAATTGCGTTTTTACTACTTAGCAAAGTGCTCAAATTTGTTGACTTCTCGTTTGCTACTATCTTCCCTTTATTAATAATTATTACTCGATCGCAGATTGCTTCAACTTCCTGCATAATGTGCGTAGATAACATTACTGTCTTGGAAGATCCAATTTTTTTAATCAGCCCTCGAATTTCTTCCAGTTGATTGGGGTCGAGTCCTGTTGTTGGCTCATCTAAAATAAGAACTTCAGGGTCGTGAATTAGAGCTTGAGCGAGTCCAACTCTTTGTTTGTACCCTTTCGAAAGTTGCCCTATCTTTTTATTCTGCTCCACAGTTAAACCTACCATCTCGATTAATTCATCGATTCTTTCGGCGGTGTTTTTTATTTTAAATACTCCTGCAATAAAGCTCAAGTATTCTCGAACATACATGTCGTAATAAAGTGGGTTTTGTTCGGCTAAATAACCAATTATCTTTTTGGTTTTCAAGGGAACTTTACTCACATCTAAATTGCAAACGTAAGTTTCTCCCATATTAGAAGGTATGAAGCCAGTTATAATCTTCATCATAGTCGATTTTCCTGCACCATTTGGTCCTAAAAAACCTACAATTTCTCCCGGATTAACACTGAAACCTACATTATCAAGAGCTTTCTGCTCTCCGTAAAGTTTTGTTACATTTTTAACAACAATAGACATCTTCTTTCTTTTCTTATAATGCAGCACGAATTTACTAAATTTAAAGGCTGAAATATGGAAGAAATGAGAGGTTTAGTAGTTAAGTCTACAGGTAGTTGGTATGATATAGAAAAGGAAGACGGAAAGCGAATTAGCGCCCGTTTAAAAGGGAAGTTCCGTTTGAAAGGTCTAAAAAGCACAAACCCAGTTGCCGTTGGAGATTTTATTCGTTTTCACATGGAAGGTGAGGAAGGTGTTATTCATACAATCGAAGATCGTAAAAACTACATTGTTCGACGTTCAATAAATCTCTCGAAACAAATTCAAATCATTGCTGCAAATGTTGACTTGCTTTTTTTAGTAATAACAATTGACAGTCCACCAACAACCCTGGGGTTTGTAGATCGTTTTTTGGCCGGTGCTGAAGCATATCGAATACCCACAGTTTTGGTTTATAATAAAATTGATTTATATCAAACTGCCAATCAAAAAGAAGAGTTAGTACGATGGAAAACTATTTACAAAACTGCAGGTTACGAGCAATTGGAAGTGTCCGCCGAAGAAAAAATAGGAATTGAAGAGCTAAAGGTTATGATGACAGGGAAAACATCCATTTTCTCTGGGCACTCAGGCGTAGGGAAAAGTACCCTTGTAAATGCGTTGGATGAAAATTTTAAATTAAAAACCTCTAAAATATCTAATTATCATAAAACAGGTAAACACACAACGACTTTTGCTGAATTATTCGAATTGCCTTTCGGTGGGAAAATAATAGACACTCCCGGAATTAAAGGCTTTGGAACAGTGGAGTTAGAAAATGAAGTATTGGCCCATTACTTTCCCGAAATGAGGAGCAGAATGGAGGATTGTAAATTTAATAACTGCGTGCATATTAATGAACCGAAGTGTGCGGTAAAAGAAGCTGTAGAAGCAGGTGAAATTGCAATCGAACGATATGAGAATTACCGTTCAATTTATCATGATGATGAAAGGGAGCATCATAGAGCGAAGGGAGTTAGAGGATGAGCAATTAATTGTGAATGATTCAATTAGAAATTACGAATAGTGTAATTGGAGTAGAATGAATGTATTTAATTTGTCAGACTGAGCGATAGTCGAAGTATAGATAAATTCTTAAACGTTTACTAAATAATGAAAGTAGTTATCCAAAGAGTTTTCGAAGCAAGTGTGGAGATTGATAATAAAATAAAAGGGCAAATTAACCAAGGTTTACTTTTATTTGTCGGTATTGAAGAAGCAGACACTAATGACGACCTGGAGTGGCTGTGCAAAAAAATTGTGAACATGCGCATTTTTGGAGATGAGAACGGAAACATGAATCTATCTTTGATTGATGTTAAAGGAGAGGCTTTGATAATTTCTCAGTTTACCTTGCATGCTTCCACGAAAAAGGGGAATAGGCCGTCTTTCATAAAAGCAGCAAAACCTGATTTTGCAGAACAGATATACGAAGAGTTTAAGCAGACTCTTGGGAATTATTTGAGTGGTAAAATTCAATCTGGGAAGTTTGGAGCAGATATGAAAGTAAGCCTTGTAAACGATGGCCCGGTAACTATAGTATTAGATTCGAAAAACAAAGGATAATGACGTTAGAGCAAGCGCAAATAGCAGTTAACGATTGGATTAAGGAGTACGGTGTTCGTTATTTTAATGAGCTTACCAACATGGCTCAATTAACTGAAGAAGTGGGCGAAGTTGCTCGAATTATTGCTCGCCGATACGGAGAGCAATCTGAAAAGGAAAGCGATAAGGGGAAGGACCTTGGGGATGAATTAGCGGACGTTCTTTTCGTAATTATATGCTTGGCTAACCAGACAGGAGTGGATTTGCAAGCAGCTTTAGAAAAGAACTTAGAAAAGAAAACAGGAAGAGATGCGAATCGACACAAAGAGAACCATAAACTTAAAAAATGATGATTGAGGTAAAGGTTGAATTTAATAACCCAGTAATTCAAATGAGCTCGCTCCCTGCTTTGGAGAAAACCAATTTTCAAAGTTTGGAGAAAGATTACCTGTGGCTGCGAGTATTATTCATTAGTATAGTTCTTTTAATAGTTGGAAGCGTTGCGCTTTTCATCGGGATTATATCAGATTTGACTTGGTGGCAACCGATGGTTGTGGTGGGCATCATTTTTAGTCTGATTTATTTTACGGAATGGAAAGGGTTCAGCATAAAGGGATATGCATTAAGGCAAAAAGACGTGTCTTTTAAGTCGGGTTTGGTCTTCTTTTCCATGACAAGTGTTCCATTCAATCGAGTGCAGCACACCGAAGTAAACCAGACCCCGCTGGCTAGATTATTTGATTTGGGTGAGGTGAAGATTTATACTGCAGGTGGAGCAACTAGCGATTTAATAATTTCAGGACTGAAAATAGGTGAGGCGCATCAATTAAAGGACCACATTACTATATTGAGCAGTAAATATGCTTGATTTAAGCACACCCAAAAGGCAATCACCTGTTGGAATAGTTGTGTTGTTTTTTAAGCATTTAAGGAAAGCAGTCAACTTTGTATTTTACTTTTTCATCTTGAAATACAGCACCAATTCAAGCTCGCTCGTATTATGGGCAGGTATTGTAGTTATTGCAATTATAACCTTAGTTTATTCCATTTTGGTGTATCGTAAATTTTTTTTTTATTTAAAAGATGGTGAGTTTGTAATTGAAAAGGGTTTGATCAATAGAGAGAAGATTTCGGTTCCTTTTGAACGGATTCAGTCTGTGCACATCGATCAAAATGTTATACAACGAGCATTGAAAGTGGTGGGCTTAAAAATTGACACAGCTGGATCAGGGACAAAGGAACTAGAAATTGCGGCTTTGCCCGATTCTTATGCCAGGTCAATTCAGGAGTTTTTATTAGAAAGGAAAAAGCAAGTAGCCGCAGAAACAGACCAGGATGCAGTTGAGCAAGAAGTGGAAGAAACTTCCAAATCTTTTGGTAAACCGCTCATTCAACTAAGCTTATTGGATGTGGTGAAGGTTGGATTGACTGAAAATCACTTAAAAACTAGTTTTGCGTTGTTCGCATTAGTCAACGGGTATTATTGGCAAAATCAAGACTTTTTCTCTGCTTTCTTTCTAGATTACATTAAAGGAGGTCAGGCAGTTTGGGTTAAAAAATGGCTCTTAATTTTGCCGTTGATGTTAATCTCCTTGCTGTTGATTTCCATAGTCTCCTCGATAGTTTTATCTGTGCTAAAGTATTATGGGCTTCGATTTATTGTAAGCTCGAAAGAGGTGCAAAAAGTATCGGGTTTGTTAAAGAAAACGGAGTACCAAATCCCCATTCATAAAATTCAATATTTAAAATATTCCAGCAATCCGTTGCGGAAGCTGTTCGGTTTGAAAACCATAGTTGTGAAGCAACCGAGTAGCAAGGCTTCTGAGGATAAGCAATCATTAATGATTCCGGGTTGTAAAGAGTTTCAATTACAAGCGATTATTCATGAGCTTTTTCCTGAATTAGAAAAGCCTTCTTTTACTATATTCAAGGCAAATGTGTATTTGAAAGTTCAAATGGCCCTGTTCTTTGCTATTCTGCCTTCAACCTTTTTTGGATTATTGGGGTTCTTGGATGCTCGCGCTTTCTCAATTTCTATTCTTTGGTTGCTGATTGCGCTTACTCTTTCCATTCAGTATGCCTCTAAAATGCACTTAGATATTGATTCGGAAGTAATGCGCTTGCGCAAAGGGTGGATTTTTCCTAAGACGGAGGTGGTAAAGTACTACAAATTACAGAGTGTCTCTATTCGGCAAAATGTCTTTCAAAAGAGAAGAAAGGTTGCTCATCTCGATTTTTACACCGCAGCTGGTAGTTTGCGCATGTGGCAATTAGATGCAAAGGTCGCTTCTAAACTCTACAATTATATTTTGTACAAGATTGAAGATTCGGATAAGAATTGGATGTAAAAAATGGTTAAGCGAAACAAAAGCGTCCTAATGTGTAGTGAAAAAATTCTCCAAAAGGAGCGTTAAGTTAGATTTTTCGGGCTTTCGTGTATTGGGTTGTGCCTCTTATTTAAATGAAACTCTTATTCGTTTCTTCAATAAACTTCCAAAACTCCTCTTTGCCAAAGTTCGCAGTGCTTGAAGTAAGAATTGACGGAGGGAGTTCTTCCCAAGTATTCAAAAGCTCTTTTTTGTAGTGGGTAATGTTTTTGTTCAGAACAGAACTAGATAATTTGTCAATTTTAGTAAAAATGATGATAAACGGGAGTCGGTTTAGCCCCATCCACTGCATGAATTCCAAGTCAATTTTCTGAGGTTTCAGCCTGCTGTCAATTAATACGAAGGTGCACAATAAGTTTTCTCTCGTTTTTAAAAACTGATGGGTGAATTTACTCCATACATTCCTACTTTGTTTCGAACTTTTAGCAAATCCAAATCCAGGCAAATCCACAAAATAGATCTCATCGTTAATTACAAAGTGATTAATTAATTGAGTCTTTCCGGGTGTTTGAGAAGTTTTAGCCAATTTACTATGGTCACATACCATATTTATAAGAGAAGACTTGCCCACATTTGAGCGGCCTATAAAGGCATACTCTGGTTTGCTTGGAGCTGGGCATCTTGCAATGTCTGTGTTGCTAATTAAAAATTCTGCGGAATGAATAACCATATTAATCAATCTTGAGTTACGAATTACGAATTCGTAACTCTATGCTGTGTAGTTTTTGTCAATTGAAATACTGGAGAGTTTTCTAAGAGACCTTTCTGCTTAGCCATTCACTTAAAATTTCGTTGAATTCTTTTGGGTGCTCCATCATGGCAGCGTGGCCACATTTATCAATCCAGTGTAATTCGGAATCTTCTAAGTGTTGGTGAAATTCTTCGGCAACTTTAGGTGGAGTAATATTATCGTTTTTCCCCCAAATTAAACAGGTTGGCATTTTGAATTTGTCTAAGTCTTTTGCCATGTTGTGTCGAATAGCCGACTTCGCTATGGCTAAGATGCGTATCAACTTAGATCTGTCATTTACTATTTTAAAAACTTCATCAACTAATTCGTCAGTTGCAACATCAGGATCGTAAAAAGTTACCGCGATTTTTTGTTTTAAGTATTCTTTGTCTTCTCTTCTTGGAAAAGAACCACCAAATGCATTTTCATATAAACCTGAACTTCCTGTTAAAACCAAAGAGTGAACCTTCTTAGGAACATCTAATGCGCAAACGAGTGCAACATGACCGCCTAAAGAGTTTCCTAGCAGCGTTACGTTGTCCAACTTTTTGTATTTCATAAAGTCCTTAATGTAATTTGCCATTCCTCCTACGGATGTGTTGAGAAGAGGGTTTGTGTAGAGCGGCATGATAGGAACAAGAACTCTGTAGTTTCTTGAAAATCGGTCAATTACATCTGCGAAGTTACTCAATGCTCCAAAGAGACCATGCAGTACTAATAATACATGACCTTCTCCTTTTTCAAGGTACTCAAACTTGTCTTCTTTTTTAATGTAGTTCTCATATTTCATTAATCAAAGATAAGTCATTTTCAAAACTTGGAGCAGTTTACTGCTTTATCTTTTAAACCCCGGGAACGTGAATAGAATGTCCTCAGAATCCCTCGTTACTTTCAATTAGGTGTTAGCGGCGAATTTTCTCCCACTTTTTGTAACTGTCATTAAATCAATTTTAAAGAAGCCTAAAAACAATAAAAAACCAATAAATGAGTTAGAAGTTATCAACAAAGTGGTAAGAAGTGGTAAGAAGTGGGAAATTTATTTATAATTTTACTCAATTATTACTAAAAGGCCCACTATTTAAGCGGTTATGACAAATTTTATAGGTGAATTCGATTGTAAACTGGATGCTAAAGGCCGCCTTATGGTGCCTTCAGGTCTGCGTAAGCAACTGAGTCCCGAAGCGAATGAGTCATTTGTTGTAAACCGTGGTTTTGAAAAGTGTTTGGTGTTGTATCCTAAAAATGATTGGGAGCACATTTCGGCTGAGGTAAATCAGTTAAATCAATACGTTAAGAAGAATCGAGACTTTATTCGTTATTTCTACCGAGGAGCTACAGAATTGTCACTAGATGGAACTGGTAGAATTCTTTTACCAAAAAGGCTGCAAGAGTATGGAGCTTTTGAGAAGGAATTAGTTCTTTTCGCTTACTCTGATCGAGTTGAAATTTGGGATAAGGATACCTATGACGGCTTGCTAACAGATGAGCCGGAAGATTTTGCGAATCTCGCTGAAGAAGTTATGGGCGGTCAAAATAATCAAAACGGAGGCAGCGATGGCGTATCATAAACCTGCATTGCTTCAAGAAAGTGTTGATGGTCTTTCGATTGCAGGTGATGGGCGCTATGTGGATGTAACCTTTGGAGGAGGTGGTCACTCAAAAGAAATACTTAAACGGCTTTCCGAAAATGGAAGGCTGTTTGCTTTTGATCAAGACCCTGATGCGGAAGAGAACAGTATTGAAGATAATCGTTTCTTGCTAATTGCTCAAAATTTCTCATTTCTCAAAAATTTTCTTCGCATGTACAATGCTATTCCAGTGGAGGGTGTTTTGGCAGATTTTGGGGTCTCTTTTCATCAGTTTGATGTTCCTAAAAGAGGGTTCTCATTTCGATTTGAAGGCCCTCTTGATATGCGCATGGATCAAAAGAGAAAAATGACTGCAGCAAAAGTTATCAATACTTACAATGCAGATCAGTTAGAAACAATTTTTAAGGAATACGGAGAGCTTAGAAATGCAAAGCAGATTGTTCAAAATATTGAGATAGCAAGATCTCAAAAGAAAATTACAACTGTAGAAGAGTTAAAAGCGATTCTTAAAAATATTACACCAGAAAAGATAGAGCACAAGTTCTTGGCTCAGGTTTTTCAGGCGCTTCGAATAGAGGTGAATGAAGAGTTGAAGGTGATTCAGGATTTACTGGAGCAAACGGTAGAAGTTTTAAAAGAAGGAGGGCGAATGTCAGTCATTACTTATCACTCACTAGAAGATCGTTTGGTGAAGAATTTTTTTAAAACCGGAAATGTACAAGGTAAAGTAGAGAAGGATTTTTTCGGAAATCTAATTCGACCGATGGAGCCTATCAATAGAAAGCCCATTGTGCCCGGAGCAGATGAGGTAAAAGATAATAATAGATCGAGAAGCGCAAAGTTGCGGATAGCAGAGAAAATAAAGTTGAATTAAGGTGAGGTTCAACAAACATAAAAAGGAAGATAACAGAGATGAAATTCCGGTAGAAAAAGGCACTTCTGCTGGCTTTAAATCTTTGTTGACCGGTAGTTTTCTGTCGAAAGAGATTGTAGTAGGTGCATTGCCTTATGTCTTCTTTCTTACTTTTTTAGGAATCTGCTACATCGCTAATGGGTATCGCACTCAAAAGGTGGTAATTAATCTTCACCGCACAAACAACTCACTAAAAGAATTAAGGTCGGAATACATTACGACCAAATCGGACTTAATGATTATTAGCAAGCAATCTGAGGTTGCTGAGGCTACGGTTGAAATGGGGTTGAAAGAGTTGACTTCTCCACCTAAAAAAATAATGCTTTCACAAGAAGAGAAAAAAGCAATTTTAAATGACTGAAATAAAAAAAGACATCGCTTGGCGAATCTATATCGTGTACTTCGCGGTATGTCTTTTTGGGGTGGCTATTGTCGGTAAGGCGTTAACTATTCAGTTGATTGAAGGTGGGGAGTTGAAGGAAAAAGTTCAAAGCAGAACGTTAAGGGATAAGAGTATAGATGCCGTTCGCGGAAACATCTATTCTTCTGACGGAAGTTTATTGGCAACTTCTATTCCTATTTATGAAGTGAGGTTTGATCCAAATGCTGATGCCATTTCAGATGTGCTTTTTTCAGAAAAGGTCGATACACTAGCTTGGAGCTTGAGTGAGCTGTTTAAAGACAGGTCTCCTGCATCCTACCGGAAAGAATTGATTTCTGCACGAGAAAAA